>ERZ650306.86-NODE-86-length-46259-cov-11.731776_pt1 | contig 46259 bp, 41 predicted proteins | sample MGYA00376242_ERZ650306 | MGnify/ENA primary metagenome ERZ650306 (study PRJEB26733, sample SAMN07839244) | wastewater metagenome | biome: urban; feature: wastewater treatment plant; material: waste water | place: USA: North Carolina | collected 2016-03-31 ... | reverse complement strand
GACCCTATTTCTTTGTCTCGCCAAAGAAATAGGGGAAAGAAAGGCGACCCGGGTGTCGCGGTCAGCCCTGCGGGCTGACTGCCTTGCGCTTCTCGAAAGTCAGGGCCGGCCCGGAATGGCGCGCCGCCTGCGGCGTCGCTTAGCCGGGCCGGAAAGCCCCCTGACTTTCTGCGATGCTCAGCGCGCCACACGGGACGACAAACCGGCTAAGCGCGACAGACTCAAGACCATGGCGCGTGCGCATATGCATTCAGCGCCGCTGACAGGCAGGTGAGCCGGTGGTGTTTCATGCTTTTCCGCCCGCAGTCGGACACGCCTCTTGCAGCAGCGCCACCCGTTTTTCCGCCAGCCGGCGGCTGTCGGACAGCAGTTGGCGAAAGCGTCGGGCGCCGGGTTGGCCTTGGTAGAGGCCGAGGATGTGGCGGGTGAGGTTGTTCATGCGGTTGCCGTCGGCCAGTTCGCGGGCGATGTACGGGGTGATGGCGGCCAGGATGTCTTCGCGGCTGGGGATGGGGTGGTCGTCGCCGTAGTAGCGGGCGTCGAACGCGGCCATCAGGTAGGGGTTGTGGTAGGCCTCGCGGCCGATCATCACGCCGTCCACATGCTGCAAGTGGGTGTCGATGTCTTTCAGCGTGCGCACGCCGCCGTTGATCAGGATTTCCAGCTCGGGGCGTTCTTGTTTCAGCCGGTACACATAATCGTATTTCAGCGGCGGGATTTCCCGGTTTTCCTTGGGCGACAGGCCTTTCAGGATGGCGTTGCGGGCGTGCACGATAAACGTTGTGCAGCCGGCGGCGGCGACGGTGTCAACAAACTCGGCCAGAAAGCCATAGTGCTCGATCTGATCGACGCCAATGCGGTGCTTGACCGTCACCGGGATGCTCACCGCGTCGCGCATGGCTTTCACGCAGTCGGCCACCAGCGCGGCTTCGTTCATCAGGCAGGCGCCAAAGGCGCCGCGCTGCACCCGCTCGGACGGACAGCCGACATTCAGGTTCACCTCGTCGTAGCCCCAGTTTTCTGCGAGTTTGGCGCAGTGCGCCAGGTCGGCCGGTTCGCTGCCGCCCAGTTGCAGGGCAATGGGCGATTCCATCGGGTCAAAGCGCAGGTGGCGCGGGATGTCGCCATGGATCAGCGCGCCAGTGGTCACCATTTCGGTGTACAGCCAGGTGTGGCGGGTGATGTGGCGGGCAAAGTAGCGGTAATGGCGGTCGGTCCAGTCCAGCATGGGGGCGACGGCCAGACGGCGGGGGGGCAGGGTGACGGCGGGCATGAAATCAGCGTGAGTGACGGCGCAGCCAGCAGGCGTGCGCAAGTCTTTGTAATGAAACCGCGAATTATCAGACCGGGGCGCGCAAGGGTCAAGCGCGCGTCGGCGGGCTTTCGGTGGCGGCGTAGTCTGCGGCGCGCATTTCCACCCAGCGCCCGTGACTCAGTCGCTCCAGCGGTCGGTAAATGGTTTTGTAGGCCATCTTGCGGCATTCGGCGATCCAGTAGCCCAGATACAGATACGACAGCCCGCGCAGGCGGGTTTCTTCGATTTGCCAAAGCACGTTGTACACGCCGTAGCTGGCGGATGCGTCGTCGGGTTCAAAAAACGTATACACCGCCGACAGGCCATCGGCCAGTTGGTCAATCAGGCTGACCATCTTGAGCTGGCCATGTTCGTCGCGGAATTCCACCAGCTCGCTGTTCACCCCGCTTTTCAGGATGAATTCGGCGTATTGGTGGTGGTTGTCGTCGGCCATGCTGCCGTCAGCGTGGCGCGAGGCCTGGTAGCGCCGATACAGCGCGTAGTGCTCCATTTCAAAGCGCAGCTCGCGGCGCACGGCAAACAGTCGGCCGGCGTGGCGACGCCATACCCGGCGCTGGGTGCGGTTGGCGACAAAGCGCGCCACCGGGATGCGCACCGACACGCAGGCGTCGCACTCGTCGCAATACGGCCGATAGGTAAACAGCCCGCTGCGGCGAAAGCCGATATGCACCAGCTGGCTATATACCGCATCGTCGATGGCGTCGGCCGGAATCGCCACTTGCGAGCGCGCCTGACGGCCGGGCAGATAGCTGCACGGATACGGCGCGGTGGCGTAAAAGTGGATGCTGAAAATCCGGTTATGGTCGCGGTGGCTCATTGTCGAAACAATACTCCCAGACGCCGGCCGGCACAGGCGCGGCCACGCGCGCAGCCACTGCCGCGATAAAGTCATCGCGGGGCATCAGCCGCGCCCCCATGCTGGCCAGATGCCCGGTGTGCATCTGGCAGTCGATCAAGTCCAGCCCATGCCCGTGCAAATGTCGGGCCAGGTGCGCCAGCGCAATTTTGGAGGCGTCTGGCGCGCGCGAGAACATGGATTCACCATAGACCATCCGCCCGACGTTCACGGCATACAAGCCGCCCACCAGCTGGCCATCCTGCCAGGTTTCCACCGAATGAGCGTGGCCGGCGCGAAACAGCCGCAGATAAGCCTGGATCATGTCTTCGACAATCCAGGTGCCGTTCTGGCCATCGCGTGGGGCGGCGCAGGCGCGGATCACCGCCTCGAAATCGCGGTCGAACACCACTTGATAGCGCCGGTTGCGCAACACCTTGGCAAACGAGCGCGGCACGCGCAGCTGGGCCGTGTGCAGCACCATGCGCTGCGACGGCGCCCACCACAAAATCGGGTCGCCAGGGCTATACCAGGGAAAAATACCGCGCCGATAAGCGGCCAGCAGGCGGGCGGTGGATAAATCGCCGCCCGCAGCCAACAGGCCATCAGGCTCGCTCAGCGCCTGAGCGACCGGCGGAAAGCTCGGGTGGGGGCTCAACCAGGGAATCATCGGCAGTGTCGCCACACAAAAGCGCCGACGCGCCGGGCGGCGCGCCGAAAGGGATCAGCGTCAGCCGCGCGATTTGCCTGCGGACTTACCCGCGCAGGCGCAATCCTTGCATTCGCCGTACAGATACAGCGAATGCTCGCGGATGCGGAAGTTGTGCTGCTCGGCGATCTTGTTTTGCAGCTCTTCGATTTCCGGGCTGAAAAACTCGGTCACACGGCCGCAGCTCATGCACACCATATGGTCGTGGTGCGCGCCTTCGTCCAGCTCGTACACCGCCTTGCCGGATTCAAAGTGATGGCGCACCAGAATGCCAGCCTGCTCAAACTGGGTGAGCACGCGGTAGACCGTGGCCAGGCCGATATCGACTTCTTCGGCCAGCAGCAGACGGTAGACGTCTTCTGCGCTGAGATGACGGGCGCTGCTGCGCTCGAACAGATCGAGGATTTTCAGGCGGGGGCCAGTGGCCTTCAGGCCAATATCCTTGAGATGACTTGCCTTGTTCATGGACGTATCGTATTTTGGGCTGGGTAAGTTATCATATAGCGTTTTCGGGCTGTTGCCTAATCAAGCCGCCCGGCCCTCTCCCGTCAACCATCCTCCGATCCGTCATGCGAAAAATTTTGCTGGTGTCCGGCGTGCTGCTGCTGACCGCATGTGGCAGTTATTCGCCATTGAATTGGCTCACCCCTCACACCATTGATGTGCAGCAGGGCAACTACGTCACCCAGGATGTGGTGGACAAGCTCCAGCCGGGCATGACCCAGGCGCAGGTGCGCTTTCTGCTGGGCACCCCGCTGATGGCAGACATGTTCCACGCCAACCGTTGGGACTATGTCTATACCCTGCGCAATGGCTCCACCCTGGCCGAATCGCGGCGTCTGTCGGTGTTTTTTGACGCGGAAGGCAAGCTCAGCAAGGTGGAAGGCAGCGCCATGCCGGCGCGTCGCGCCACCCTGGACAGCACCCCCGCCGCCGCCCCTGAAGGAAAGCAGTAAACCATGTCTGAGCTGAATCTCGTCATCGTCGGCGCTGGTGGCCGCATGGGCCGCGCGCTGATTGAATCCACCCTCAACACCCCCGGCTGCCGGCTGCACGCCGCGCTGGAGCGCGCCGACAGCCCGTTTCTGGGCCAGGACGCCGGCCTGTTCAGCGGCCAGACCACTGGCGTGACCATCACCGCCGACCTGGCCGCCGCGCTGCAAGGCGCCGATCTGCTGATCGACTTCACCCGCCCGGAAGGCACGCTGGCCTATCTGGCCGCCTGCCGCGCCGCTGGCGTGAAAATGGTAATTGGCACCACCGGCTTTGACGACGCCGGCAAGGCCGCCATCGCCGAAGCCGCCAAAGAAATCAGCATTGTGTTTGCCGCCAACTACTCAGTGGGCGTCAACCTCACCTTCAAACTGCTGGAAGTCGCCTCGCGCGTGCTGGCCGACGGCTTTGACGTCGAAATCATCGAAGCCCACCACCGCTACAAGGTGGACGCCCCCTCCGGCACCGCGCTGCGCATGGGCGAAGTCATCGCCGACACCCTGGGCCGCGACCTGAAAACCTGCGCCGTGTACGGCCGCGAAGGCATCACTGGCGAGCGCGACCCCAACACCATCGGCTTTGCCACCGTGCGCGGCGGCGATGTGGTGGGCGACCACACCGTGCTGTTTGCCGCCCTGGGCGAGCGTGTGGAAATCAGCCACAAAGCCTCCAGCCGCGCCACCTTCGCCAACGGCGCCGTGCGCGCCGCCCGCTGGCTGGGCGACAAAACCAGCGGTCTGTTCGACATGCAGGACGTGTTGCAACTGAAGTAAACCCAGCTTGCCGACCTGCCCACACGGCGCTTCCCGCAGCTTTGCGCGAAGCGCCGTGTTGTTTTTGGCCGCAGCCTGGGGCATATGAATCAGGTATATTATGCTTTTTGCCTGCCGCCGCTTTGCCATGTCCGCATTGTCCGACCTGCCCACCATAGACCCCGCCGCCGTCACGGCCTTTATCACCCGCTGGAAAACCGCTGCCGGCGGCTCCGAGCGCGCCAACTACCAGCTGTTTATTGTTGAGCTCTGCCAACTGCTGGGCGTGCCCTCGCCCGACCCTTCTGGCGAAGATAGCCGTGACCACGCCTATGTGTGCGAGCGCCGCGTGGTGTTTCGCCATGGCAATGGCAGCGTCAGCCAAGGGTTTATCGACTGCTACAAACGCGGCTGCTTTGTGCTGGAAGCCAAAGGCTCGCGCAAGGCCGATGGTCAGGTGCTGTCACGCAAAATGGAAGAAGCCCGCAGCCAGGCCCAAAACTACGCCCGCGCCCTGCCTGCCGACAGTGAAGGCCGCCCGCCGTTTTTGCTGATTGTCGATGTGGGTAAAACGTTTGAGCTTTACGCCGAATTTACCCGCAGCGGCGCCGAACATACCCCGTTCCCGGATGCGCAAAACCACCGCATCCCGCTGGCCGGGCTGGCTCGCCCAGAAGTCCAGGCGCGGCTGCGTGCGCTGTGGCTTGACCCCATGTCGCTGGACCCCTCCCGCCAATCCGCCCGCGCCACCCGTGAAATTGCCGACATGCTGGCCCAACTGGCCAAGCGCCTGGAAACCCGCCACCCCGCCGAAGAAGTGGCCGCGTTTCTCACCCGCTGCCTGTTTACCTTTTTTGCCGAAGACATGCGCCTGCTGCCCGAGCGCAGCTTTACCGAACTGCTGGAAAGCCTGCAACACACCCCAGAATTGTTTGTTGATATGGTGGAAAACGTCTGGAGCAGCATGGACACCGGCGGTTTTTGCGCCGCCCTGCGCAGCAAACTGCTGCACTTTAACGGCAAACTGTTCAAAACCCCGCATGCGCTGGCGCTGGACCGCGATGAAATCACCGCCCTGGTGCGCGCCGGCCGCGCCGACTGGACGCAAGTCGAACCCGCCATCTTTGGCGCGCTGCTGGAGCGCGCGCTCAACCCGGACGAGCGCCACAGTCTGGGCGCCCACTACACCCCGCGCGCCTACGTTGAACGGCTGGTGCTGCCCACCGTGATTGAGCCGCTGCGCCGCGACTGGGAAAACGTCCGCGCTGCTGCCCTGCTGCTGGGCAACGAAGACAAACCCGCCGACGCCGTGGCCCTGCTGCACGAATTTCACTATCGCCTGTGCCATATCACCGTGCTTGATCCCGCTTGCGGCTCGGGCAATTTTTTGTACGTGGCGCTGGAGCACATCAAACGCCTGGAAGGCGAAGTGCTGGACATGCTGCACCACACTTTTCAGCAAACCAGCCGGCTGGAAGGCGAGGGCCTGACCGTAGACCCACACCAGTTTTTGGGGCTGGAGCTTAACCCGCGCGCCGCCGCCATGGCCGAGCTGGTGCTGTGGATTGGCTATCTGCAATGGCACTTCCGCACCCACGGCCACGCCCAGCCGCCGCAGCCGGTGTTGCGTGACTTTAAAAACATCGAATGCCGCGATGCCGTATTAAGCTGGAGCCAGATCGACCCCCTGCTGGACGCCAACGGTCAGCCATGCAGCCGCTGGGATGGCAAAACCTGGAAAACCCACCCGGTGACCGGCGAGCGCGTGCCCGACGACAGCGCCCGCCTGCCCTTGTATCGCTATCAGCACCCCCGCCCGGCAGATTGGCCGCAGGCGGATTTCATCATTGGCAATCCGCCATTTATTGGCGCAGGCCCAATGCGCGCCGCGCTGGGCGATGGCTATGTGGAGGCCCTGCGCAGCGCCTACCCGGATGTGCCGGACTCTGCCGATCTGGTGATGTTCTGGTGGGAAAAAGCCGCCAACGCCGTGCGCGCCGGCCATAGCCGCCGCTTTGGCCTGATCACTACCAACAGCCTGAAACAAACCTTTAACCGCCGTGTGGTGCAGCGCCATTTGCAAGCCGACCCGCCGCTAAAACTCAGCTTTGCCATCCCCGATCACCCCTGGGTGGATTCCAGCGATGGCGCTGCCGTGCGCATTGCCATGACCGTCGGCAGCTGCGACAAACAAGCCGGCGTGCTGCAAACCGTCACCAAAGAATGGAATGCGGGCGGTGAAGGTGATGAGGTGACGTTGGCTGCGTTTAGCGGCGAAGTGCATGCCGATTTACGTATTGGCGCAGATGTGGCGAGTGCAAAAACATTAGCGGCCAATTCTGGCATCAGCTCGGCGGGCTTCAAGCTGCATGGTGCGGGTTTTATTGTGACGGAAGAGCAAGCTGCCGAGCTGATTGACATGGAAGTCAACAGCAAGCAATTGATCAAGCCTTACCGAAATGGCCGTGACTTGGCGGATAAGCCCAGAGGTGTTTTTGTTATTGATGCGTTTGGCTTCTCTGTTGAGAGTTTGCGTGAATACCACCCCGCGCTATATCAGCATCTAGCTGAACGAGTAAAACCCGAACGAGATCAAAATACAAGAGCCGTCTATCGTGATAATTGGTGGCTATTTGGTGAGCCTAGAAAAGAACTTAGACGTTATTTAATGGGGCTGGCGTGCTTTATTGCCACAGTAGAAACCACCAAGCATCGCATCTTCCAGTTCATGGATGCCAAAATTGCCCCAGACAATATGCTGGTGGTGATTGCCCACGATCAACCCGCCACCCTGGGCGTGCTCTCCAGCCGCGTCCACGCACTGTGGGCGCTGGCGGCAGGTGGCACTTTGGAAGATCGCCCGCGCTACAACAAAACCCGCTGCTTTGAAACCTTTCCCTTCCCGGCGCTCACCGACGCCCAGGCCCGCACCATCGGCGCGCTGGCGGAAAAAATCGACGCCCACCGCAAAAAACAACAAGCCGCTTACCCCGACGTCACCCTCACCGGCCTGTATAACGTGCTGGAAAAACAACGCCGCCACACCCCGCTGAACGCCAAGGAAAAAACCTTGCACGCCCACGGCCTGGCGGCCGTGCTGAACGAATTGCACAACGAACTGGACGCCGCCGTGCTGGAAGCCTACGGCTGGCAAGACCTGGCTGGCGCCCTGCTGGGCCAACCCGGCGCGCTCACCCCCCTGGTGGACAAACCCGATGCGCTGGCCGAAGCCGAAGAAACCCTGCTTGCCCGCCTGGCGGCGCTGAATGCCGAACGCGCCCGCGAAGAACAGCAAGGCCATGTCCGCTGGCTGCGCCCGGACTTCCAGGCCCCACACGCCAGTGGCCAACAAACCGAGCTCGACACCGACGCCGACGCCAGCAACGACGCCGCAGCGCCTCGCCCCACCCCGCCGCAGCGCCAACCCTGGCCCAGCGAACTGCCGCAACAAGTCGCCGCCGTCGCTCAACTGCTGGAACACGCCAACGCCCCGATGACGCTGGAGCAAATCACCGCCTGCTTCACCGGTAAAGGCAAGTGGAAACAGCGGGTGCCGGGTATTATTTCAACGTTAATTGTATTGGCCCGCGCGGAATGTTGCGCCGAAGACTGTTACCGGGCCATTTAAGTCAAACACCCTCTAAACTTAGCGTGATACACATGAACAAAAAAATCAGAAGGACCGCCGAAGAAGCCGAGCGCTTTAAGCAAGAAAAGAAAGATATGCGCCTGCTCAGAAAATATCTCGGGCACACTTCCTGGAGCTTTGAAAACCAAGGAAAAAGTCGAATAAAGGCAACCTATACAAAAGGGCTTGCCAAATACGATGAGGACTCCGAAGGGAATGTAGGCGCGATGATCCAGAGGATTAAGGATCACCTAAAAATGGAGCCAAAAAAATTAACCTGCGTCTACTGTGGAAAACCAGCGAACTGTTGTGACCACTTGATTTCCCCAAGTCAAGGTGGAACGAATGAAATTGCCAATCTTGCCCCATGTTGCACCAGCTGCAACCAGAGCAAAGGGAAGATGAGTTGGCAGGATTTTTTGAAGCGCAAGAAGAGTTTAACAGAGCAGGACGAGCGATATAAAAGATTAGAAGAATACACAAAAGACTACCTCCCTGGCGGCTCTTTTGCATCTCCCGAAATCTTGGCAGAAATTCAAGGCGTGCTTGAACAGGTTTACCCTCTTTTAAGACAGGCTGATGCTTTAATGAAAAAGGCTGTCGAAGCGCATAGAGGCAATTCGAATCAGGCTCTACCGCCATCGCCGTAGTCCAAACGCCATCTACTAATAACTCAGGTAAAATACCTGCCCTTTCCGCCACGAAAGCTTCCAACACCATGCGTATCGCCCTTGCTCAATTCAACCCGGTGGTCGGCGACATTGCCGGCAATACGTCCGCCATCCTGCGTCTGGCCGAAGCGGCGCGGCAGGGGGGCGCGGCGATGTTGTTGACGCCGGAGCTGGCGCTCACCGGCTATCCGCCGGAAGACCTGCTGCTGCGCGACAGTTTTTATGCGGCGGTGGAAAAAGCGCTGGATCAGTTGCTGGAGGTGGACGGCATCACCCTGGTGATTGGCCACCCGGCACGCATCGGCGCCGAGCGCTTTAACGCCGCCACCGTGCTGCGCGATGGCAACCGGCTGGGGCAGTATCACAAGATGCTGTTGCCCAATAGCGAGGTGTTCGACGAGTGCCGCTATTTCACCCCCGGCGCCGCGCCGCTGGTGGTGGAGGTGGAAGGCGTGCGGGTGGGTGTGCTGATTTGTGAGGATGTCTGGCACGTCGAGCCGGCGGCCGAGGCGGCCGAGGCCGGCGCGCAGTGCCTGGTGGCGCTGAACGCCTCGCCGTTTCATCACGACAAGATCGACGCGCGCCAGCAGGTGGCGCGCTACCGGGTGGAAGAAACCGGCCTGCCGCTGGCTTATGTGAATCTGACCGGCGGCCAGGACGAGCTGGTGTTCGACGGCGCGTCGTTTGCGCTGAACCGCGCCGGCGAGGTGGCGGTGCAGCTGCCGGCTTACGACGACGCGCTGGGCTGGGTGGACTATGCCGACGGTGATTTTGTCGCCGGCGAGCAGGCCGCGCTGCCGTCGCGGGTGGAAAGCGTCTACCGCGCGCTGGTGGTCGGCGTGCGCGACTATATCGGCAAAAATGGCTTTCCGGGCGCGCTGCTGGGCTTGTCCGGCGGCATTGACTCCGCATTGACGCTGGCGGTGGCGGTGGACGCGCTGGGCGCGGACAAGGTGCACGCAGTGATGATGCCCTCGCCGTACACCGCCGACATCAGCCTGATCGACAGCCGCGATATGGTGGCGCGGCTGGGCGCGCCGTATGACGAGCTGGCGATTTCGCCGATGTACGACGCTTTCGAGGCCACGCTGGCGCCGCTGTTTGCCGGCCGGCCGGTGGACACCACCGAAGAAAACCTGCAATCGCGCATTCGCGGCGTGCTGCTGATGGCGCTGTCCAATAAAACCGGCAAGCTGGTGCTGACCACCGGCAATAAATCGGAGATGACCACCGGCTACGCCACCTTGTACGGCGACATGGCCGGCGGCTTTGCCGTGCTCAAGGACGTGGCCAAGACGCTGGTGTACGAGCTGTCGCGCTGGCGCAATACCGTCAGCGAGGTGATTCCGGAGCGCATCATCACCCGTGCGCCGTCGGCCGAGCTGCGCCCGGATCAAAAAGACCAGGACAGCCTGCCGGAATACGAGGTGCTGGACGCCATCATGCAGCGCTATGTCGAGCAAAACCGCTCGGCGGATGAGATCATCGCCGAAGGCTTCCCCGAGGCGGATGTGCGCAAAGTGGTGCGCCTGCTGAAAATCAACGAGTACAAACGCCGCCAGGCGCCGGTGGGCCCGCGCATCACCCAGCGCGCCTTTGGCCGCGACTGGCGCTACCCGATCACCAACCGTTTCAGCTGATGCGCCGCGCCGCCGCGCCGAACTTTCCGGGGCGGCGGCGGCCCAATCGCCACGACTTTTTGCGGATTCACCATGACCCGATTTCTTCTGGCTGCTTCTTTGTCGCTGTGCGCGGCGCTGGCCCAGGCCGACGGCATCGCCCAGCTCAAACAGTTTGTGCACGACACCCGCGCGCTGTCGGCGCGCTTTTCGCAAACCGTCAGCGGCGACAAGCCCCTGCACGTCAGCGGCACGCTGGAGCTGCAACGCCCGGGGCGTTTTCGCTGGACCTACGACACGCCTTATGAGCAGCTGATTGTCGGCGACGGCAGCCGGCTGTGGGTGTACGACAAAGGCCTGGCGCAAGTCACCGCGCGCAAGCTGGATAACGCCCTGGGCAGCAGCCCGGCGGCGCTGCTGGCCGGCAATAACGACCTGGAAAAACACTATCAGCTGAAAAACCAGGGCGTCAGCGATGGTTTGGATTGGCTGGAAGCCACGCCCAAGCACAGCGACGGCACGTTCAAGAGCGTGCGCATGGGCTTCAAGTCTGGCGAGTTGCTGCGTATGGACATGGAAGACAACTTTGGCCAGCACACCACGCTGACGTTCTCTGGCTTGCAGAAAAACCCCAAGCTGCCGGCCAGCCGCTTCAGCTTTACCCCACCCAAGGGGGTGGATGTGCTGGCGGAGTGAGCTTGCGACACGACGATGCTGGTAAAAATGCCCTGGGTGGATAGCCCAGGGCATTTTTTGTGGCAAATTTGCTGATTTCATAAATGCCTTGGAATAAAAAGGCATGCCTGAATCTGCCTGTGCGGCCGGCCATGTCCGGCCGCACGGCTTTGGTGTGGCCTGCTATGATGTGGGCCTTTGTTTTGACCCCGTTTGCCATGAATACCTTAGTCGCCCTGGACACCTCCACCGAATTTCTCAGCCTGGCCGTCGCCGTGGGCGACAGCGTGCGCAGCGTGCATCAGCATGTTGGCCAGCAGCACGCCGAGCTGACCCTGCCCAGCCTCAGTCGCTTGCTGCAAGAACAAGGCATCGGCCTGGATGCGGTGGACGCCATTGCCTTTGGCAATGGCCCCGGCGCTTTCACCGGCCTGCGCATTGGCTGTGGGCTGGCGCAGGGCTTGGCGCTGGCGCATGAAATGCCGCTGATTCCGGTGTCCACCCTGGCGGTTCTGGCCGCCAGCGTCAGCGCCTCGCGCGTGCTGGCCTGCCTGGATGCGCGCATGGGCCAGGTGTATTGGGCGGCGTATGTAGACGGCGTGGAGGTCTGCCCGCCGGGCCTGTTTACCCCAGAAGATGTTCCCTTGCCAGACGGCGAAGGCTGGTTGTTGGCCGGCAGCGGCGCCGCTGCGCACGAGGCGGCGCTGCGCGTGCGGCTGGGCGCGGCGCTGGCGGCGGTGGATGGCCAGGCCTCGCCGCGCGCCGAGGCATTGATCAGCCTGGCGCGCGGCGGCCGCTGGCCGGCCTGCCCGCCAGATGCCGCCGAGCTGTGCTATGTGCGCGACAAAGTGGCGCTGAAAACCCACGAGCGACTGGCCGCCGCATGAGCGCCATCACGGTATTGACGGCAGAACACGCCGCCGAGCTGGCAGCGCTGGCGGCGCAAGTGGCGGATTACCCCTGGCGCGCCGCGCAGTTTGTCGATTCATGCGCTGCCGGCCATCAATTGCTGGGCCTGCGCGATGGTGCTGGCGCGCTGCTGGGTTTTGCCGTGTGGTCGCTGGTGCTGGACGAAGCCGAGCTGCTGGACATCGGCGTGGCCCCGACAGCGCGCCGCCAGGGCCTGGGCGCGCGGCTGTTGGCCGAGGTCATCGCCACCGCCCGCGCCGCTGGCGCGACGCGCCTGATGCTGGAGGTGCGCGCCGGCAACCAGGCCGCGCAAGCCTTGTATCAGCGTGCTGGCTTTATGGTGACCGGCCGGCGCAAAGGTTATTACCCGGCCCCGGATGGCCGCGAAGATGCTTGTCTGATGGATAAACCTCTGGGGGACGGCCATGACTGATCGCCACAGCCAAATTTTGGAAGCGCTGGGCCTGGGCCCACGCTGGCTGCCACGCCATGCTTTGCCAGGGGCTGCGCCGGTTGCGGCAGAGGAGGCTGAGCCGCCGTCGCAGGCGCTGGCGGAGTGCACCGCACCGTCCGTGCCTGTGGCGCAAGCGTCAATTGAGCCGCTGGACGAGGGGGCCGCCCTGGCGGCAAACCCACCAGCAGAAGCGCCTGCCGCCCCCGCCGCGCACGCGGAAACAGGAGCGCAGGCAGACGCAGCGCCCGCGGCGCTCATCGACGCGCGGGTATTGGCGCCAGCGCCCGCCCTGACGCCAGCCGAGCCCGAGGCGGCGGGGATCGAACCCGCGTCCGCACCGATGGCCGAGGCGTCCTTATTTGCCGAGTTTGCCGATAACCCTAGCCCGGTCGCAATTCCCGACACGCCCAGCTCAGCCGCTGTCGCGCTGCCGGCCGATTGGGACAATTTGCGCGCCGAAGTCGCCGCCTGTCAGCGCTGCCGGCTGTGCGAAACCCGCACGCAGACGGTGTTTGCCCGTGGCAATCCGCAGGCGCGCTGGCTGTTTGTCGGCGAAGCGCCGGGCGAGCAAGAAGATTTGCAAGGCCTGCCGTTTGTCGGCCCGGCTGGCAAGCTGCTGGACAATATGCTGGCGGCGCTGGGGCTGGATCGTGAGCAGGATGTGTATATCGCCAATGTGCTGAAGTGCCGGCCGCCACGCAACCGCAATCCGCAGGGCGACGAAATCCTCGCCTGTCAGCCGTATTTGCGTCAGCAAATCGCCTGGCAGCAGCCGGCGGTGATTGTGGCGCTGGGCCGCTTTGCCGCGCAAACCCTGCTGGACACCGAAGCCAGCATCGGCAGCCTGCGCAGCAAGGTGCATGAATACGCTGGCGTGCCGCTGGTGGTCAGCTATCACCCGGCTTATCTGTTGCGCACCCTGCCAGACAAGGCCAAGGCCTGGCAGGATTTGCTGTTTGCCCGCGAGGTGATGCGCCGGCAGGGTTGATGTGTCGAGCATCAGCCCGGCACATCAGCATACGCCATGCGCCGCTGGATAATCGCCGCCTTGCGCGCCAGGCTGCGGTCGTTGCGGTGGGTGTCGTAATAGCGCGGATTGGGAACCATGGCCGCCAGCCGCGCGGCCTGGGCGGCGGACAGCCGCGCCGCCGGGGTGCGGAAGTAATGCCGCGCGGCGGCTTCGGCGCCAAACACGCCGTCGCCCCATTCAATCACGTTCAGGTAGATTTCAAAAATCCGCCGTTTGTCCATCACCGCTTCCAGCATCACGGTGATCACTGCTTCTTCCGCCTTGCGCCACGGCGTGCGCTGCGACGATAAAAACAGGTTTTTGGCCAGCTGCTGGCTGATGGTCGAGCCGCCAGCGACGATGCGCCCCTTGGCCAGGTTTTTTTCCCAGGCGGTCTGGATGCCTTCCCAGTCAAAACCTTCGTGCTGCAAAAACTTGGCGTCTTCGCTGGCCACCAGCGCGCGCTTGAGCTGCGGCGAAATGGCCGGGTAGGCCACCCACTGGTGTTTAAGCTCGAATTCGTCGTCGGGGTGCTGGCTGGCTAAGCGCGCCTGTTGTTCGCTCATGAACGAGGTCATCGCCGGGTTGTTCCACTTCCAGTAGACAATCCAGCCCAACAGCCACAGCTGATACACCAGCAGCAGCGCCAGCAAGGCCAGGGCAATGCGCCCCAGCCGTCGCCATGTCAATTCAGCACCTCGCGCAGAATCGCCATCACCCGGCGGGTTTCCGGCTTGACGCCGCGCCAGATAAAGAAGGATTCCGCGGCTTGCTCGACCAGCATGCCCAGGCCATCGGCCAGCATGCCGGCTTTTTCTTGCTGGGCGCGCTTGAGGAAGGGGGTCAGGCCGGCGCTGTACACCATGTCGTAGGCCAGCGCATCCGGGGCGAACACGCCGTGCGGAATCGGCGGCAATTCGTCGTGCAGGCTGGTGGAGGTGCCGTTGATGATGATGTCGAACTGCTCGCCCATCAGATCGGGGTAGCCCACCGCGCGCACCGCGCCATACGGGGCAAACTGGCTGGCCAGCGCCTGGGCTTTTTCCACCGTGCGGTTGGCCACGGTCAGGCTGGCCGGTTTTTCTTCCAGCAGCGGCAGCAGCACGCCGCGCACGGCGCCGCCGGCGCCCAGCAGCAGCACGCGCTTGCCGGCAATCGGCATGTCCAGGTTTTCCACGATGTCGCGCACCAGGCCGACGCCGTCGGTGTTGTCGCCGTAGATCACGCCATCCTTGAAGGTGAGCGTGTTCACCGCCTCACACACGCTGGCGCGCGAGGTGAGCTGGTGGGCCAGGCGGAAGGCGTCGCCCTTGAACGGCAGGGTGATGTTCAGCCCCTTGCCGCCCTGGCCGACAAAGGCGCTGGCCACGCGGTCAAAGCCGTCCAGCGGCGCGCTCAGGCGGTCGTAAACAATGTTCTGGCCGGTCTGCTTGGCGAATTCGCTGTGAATCAGCGGCGACTGGCTGTGCGAGATGGGGTTGCCGATCACGGCGTATTGGTCAGTCATGGTGACGTGCTTCGCTTCAAAGAGAGATCAAGACAAACGGCATCATACCGTCAACCCTGCTGCCACGGCAGCCCCGCGGCCTGCCAGCCATTCAGTGCGCCGCGATGGCCATGGGCGTCGCGGTCGCCTTCAAAGCCTTCCAGCACGTTGTAGCAGTGGGCGTAGCCGGCTGCCGTGGCGGCGATGGCAGCGTCGTGCGAGCGCGCGCCCGAGCGGCACAAAAACAGCACATGGGCGTCACTCGGCACCCGGGCGTGCAACTGGGCAAGAAAGTCAGGGTTGGGCTGCATGCCGGGAAAGCTTTTCCATTCGATGCATACCGCGCCGGGCACGCCGCCGACAAAGTTCCACTCGGCCTGGGTGCGCACGTCCACCAGCACGGCGTTGTGCAAGGCATTGAGCAGGGTGTGGGCTTCTTCCGGGGTGACTGCGCCGGCATAGGGCAGGCCGGCTGCCTGGGCGCGCTGGGCAGCCTGGGCTAATTGGGCGGTGACGTCCACCATGGGGGGTTCTCCTGGCTGGACGCGCGGGCTTGATCTGGCGCGGGCAAAAGCAGCAGGCCTTAAGGCGCGCGCGCGTCGGGTTTGAGACAATCCGGTGACGGAATCGAGTCATTATGGCAAAGCCTGTCGGGCTAGGCTATGCCCATGCGCCTTGTCCATTTTGGTGCGTGTGCACCAGTATTGTGCGATACTTTTTTGTATGCACTGTTGCGGTGCACAAAGACAGGCATGACGGCGCGTGTGGCCTATGGCAGAATGGCCATGTCGCTTATCTGTACATGGCATACTTTCTGCTACCCTCAACGGCGACCTGCCTGGCATGGCCAGGCATGGATAACACAGATTTACGCTCACACGTCTTCATGGAGAGAATTATGGCGGTTGCTGACGTTTTGAAAATGATCAAGGACAACGGCGTCAAGTTCGTTGACCTGCGTTTTACCGACACCCGTGGCAAAGAACAGCACGTGACCGTGCCGGCCCACGTGGTGGATGAAGCCTGGTTCGAAAACGGCCACGCTTTCGACGGCTCCTCCATCGCCGGCTGGAAGGGCATTCAGGCTTCCGACATGCTGCTGGCTCCGGACGCCAACACCGCCAACCTCGACCCGTTCTTCGACGAGCCGACCGTGATCATGACCTGCGACGTGATCGAACCGTCCGACGGCAAGGGCTACGACCGCGACCCGCGTTCCATCGCCAAGCGCGCTGAAGCCTACCTGAAAGCTTCCGGCCTGGGCGACACCGCCTACTTTGGTCCGGAACCGGAATTCTTCATTTTCGACAGCATCCGCTTTGGCGCCGACATGTCCGGCTGCTTCGTGGAAATCGAATCCGAAGAAGGCGCCTGGTCTTCCTCCAAGAAATACGAAAACGGCAACACCGGCCACCGTCCGGGCGTGAAGGGCGGCTATTTCCCGGTGCCGCCGGTTGACAGCCTGCACGACATCCGCGCCCAAATGGTGCTGGTGCTGGAAGAGCTGGGCATCCCGGTTGAAGTGTTCCACCACGAAGTGGCCACCGCTGGCCAATGTGAAATCGGCACCAAGTTCTCCACCCTGGTGGAGCGCGCCGACTGGACGCAAACCCTGAAGTACGTGGTGCAGAACGTGGCCCACCAGTACGGCAAGACCGCCACCTTCATGCCGAAGCCGATCGTTGGCGACAACGGTTCGGGCATGCACGTGCACCAGTCCATCTGGAAAGACGGCAAGAACCTGTTCGCTGGCAACGCCTACGCTGGCCTGTCGGAAACCGCCCTGTACTACATCGGCGGCATCATCAAGCACGCCAAGGCGCTGAACGCCATCACCAACCCGGGCACCAACTCCTACAAGCGTCTGGTTCCGCACTTCGAAGCTCCGGTGAAGCTGGCTTACTCGGCCAAGAACCGCTCCGCTTCGATCCGCATCCCGCACGTGGCTTCCGACAAGGCTCGCCGCATCGAAACCCGCTTCCCGGATCCGCTGGCCAACCCGTACCTGTGCTTCTCGGCCCTGATGATGGCCGGTCTGGACGGCATCCAGAACAAGATCCACCCGGGCGAACCGGCTGACAAGAACCTGTACGATCTGCCGCCGGAAGAAGACAAACTGATCCCGACCGTGTGCGCCAGCCTGGAAGAAGCCCTGGCCGCCCTGGACGCCGATCGCGAGTTCCTGACCCGTGGCGGTGTGTTCAGCAACGACTTCATCGACGCTTACATCGAGCTGAAGATGGACGAAGTGAACAAGACCCGGATGACCGCCCACCCGGTGGAATTCCAGATGTACTACAGCCTGTAATCCGCCTTCTGGCGCGGTTGTCTGGCCAAAAACCCCCGCATGGCTTGCCGTGCGGGGGTTTTTCATGGCGGGGCCGGTGCGGCGGTTTCCTGTATGCCAACAAGGCGTTATCATGTTTGCCCATGACTTACTCGCGCCTGTTGATCTGCCTGATGTGTGCCCTGCCTGCCATGGCGGGGGCCAATGCGCCCATTTACAAATACGTCGATCCCTACGGCAACGTCACCTATTCCAACACCCCGGTGCCTGGCGCCAAGCGCAGCGCATTGCCGCCGGTGGCCATCAACCCGAACATCGCATCTTCTGCGGTATTGTCCAACCGCGACAGCAAGCAAGTGGTGAATGTGCGCCCTGAGCCGGCTTCGTCAGCTTCTGCTGCACGGGCCGGCAACGGCGGCGCCAGCGGCAGCGCGCCCGCTGCCGGCCAATACCCGGTGATCGACGGCGCAACCCAGCGCAACCGCGATGCCAGCCGGGCACGCATCCTGCAAGACGAACTGGACAACGAGCAGCGCGCGCTGGCCAACGCCCGGCGCATGCTGCAAGAAACCGAACGCTACGCCAAACCCGATTCGGCACTGTTGCGCGGCCTGCGCGACAGCGTGCTGGAGCGCGAAAAAAATATTGCCGCCCTGCAACGGGAAATCGGCCGCCGCTAACCCACCCCTGCGGAGTCGATGGCGTGGTGAGCGCCCCAACCCCCTGATTCCCGGCGTTGCTGTCATGCCTGTCCTGTCTGCGGGGATTTCGCCAGGATTGCTGTGCGGCGTTGAGTGGGCGACGCTTTGTTTGTTGATTTTTTTAAACGCACAGTCGGTGTGCGCTGCCTTGTCATGGTGCGCACCGTGGCGCATGCGCGAGGCCATGCGCCATTCTCTGGCCATTTTTGGCGAAAAATCCGATATTTCGCACTACCATTGTGCATGTTATGCGCCTAGGATGGCCAAAGACCCATTCCGGCTGCATCGCGCACCGTTTTGGGCTGGCTCGCTTATTGCTAACCTTCTGGCACTGACCGGCGGTTTTCCGCTGGTTGCGACCGACCCACATAAAGCCCTTTCGCCATGCCCGATACCGCCTTTGCCGGCCTGGAACTGCTGGAAACCGCCACGTTGGCCGTCTGCCGCGACGGCGGCATCCGCTACGTCAATCCGGCCTGCGAAAACCTGCTGGCGTTGAGCCAGAAAGAACTGCTCCGCCACACCCTGTCCAGCCTGTTTGTCGATAGCCGCGCCTTGGTGGCCGGCCTGCGCGCCGCTGTCACTCACGATGTCAGCTTCACCGAGCACGACCTCTCACTGAACACCATCAACCAGATTTCACTGCAAGTCATCTGCACGCTCACCCCGATCAATGTGGCCGGCTGCGCCGCCTTGATCGAGCTGCGTCCGATTGAACAGCAGCTGAAAATCGCCAATGAAGAACGCCTGCTGATCCAGCAGGCCGCCAACCGCGAGCTGATCCGCAATCTGGCGCACGAAATCAAAAACCCGCTGGGCGGCATTCGCGGCGCTGCGCAGTTGCTGGCGCACGAACTGGCCGACCGGCCTGATCTGAAAGAATATCTTGACGTCATCACCCATGAGGCGGTGCGGCTGCAACAGCTGCTGGACCGCCTGCTGGCGCCCAACCGCAAGCACATCCTGGGCGAGGTGAATATTCACGAAGTGCTGGAACGCGTGCGCAGCGTGGCGCTGGCCGAATACCCGCAGGGCATCGCCATTCGCCGCGACTACGACACCAGCCTGCCGGCGCTGACCGCCGACAAGGAGCAACTGATTCAAGTGGTGCTCAATATCGTGCGCAACGCCATCCAGGCCATGCACGGACGCGGCCAGATCGTGCTGCGCACCCGGGTGGCCCGCCAGGTGACGCTGGCGCGCAAGCGCTACCAGCTGGCCATGCTGTTGCAAATCATCGACAACGGCCCAGGCATTCCCGCAGAACTGAAAGACCATATTTTTTATCCGCTGGTCACCGGCCGCGCCGAAGGCACCGGCCTGGGGCTGACCATCGCACAAACCTATGTCCACCAGCATGGCGGCACCGTGGAGTTTGACTCACGCCCCGGCCACACCTGCTTTACTGTGCTGCTGCCCTTTGGAGACAAAAAAGCATGACGCCTTCTGTCTGGATCATCGACGACGACAAATCCATCCGCTGGGTGCTGGAAAAAGCCCTCACCCGCGCCGGCATCAGCTACGCCAGCTTCACCAACGCCGACGACGCGCTGAATGCGCTGTACGACACCCTGCCCAAGGTGATTCTCAGCGACATCCGCATGCCGGGCACCGACGGGCTGAAGTTTCTGGCCACGGTCAAGGCCGAGCATCCTACCCTGCCGGTGATTGTGATGACCGCGCACTCCGACCTGGATTCCGCCGTGGCGGCGTTTCAGGGCGGCGCGTTTGAATACCTGCCCAAGCCGTTTGATGTTGATCAGGCGGTGCAATTGGTCGAGCGCGCGCTGGGCGAGGCCGAGCGCGACAATGCCGGCCCGGACGCCATGGACGCCACCCCGGTGATGCTGGGCCAGGCGCCGGCCATGCAGGACGTGTTCCGCGCCATTGGCCGGCTGTCGCAATCGTCGGTCACCGTGCTGATCACCGGCGAATCGGGCAGCGGCAAAGAGCTGGTGGCGCACGCGCTGCATCGCCACTCCAACCGCGCCGCCAAGGCGTTTATCGCCATCAACACCGCCGCCATTCCGCGCGACCTGCTGGAATCCGAGCTGTTTGGCCACGAGCGCGGCTCGTTCACCGGCGCCACCACCCAGCGCCGTGGCCGCTTTGAAGAAGCCGAGGGCGGCACGCTGTTTCTGGATGAAATCGGCGACATGCCCACCGAGCTGCAAACCCGCTTGCTGCGGGTGTTGTCCGATGGGTTTTTCTATCGCGTCGGCGGCCATCAGCCGATCAAGGCCAATGTGCGGGTGATTGCCGCCACCCATCAAAACCTGGAAGACCGGGTCAAGCAGGGGCTGTTCCGCGAGGATTTGTTCCACCGCCTGAACGTCATCCGCCTGCGCCTGCCGCCCTTGCGCGAGCGTCAGGAAGACGTTCCCTTGCTGGCGCGGCACTTTTTGTTCAAGAGCGCGCAGCAATTGGGGGTGGAGCCCAAGCGCCTGTCCGACGGCGCCATGGACGTGCTCAAGACCTATCCCTTCCCCGGCAATGTTCGCCAACTGGAGAATATCTGCCACTGGCTGACGGTGATGGCGCCGGGGCAAACCATCGAGCCGGGCGATTTGCCGCCAGAAATGAAAGAAACCCCGCTCAGCGCGCCGGTGGGCGTGGTCGGCGGCGATTGGGTGTCGGCGCTGGAGCACCTGGCCGAGCAGCGCCTCAAGCGCGGCGAAGTGGGCATTATCGACAGCCTGACTCACCAGTTTGAAGCCGCGCTGATCAAGACCGCGCTGGCGCATACCGGCGGACGACGGGTGGAAGCCGCCCATCTGCTGGGCCTGGGCCGCAACACCCTCACCCGCAAGATTCAAGAGCTGGGCATCGACGGCGGCCGCGACGACGAAGCCGGCGTGTGACCCCGGCTGCGCGCCGGGCAGCCATTGACGGGCTCCCGGCGCGCAGACGCTTGAACTTTCCTGCTTACCCCATCATCATGACGGTTTGCCGCACAGTGCTGACGCGGCGCGGTGTGGCAAACCGCCAACTGCCTCTCTTTAATTTCTTGGCGCCGTTCACCACACTCAGCGCAGTGGCCCTGGCCAGGTGCACGACCTCAGACCGTACGGGTACGTGCAACCACGTCAGGGGATTTTGTGAGCGGCGCTTATCCTCCAAGCCTGCTTGTCGTGCCGACACGTGAGGACTCATGTCGATCTGGATCAATGGCCAACCGGCCACGCAACTGGACGCCAGCGACCGTGGCCTGAGCTACGGCGATGGGCTGTTTCGCACCCTGCGCCTGCTGGATGGCGCGCCGCTGGCCTGGCGCTGGCACTGGGCGCGGCTGCAACACGATTGCGCCGCCCTGCGCCTGCCCTGCCCCGAGGCGGAATTGCTGCTGGCCGAGCTGGCGGCGGTGAGCGCCGAGTGGCCGGACGCGGTGGCCAAGCTGACGCTCACCCGTGGCGTGGGTCCGCGCGGCTATGCGCCGCCGGCCGCGCCGCAGCCCACCCGCATTGTGCAGGCCGGGCCCAGAGTGGCGCCGCCAGCCGAGCGTTACAGTCAGGGTGTGGCGGTGTACGCCTGCGCGCTGCGCCTGGGCCTGCAACCAGCGCTGGCCGGGGTCAAGCACCTGAATCGCCTGGAAAACGTGCTGGCCCGCGCCGAATGGCAAGGCGATGAATACGCCGAAGGCTTGCTGTGCGACAGCGAGGGCTGGGTGATCGAAGGCACCATGAGCAATCTGTGGATTCGCCGGGGGCGGGAATTGCTCACTCCCCAGCTGGACCGCTGCGGCGTGAGCGGCGCCGCGCGCGCCTGGGTGTTCGACACCGCGCCCAAGCTGGGGTATCAAGTGCGCGAATGGCGCTTGCGCCCGGCCGATGTGCTGGCGGCGGACGAAGCCATGCTGTGCAATAGCCTGATCGGCTTTTGGCCGATTGCCCGCTATCAGCAGCGCCGCTGGAGCGTGTTTACCGCCAGCGAGGCGCTGAACAGCGCTTGGCTGGCGCCAGAATCGGCGATTTCAGGCTGAACTGTACTGCTGGAGAAGCGCGCCGACTGCCTCTGCCCGGCTGGCGCGGCTGGCGTACACTGGCGGCTGGTTTTGTTCAGAAAGACACCCCACCATGCACGCCAGCAACTTTGTTCTTGAAGACTATCTCAACCGCATCGGCTACCACGGCCAGCGCGACGCCAGCGCCGCCACCCTGGCGCAGCTGATGCGCGCCCAGTTGTTTACCGTGCCGTTTGAAAACCTGGACGTGCAAGCCGGCAAAATCGTGTCGATGACGCCGGAAGACATCGTGCAAAAAATCGTCTATCAGCCACGCGGCGGCTACTGCTACGAAGTCAACGGTCTGTTCGCCATGGCCTTGCAGGCGCTGGGCTTTAGCTACACTTTTTTGGCCGCGCGGCCGATGTTCTACCCGGTGCGCCGCCCGAAAACCCATATGGTGCTGTGCGTGCGCGCCGATGGCCGCGACTGGCTGTGTGACTTGGGTTTTGGCAGCTATGGCATCCGCGCGCCGCTGGCGCTGGACGCGCTGGATAGTGATATTGCCCAGGATCACGACCGCTTCCGCCTCAGCCGCGATGCGCAAGGCGTATACCTGCTGCAAGCCTGGGTGGACGGCGAATGGGCCAATCAATATGGCTTTGACCTGCACCCGCAAGAGTGGATCGACTTTGCCCCGGCCAACTATCTGAACTCCACCCACCCCGAGGCGATTTTTGTGCAAAAACTGCTGGTGGTGCGCCACACCCCGCGCGGCCGCCACATCCTGCTGGGCGAGCGCCTGAAAACCATCGAAGACGGCGTCAGCCAGCTGCGCGAGTTGGGCGCGGCCGAGGTGGCTGTGGTCTTGCGCGAGGTGTTTGCCCTGGCGGCCTGATGTCGCTGCCGGCTCAATGCGTGTCGCTGTCGGCCTCGGCATCCAGCCCGCGCAAAAACGCCAGCTTGTCGGCAATCTTGCTTTCCAGCCCGCGCGGCACGGGTTGATACCAGCCCGGCTCGGCCATGCCTTCGGGCAGATAGCGCTCGCCTGCGGCGTAGCCGTGCGGCTCGTCGTGGGCATAGCGGTAGGCGTGGCCGTGGCCCAGCTCTTTCATCAGCTGGGTGGGGGCGTTGCGCAGATGCACCGGGACTTCCCGGCTTTTATCCTGCTTCACAAAGGCGCGCGCCGCGTTATAGGCGGTGTAGCCGGCGTTGCTCTTGGCGGCGATGGCCAGATAAATCACCGCCTGGCCCAGCGCCAGCTCGCCTTCCGGGCTGCCCAGCCGCTCGTAGGTCAAGGCGGCGTCGTTGGCGATTTGCATGGCGCGCGGGTCGGCCAGGCCGATGTCTTCCCAGGCCATGCGCACAATGCGCCGGGCCAGATAGCGGGGGTCGGCGCCGCCGTCCAGCATGCGCGTCAGCCAGTACAGCGCGGCGTCCGGGTGCGAGCCGCGCACCGATTTGTGCAGCGCAGAAATCTGGTCGTAAAAATGGTCGCCGCCCTTGTCAAAGCGCCGGCTGTTGACGGTCAGCGCGCTGTCAACAAACGGGGCGTCGATGGCCTCCACCTGCGCCGCCTGGGCGGCGGCGGCGCATTGCTCCAGCAGATTCAGCAGCCGGCGCGCGTCGCCGTCGGCGTGGCCCACCAGCGCCGCTTGCGCCGCCTCGTCAAAGCGCAGCTGCGGCAGCGCCTTGCGCTGGGCGCGGGTAAGCAACAGCCTGAGCTCGTCATCGCCCAGGGATTTCAGCACATACACCTGCGCGCGCGACAACAGCGCGGCGTTGACCTCAAACGATGGGTTCTCGGTGGTGGCGCCGATAAAGGTCACCAGCCCGCTTTCGGTGTAGGGCAACAGCGCGTCTTGCTGGCTTTTGTTGAAGCGGTGGATTTCATCGACAAACAAAATGGTGCGCACCCCGCGCGCCAGATGGCGCTGGGCGGTGTCCATGGCGGCGCGGATGTCTTTCACCCCGGAAAACACCGCCGACAGGGCGATGAATTCACAGTGAAACGCGCTGGCGGTCAGCCGCGCCAGCGTGGTCTTGCCCACCCCCGGCGGCCCCCAAAAAATCATTGAATGCGGCTTGCCGGACTGAAACGCCAGCTGCAAGGGTTTGCCGGGGCCGAGCAAATGGCGCTGGCCAATCACCTCGTCCAGACTATGCGGGCGCAGGGCTTCGGCCAGCGGCGCGGCGGGCGTCTGGGCAAATAGCTCAGCTGGCGAGGACGCAGAAAACAAATCGCTCATGGCGGCTCGGGCAAAAATAGACACGGCAAGATTCTGACCGGCGCACGGCGGGGCTGCAAGCGTGGGCTCACGGTGTCTCGTGCGTTCATACTAAGCAAGGTGGGTGTATGTCGTGGTTTGCCTGGACGCTGGTGCTGGCCGGCGCGGTGTGTCATGCGCTGTGGAATCTGATCGCCAAACGGGTGGCCAGCGGCGGCGCGCCGTTTGTCTGGCTGTATGGCGTGGTCAGCCTGTGCTGGCTGACGCCGCTGGCCATCTGGCAGGCGCAGGCGCTCACCTGGACGCCGGCCATGCTGGCGGTGGTGCTGGGCAGCGCGCTGCTGCATGCGGTGTATTCGCTGGTGTTGCAGCGCGGCTACCAGCGCGCGCCGTTTTCGCTGGTGTATCCGCTGGCGCGCGGCAGCGGGCCCTTGTTGTCGGCGCTGGGCGCCACGCTGTGGCTGGCGGAAGCGCCCAGCGCGCGCGGTTGGGGCGGCATTGCTTTGCTGATTGCCGGCATCGGCTTACTCAGTCGCGGCGGCCAGGCCGAGGCCGACCCAGCCCGCCAGCGCGCCGGGATAGGCTGGGGGCTGACTACGGGCGCCTGCATTGCCGCTTACACCCTGGTGGATGGCGTCGCAGTCAAAACCCTGGCCATGCCGCCGCTGGTGTTTTATGGCTATAGCCTGCTGGCGCGCAGCGTGTTGCTGGCGCCGCTGGCCTGGCGACAGCCGCAAGCGATGCGCCGCCAGGCGCGCGACCATTGGCGCGCCGCGCTGCTGGTGGGCGTGTTGTCGCCGCTGGCCTATGCGCTGGTGTTGTTTGCCCTGCAAATCGCCCCCTTGAGTTATGTGGCGCCAGTGCGCGAGGTGTCGATGCTGTGCTGGCCAGCTGGCTGGGCGCGCGTTATCTGGGCGAGGCCTTGACCGCGCAGCGGCTGGCCGGCTCGGCGCTGATGCTGCTGGGCGTGGCCTTGCTGGCTGGTGCGTAACGCGCTCAGTAAACTCTGCTGGCCTTGCTGTGTCTACACAGGCTTCTACGCGATGTGGTGAGCCACCCTCGAAGAAAGACCCCAGACATGAGCGTGATGATTTACTGGTTTCGTCAGGATGCCCGGCTGCACGACGCGCCGGCCTTGCGCTGGGCCGCCGAGCGCGCCAGCGCGCTGTGTCCTGTGGTGTGTCTGCCGCCGGAGAGCACTACCCGCTGGGGCGTGCCGCGTCTGGGGCCGCACCGACAGGCGGCGCGCGGGCAAACCTGGCTGGGCTTGGACGCCAGCTTGCGCGCCTTGGGTAGCCGGCTGGCGGTGTTGCACGGCGAGCCGGCGCAGGCGTTGCCAGCCTTGGCCCGTCAGTTGGGCGCTGACACCGTGGTGTGCGAGCGCATTGCCGCGCCAGAAGAAGACGCCGAGGTGGCCGCCTTGCGCGCGGCCGGCCTGACCGTGCGCGAGCACTGGCAATCCGGGCTGTTCGAGCCATCGGCGCTGCCGTTTGCCGTGGCCGACTTGCCCAAGGTGTTCAGCCAGTTTCGCCAGCAACTCAGCCGCGCCGGCTGTCAGCCGCTGGCGCCACTGCCCGCGCTCAGCCAGTTGCCGCCCTGGCCGGCCGCTGCGCCGGTGCTGCCCGGCCCCAGCGAAGCACCTTGCCCGCCGCTGGCGTCGGGCTGCGCGTTTCCGTATGCCTTGCCGGCCTGGCGGCTGGACGAAGCGGCCGGGTTGGCGCATCTGGCTGGCTATTGCGCTGGCGAGGACATCGCCCGATACAAAGCCACCCGCAATGGCCTGAGCGGCACGGCGTATTCCAGCAAGTTTTCGCCCTGGCTGGCCTGCGGGGCCTTGTCGGTGCGCCAGGTGTGGGCGGCGCTGGCGGCGCGCGACGCGGAATATGGCGTCAGCGAGGGCACGGAGTGGTTGCGCTTTGAATTATTGTGGCGGGAATACTTCCGGCTGCTGCACCTGGCCTGCGGCCGGCAATTGTATGGCGTCAGCGGCCTGAACCCGCAGGCGCCTGCACCGCGTCATCACCCGGCCAGCTATGCCCGCTGGTGTGAGGGCCGCACCGGCCAGCCCCTGGTGGACGCCGCCATGCGCGAGCTGGCCGCCAGCGGTTATCTGTCCAACCGCCTGCGCCAGGTGGCGGCCAGTTACCTCTTGCACGAACTCGACGACGACTGGCGCGCTGGCGCGGCGTGGTTTGAGGCGCAGTTGGTGGATTATGACGTGTACAGCAATCAGGGCAATTGGCTGTATATCGCCGGCCGGGGAACCGACCCGCGCGGCGGCCGGCGCTTTAACCCGGACAAGCAAGCCGCTGAATACGATGCGGATGGGGCTTATCGGCGCTTATGGGGCACGGCTTGAAGCGCACTGAGCGTCGCTCACGCAATGCAGCGCAACGCGCCTGGCGAGGCGCGCGACCGCGACAGTCCAAGCAGGTCGCACCACAACGCCAGGAGGGTTTTGTAAGCGGTGCTACGCGCGGGTGCGCACTGCGCCGGGCGAGAGGTGCTCGAATTTTTGCCACACCCGGCGCAGGCTGCGTGCCGAGCCAAAGCCGGCTTGCTGGGCGGCGCATTCCACACTTTCGCCGCGCTCCAGCCGCTCGCGCGCCAGCGCCACGCGCAGGCGGTGCTGATAGTCGATGATGCTCAAGCCGGCATGCTGGGCAAACAGCCGCGCCAGATGGCGCGGGCTGACGTGCACGCGCTCGGCCAGCTCGCTGACCGGCCAATGGCGTTGCGGGTCTTGCGCGATCAGGTCTTGTGCGCGGTGCACGGCCGGGTGCAGGTGATTGCGGTTGGCCAGCCAGGGCGACAGCTGCACATCGTTGCCTTCGCGGCGCAGGTAGACCACCATTTCCCGCGCCACTGCCAGCGCCACCGCCGGGCCGGCGTGGCGGGCAATCAGGTGCAGCGCCAGGTCCACCCCGGCGGTGACGCCCGCGCTGGTGTGAATCGGGCCGTCTTCCACAAAAATGCGGTTTTCCAGCACATCAGCCTTGGGCGATTGCTGGGCCAGCCGGGCGGTGAGGGTGTGGTGAGTGGTGCAGCGCCGGCCATCCAGCAGGCCGGCCATGCCGGCCAGCAGCGCGCCAGAACAGACGCACACCAGGGTGTGCTGATTGGGGCGGAATGTGCGCTTGAGCCAGTCGCGGGTGGCCTTGGCGGCCGGCAGGGTGTAATCCTTGGCGGATTCGGTCACCCCGGACAGCATCACCCAGGCGCCTTCCGGCAGGCTGTCCGGCAGGGGATCGATGGTGTGGATGGGCAGCCCCAGCGAGTTGGCCGGGGCGGCGTCCGGGCCGACGTAGCGCAGGCGAAAGCGGCCGCCATAGTCATTGGCCAGCCGGAAAGCCTCGGCGGCGCCGGCAAAATCCAGCAGCAAAAAGCGCGGCTGCAATACGCAATAAATCTCGATTTCCGGCGGAGTGGGCCACTGGGCCATGATGCTTCGCTCCTTGGCGGCCTACCCGCTTCCGTCATGCCGGCCGACGCAGCCGGGCAAACAGGGAACCGCCTGATAAATGAATGAGCAATCCGGTCAGCACACAGGCGCTGCCGGCCAACTGCTGCATGGTCAAACGTTCGTCCAGCAGCCACGAGGCTGAACACAGCCCCACTGCCGGCACCAGAAGCGAAAACGGTGCCACCTTGCCGGCCGGGTAGCGGGTCAGCAGCCGGCTCCATACGCTGTAGCCCACCAAGGTGGCGATAAACGCCAGGTACAGCACCGCCAATCCGCCGCGCCAGCTCAGATCAGCCAAGGCTGCGCCAATCCGCGCCGGGCCTTCAAACAGCAGGGATGCCGCCAGCAGTGGCAGCGGCGGCACCAGGCTGGCCCACACCACCAGCGCCAGGGTGTCCGGCCGGTGGCCGGCCTGGCTGGCGCGGCGCACCACCAGATTGGACAGCGCCCAGGACAAGGCCGCCGCCAGGGTCAGGGCAAAGCCCAGCATCGTCATGTTTGCGCCATGGGTGGAGGCAATCAGCCATAAACCGACACTGGCGCACAACAAACCCGACAAAGACGCCAGGGCAATGCGCTCGCCCAGCCACAGCCCGCCCAGCAGCAGGGTGAAAAACGCCTGCGCCTGCAACACCACCGAGGCCAGCCCGGCCGGCATGCCGTAGGCCATGGCGGAAAACAGCAAGCCAAACTGACCCACGCCCATGCTCAGCCCGTAGGCCAGCACATAAGGCCATGGCAGCGCCGGACGGGCAATCAGCCAGCCCGCCGGCAGCGCCGCCAGCACAAAGCGCAGGCCGCCCAGCAACAGCGGCGGCAGGTCGTGCACGCCCCATTTGATGACAACAAAGTTGACTCCCCACACCCACACCACCAACAGGGCGGCGGCAATATCCCTAAATGACATAAATGGTCCTGTTCTGTATGGCAGCGCACTCGGATGGGGCGGCTGCTAGGGCGTGATGCGCCACAACAATCAAAGCGGCGCTAAGAGTCGCTCACAAAACCCAGCGAAGCGGCCCTGGCTAGGCGTGTGACCGCAGACAGTACAAGCAGTACGGCAAGGTCACACAACAACGCCAGGGGGTTTTGTGAGCGGCTCTAAAGAAAAAAAACGCTCACCCGGCCGGCAGGGTGGCACGCAGGGCACTGGGCGACAGGCCATAGCGCTGACGAAACGACACGGCAAAGCGCGAGGCGCAGTCATAGCCGCATTCGGCGGCAATCCGCGCCACCGGCCAGGGGCTGGTTTGCAGCAGCATCAGCGCCTGGCCCAGCCGGCACTCGCGCAGGATGTCGCTGAAGGCGGCGCGCTCGCGTGCCAATTGCCGGCGCAAGGTGGCGGCGCTGCAATGCAGCTGGGCGGCCACCTGGTCGGCGCGCCAGTCGGCGCCAGGTTTGGCCAGCAGCAGGCGGCGCACCCGCTCGCTCACCGCCAGGCTGGCCGCTGGGCGCAAGGCGGCGCCGTGGCCGGCCAAGGCCAGCGCCAGCAGCAGCTCTTCCAGCCGGTGCGCCAGCACGCGCGCGTCGGTGGGCGTCTCCCAACCGTGCATGGCGTGCGCCCACACTTCAGCCAGCATCGGCGTCACCGCCACACAGGGCGGCGGCGGCGCGCTATGCAGCAGGCTGGCTTCGCGCACGGCAAAGCGCTCCACCAGGGTTGGGTCCAGCGTCAGGCATTCCGAACGAAAACGCCCCGCCCCTGGCTGATTGCATACATCCATCACGCTACCGGCCGGGGCCAGCAGCAAGGTGGCGGCATGCGCCAGCATGCGCTGGCCGCCGTGGCAGATTTCTTTGGCGCCTTCGCGCACCCGCACCAAGGTCAGCCGGGGAAAGCGCACCGCACGCACGCGTTGCTCGCGTGCGGCGCGAAACTCGATCCAGCTGGCCACGCCAGGCACATGCAGGCTGGCGCGCGCGTTCATCGGCTGTAGTGCACGGACAGTTGCGCCTGGCCCAGCGCATGCTGGCGCAGCATATAGCCGGTCAGCGCGCCGCTGGCTTCGCCATCCAGCGGCAGGCTGGCCACGTCCAGCGCCCAGACGGTGAACTGATAGCGGTGCTTGCCGTGGCCTGGTGGCGGGCAGGCGCCGCCGTAGCCAGGCTTGCCAAAGTCGGTGCGGGTTTGCACGGCGCCAGCCGGCAGGCCGTCGGCGCTGGCGTTGCGCGGCAGCTCGCGCACGCTGGCCGGCAGGTTGACCACTTGCCAGTGCCACCAGCCGCTGCCGGTGGGCGCGTCCGGGTCGTACACGGTGATGGCAAAGCTGCGGGTGTTGGCCGGCGGCGCGCTCCAGCGCAGCGCGGGCGACTGGTTGCCGCCTTCGCAGCCAAAGCCCTTGAACACAAACGTATCAGCCATGCGCTGGCCGGCGTGGAGATCCGGGCTGCTCAGGGTAAATTTATCCGCCAGCGCCGGGGCGCTCAGGCACAGGGCGACCAGCGCCGGGCAAAAAAGGGTGGCTCGCATGAAAATCTCCTGATCTATTCGGGTGAAGGAGCCATCAGTATCGCCTGCGCCAGCGCATGGCGCAGTGCGTCAGCGCGCAGGCAGTGTGCGGCGGCGCTCAATCTGCATCCAGCCTGGCCAGCGCCTGCTCGACGCTGCACACTTGGGCAAAGCGCTCGGCCAACACCAGCTCGGTGCGCGCGCGGATGTCGGCGGCGCTGTAGTGTGCGCCGCTGAGCGGATGGCGCATGGCAAAAGTCAGCGTGGCCGGGCTGACAAAATCGACTTCATAGCCCAAATCCGACGCCACCCGCGCGCTGGTTTCGCAACATTGCTCACTGCGGATGCCGGCAATCAATACCCGGCGGATGCCGCGCCCGCGCAGCCAGCGGTCCAGCCCGGTGTCGGTAAAGGCGTTGTGCACGTGTTTGTCGATGCGCGCCTGCTCGGCAAACGCCAGCAATCCATCCAGTGGGCGCACCAGCCCACTGGCCAGGGCAAAGGCGCCGTCGTCTTCCACATGAAACACCCGCACAATTGGCACATGGCGCTTCAGGCAGCCAGCAATCAGCGTATTGCACGCGGCCAGAAAAGCCGGCACATCTTGCGCGTCCCAATAGGGGCGGACAGTAAACGACTGTTGTACGTCAATCAATAGCAGGGCGGTGTCGGCAGCAGGCATGGTCGCACATTCCGGGTGGACAGGAGATGACGACAGTGTAAAAGGGCTGAGTGACTGTGTCGGCGCCGGGGCGGGACAGGATGCGGACCAAAACGGACATTTATCACCGCACGCAAGCAACCATGACTTTGTGTTACGGGTTTGCCATGAGAGTCGCTTACAAAACCCAGCGAGGTGGCCCTGGCCAGGCGCACGACCGCAGACAGTACCGGCAGTACGGCAAAGTCACACCACAATGCCAGAGGGTTTTGTGAGCGGCGCTAAATTGGTACGGTCTGCGGTCGTGTGCATTGTGCTGAGTGTTGTGCGCGGTGCTTGCCATGCATGGGGTTTGGTGGGCGGAAAAAACAAAAAACCCCTTGTGGCGACACAAGGGGTTTTTTTGCGAGACCAGTAATCGGCGAGGATTACAGGGTCAGGCCGCCAGTGATTTCGATCGCTGCGCCGTTGATGTAGCTGGCTTCGTCGGAGGCCAGGAAGGCGTACAGGTTGGCGATTTCTTCCGGCTGGGCCATGCGCTTCATCGGCACGCGGTCTTCCATGGCCTGGATGACTTTTTCCGGCATGGCCTTCAGGATCGGGGTGGCGACAAAGCCCGGGCACACGGCGTTGGCGCGGATGCCCTTCTTGCCCAGTTCCTTGGCCCAGGTCTTGACGAAACCGATCACGCCAAACTTGGTGGCGGCGTAGTTGGTCTGGCCGAAGTTGCCATACACACCCACCACGGAGGAAGCGTTCAGGATCACGCCGCCGCCTTGGGCCACCATGGTGTCAACCACGGCCTTGGCGCAGTTGTACACGCCACGCAGGTTGATGTCGATCACCAGGTCGAACTGCTCGTCGGTCATCTTGGTCAGCTGGGCGTCTTGCACGATGCCAGCGTTGTTCACCAGCACGTCGATGCGGCCAAAGCGGGCCTTGACGTCAGCGACCATGTCGTTGATTTGCGACTTGTTGGTGACGTTGACGATGTAACCCACGGCTTCGCCGCCGGCGGCCTTGACTTCGTTGACGGTGGCGTCGATCGTTTCCTGGTTCAGGTCACACACGGCGACGATGGCGCCTTCTTGTGCAAACTTCAGAACGGTAGCTTTGCCAATGCCGCTGGCGCCGCCGGTGATGATCGAAACTTTACCTTTCAAACGCATGGCGAAATCCTTAAATCTAGAGGGGTTGGGATAAAGCATGTCCGGCCTTCCATCAGGAAGGGCCGGACCCGCTCTCACTCCACCATCGACCTTCAGCTGTGCTGTATTTTGGGTCGTTATTATCGTTGTTATATGTTTTTGTTGTGTTGCAGCCGCTATCTTGCGGTTGGTTTCTCCTCTACCGGGCAGCGTGGCCCGAAGAATGGCTGCAATATACCGCAGCCTTACGCAGGGGTAAAGCGTTAACTCTAAAATCCGATTCACTTATATTGACGCTTGCGTCAGCTTGTTTGTTTACGTTTACGTAAACGTTTGTGCAAATCTTCCGCAAGCGGAAACCGACCTGATCACAGAAAGATTGGCCATCCAAAACAACACGGCCCGCGCCGTTGCCGGTCGCGGGCCGTGTGCCAGGCGGTCAAGCCCAGTGGGCGTTTGCTTATTCAATGCCCTTGCTGGCCAGATAGTCCTCGTAGCCGCCGGTGTAGTAGTCGTAGCCGCCCTTGCCGTCCAGCTCCAGAATCTGGGTAGCCAGCGAGCTGACGAACTCACGGTCGTGCGAGACAAAAATCAGCGTGCCCTTGTACTTTTCCAGCGCCATGTTCAGCGATTCGATCGACTCCATATCCATATGGTTGGTCGGTTCGTCCATCAGCAGCACATTCGGCTTTTGCAGAATCAGCTTGCCGTACAGCATGCGGCCCTTTTCGCCGCCGGACAGCACGCGCACGTTTTTCTTCACGTCGTCGCCGCCAAACAGCAGGCGGCCCAGCGTGCCGCGCACCACTTGTTCGTCGTCGCCTTCTTGCGTCCACTGGCGCATCCATTCGGCCAGATCATAATCCAGGTCAAAATCGGCCTCGTGATCCTGGGCAAAATAGCCCGGGTTGGCTTTTTCTGCCCACTTGATGCGGCCTTGATCCGGCTGCAGCTCGTTCACCAGCATTTTCATCAGCGTGGTCTTGCCCGAGCCGTTGGGGCCGATGATGGCCAGGCGCTGGCCGGCGTCCAGAATCAGGTTGAGATTATGAATCAGCGGCTTGTCGTAAGACTTGCTCACGCCGCTGATGTCCACCGCCTGACGGTGCAGCTTGTCTTTGTCTTCCATTTCAAAGCGGATGTACGGGTTTTGCCGCGACGACGGCTTGACCTCGACCATCTCGGCCTTGAGCTTGTCCACCTGCTTCAGGCGGCTGGTGGCCTGGCGGGCCTTGGATTTATTGGCCGAGAAGCGGGCGACAAAGTCCTGCAACTCGCCAATGCGCTCCTTGGCCTTGGCGTTGGACGACAGCAAACGCTCGCGCGCCTGCGCCGAGGCCAGCATGTAATCATCGTAGTTGCCCGGATAGATGCGGATTTCACCGTAATCCACGTCGGCCATATGGGTGCACACCGAGTTCAAAAAGTGGCGGTCGTGCGAGATGATGATCATGGTGGAGTTGCGCTGGTTCAGCGTGTTCTCCAGCCAGCGGATGGTGTTGATGTCCAGGTTGTTGGTCGGTTCGTCCAGCAGCAAAATGTCCGGGTTGGAAAACAGCGCCTGCGCCAGCAGCACGCGCAGCTTCCAGCCGGGGGCCACTTCGCTCATCGGGCCAAAGTGTTGTTCCACCGGAATGCCCACGCCCATCAGCAGCTCGCCGGCGCGCGCCTCGGCGGTGTAGCCGTCGTATTCGGCAAACTTGCCTTCCAGCTCGGCCGCGCGCATGTAGTCGTCTTCGGTGGCTTCCAGGTTGGCGTAAATCGCGTCGCGCTCGCTCATCGCCGCCCACATCTCGACATGACCTTGCAACACCACATCAATGACGCGCTGTTCTTCGTAGGCGAATTGATCCTGGCGCAGCTTGCCCAGGCGCAGGCCGTTTTCGATGGACACCGTGCCCTGGGTGGGCTCAAGGTCGCCGCCGAGGATCTTCATGAAGGTGGACTTGCCGCAGCCGTTGGCGCCGATCAGGCCATAGCGGTTGCCGTCGCCGAACTTGACCGACACCTTCTCGAACAGCGGCTTGGCGCCAAACTGCATGGTGATGTTGGAAGTGGTAATCACTGGAAATCCTTGCTGAACAATCTGTTGAGTACAGAAAAACGGATCATTTTAGCACAGCCGGCGCGGGTGGGCCTGCGCTGTGCATGAGGTGGCATCTAGTGCAAGGTTTCCCCTGTTCATGAGCAAACCTTGGGCAGACAGATGCCCGTCAGCTGCGCTGATCTCAAGACTGGCGGGCGCCAGATGTATCGAATGCCACACAGCCGGGGCCTGCCTATCGGGTTTTGACTCGCAGATGCCACCCGGTGGCGCAGAGAATCCAGCGATGTTGCACTCGCTTGCCGTCATGCAGTCAAAACTCATTCCATCCCGGCCTGATTGCGGCGGTTTGCCATGAACGGTGATTGGGCTACAATCCTGTGCTTTGTATCCCGTCAAATAGGCAAACAGTATGCTTACCGGAAGTCTGGTCGCGATTGTCACCCCCATGGCTGAAGACGGCAGCGTCGATTACGCTGCGCTTGACCGCCTGGTGGATTTCCACATCGAAAACGGCACCAGCGGCATCGTCGCCGTCGGCACCACGGGCGAATCGGCCACCCTGGCGGTGGACGAGCACCTGAAAGTGGTCGAATCGGTGGTCAAGCGCGCCAACAAACGGGTGGCGGTGATTGCCGGAACGGGCGCCAACTCCACCCGTGAAGCCATTGAGCTGACCGAAGCCGCCGCCAGCCTGGGCGTGGATTCGGCGCTGTCGGTTGTGCCTTATTACAACCGCCCGACGCAAGAAGGCATGTATCAGCATTTCAAGGCAATTGCCGAGGCCTGCCCGCTGCCGCTGATTCTGTACAATGTGCCAGGTCGCACTGTGGCGGATATGTCCAACGACACCGCGCTGCGTCTGGCGGAAATCCCCAATATCATCGGCATCAAGGACGCCACCGGCAATCTGGAGCGCGCTTGCGATCTGGTGCGCCGCGCGCCGGCCGATTTTGCCTTGTACACTGGCGACGACGCCAGCGCCATGGCCTTTATGCTGTGCGGCGGTCACGGCGTGATTTCGGTCACCGCCAACGTGGCGCCCAAGCTGATGAGCGAGCTGTGCCGCGCGGCGCTGGCTGGCGATTGCCTGGGCGCGCGCGCCATCAATGATCAGCTGCAAGGCCTGCACAAGCAGCTGTTCATCGAAGCCAACCCGATTCCGGTCAAGTGGGCCATGGAGCGCATGGGGTATATTCCCTCTGGCATCCGTCTGCCGCTGACCCGCCTGTCCGAGGCTTGCCAGCCGGTGGTGGAAGCCGCCATGCGCCAGGCCCAGGCCCTTTAACTCGTTCACGGAGCCGTGATGAATTTTCGCCACGCCAGCTTGATCCTCTCCGCCTCGCTGCTTGCCAGCGCGTGCAGCAGCACCGGCTTGTTCGACAAGAAAATCGACTACAAGTCCGCCGAGAACGCCGCCAAGAATCGGCTGGAGGTGCCGCCGGATCTGACCCGGCCGCAGCTGAACAACAACTACGCGCTGCCGGGCGCCAGCTCGGTGAGCGCCCAGCAGCTCAACCAGCAGGCGCAAGCCAATCTGCTCAATAAAAACCCGTCCAATGTGCTGATCGACATCCCGGTGGCGCGTATGGAGCGCGCCGGCCAGCAGCGCTGGCTGGTGGTGCAGAAAAAGCCGGAAGAACTCTGGCCGCTGCTGAAAGAGTTCTGGATCGACAACGGCTTCATCCTCAAACAGGATGCACCGGAAATCGGCGTGATGGAAACCGACTGGGCGGAAAACCGTGCCAAGATTCCGCAGGATGGCATCCGCAATCTGCTGAGCAAGGTGGGCCTGGACAATGTCTACTCGACGCCGGAGCGGGATAAATTCCGCGCCCGCATCGAGCGCACCAATGCCGGCACCGAGGTGTATTTCAGCCATCGCGGCATGTATGAAACCTTCGTCAATGAAGGCAAGGCAGAAACCATGTGGCAACCGCGCCCGGCCGACCCTGAGCTGGAAGCCGAAATGCTCGGTCGTTTCATGATGCGCATGGGCATCTCGGAAGAGAAGGTCAAGCTGGCGGCCCAGAAACCGGATGCCAACCAGCCGCAGCGCGCCAGCGTGCAAGGCGAAGCCGTGCTGGTGAACGATGCCTTTGATCGTGCCTGGCGTCGTACTGGCCTGGCGCTGGATCGCATTGGTCTGTTGGTGACCGATCGTGACCGTTCGCAAGGCGTGTACTACATTCGTCCGGCACAGGCCGAAATGGACAAGAGCGACGAGTCTGGTGGCTTCTGGTCCAGCCTGCTGTTCTGGCGCAGCAGCGACAAGCCGGCCTCGGCCAAGGCGCCGCTGGCGGGTGGCGACTATCAGGTTCGGGTGAAAGCGGTGAATGACAGCAGCAGCCAAGTGCTGGTGCTGGACAAAAATGGCCAGGCACTGCCGGCCAATGTCAGCCGGCCGATGTTGGCCCGCTTGCAGCAACAATTGCAGTAAGCTGCCACGCCGTCAGGCGTGTATCTGTTCTGCCACAGGGCGTTCCATCTGGGACGCCCTGTTGTTTTTCAGCCACGGCTAGGTCGTGTGGGCGCAGGACGAATGGTGCATTGCACTTTTCTGGTGCGCACCACCGTGTGGCGGAGGGACGTGTGGTGATCAGCGTGCGGGCGGGGCGCTGACTGGCTGGCGATGTTCAACTTCGCATGTCCGCCGTGTGGCGTCTTGCGTTTGTGCGCATGCCGGATGGGAAGCGCGACAGGGGGTGGGTGATTTGTGGTCAGATGCGGCAGGCATTAAATGCCTGGCTACACAATCCGCATAAAAAAAGCCGACCCGTAGGTCGGCTTTTTGCGCATTCAGCGCGAAGCAGGAATTACTGCTTCTTTTCTTCGGCCGGAGCGGCAGCCGGAGCAGCCGGGGCAGCAGCGTCAGCGGCCGGGGCAGCCGGAGCGGCCGGGGCAGCAGCGTCAGCGGCCGGAGCAGCCGGAGCCGGAGCAGCGGCCGGGGCAGCAGCTTCAGGAGCCGGGGCCGGAGCCGGAGCGGCTTCTTCTTTTTTGCCGCAAGCGGACAGGGCAACGGCCAGCAGGGCAGCGACGAGGAGCGATTGTTTCATTATCAGTACCTTCGAATAAAAGTAGCGTTGGACAAAACACGTCGGGGCAGAAAGCTCAGCGGATGACGACCCCGACCGACTGCAAGATTGTAGCACGAAAAAAAGCTCGGAAAAGATGCAAGCCGAAAAAAGGCGGACTTTACCGCGCATGCACTTCCCAGGCGCACACCATGACGCGTTGTGCACTGCCTTGGTTCTATTAAGTCACATCTTTTCCGAATATGAAAGCACATTGATGCAGCGCAACATGTTCTGTCGCGCTCATGCAACAGTTCAGTGCACGTGCCAGAAACCATGCAGATAACCGTCGTACAGCGCCTCGGTCAGCGTGTCCGGATACACCCCGGCGGCCAGCCGGCGCCGATTGGCCAGCGCCTGCCAATGGGGGCGGTCGGACTCGGCGATTTCCAGGCGCTCACCGTTGGCGTACACCCCGCTCTCGGTGAACAGAATCTGGCTTTTCAGATCCAGGCGCAGGCCGTTTTCTGCCAGCGCCTGGGCGAACTCATCCTCGTCCAGTTCTTCTTCCGGCGCATCGTAAAACACATGCGCCTTCGGCTCGGTCAGATAATGGCCGAGAAAATCCGTTACCGTGTCGCGGTCCCACTGAATGGCCTGCAACATAGCGCTGACTTGCTCGACCATGTCCGCACCGATGCGGCCGGGCTCGGCAATCGGCGCCAGATTCGGGTCGGCGTACATGCCGTCGCAGCACAATCTGTCCTGCAAATACACCAGAAACTGGGTGACCATTTCCTGGCGGGTGGGCGCGCGAAAGCCGATCGAGTAGGTCATGCCCGGCTCCAGCGCCACGCCGTAGTGTGCGTACTTGGGCGGCAGATAAAGCATATCGCCGTGCCCAAGTTCCCAGGTTTGGTCGGCGTCAAAGCGCTGCAAAATCTTCAGCGGCGCGCCGTCCACCAGCGAGACGTCTTCCTGGCCGGAAATCTGCCAGCGCTTGCGCCCGCCCACTTGCAGCAAAAACACATCATAAGAATCAAAATGCGGCCCCACCGTGCCGCCTGGCGGCGCGTAGCTGATCATCAAATCATCCAGCCGGGCGTAAGGCAGGAAATCAAACCGCCACAAAATATCGGCAATATGCGGCAGGTGGTGGTTGACGCTTTGCACCAGAATGGTCCAGTCGCTGTCCGGCAGCTTGGCCAGCCGGCGCGCCGACAGCGGGCCGTGCTCGACTTTCCAGCGGTCTTGCCGGTATTCGATCAGCCGCGATTCCACATCGTCGCGGCTGGCCAGCTCGCTTAGCCAGGCAAAATCCACCGGCTGGCCCACATCGGGAATCGCCTGGCGGATCAGCAGGGGGGCCTTTTGCCAGTAGTCACGCAGAAAGGTTTCTGCGTCCATGCCCCCAAGGATGTCAATTGCTTTGTTCATGCTTTGTCGCCCGACCGCGTGGCGGCGAGGCGCTCCTGAATGGTTTACAATGCGAACCATGCAGCCACCCAGCAGGGCGCTGTCCGGCGGGGAACTCCCCGCAAATTTCTTCAAGAAGGTTCTTCAATGCAAATCGTTAAAAATACCGTGGTGACGCTGCACTACGAAATGTACGACTCCGAAAACACGCTCGTGGACAAAACTGAAGCCGACGAGCCGATCAGCTACCTGCACGGCGGCTACGACGGTATTTTCCCGCTGGTGGAAGAAAAACTCCACGAGAAGAAAGCCGGCGACAAAGTGGACGTGCTGATGCAGCCGGACGATGCCTTTGGCGACTACGAAGCCGAACTGGTGCGCGTGGAGCCGCTGGACGTGTTCCCCGACGACGTTGAACTGACCGTCGGCATGGTGTTCGAAGCTGACGACCCGGAAACCGGCGATGTGCTGATGTTCCGCGTCACCCAGATTGCCGACGGCAAAGTGGTGGTGGACGCCAACCATCCGCTGGCCGGTCAATCGGTGCGCTTTGTCGCCACCGTGGCCGATGTGCGCCCGGCCAGCCCGGACGAAATCTCGCATGGTCACGCCCACGGCGAACACGGCCATCATCATTGATGTTGGCTGATTCCGTCACGGAATCGCGCGATGAAGCAAACAGCCGCCGTAGGGCGGCTGTTTGCATAGAGCCGCTCACAAAACCCAGCGCAGCGATCCTGGCTAGGCGCGCGACCGTAGACAGTACAACAAGTACGGCAAGGTCGGGCAACGACGCCAGGAGGGTTGTGTGAGCCGCTCTTATGGGCGGTGTCAGTCTGCCAGCGCTGCCTTTTGCAGCGCCACCAATTCGGTAATGCCTTGTTCCGCCAGCGCCAGCAATTGGGCCATTTCTTCGCGGCTGAACGGTGCGCCTTCTGCCGTGCCCTGGATTTCGACAAAGCCGCCAGCACCGGTCATCACCACATTCATGTCGGTGTCGCAGGCGGAATCTTCCGGGTAATCCAGATCCAGCACCGGCTGGCCCTGATACACGCCCACCGACACGGCGGCGACATGGTCCAGCAGTGGCGATTCGCTCAGCGCGCCGCGCGCCAGCAAGCCGGCGATAGCGTCGTGCAAGGCCAGCCAGGCGCCGCAGATGCTGGCGGTGCGGGTGCCGCCGTCGGCCTGGATCACATCGCAATCGATGACAATCTGGCGTTCGCCCAGTTTTTTCAGGTCCACCACCGCGCGCAGGCTGCGGCCGATCAGCCGCTGGATTTCCTGGGTGCGGCCGCTTTGCTTGCCGCTGGCGGCTTCGCGCTTCATGCGGCTGCCGGTGGAGCGCGGCAGCATGCCGTATTCGGCCGTCACCCAGCCCTGGCCCTTGCCCTTGAGAAAACCGGGGACGTTTTCTTCCACACTGGCGGTGCAAATCACTTGCGTGTCGCCAAAACATACCAGCACCGAGCCTTCGGCATGGCGGGTGAAGTGGCGGGTAAAACGCACCGGACGCAGGGCGTCGGCAGAACGAAGAGAGGGGCGCATGGCGATCCTGAGCAAGAAAAATGCAGATTATACAAAACCTTGACAGCTCGCGCGGTAGCCATGTCAAGTTAGCTATATGGCATTTTTCTTGATCTGGATGCTAACACCCGGAACAGCGTGGATGTTATAGTGAAATCCGGCGCCTGAATTGATCGTCTCATTTCCGGGCCGCTTGTTGATCCCGTCCCTGGTTGGCGGGCTTGTGACCGGCTGAATGGCGGCGAATACCCCTGCCGATGCCGCAATTCCCTTGCTGTTCATGCTCATGGCGCCACTGCTGGCGCGCGGGCGGGCAGAAGGGGTATGGGCCGCTTTTTGTGGAGTTTTCTTGATGATTTTGAGCATGACCGGTTTTGCCTCGACCAGCCGGGAGTTTCCCGGTGGTTTGCTGGCGATGGAACTGCGTGCGGTCAACCACCGCTATCTGGACGTACAACTGCGCCTGCCGGAAGAACTGCGGGTAATCGAGCCGCAATTGCGTGAGCAAATCGCCGCTGCGGTCAGCCGCGGCAAGCTGGAGTGCCGGGTGACACTGGCTCAGTCCGGCAGCGATGCCCCGCGCATGGAGCTTAACCCGCTGGTGCTGGACAGCTTGCTGGACGTCGTCGCCCAACTGAAGGCGCGCCTGCCTGGCGCCAAAGACCTGGGCACGGGCGAGCTGCTGCGCTGGCCGGGCGTGCTCAACAGCAACAGCCTGCAACCCGAAGCGCTGCAACAGCTGTGCCTGGGCCAGCTTTCCGCCTTACTGGCCGATTTCAACGCCACTCGCGCGCGCGAAGGCGAAAAACTGGCGGATATTCTGCGCTCGCGCATCACCGCCATTGAAACCATCGTCGCCCACGTCAAGCCCAAGCTGCCGGCCATTCTGTCGGCCTGGCAAGCCAAGCTCAGCAGTCGCCTGCAAGAGGCGCTGGGCAGTGTGGACGATGACCGCCTGAAGCAGGAGTTCGCCCTGTTTGCGCAAAAAATCGACGTGGATGAAGAGCTATCCCGTCTGGTGGCGCATCTGTCTGAAGTCAAACGCATCCTCAAGCAGGGCGGTCAGGCCGGCAAGCGGCTGGATTTCCTGATGCAAGAGCTCAACCGCGAAGCCAACACCCTGGGCTCGAAGTCTGTTTCTACGGAAACCACGCAGGCTTCGGTTGAGCTGAAAGTGCTGATTGAGCAAATGCGCGAGCAGATTCAGAACATCGAATAAGCCTCATCGGCGCAGACCACTGCGCCGCGGGTTGAGCGTTGCCGCTCTTAATTCAGCGGCAACTCCAACCAAAACACACATCCCCCCTCCGGCTTGGGGGCATGGCCGAATTCACCGCGATGGTATTCAATGATCGAGCGGCAGATATTCAACCCAATGCCCATGCCCTCTTGCTTGGTGGTGAAAAACGGCGTGAACAGCTGTTCGGCCACGGCAGGATTCAGGCCCGGCCCATTGTCGCTGACGCTCAGCCGCATGCGCTCGCCCTGGCGGTGCGCCGTCAAAGTCAGCGTGGGCCGCGCCACCTTGCCATCGCGCATTGCCTCGACGGCATTGTTCACCAGATTCAACAACACCTGCTCCAGCAACACCCGGTCGGCATCCAGCGTCAAACCATCATCGCATTCGATATGAAACGCCACCCGATGCTGGCTCAGCATGGGCCCGGCCAGCGTCAGCGTGTGTTCCAGTAGCTCGCTGACCGCCAGTCGCGCCAGCTTGGGCTCGCGTTTTTTCACAAAGGCGCGAATGCCGTGGATGATCTCACCGGCGCGGCGCGCCTGGCGGGCAATTTTGTCCAGCGGGGTGGCCAGTTGCACGGCGGGGAGCGCCGGGGTTTGCTCAATGCGGTTCAGGCAGCCGGCGGCATAGCTGGCAATCGCTGCCAGCGGCTGATTCAGCTCGTGCGCCAGGCTGGAGGCCAGCTCGCCCATGGTCATCAGCCGGGCAGTGGTTTGCAGTTTTTCGGCTTGCAGACGCTCGCGCTCGGCAAACGCCCGTGCCTCGGTGATGTCGGCGTAAATGCCCAGCCAGGCCGGTTCGCCATCCACCCATTCAATGCGTCGGCGGTGCAGCTGATACCAGCGCGTGCTGCCATTGAATTGCAGATCACAGTCCACCACATCGGCCAACGGGCCAATACCTTCATCGTCCGGCCACGGCAGCACCACGCAGAACGGCGCGTCCTCGCTGGCGCGCACCATGTTTTCTTCAAAGGCGCGATTGGAGAATAACAACTGGCGATCTTCGCAGCGGCTGACGCACACCGCCGCATCCAGGCCGTTGAGCACGGTGCGAAAGCGCTGGTGCGCCTGGGCGATGGCTTCGCGCTTTTTTTTCAGCTCGGTGATGTTGTACATCGACGCCAGCCAGCCGGTTTGCTGATTCAGGTGATTGATCAGCGGCGTGGCGTACAGCCGCACCCAGAATGATTCTCCGTCGGCGCGCAGGAAGGGCAATTCAAAACCGTGCGGTGGCATGTCGCCGGCCAGGGTGGCAGAAACAAAACCGTGCAATTCGTCCAGATGTTCGGTGGGCCAGAAGGTATAAGGCGGCGTCTGGCCAGTCAGCGCCTCGGCCGTGCGCCCGGTCATCTCGCAAAACGCCCGGTTGACCCGCACGATGGTGCCGCGCGGATCCATCACGATCAGGCCGTTTTTCATCGAGTCTTCCATCGCCGCGCGCAAGGCCATTTCTTCGCGCAGCATGGATTCCACCTTATGGCGGCGGCGGATGTGCTGGCGGATTTTCCACAAACTCACCCCCAGCAACAGCAATAACAAGCCCATCAGCCCGGCCAGCAGCGGAAACGCCAGCCCCATGCCCAGGTGGTAGGCGGTGGCGCGCAGGCGCAGGCCATTGCCTGGCGGGGTGAAGTCGATTTCATGCCACAAGCTGCCTGGCCGTTCGCCCACGGTGAACTTGGCGGCAATCACCTTGCCACCCAAATCGACAATGGCGATTTGATATTTCTGGCCAATCCACCACGGCACTTCATGGTGCAGCATGCCCGGCAGGCTGTAGCTCAATCGCACGCTGCCGGCAAAGCGGTGATCACGGTACACCGGTGCTTCCAGATCGACCCGAGCTTGCTTGTCCAGGCTGTAATACACATTGCTGAATGCCGGCTGACCTTGGCGGCGCGCCACGTCAAAGGCATCGCGCTCTTCAAAGCTGGCCAGCGGCTGGCGACGGTGCTCGGCCTGAAACTGGCTGGGGGCGCGTGCTTCTACCTGACCCTGGGCATTCAGTAGTTCAACAGAAAGAATTTCCGGGTTTTCCCGCAAGATCAGTTCACTGGCGGCCTGAAAACGATCTTCGTCCAGCGTACCCTCGCCCACCTCACTGGCGGTGCGCACCGCCCAATCCTGTTGCTCGGTCAACTGCGAGCGCATGGATTGCTCCAGCCACAGAATGTCCTGAATCAGACTATCGCGGCGCTCGTCCTGCCAATCAAAAAACACCACATAAAACATGCCGCCCAGCGACAGCACAAAAGCAATCAATACCGCCGCCGGCAGCCACAGCAGCCAGCGCGCCTGTTCAACGCGGGGGAAAAAACGTTTGCCAGCCGGCATCTTGGCCTCATCACACATGCAATGGCGCCATTGTAGGCCAGGTCGGACGCCGTGGGGATAGATCAAATGAACACAATAGCCATGGCCGTTCATTTATCGCACTCGCAAAACTCAGCGAAGCGCGCTGGGTTTCAGGATGTGCTGACAAAATTATTCTTCCCGCGAAGGCAAGAGTCCGGGGTTTTATTTTACTGGGGTGCGTTTTTATAAACTATCGTTTTGTTGAATAAATGGGTGTGTCTTTATAGAAATGTATCAGGGCTTTTATTTTGACTGGTTTTTTGGTGTCAATGCTTTTTATCGGTGACTCAGCTTTCTTTCAAGTGGTGCTATCTTTAGTGTCCAGTATGCGCAAAAATACTTATCGTAAATTCACCTAAAACTCGTGCTGAGAACGCGTGGTGCAACCAGTATTTATACTGAGTAATCGTGCTTTTTGGCAGAAAGCGAACAAAACGCATGACTTTTTACCGCGAGAGGCTTGCCAGCCGTGGCTTGTCTCTGGCAGGCTTTAAAAAGCGACATCTTCTTTTCAAGAGGCTACATCATGAAGCATGTGTCAAGTTCTGCCAGCCAGATTACCACGCAGACATTATCTGCCTATCGCGAGGTCAATAAGAATGCCGAGAAAACTCAGACAGGATCAACTGCCAGTGGCACAAGCCTAAATCGCAGCGATGTGACTGTGTCCAAACAAGCTTATACCCAGGCTAAGTTTGATTCGTATGAGACGATGGATCGAAATACGTTGAGAAAAACAGGGTTGGCGCTACTTCATCAACTTGATATTGCTGGGACAAAAAAGGCAAATGAAGAGGTGCCTGACTCTAATGATCCACAGCGATTGGCGCGAGCAAAACAGGCTACTGAGTTTTGCCTGCGAAGAAGCGATATTCAAAAGAACCCATTCTTGAATTTGCCTCGAGAAGAGCTAACTAAGATCATTTATGATGATAGTGGCACATATACAGTTAATGAGCGCTCTGCCGCGCAGAGCGAGCAAGGGCGACAGGATTACAATTACTGGAACCCGATTATTGAAGATGCTTTCATGAGTCGGGATTATAGGAAGCACTATCGGGCGGCTATTGAGTTTCATGACAAACTGTCTCCGATTGAGCAGTCTTTTGCGCCAGCTGGCTATCGAGCAAATCTGGTTGGCTGGCTTGAGGATGAGGAGCGAAAGTTTGGGAAGTTAGATGGCGCGGCTAACGCACTTTTACCGGCTTCAATACATTCTAATGCAGACAAACAGAAAAGTGTGCAAGAGCTATCAAGTGTATATAGTTGGCTGGGTGGGGCTCCTAAAGTGTCGGAGGCACGCAATTTTTGGGGCAAGACGCTAGATTGGAGTGCTGAAAGTTCTATTTTTAGAGTGACATGGAATAATGTAGCAGGAAACGTAAAGAAGTTTTTTCAGTAGATGTTGTGAGATAAAACAACAAAATGCCTTTGTTGTTTTCGGTGGTCGTGTGATGGCCTTAGCACTTTATCCGCAAAAATACTTATCGTAAGTTTACCTAAAACTCGTGCCCGGCAAGATTTTGGTGCCTAGTATTTATACTGAGTAATCGTGCTTTTTGGCAGAAAGCGAACAAAACGCATGACTTTTTACCGCGAGAGGCTTGCCAGCCGTGGCTTGTCTCTGGCAGGCTTTAAAAAGCGACATCTTCTTTTCAAGAGGCTACATCATGAAGCATGTGTCAAGTTCTGCCAGCCAGATTACCACGCAGACATTATCTGCCTATCGCGAGGCCAATAAGAATGCCGAGAAAGCTCAGGCAGGATCAACTGCCAGTGGCACAAGCCTAAATCGCAGCGATGTGACTGTGTCTCAGCAAGCTTATAGCCAGGCTAAGTTTGATTCGTATGAGACGATGGATCGAAATGCCCTAAAAAAAAGAGGGATTGAGCTATTGGATCAATTGTTTATTGCCGGCTCAAAGAAAGCCAATGCCGAAGTGCCGAATTCTGATGATCCGGTGCGCTTGGCTAGGGCAAAGCAAGCAACGGCTTTTGTTTGTGGGCAAAGTGGCACTAATTTTAAAAGTAGTGCTCCAAACCCATTTTTTGGTATGTCAAGGGAGCAGCTTACTAAAATTATGTATGATGATAGCGGTGCATACACAATTAATGAGCGAGCTGCTGCAGGTAGTGAGCAACAGAGGCAAGATTATAATTATTGGTCTCCAATTATTAGCGATTCATTTATGAAGGGTGATAATAGAAGGCACTATCAGGCTGCCATTGAGTTTTATGACAAATTGTCGACTATAGAGAAATCTTTTGCACCAGTAGGTTATCGTGAAAATGTAGTCAATTGGTTGAAAAAAGAAGAGGTGCGGCTCGGTAAGCTGGGTGACTTAAATATAGAGCCATCTTTGAATGATATAACTAAAAATAGCCTAGATCTTTCTAGTCAGGAATTTTTTGGCTCAGTGGGAGCATATGGGTGGATGAATATAATTTCTCAGGTAGAGCGTTCGGCTAAAAAGCATGTTTTTGTACCTTTTATAGAAAGTGGGGTGAAACCCAAAGATTCAATTTTTCGTGTAACTTGGAATTCTATAAATCAACCGATTAAGAAATTTTTTCAATAGGGTAAAACTATGCTCAAGAATAAACTCTTGCTATCCGGAGCTTTATTGCTTCCACTACGGATAGGAAATTCAACCGCATGAGGCCAAGTATGGCACGAGTTTTGGGCCTCGAAACACGTTCGGCCAAGGAAGGTTGAGCGCTCGCTTGCC
>ERZ650306.84-NODE-84-length-46899-cov-7.002391_pt1 | contig 46899 bp, 33 predicted proteins | sample MGYA00376242_ERZ650306 | MGnify/ENA primary metagenome ERZ650306 (study PRJEB26733, sample SAMN07839244) | wastewater metagenome | biome: urban; feature: wastewater treatment plant; material: waste water | place: USA: North Carolina | collected 2016-03-31 ... | reverse complement strand
GGAGTTCAGACGTGTGCTCTTCCGATCTGTCTGGTTTTTAGCTCCGGCGGCCTCGCCACCCACCACCCCGTCTGGCTGCGCTGTCGCCCCCTCTGGCGGAGGGGAATAAAAGCCTGTCCGCGAGGGGCTTGGGCTCCGCGCGGGTTCAAAACCCAGCGAACGCAGGATTCTCCGAGTTTCGCAGGCTTTGAGCAGGTTCTCAGCGGTAATGCTCGGCCAGCGTGCTTAAATCCTGCTGCGCAAATCCCGCCTCGGCGTGGGCTTGGAGCTGGCGTTCAGCCAAGGCCGCCAGCGGGCAAGGGTGCTGGTGAGCCGCAGCGACACGCGCCGCATTGCCCAAGTCTTTCAGCAGCGTGGCCACTTTCCACTGCACAGGGGTGTAGCTGTGGGCACTCATCCGAGGGGCGAGAATTTGCAAAGGCAAGGAGTCGGCAAAGCCTCCTGCCAGCGCGGGCGCAAGGCGGCTGGCATCCACCCCAGCTGCTTCGGCCAGTGTAATGGCCTCGGCAATCAGCACACTGTTGGCCGCCACAATCAGTTGGTTACACACCTTGGTCACTTGTCCCGCCCCCACCGTCCCCATGTGAGTGACGCGCTGCCCCAACACCGCCAACAGAGGCCGCAAGGCATCCACATCGGCGGCCTCGCCCCCAGCCATCATCACCAGCTGCCCCGTTTCTGCCCCACGCACCCCGCCCGAGACCGGCATATCCACCCAGCGCACCCCCGCTTCAGTCGCCAGCCGTGCAGCAAAATCGCGGGTGGCGGCAGGGTCAATGCTCGAAAAATCAACCAGCACCGCCCCCGCTTGGGCATGGGCGGCCAGTCCCTGTTCGCCGAATACCACGGCTTCGACCGCCGCAGTATCGCTGACACACAGCATCAGCACATCGGCGGCGTGGGCGGCTTCGGTGAGGCTGGCAGCAGCCTGTGCCCCAGCAGCGACCAGCGGCTGCATTTTGGCGGGGTCACGGTTCCAGACCCTGACCCGATGCCCTGCTGCCAAAAGTCGCTTCACCATCGGCTGCCCCATCAAACCGAGGCCAATAAAGCTGATTGCGGGTGTCATCGTGCGTCGTTCCTTGTGTTGTGGCGAAAACGAAAAATAGTCATCCGTGCCCGAGCTATGTGCTGACCTACGCAAGGGGTGGCCAGCGCACCGTGGTCGGGTGAGCAGAAAAGTGTAGCAAACTGCCCTGTTGTCGGGCGAGACGAAGCGCGTGGGCGCAACCTTGCCGTGCTTGCCCGTGTGTGACAGCCTTCGCGTTTTATGTTTGAACACGTTCTTAGAAGCTGTTTACGAGCTGCGAGACTCGGGTGATCCTGCGTTGAAATTCGCAAAAGACTGCGCATGGATTTAGTCCCAACGTCGCTTTTTTTCCGAATTTCGCCTTGGCTGACCCGTCGTTCGCTAGATCGTAAACAGGTTCTTAACCATCACTTGGAGTACCCCCATGCCCACTATTTTCAGACTCGACCCCGGCCCTCGCTTGGCAGAGGCCACCGTGTTTAACCGCGTGGCCTACCTCGCCGGACAAATTCCCACCGACCCCAGTGCAGATATTGTCGGGCAGACCGCGCAAACTCTCGCCGAGGTCGATGCTGTTTTGGCGCGGTTAGGCACAGACAAATCCCGCTTGCTCGACGTGACGATTTTTTTGGCGGATATGGCCGACTACAACGGGATGAATCAAGCGTGGGATGCGTGGGTCGATACCGCTCATCCGCCCGCCCGCGCCACTGTCGCCGCGCAGCTGGCCAACCCTGATTGGAAAATCGAAATTAAGGCGATAGCGGCATTGCCCGAATAAAAGCGGTGGGTGGTTATGGGGGGGGCGTGCATGATGCCCCCCGCCACCCCCACAAGGCCAATCTAGGGGTTTTGCGCTAAACTTTGCCGATTCTGCTTCCATCCTCCACAAGGGTTTTTTATGCACATTCACATTCTTGGCATTTGCGGCACATTTATGGGCGGCTTGGCCGCATTGGCCAAAGCCGAAGGGCATACCGTCACCGGCTGCGATGCCAACGTTTACCCCCCCATGAGCACCCAATTGGCCGAGATGGGCATTGCCTTGACCAGCGGCTTTGGCGCGGAACAAACCGCCCTTGCCCCCGATTTGTATGTGATTGGCAATGTGGTGAAACGCGGCACCCCTTTGATGGAAGCCATCATGGACCAAGGGCTGCCCTATGTTTCCGGCCCCGAATGGCTGGCACAGCATGTATTGGCGGGGCGGTGGGTGCTGGCGGTGGCCGGTACGCACGGCAAAACCAGCACCGCAGCCATGTTGGCGTGGATTCTGGAAGAGGCCGGTCTTGCGCCTGGCTTTTTGATTGGCGGCATCCCTGAGAATTTTGGCGTATCGGCCCGCTTGCCCCGCGCCCCTCGTGCCGATCCCAACAGCCAAAGCCCCTTCTTTGTGATTGAAGCCGACGAGTACGACACCGCGTTTTTTGACAAGCGCAGCAAGTTTGTCCACTACCGCCCCCGCACCGCCATTTTGAATAATCTGGAATTTGACCACGCCGACATCTTCCCTGACCTTGCCGCCATCGAAACCCAATTCCACCACTTGGTGCGCACCGTCCCCAGTGCGGGGCGGGTGATTGTCCATGCCGACCACGCCAGCCTCGACCGCGTTTTGGCGCGGGGCTGCTGGACACCGGTCGAACGCTTTGGCGCGACGGGAGACTGGACGCTTGGCACCGTCGAAGCCGAGGGGCGGTTTACCGTCTGCTTCCAAGGGCAGGCCGTGGGGCAGGTGAATTGGGCCTTGCTCGGCGAACACAACCGCCACAACGCCCTCGCCGCGATTGCCGCCGCCCGCCATGTGGGGGTGCCGCCTGCCGTGGCCATCGAAGCCCTGTCGCGCTTTGCCAATGTGAAGCGGCGCATGGAAGTCAAAGGCATCGCGGCAGGGGTCACGGTCTATGATGACTTTGCCCATCACCCCACCGCGATTTTGACCACGCTCAACGGCCTTCGCGCCAAGGTGGGCACGGCACGGGTGCTGGCCGTGCTTGAGCCGCGCTCCAACACCATGAAACTTGGCACCATGAAAGCCGAGTTGCCCGCCAGCCTCGCCGCCGCCGACCATGTGTTCTGCTATGGTGCCCACCTCGGCTGGGATGCCGCCGCCGCCCTTGCACCCTTGGGCGATAAAGCCACCTGCTTCGACGACCTTGAGGCCTTGGTGGCTGCGGTTACCGCCCTCGCCCAGCCCAACGACCATGTGCTGGTGATGAGCAATGGCGGCTTTGGCGGCGTGCATGGCAAGCTGCTAAGTGCGTTGGCGGCAAAGGTTTAGGGCGTGCTTAAATGTTTTTAAAATCAGTGGCTTGCTTCCAATTGCCCGCCGCTGGTGGCCGCTGGGCTTGGCCGTGACTTTTCGCCACGGCTGGCGGCGGGCGTAGGACGTGGCGAAATCGGGCTGAAGCCCGACCTACGGGGGGCGGCTAATGACACTGTTGCTTGAGCTGGGCGGTGAGCTGGCCGGTACGGCTGGGCTGCTATTCCCCGCCGCCGTTGGCCGCTGGGCTTTGGTTTTATCCCCCTCCTTTCGGAGGAGGGGTGCCCCATCGGGGCGGGGTGGTTGCCTTTGACTTTGGGTTTGGCTGTGGCTTTTGGCTCTGGCAGCCTCGCCAGCCACCACCCCGTCCGGCCTTGCCGTCCACTCCTCCTTCGCCGACACGGTAGGTCGGGTTTCAACCCGACAACGCAGCCGCACCCCATCGCGTCGGATGGCTGCCCGACCGATATTTGGCGTCGTTTTCACCGCCCTACAAGCCTGCGGTGTGTGCCGTCAGCTCGTTCACCTTGAGTATCGCCGTGCGTGCTCAAGCACAAAACAGAAAGCCCCACCATGTCCGCTTCCCCCACGCCCGCCCCGCTCACCCTGCCGATTAGCGGCATGACCTGTGCCGCCTGTGCCGCACGGCTGCAAAAGGTGCTGAACCGCCAAGCGGGGGTCGAGGCCAGCGTCAGCTTTGCCAATGCCGAGCTTCGTGCCACGCTAGACCCTAGCAAAGCCCAAGTAGCAGAAGTGCTTGCCCAGATTCAGCAGGCGGGGTTTGACGTGCCACAGACCAAGACCACCCTCCGCATTGACGGCATGACTTGTGCCGCCTGTGCCGCGCGGCTGGAAAAAGTGCTGAACCGGCAAGCAGGCGTGACCGCGCACGTCAACTTTGCCACCGCCACCGCCGCCTTGACCTACCCCATTGGGCTGAGCACCACAGAAGTGCTGGTCGCCGCCGTGGCTGGTGCGGGCTTTACCGCCACCCCTACCGAACGCCAAGACACGCAGACGCTGCAAGCCGCCCAAGCCCGCCAAGACCGGCGCGATACCTTTTGGCTTGGGCTGGCCGTGCTGCTATCGCTGCCCTTTTTGGCGGAGATGCTGGCCATGCTGTGGGGGTCGCACGCCTTGGTGCCGCCGCTGTGGCAAGCCGCCTTAGCCACCCCTGTGCAATTTGCGGTTGGAGCACGGTTTTATCGTGGGGCATGGCATAGCCTCAAGAACGGCGGGGCGAATATGGATGTGCTGGTCGCGCTGGGCACGAGCATGGCCTATGCCTTGTCGCTCTGGGTGCTGTGGACAGAAGGCGCACACGGTCACGTTTATTTTGAAGCCAGCACCTTGGTGATTACCTTGGTGCTGCTGGGCAAGTGGCTAGAGGCGCGGGCGCGTCGTCATGCCGCCGATGCCATCGGCGCGTTGATGCGGATGATTCCCCCCACCGCCCGCGTCTTGGTGCAGGGCGAAGAAAGCGAGCAGCCCTTGTCGGCTGTGCAGCCAGGGGACATGGTGGTGGTGCGGCAGGGGGACAGTGTGCCGGTGGATGGCGAGGTGCTCGACGGTAGCGCACAGCTGGATGAAAGCCTGCTGACCGGCGAAAGTGTGCCCGTGCAAAAAAGCATCGGCAGCCCCGTGTTTGCAGGAACACGCAATGTCGAAGGTCGGGTGGTGTGCCGTGTGGTCGGCGTGGGGGAGCACACCCAACATGCCGCCATTGTGCGCTGGGTCGCCGATGCCCAAGGCTCTAAAGCCCCGATTGAGCGACTCGCTGACCGGATTTCGGGGGTGTTTGTGCCGGTCGTGGTGGGCTTGGCTGTACTGACGCTGCTCCTGACCGGCGGGCTGACCGGCAACTGGGCGCAAGCTGCCCTCCATGCTGTCGCGGTCTTGGTGATTGCCTGCCCCTGTGCTTTGGGCTTGGCCACACCGGCAGCCGTGATGGTGGCGGTGGGGGTCGGTGCCAAGCATGGAATGCTGTTCCGCAATGCCAGCGCGTTGGAATCCGCCGGACGCATTACCACGCTGGTGCTGGACAAAACCGGCACGCTCACCACCGGCAAGCTGCGGGTGGCCACCGTCCAGCCGTGGGCAGGCAGCGAGGCCAGCCAGTTGCTCACCCTTGCCGCCAGCGTCGAAGCCGGTGCAGACCACCCCCTTGCCCATGCCCTGCAAGCCGAAGCGGCGCAGCGCGGGCTTGGCGCGTTGCCGCTGGTGAATTTTCGGGCGGAGATTGGGCAGGGCGTGACGGCAGACATTGAGGGGCAGACCGTGCGTTTAGGTCGCCCTGATTGGATTGCCCCCGACCTCAGCCGCCACCCCGACTGTGTGCAACTGGCGGCTGCAGGGCAAACCGTCTTGGCTTTGGCGCGAGGGGAGACCGTGTTGGGGCTGATTGCCTTGGCCGACACCCTGCGCCCCGAGGCACGGCGCACCTTGCAGCGGCTACGCGACATGGGCATCCACCCCCTGATGCTCACCGGCGACAACGCCACCACTGCCGCCGCCATGGCCGCCGAAGCAGGGCTGGACGACTGGCAAGCCGATTGCCGCCCTGACACCAAAGCCAATCTGATTGCCGAGCGTAAGTTGCGGGGAGAGCGGGTGGCGATGGTGGGCGATGGCATCAACGATGCGCCGGCCTTGGCGGTGGCCGATGTGAGCTTTGCTATGGGTGCGGGCAGCGATGTGGCCCGCGAAACCGCCGATATTGTGTTGCAGGAAGACAGCTTGGCGCGGGTGGCGGATGCCATTTTGCTGTCTCGCCGCACCCTGAGCAAAATCCACCAGAACTTGTTTTTTGCCTTTTTCTACAATGTGTTAGGCATTCCGCTGGCGGCATTGGGCTGGCTGAATCCAGTGATTGCGGGGGCCGCTATGGCGGCCAGCTCGGTGTCGGTGGTCAGCAACGCGCTGCTGCTGAAACGCTGGCGGGCAGGGCGGTGAGCGGGTCGGGAGGGGATTACCGTGGCGGCAGCCGTCCCCGCACCGCCGCATCTAGCTGCGCCTCGGTGAGCCGCCCCAGCAGCCGTGCCACAGGCTGCCCAGCGGGGTCGAGCACCACGGTAAACGGCAAGCCACCCTGCGTATTGCCTGCTGCCCGCATCCACTGGCTGGTTTCGGCATCCCCCAGCAGAATCGGGTAGCGGATGCCAAATTCACGGACAAAGTTGCGCACCGCAACCGGATTGTCGAGCGCGACTCCCACCACGGCGACCGCACCGCCGTAGCGGTCTGCGTAGCGGTTGAGCATGGGCATTTCCTCGCGGCACGGGTTGCACCATGTCGCCCAAAAGTTCAGCACCACCACTTTGCCCCGCCACTGGGCGAGCTGGCGCGGCTGCCCATTAAGGTCGGGGTAGCGCAGGTTTTCTAGGTTGAACGGGGCGGACGGCGGCGGGGCGGCTAAGGTCAAGGACGGGGTAAGACTGGCGGCTAAGGCCAGCATCCACAAGGCAAGGCGGGTCATAAGGGGCTCTCTGGAGGGGGCAAGGTAGTGCCGATACCCCATGCTAAACTATCTGCTGCCGCTTCTAGAACCTGTTTGCGCCTCTGGGCTGCTCGGGTGATGCTGCTGTTCAGGCTTCATGTTCTGTTGCGTGCAACCGAGCATTTTACCGTGCGGGGCACGCCCCCCTTTTTTTCAGGACGCATGATGCCCAACCCAATAATGATCCCGCTTGATGAAACAGTAGGCGAGGGGCTGAATCGGACAATAAGCCAGCCACGCATCAGCCCGTTTGAAGAGGGGTATCGAGCGATGGCCGCCGACGAAGCGCGTGAAAAGGCGGCGCAGGAATGGTGTCACGCGCTGGCAAATGAATCGGCTGCCTAGATAGCACGATAAGCCCATCTTGCCCTTCCCCCCTTGTCCCCTCCCTTCTCTTTGGAATTTCCCCATGTCGATTTTGATTTGTGGCTCACTGGCTTACGACACTCTGCTGACTTTTGACGGCGCATTTGACGACCATCTGCTGCCCGACCAGCTGCACAAATTATCGGTGTGTTTTCGGGTGCCGCAGCTTCGGCGCGAATTTGGGGGCTGTGCGGGCAATATCGCCTATTCCCTGCGTTTGCTAGGGGGCGAGCCGCTGATTATGGCCACCGTTGGTGCAGACTTTGCCCCCTATCGCGCCCACCTTGATCGGCTGGGGATTGCCAGCAGCCATATCCGTGAAATCCCTGATACCTATACCGCCCAGTGCTTTATCACCTCGGACCGCGCCGACAATCAAATCACCGCCTTTCACCCTGGGGCGATGGACTTTGCCAGCCAAAACCACGCCCACAGTGCGCAAGGGATGCGGCTGGCGATTGTCGCGCCATCAGGGCATCCGGCAGCCATGCAGTTTTGCCGCGAGTTGACCGCCATGGGCACGCCCTTTGTGTTTGACCCTGGCCAAGAGCTGCCCTTGTTCTCGGCGGAAGAGCTGCTAGAGCTGACCGGCACCGCCAGCTATATCACCCTGAACGACTACGAATCCGAGCTGCTGACCCACCGTACAGGGCTATCGTTGGCGGCACTCGCCGACCGTGTCGAAGCCTTGGTGGTGACGCGGGGCGGCAAAGGCTCCGACCTCTACGCCGAGGGGCAGCACTGGCACATTCCCGCCGCGCCTGCCGATGCCCTGACCGACCCCACCGGCTGCGGTGATGCCTACCGCGCAGGGCTGTTGTTTGCCCGTGAGCAAGGTTGGGATTGGCTGGCAGCCGCACGGCTGGCCAGTGTGGTCGGGGCGATTAAGATGGGGCACAAAGGGGCGCAAAACCACCCGCTTGCCGCCTCAGACATCGCCCAGCGGTTTACGGCGGCCTATGGGGTGGATTGCCCCTTGCCCCATCCCTAAGCACCTGTTCAACGTCGGCGACACTCGGGGAGCTTGCGTGTGAAACACCCCAAAATAGTGGTGTGAATTCAAGTCCAACGGCGTTTTTTGCCAATTTTGCCTTGGCCACCCCTGTACTATCGAGTTCGTGAACACGTTCTAAGCACCCGTAAAAAAGCCCATCCGCAAAGGGATGGGCGAAGGCAAAGCAAGATGCGGGGCAAGGCGCGAGAACCTGTTCAAAGTTTTTTAAACGCAGCGACTTGGTCGGACTGAAACCCCGCCGCTGGTGGCCGCTGGGGTTGGCTTTTATGCCCCTCCACCGAAGGAAGGGTGCCCCGTGGGGCGGGGTGGTTGCCTTTGGGTTTTGGATTTTGACTCTGGCAGCATCGCCAGCCACCACCCCGTCCGGCGTTGCCGTCGCTTCCCCACCAGTAGAGGGGCATAAAAGCCAGTCCGCGTCTACGGGATCACCCGCGTTTCGAAGACTTTGAACAGGCGCTGAGACGCGACTAGCCCGCCATCCAGCTGCCCGGTTGCCGCTCCAGCCAAGTGCGAATCGACTTGGCATCCTGAATCCGCGACTGTGAGCCATTGCCATCCAGCAGCACGATAATCAGCGGCAGGTTATTGACCGTGGCTTGCATCACTAGGCAGCGACCCGCTTCTTTGATGTAGCCCGTTTTAGACAAGCCAATCTGCCACTCCCCTTCTCGTACCAAGGCATTGCTGTTTTTATAGTGCAGCATACGGCTTGGGCTGACCTGCACATCTTGTTGCTGAGTGGTGGTGTATTGGCGAATCTGGGGGTAATGGTAGGCACCCGACACCATCCGCGCCAAGTCAATGGCGGTCGCGCTGTTGTTGCTGTTCAGGCCGGTTGAATCATAAAACACGCTGCTGCTCATCCCCAATGCCCGTGCTTTTTGGTTCATCTTCGCCACAAAGTGGCGTGTCCCCCCTGGGTAGGTGCGTGCCAATGCCGCCGCCGCCCGATTTTCTGACGACATCAAGGCCAGCAACAGCATCTCGCTACGGGGCAGCGTGGAGCCCACAACAAGGCGTGAGCCAGAATTTTTAAGATAATCCACATCGGCATCGACGATAGTAATCAGCTCGTTCATGGGTAAATGGGCATCCAGCACCACCATGGCGGTCATCACCTTGGTAATGGAGGCAATCGGCATCGGGACTTCACCGTTTTTGGCGTAAATCGGCTCGCCGGTCAGCCCGTTAATCACCAAGGCTGCACTGGAATGCAACGCAGGCGCGGTGCTGCGGTCAAAGTTGGCCGCCACCCGCACGGCACGCCCCTCGGCCGCCAACGACAAAGGGGGCAGCAGCACCAAACCGGCGGCCAATCCAAGAGAAACCAATCTAATCAACATAAGCATCCTTCCTGTTTAAAGCAATGCACCGCTGTGCATATTGAGGCTGTGAACTGACCCCCTAATTTTAGTTCATTTAGCCGCACTAACGCTTGAATTAGCGCGACCTCAAGGCTCGGCGTATCTCCCCCAGCCGAAGGAAAGGGATTTACGCCGCGTTTCCGTTAAAATCCCCCTCCCGCCGTTTTGTTTGCTAAGCCGCCCCGCCATGCCCCCTGACTCTCCCCCCGCCAGTCCCTATGCCCTGCACCAGCCTTTCCCCCCTGCTGGCGACCAGCCCACGGCCATTGCCAAGCTGGTAGAAGGACTGACCGACGGCTTGGCGTATCAAACCCTGCTGGGCGTGACCGGCTCGGGCAAAACCTACACCATCGCCAATGTGATTGCCCAAACAGGCCGCCCCGCCATCATCATGGCCCCTAACAAAACTTTGGCCGCCCAGCTTTACGCCGAGATGCGCTTGTTTTTTCCACACAACGCGATTGAATATTTTGTCTCGTATTACGACTACTACCAGCCCGAAGCCTATGTGCCGAGCCGTGACTTGTTTATTGAAAAAGACTCGTCCATCAACGAACACATCGAGCAAATGCGGCTGTCGGCCACCAAGGCCATTTTAGAGCGGCCCGACTGCATTATTGTGGCGACGGTTTCGGCGATTTACGGCATTGGCGACCCCTCTGACTACCACCAAATGATTTTGCACCTCAAAGAAGGGGAAACCTTTGCGCGGCAAGACATTATTAGCCGCCTGACGGTGATGCAATACGAACGCAACGACATCGAATTTAGCCGAGGCACGTTCCGCGTGCGTGGCGACACCCTCGACATCTTCCCCGCCGAATCGCCCGAACTCGCCATCCGCCTCAGTCTGTTTGATGACGAGCTGGAATCCTTGCGCCTGTTTGACCCCCTCACCGGCATCATTAAGCAGCGGGTGGGGCGGTTTACCATTTTCCCATCTAGCCACTACGTCACCCCCCGCCACACCGTGCTGCGGGCGTGCGAGGCCATTAAGCTGGAACTGGCCGAGCGGCGGCAAAACTTCCTCGACGACGGCAAGCTGGTCGAAGCCCAGCGGATTGAGCAGCGCACCCGCTTTGACCTCGAAATGCTCTACGAGATGGGTTTTTGTAAAGGCATTGAAAACTACTCACGGCATTTTTCAGGGCGCGCCGCCGACGACGCGCCGCCGACGCTATTGGATTACCTGCCCAAAAATGCCCTGATGATTGTGGATGAATCCCACGTCACCATCGGCCAGATTGGCGGCATGTACCGTGGCGACCGTGTTCGCAAAGAAAACCTCGTCAACTACGGCTTTCGTCTGCCTTCTGCCCTCGATAACCGCCCGCTTAAATTTGAAGAATTTGAGCGGATTGTGCCGCAGGCGATTTTTGTTTCAGCCACCCCAGCGGTGTATGAGCTAGAGCGTTCAGGGCAAATTGTCGAGCAGGTGGTACGCCCCACTGGCTTGGTTGACCCCACCATTGAAGTGCGCCCCGTAGATACCCAAGTCGATGATTTGTTGTCTGAAATCACCCTCCGCATTGCCCAAGGGGAACGGGTGCTGGTGACCACGCTGACCAAACGGATGGCCGAGCAGCTCACCGACTACTACAGCGAGCACGGCATCAAAGTGCGCTATCTGCACTCGGATATCGACACCGTAGAGCGGGTGGAAATCATCCGTGACCTGCGCCTAGGGCTGTTTGATGTGTTGGTGGGGATTAACCTGCTGCGCGAAGGGCTGGATATTCCCGAAGTCAGCCTCGTGGGGATTTTAGATGCCGATAAAGAAGGGTTTTTGCGCAGCGAACGCTCGTTGATTCAGACCATAGGCCGCGCCGCCCGCCATATCAACGGTAAAGCGATTTTGTATGGCAACAAAATCACCCCGTCTATGCGCCGCGCCATCGACGAAACCGAACGCCGCCGCACCAAACAAATGGCGTTTAACCTCGCCCACGGCATCATTCCCACCGGCGTTAAAAAGCAGGTCAAAGACCTGATTGATGGGGTGTATGGTGCAGGCAATGACCAAGCCAAGCCGGTCATCCCCGAAATCCTGACCGAAAAACAATTGGCCAAGCGGATTAAAGAAACCGAAAAAGCCATGCTCGGCGCGGCGCGTGATTTGCGTTTTGAAGAAGCCGCCCAGCTCCGCGACACCCTGCACACCCTGACCGAGCAGCTGTTTCATCTCACCGAATAACGCCCCCCTAAGAGCCTGTTCTAAGCCCGACTCTTCCCCTTATTTTGGAGCATGTTATGGCCACTGCACTGACCCTGCTGCTGCCTTCGTTGATTTGGCCCAACCCCGACGAACGTGCCGCCGCCAGCCAGAGCCTCGCCTTGCCCGCACTGTCTTGGCTGCTGGGGCGGGGGCGGTGTGTGCCCTTTACCACCGAGACAGCCAGCGTGCTGACCCACGGTTTTGCCTTGCCGCAGCCTGCCCCTTTCGCGCTGCTCTCGGCCAAATACGATGGGCTGATGCCGCAGCAAGGGCACTGGCTCCGCGCCGACCCTGTGCACCTGCAAATCGAGGGGGATGGCTTGCTGCTGGCCGACCATCGGGTGCTGGACATTACCCAAGCCGAAGCCGACGCGCTGATTGCCACGCTAAATGCCCACTTTGCAGCCGATGGCCTGGTGTTTTACGCCCCCGCGCCCGAACGTTGGTATGTGTGCAGTGCCGCCCCTGTCGCCGCTGAATTTGCCGCCCTGTCGGCGGTGGTGCAGCACAATATTGATGATTTTCTGCCGCAGGGCGAGCACGCGACCCTATGGCGGCAGCGGCTGAACGAAATCCAAATGCTGCTGTTTTCGCATCCGGTCAACGATGCCCGCGAAGCGTCTGGCTTGCCGACGCTCAATAGTCTGTGGTGGTGGGGCGGCGCAGAAAAAACCGCCAAACCTGTCGCCCCTGCCGAAACCATCTGGGCAGACGACGCGCTGGTGATGGCTTTGGCCTGCGCGGCGGGGGTGCCTGCCGATGCCCTGCCCGAGGCCGTCACCCCTGCTTGGTTGGCCGAGCAGAGCAAAACCGCTTGGGTGTGGCTAGACGCGCTGGACAGTCCCGCCACTTACCACGATGGCTGGGTCTGGCAGCAGCGGCTGGCACAGCTCGAAACCCAGTGGTTTGCCCCGCTGCGCCAAGCCCTGACCCAAGGGCAGCTCCAATCGATTGACCTGATTGTGCCGGGGAAAACAGGGATGCACTGCCATATCAGCCGCACCCACTGCTGGCGGTTTTGGCGACAGCCCCGCGCCTTGTCCTCGTTGTCCTTCTGCTGATTGCTGTGCTGACCAAAGACCGACCATGCCTGCCTTACTGACCCGCCCCGTTCCTATTGATGCTTTTGATGCCCTGAGCCGCCAAGGCTTGCCGCCCCTATTGGCACGGCTGTTTGCCGCACGCGGCGTGGCGGCGCGGGCGCAGCTTGATTACGACCTCAGCCGCCTGCTGCCCCCCAGCCAGCTCAAAAATGCCGAGGCGATGGCCGTGCGTTTGGCCGATGCGATTGCCAGCCGCGCCCCGATTTTAGTGGTGGCAGACTACGATGCCGACGGCGCGACCGCCTGTGCTTTGGCGGTCAAGGGCTTGACGGCCTTGGGGGCGCGGGTCGATTTTTTGGTGCCGAACCGGTTTGAGTACGGCTATGGCCTCACCCCCGAAATTGTTGCCTTGGCCGCCCAGCGTGCCCCCAAGCTGATTTTGACCGTGGATAACGGCATGTCCAGTGCCCCAGGGGTCGAAGCCGCACGGGAACGGGGGATAGAGGTGCTGATTACCGACCACCACTTGCCCGCCGACACCCTGCCCGCCGCCCTGATTGTGAATCCCAACCAAGCGGGCTGCACCTTCCCCAGCAAGTCGCTGGCAGGGGTCGGGGTGATGTTTTATGTGTTGATTGCCCTGCGTACCGAGCTGCGCCGCCGAGGGGCGTTTGCCCAGCAGCCTGCCCCCAATTTGGCGGCGTATTTAGACATCGTCGCGCTGGGGACGGTGGCGGACGTGGTCAAGCTGGACGACAACAACCGTATTTTGGTCGAGCAAGGTTTGCAGCGCATCCGGCAAGGCAAGGCCTGTGCCGGTGTGGCCGCTCTGTTTACCGCTGCTGGCCGTACCGCCGCCCGCGCCACGGCCTTTGACCTTGGTTTTATGATTGGGCCGCGTCTGAATGCAGCGGGGCGGCTGGATGATATGAGCGTCGGCATCCACTGTTTACTGGCTACCGACCCCCGCCAAGCCCAAGCCTATGCCGCGCAGCTCGATGCCCTTAACCGCGAACGCCGCCACATTGAAGCCGGTATGCAGACCGAAGCCCTCGCCCATCTGGCTGACTTTACCCCCGAAGACCGTGCCACGCTGACCCTCTACCGTGACGACTGGCATCAGGGCGTGGTGGGCATTGTCGCCTCGCGGCTCAAGGAGCGGTATCACCGGCCCGTCATGGTGTTTGCCCCGAGCGATGCCGGCGAGGTCAAAGGCTCGGGGCGGTCGATTCCGGGGTTTCATCTGCGGGATGCGGTGGACTGGGTTGATAAGCACCACCCCGGCTTGATTCTGAAGTTTGGTGGCCACGCGATGGCGGCAGGCTTGACCCTGACCGAAGCGGGCGTGGCGACATTTACCGCTGCATTTGAAGCCGTGGGGCAAGCGTGGCTGACCGCTGCCCAGCTCACCCGTACCCTCGAAACCGATGGCAGCCTGCCCACCGCTGACCTGCACTTGGCGACCGCCGAGCTGCTGGGCGAAAGCGTATGGGGACAGGGGTTTCCTGCACCTGCTTTTGTTGACCGTTTTAGCGTGGTGTCGCAGCGTGTGGTGGGGGAGAAGCACTTAAAACTTCAGCTTGCCCGTGAAGGTGCGGTGTTTGAGGCCATGCTCTTTAACCAAAACGCGCCGCTGCCTCAGGAGATTGAGGCGGTCTATCAGCTCAATGTCAACGAGTGGCGGGGCGCGCGTTTGGTGCAGCTTTTTGTGGACTACTGGCAGGAGGGGTGAGATGTATATCTTATGGATAGGCTGGTTGTATGTGGTGTTGATGCTGGTTGTGGTGATCGGCACAGACAACCTGCCGATGGCGGGCTTTTTGCTGTTGGTGCTGGGGGTGTTTCCCAGTTGGCTGCTATTTTTTGCCGCCCGTCGCCGCCAGCAGCTGAAAGCGGAGGGGGTGATTGAGCCCCGCCCCAAGCGGAAATCGCCTAGTGCGGAGGCGGATTAAGCACCTGTTTACCGCAGTAGGAATCCCCTGCTTTTAAGCAGGGGAGGATGTCAATTCCCCTCCCCCACCAGCACGGGCACAAACAGCACCACATTACCGCGCAGCATCTTTAACGCCAGCGTTTCACCGGTACGCGCCGTACTCACCCGCTCCACCAGCACCTCGGCACTGGCCAGCGTCTCATTCCCCAACCCAATCAACACATCCCCAGGCTGCACCCCAGCCCGTGCGGCATTGCCCTCTACCCGTTGCACCGCCAAACCAAAGCGCAAGCCTGCCCGCTGCAATTGAGCGGGGTTAATCGGAGCCAGCAGCAAGCCGAGGCGTTTCAGCACCAGCGGCGTAGCAGGGGCACCCGCATTGGGAGTGCGTGCCGCCGCTTGCCCAGGGTCTTTCACTTCGGTGGGGTGGGCGGTCAGGGTGCGAGGGGCTTTGTTGCGCCAGATGTCAAGCGGCAGCGGCTCACCAACCCGTGCCCCGCCAATTAGCCGCGCCAAATCCCCTGCGGTTTCCACTGCATGGCCGCCGACTTTCAAAATAATATCGCCGGCCTTCAGCCCTGCACGGTCAGCGGCACCGTTGGGTTCAACTGCAGAGACCAGCGCACCGGCGGGGCGGGGCAAGCCAAAGGAAGTGGCCAAGTCGCGGCTGACTTCTTGCACCGACACCCCAATCATGGCGCGAGACACCCGACCTTTGGTTTTGAGCTGCTCAGCCACTTGCATCGCCACATCAATCGGAATGGCAAACGAGATGCCCATAAATCCACCTGACCGGCTGTAAATCTGCGAGTTAATCCCGACCACTTGCCCGTCTAAGTTAAACAGCGGCCCGCCGGAATTGCCAGGATTCACCGCCACGTCGGTTTGAATAAAGGGCACGTAGGCATCCCCCGGCAACTGCCGACCCTTGGCCGACACAATCCCTGCGGTTACCGAGTTATCAAAGCCAAAGGGCGCACCAATCGCCACCACCCATTCCCCCGCCTTGAGCAGGGCAGGGTTGCCAACGGTGACTGCAGGCAGATTCGCCCCTTCGATTTTGAGCAGCGCGACATCGGTACGGGTGTCTGCGCCGACCAGCTTGGCTTTGAACTCCCGCTTATCGGGGGTGCTGACCGTAATATCGTCCGCTTTGCCGACCACATGGGCGTTGGTCATGATGTAGCCGTCCGACGACAGTACAAAGCCAGAGCCCAGCGAGCGTTGGGGCGGCGTTTGCTGTTGGGGGGCTTGCTGCTGCGGGGCGAAGCGGCGGAAAAATTCGGAGAACAAAGGGTCGTTCAGCAGCTCATCCGGCACCATGCCATTGCCGGTTCTTGGCGCGGGGGTGCGGGCCGTTTGGCGGGCACTGATATTGACCACTGCCCGCCCTTGGGTTTCGACCAGACGGGTAAAGTCAGGCAGATTGCTGAGTGCGGCATGGCTCACCACAGGGGTGAGTAACAAACCCGCTGCCAGCATGGCACTGGGGATTAGTTTTTTGAACAAGGGGATGTAGGTTGGCATGGAGAAGAGTCCCTCAAGGTCACGTCATCGTCAGAAAAAATACGGGTAATGCACGGTTGAAAAGCAGCAGATTGGGCATGGTGCGTCGCCCACCAGCGGGTCACCCCTAAAGCCAGCCCCCAGCCCAGCAAGGCACAGACCAAGGCGATGCCATCTCCCCAGCGCGTGCCTAGCAAAGCCCCGCCCAACAAGGCACTCAGCGGCAGCAAATAGACCCACACGGCACTGGTCAGCACCCCTTGGGCGGAGAGGGCGACTTCGACGCGCTGGCCGACTTGGGCGGCAAGGGGATTGTCTACACGGTGAGGGGCGGCTTGGGGACGAAATAGCCGCGCCATCGACAAGGATCGGCAGCCATGAACGGGGTCGCAGTGACCACAGGGTGAATGCGGCTGCAACGCTACCCATGCATGGTCAGCCTCTATCGCAACCACGCGTGCGTCAACAACAAGGGGGGCAGCGGTCACGGTTAGGGCTTAATGCGGAGGGTGTTGGCGATGTGCTGTAAGGTGGCCTCGGGCAAATCGCCCAGCACCGTGACCATGCTGTCACCCTGTTGATGGATGGCAGTGTGCATCATGCCTTGGCTGTATTTGGTGCTAAGGTGGGGCTTGGCTTCTGGAGCCGCCGGCTCAACAAAAATAGAAAAGGTCGCCAAGCCATCGCTGTAAACCAAGTGTCGCACCGGCAAGGGATGGCCTGGCAGCTTGCGTTTGGTGTCGCGCAACAGCTTAAACCCCGTGGGGAGGTCGCGCGGGTCGGGGCGGTCAGTGGCAGGGCGGTCTTCGACGGGGCTGGTGCTGGGGGGATTGAGCGAGAGGCTCATGGGGAAGCTGGCGCGAAACGGGAGCTTGTCCTTGCTCGCCCCAAGCTGAAGCTGGGTAAAGGCAAATTGCTCAACTACGACTTTTTGCGGGGTCAGGATGGTGGCTTTAAGCGGCAGCCCTGTTTTGGCTTCAAGGCAAAATTGGTAGGTGTAGCGCAGGGTGTCGCGGGGTTCGAGTGCCAGCCAAGTACAGCGGAAGCCAGCGGCACGGTCGTCCTCTAAGGTGCGGACGGTATAAAACGGCAGTAGGTCAGCGGGGTTCTCTGGCAGCAAGCGCGGAAAAGCTTTTTTGGCACTGAGCTTGGCAATCAGCAAAGTGCGAGGGTCGGGGGCATAGGCAGTGCTGTCATTGCCGGTGCTGATGACTTCCCAGCTTGCCCCGTCTAGGGACTCGCGCTTTTCGTGCACGCTGCTGTTATCGGCTTGGCGGGTCAGGCGAAAGGAAGCTAGCTGGTTGCCCAGTTGCTGCGAATACACGCCGCTATAAGCCAACTGGCGTGCCGCTTGTGCCATCCGTTTGAGCTGTTGGCTGGCTTCGGCATCGGACAGGGGCACGGCCAAAGCCATGCTGCTCGCTGCCGTCAGGGCAGCTAGACAAGGAGCAAGATAAGGGTTCAACGCACGCCCTCGCTGGTATGGGTAGCTTTGACCAAAGCGGGATTGGTTTCGTCGTGGTGCGCCAGCAAATAGGCATTGTCTTCTAGAGCCGCCAGTACCGGTGCGGCGGCTTCGGGTACGGCACTGGCCTGTACGGCCTCGGCGGGCTGCGACGCGCCATGCAGCCACTGATACCCCCCCAAGGCCCCAACGAAGGCGGTGCTGGCGGCTAGGGCGAACAGCTTGAGCCGCCCCGCAGCAGGGGCGGCGCGTGGCGGCAAAGCGGCGGGGGCAAACAGGGTTGGCTCGTGAGCCAGCTGGGCGGCCACGCGGTCAGCAACGGACACTGCAAGATGGTTGGGCTGGCGCAGTGCATCACCAATCAGGTGGTAGCTGTGCCACGCGTCGGAGAGTTCGGGGTCGGTTTTAAGCTGCCCAGAAAGGTGTTGAACTGCAGCGGGGTCTAGTTCGCCGTCTATCCATGCAGAGAGTTGTTCTTTCATCAGGCACTCACCATCGTTTGTTCTGGGCAGGGGTTAACAAAGGCTTGAGCTGGGCAGAGATGGCATCCCGTGCACGGAAAATGCGCGAACGCACCGTGCCAATGGGGCAATCCATCGCAATCGCGATATCCTCGTAGCTCAAACCCTCCATTTCGCGCAGGGTAATTGCGGTTCTTAAGTCTTCAGGCAAGGTAGCCACCGCTTGGTTCACGGTTTCTACAATTTGCCGGTTCATATATTCGGTTTCGGGGGTGTTGAGGTCGGGGATTTGCTCGCCCGCACTGGTTTTGTCACCATCCTCGTCTTCAAAGTCCGCAGAAAGAATCGGGCGTTGCTTGGCTGCGACCAAGTAGTTTTTGGCTGTATTGATGCCAATACGGTATAGCCAAGTGTAAAACGCGCTCTCCCCCCTAAAGCTAGGCAAGGCGCGGTAGGCTTTAACAAAGGCTTCTTGGGTGACATCTTCCACTTCGGCGGGGTCCCGCACAAAGCGAGACAGCAGACGTGCTAGACGGCGTTGGTATTTTTTGACCAAAAAATCGAAAGCGTGCTTGTCGCCATGCTGGACACGCCGCACCCATTCTTGGTCGATTTCCCTCTCGCTCATGCGCTGTGGAGGCCTCTGCCTGTGTAGTGGATTACATCGTGAAAAATAGCCCTTGATGGGCAGGTAATATGCCGCCGATTATAGCGCGGGATGGCGCAAAAATTGTATTTGCGGCTCAACCAAGCACTTGCTAGAATCAATCTTTGATTGAAGATGTCAGCGTATAAACAAGCGCATAACCCCGACACATGGAGACGCAACAATGATGACAGCCGGACAACGTTTCAGAGCAGCCGTAGCAGCCGAAAAACCTTTGCAAGTGGTGGGTGCAGTCACCGCCAACGCCGCCTTGCTGGCCGAGCAGTCTGGCTTTAAAGCCCTGTATCTTTCTGGCGGCGGCGTTGCTGCGTGCTCTTGCGGTATTCCTGACCTCGGCATCACCACACTAGAAGACGTGCTGATTGATGCACGCCGTATCACCGACGTGACCGACCTGCCTTTGCTGGTGGACATCGACACCGGCTGGGGCGGGGCGTTTAACATTGCTCGCGCCATTCGTGGCTTGGAACGCGCAGGTGTGGCCGCTGTGCACATCGAAGACCAAGTGCAGCAAAAACGCTGCGGCCATCGTCCTAACAAGGCCATCGTCACCCAAGAAGAAATGGTTGACCGCATCAAAGCCGCCGTAGATGCCCGCCGCGATGACAGCTTTGTGATTATGGCGCGTACCGATGCCTTGGCTGTCGAAGGCCTGCAATCCGCCATCGACCGTGCGTGCGCCTGCGTTGAAGCCGGTGCCGACATGATTTTCCCAGAAGCCATTACCGACCTCGCCATGTATAAGCAGTTTGCCGAAGCGGTCAAAGTGCCTGTGTTGGCCAATATCACCGAATTTGGCTCCACCCCGCTGTTCACTACCCAAGAGCTGGCCGAAGCCGATGTCTCTTTGGTGCTGTATCCCTTGTCTGCCTTCCGTGCCATGAGCAAGGCCGCGCTGAACGTCTACCAAACCCTGCGCAAAGAAGGCACACAAAAGAACGTGGTCGATACCATGCAAACCCGTATGGATTTGTACGAAACGATCAACTACCACGCTTATGAGCAAAAACTGGACTCCCTGTTTGCTCAAGGCAAAAACAAGTAAATCGTGACTGCCCCCAGCAGGACAATGCGCCGGCTGGGGCTCTTTTTGCCCTCAACACCCCCTACTTTATTTCAGGAGACACGCGATGTCCGAAGCTGTTCAGCCCCAAGCCCCTAAAGCCAAAAAATCTGTTGCCCTGTCTGGCGTGACCGCTGGCAATACCGCCCTCTGCACCGTGGGCCGTACCGGTAATGACCTGCACTATCGCGGTTACGACATCTTGGATGTGGCCACCACCTGCGAATTCGAAGAAATCGCCTACCTGTTGGTGCATGGCAAGCTGCCAAACAAAGCCGAACTGGTTGGCTACAAGAAAAAACTCAAAGCCCTGCGCGGCTTGCCAGCTAGCCTGAAAGTGGCACTGGAAGCCCTGCCAGCCGCCAGCCACCCGATGGACGTGATGCGGACAGCCGTCTCGGTACTGGGTTGCGCCCTGCCAGAAAAAGACGACCACAACAGCCCAGGTGCGCGTGACATCGCCGACCGCCTGATTGCTTCTTTGGGTTCGGCTTTGCTGTACTGGTACCACTTCAGCACCAACGGCAAGCGCATCGAAGTTGAAACCGATGACGACTCCGTTGGCGGCCACTTCTTGCACCTGCTGCACGGTGAAACACCTTCTGAATCGTGGGTTAACGCCATGCACACCTCGCTGATTCTGTACGCAGAGCACGAGTTCAACGCCTCGACCTTTACCGGCCGCGTGATTGCTGGCACAGGGTCGGATATGTACTCCGCCATCACCGGCGCGATTGGTGCGTTGCGTGGTCCTAAGCACGGCGGTGCAAACGAAGTCGCGTTCGAAGTGCAAAAACGCTACGACACCCCCGATGCTGCTGAAGCCGACATCAAGGCACGCGTTGACCGCAAAGAAGTGGTTATTGGCTTTGGCCACCCCGTTTACACCATCTCTGACCCCCGTAACAAGGTCATCAAAGAAGTGGCGAAAAACCTGTCGGTTGAAGCCGGCGACACCAAGATGTATGACATCGCCGAGCGTCTCGAATCCGTGATGTGGGACATCAAGAAAATGTTCCCGAACCTCGACTGGTTCAGCGCCGTGTCCTACCACATGATGGGCGTACCAACTGCCATGTTCACCCCGCTGTTTGTGATTGCTCGCACCACCGGCTGGGCAGCACACGTTATCGAACAACGTGAAGACGGCAAGATTATTCGTCCTTCCGCCAATTACATGGGTCCAGAAGATTTGACCTTCGTGCCAATCGCACAACGCTAATTGGACTTAAGAGGGGCGTTGGGCAACAAGCTCAACGCCCCTTCTGCCTTTTATCGACCAGATAAATCACCTGCTCTCTTCGGGATACTATGAACACCGCAAACCGCAAACCGCTCGCCGGTACCACGCTGGACTATTTTGATACCCCAGCCGCTGTCGATGCCATCCAGCCCGGTGCCTACGCCACCCTGCCTTACACCTCCCGCGTGCTGGCCGAAAACTTGGTGCGCCGCTGCGACCCCGCCACCCTGACCGACTCCCTCAAGCAGCTGATTGAACGCAAGCGCGACCTCGACTTCCCATGGTTCCCTGCTCGCGTGGTGTGCCATGACATCTTGGGTCAAACCGCGCTGGTTGACCTTGCCGGTCTGCGCGATGCCATCGCCGACCAAGGCGGCGACCCCGCACAGGTCAACCCTGTCGTGCCGACCCAACTGATTGTGGATCACTCCTTGGCTGTCGAATGCGGTGGCTTTGACCCCGATGCCTTCGCTAAAAACCGCGCCATCGAAGACCGTCGCAACGAAGACCGCTTCCACTTTATCGAGTGGACCAAAACCGCGTTTAAGAACGTGGACGTGATTCCTGCTGGCAACGGCATCATGCACCAAATCAATCTGGAAAAAATGTCGCCCGTGATTCAAGTGCGTGACGGCGTTGCCTTCCCAGATACCTGCGTCGGCACCGATAGCCACACCCCACACGTTGATGCTTTGGGCGTGATTGCCATTGGCGTGGGTGGCCTAGAAGCCGAAACCGTCATGCTGGGTCGTGCCTCCATGATGCGTCTGCCTGACATCGTTGGCGTGAAGCTGACCGGCAAGCGTCAATCCGGCATTACCGCCACCGACATCGTGTTGGCACTGACCGAATTCCTGCGGAAAGAGCGCGTGGTTGGGGCGTATGTCGAATTCTTTGGCGATGGTGCTGCCAGCCTGTCTATTGGCGACCGTGCCACTATCTCCAACATGACCCCAGAGTTCGGCGCAACAGCGGGTATGTTCTACATCGACGAACAAACCATCGCCTATCTGAAGCTAACGGGCCGTGAGCCAGAGCAAGTCGCCTTGGTCGAAAACTACGCCAAGGCCACCGGTCTGTGGGCAGATAGCCTTGTCAACGCCGAATACGAACGCGTACTGACCTTTGACTTGTCCACCGTGGTGCGCAACATGGCCGGCCCGTCTAACCCGCACAAACGCCTGCCGACCTCCGACCTCGCCGCACGCGGCATTGCGGTTGACCTCGACAAAGCCCAAGCCGAAGAAGCCCAAGGCCTGATGCCCGATGGGGCCGTGATTATTGCCGCCATTACCAGCTGCACCAACACCTCCAACCCCCGTAACGTGGTGGCCGCTGCCTTGCTGGCACGCAAAGCCAACCAATTGGGCTTGGTGCGTAAGCCTTGGGTCAAGTCGTCTTTTGCCCCAGGGTCTAAAGTCGCCCAGCTCTATCTGGAAGATTCGGGTCTGTTGCCTGAGCTGGAAAAGCTCGGCTTCGGGATTGTCGCCTTTGCCTGCACCACCTGTAACGGCATGTCTGGCGCACTCGACCCTGTGATTCAAAAAGAAATCATCGACCGCGACCTCTACACCACTGCGGTGCTGTCCGGTAACCGTAACTTTGACGGGCGTATCCATCCCTATGCCAAGCAAGCCTTCTTGGCTTCGCCGCCGCTGGTTGTGGCCTACGCCATTGCTGGGACGATTCGCTTCGACATCGAAAAAGACGTACTGGGCGTGGTGGATGGCAAGGAAATTCGCCTCGCCGACATCTGGCCTTCGGACGAAGAAATTGATGCCATCGTTGCAGCCAGCGTCAAGCCAGAGCAGTTCAAGCAAATCTATGTGCCGATGTTTGACCTTGGCACCGTAGAAGAAGCCGAAAGCCCGCTGTACGACTGGCGGCCAACCAGCACCTATATTCGCCGTCCGCCGTACTGGGACACCGAAGGCATGGGCGCGTTGGCGGCGAATCCACGCACACTGAAGGGGATGCGTCCGCTGGCCGTGTTGCCAGACAACATCACCACCGACCACCTGTCGCCTTCCAACGCCATCATGCTGAACAGCGCGGCTGGCGAATATCTGGCCAAGATGGGCTTGCCAGAAGAAGACTTCAACTCTTACGCCACCCACCGTGGTGACCACCTGACCGCCATGCGTGCCACGTTTGCCAACCCTCAGTTGGTGAACGAAATGGCCGTGGTCGATGGCCAAGTGAAGAAGGGTTCGCTGACCCGTGTTGAGCCAGAAGGCAACGTGGTGCGGATGTGGGAAGCCATCGAAACCTATATGAACCGCAAACAGCCGCTGATTATCGTGGCTGGTGCGGATTATGGTCAGGGTTCGTCGCGGGACTGGGCCGCCAAGGGCGTGCGTTTGGCAGGGGTAGAAGCCATTGCCGCAGAAGGCTTTGAGCGCATCCACCGCACCAACTTGATTGGGATGGGCGTGTTGCCGCTGGAATTCAAACCCGGCACCACCCGCCTGACCTTGGGGCTGGATGGCACTGAAACCTACGACGTAGAAGGCGACCGCACCCCCCGCGCCACGCTGACTTTGGTCATCCTCCGTAAAAACGGGGAGCGCGTTGACGTGCCGATGACCTGCCGTCTGGATACCGCCGAAGAAGTGTCGATTTACGAAGCGGGTGGCGTGTTGCAACGCTTTGCCCAAGACTTCCTAGAATCGAACAAGGCGGTTTAATCGTCTGACGTTGAACGCGCACTTACCCTGCGTGTTTTTTGGGCGGCACGGTCAACGTGCCGCCCTACTGCTATCTAGGAAAAATCACTATGGCTCATGTTCCCCAAATTAAAGTCCCCGCTACCTACATGCGTGGCGGCACCAGCAAAGGTGTGTTTTTTAACCTGCAAGACTTGCCCGCCCCTTGCCAAGTCCCTGGCGCGGCGCGAGATGCCTTGTTGTTGCGGGTGATTGGCAGCCCCGACCCCTACGGCAAGCAAATTGACGGCATGGGCGGCGCGACTTCCAGCACCAGCAAAACCGCCATTCTGTCCAAAAGCAGCCAGCCCGAGCACGATGTGGACTACCTGTTCGGCCAAGTTTCCATCGACAAGGCTTTTGTGGATTGGAGCGGCAATTGCGGCAACTTGACCGCTGCTGTCGGCTCGTTTGCCATTAGCGCGGGTCTGGTAGAAGCCAGCCGCATTCCGCAAAACGGGCATTGCACCGTCCGTATCTGGCAGGCCAATATCAGCAAGACCATCATTGCCCATGTGCCTATCACCAACGGTGAAGTGCAAGAAACCGGCGATTTTGAGCTGGATGGTGTGACCTTCCCTGCAGCTGAAGTGGCGGTTGAGTTTTTGAACCCTGCCGATGAAGGCGATGGCGAGGGCGGCGGGTCAATGTTCCCCACCGGGAATTTGGTCGATGATTTGGACGTCCCTGGCGTGGGTACGTTCAAGGCAACCATGATTAACGCGGGGATTCCAACCGTGTTTGTGAACGCCGCAGACATTGGCTACACCGGCACCGAGCTGCAAGATGCCATCAATGGCGATACCAAGGCACTGGCGATGTTTGAAACCATCCGTGCCTATGGCGCGTTGCGGATGGGGCTGATTCAGGACGTAGCAGAAGCGGCCAAACGCCAACATACCCCTAAAGTTGCTTTTGTCGCGCCACCAGCGGATTACGTTTCGTCCAGCGGCAAAGCGGTGGCAGGCAGTGACATTGACTTGTCGGTACGCGCCTTGTCGATGGGCAAACTGCACCACGCCATGATGGGCACCGCAGCGGTGGCGATTGGCACGGCTGCGGCCATTCCAGGGACGCTGGTCAACTTGGCCGCTGGTGGCGGCGAACGCACCGCCGTGCGCTTTGGCCATCCCTCTGGCACCTTGCGTGTTGGGGCAGAAGCCACCCAAACCGAGGGTGATTGGACCGTGACCAAAGCCATTATGAGCCGCAGTGCGCGGGTGCTGATGGAAGGCTGGGTACGGGTGCCGGGCGATACGTTTTGAGTAGGCAAGACCACTAATCCGCTCGCCGCGTAAAAACCAAGACCCCCACATGCATCACTGCAGTGGGGGTCTTGGTTTGGGTGGCGGGCAAGGCACCTCCCACCCGTTTTAAAGCCACGTTAAACCTTAAATTTTTTCACCAACTCGTCCAGCGAAGCCGCCAGTTCTTTCAGATTGCCCGCTGCGTCGCTGACCTCACGAACCGCTTGGTTATTCTCTTCGGTCATTTGGGCAATTTGCTCCACATTGCGAGAAATCAGGCTGCTGGTCGCGCTTTGGGTGCGCAGCTCTGCCGAGATTTCTGCCACGGTACTCAGCAACTTGCGGCTGCTCCCCTTAATTTGGGTCATCGAATCCCCCGCTTTGGCCGCCATCCGCACGCCCTCTTCGACCTTGCTACGGCCTTCTGACATGCCTTCCATTGTGGTTTGTGTGCCTCCTTGGATGGCCTGAATCATGCCGGCGATTTCTTGGGTCGATTTGGCGGTACGCTCGGCAAGCTGTCGCACCTCATCCGCCACTACGGCAAATCCACGGCCTTGTTCACCGGCGCGGGCAGCTTCAATTGCCGCATTCAGTGCCAACAGGTTGGTCTGATCGGCAATCTCTTTAATTACGTTGACGATGGCAGAAATTTGGTTGGATTGCTCGCTCAGGCTACAAATCAATGCGCTGGAATGGTTAAACGATTCCGCAATTTTATTGATTTCAACCACCGCGCCGTTGACTGCATTTTCGCCATGGGTCGAGAGCTCGCCCGCCTCAACCGCCATATCACGGGCATCGGTGGCACTGGTTGCGACGTGCTCAATACTCAGGGTCATTTCATCCATGGCCGTTGCCATCGAAGCCGTGGCTTCGCTTTGCTGGGTAGAGCCTGCCAGCACTTGGTGTGAGGTTGTGCTCATGCGCGAGGCTTCTTGTAGCAGCTGGTTAGAGGCGGTACTGATGTGCTCTATCGCCTCATGCAGCGCGGTTTGCATCTGCTTTATGCCAACCAACAAGCTGCTGTCGTCACTGGGCTTAATCGCAATATCAACTGATAGGTCGCCCGCTGCAATACGGCGGGTAACTTCTGCCGCATAGGAGGGTTCGCCGCCCAGCTCACCAATAATGCTGCGCGAAATGGCAAGGGTAATTACGATGGCCACCGCTGTGCCCGCCAACACCAAGCCGATAAAGGTATTTTTGGCCATATCAGAAACGGTTTCGGCATCCTTGAGATCCTGTGCAGTATTCTCAATGGCACGTTTTTCAATCTGCAGCACCACACTGGTGAGTCCATCAGCAACGTTACGGTCAACCCCTCTGACCTGTGTATCTGCAATTTTTCCGGCATTGGGGTTACTCTGATCAAAGGATGTCAGTGCTATGCGATATTTTATTCCCAGCTCGGTGTGCTTACTTCGGAGCACCTCCAGCTGCTCAGTAGAAATACCTTCTTTCCGCATAGACTTACCAGTCACATCCAGCATGTGCTGGACTTCTCTTTCGTGCAGATAAAATTCTGCTACGTATTTTTCAAAGTCAGGGGGGTTATTGCCCCGTACCAAAATATTTTTCCACGCCTGTACTTGCTCTTTAAAATGAATCCGCGCGCTTTCGATTGTGATTAGATTAGTGCTGGCAGCTTTGGCATCATCAATAATTTCTACTGTGTTCCCCAGCATGGCGTTCATGCCATACGTGCCCACGAAGCCAAAAACAATCAATAGTGTGGAAATAGCTAAAGAAAAAAGAAGTAGCTTGGTGCGTATTTTAAGGTTAGGCATAAAAATTCTCTGCTAAGTTGAGTTGTAAATTAATGGCTTTATTAAGATTAAGGCAATGCTGTTTTTTTGTTTAGCGTTAAAAATAATTTGATTTGAGCTAACAGAACAGAGACATCAAAAGGTTTAGTGTGGTAGGCCGAAAAACCTGCCGCGATACCCTCTTTGATATGGCTAGGCATGGCCAGTCCACTGATGGCAATGACCGGAATTTCAGCTGTGCGTAAGTCTGATTTTAGAATTTTCAGCGCATCCAGTCCGCTGATGCCTGGCAAGCCAATATCCATCAAAATCATGTCTGGTAGATTACCCCGAATCATAACCAGCCCTTTTTCTGCATTGTGTGCAGTAAGAAGCTCCACGTTGGGGATGGATTTAAATAAATGGCGCATTACATTTAAGTTAACGGGGTTATCTTCAATGTAAATCACTTTGCCAAGGATGTTTTTGGGGGGGAGAGGTAGGTTTTCTGCAATGCAGCGACTTTCTGCCGAAAGGGCTACTGCCGCAGCGGGAAGCTCTACCCAAAAATGGCTGCCCACCCCCTCTTTACTTTCAAAGCCAATATGTCCATTCATCGCCTCGGCAAGCTGTTTGCAAATAGCTAAGCCGATACCCGAGCCTTCTGTGGTGGTGTTTTCTGCGCCAAGCCGTTGAAAAGGCTGAAAAACATATAGTTGATGCGACTGGGAAATGCCTGCGCCACTGTCACTGACAATGATTCGAACCATGCTACCAAGCTGCTGATAGCTCAAAGCAACATACCCCCCCGAGCTGGCGTATTTCACAGCATTGGAAACCAAGTTAAACAAAATTTGCCGCGTTCTCGTTTTGTCGGCAGTGATATTTATGGTTTCGTCACGCTCATGTTGAATGACCATGCCGTGGCTGGCAGCCAAGTCCCTCAGTGTGCCTTCTATCTCATTCACCAGCGGGGTCAGCGGAAAGGTTTCTTCTTTTAAGTCCAGCTGTCCTAGTTCGATATTGCTTAAATCGAGGGAATCATTAATTAGGCTGAGCAAATGTCGGCCGCTGCTTAAGATATGCCCAACCGGCTCTTTTTGAATCTCTTGCAGCGGGGATAAAGACCCCATTTCTAGCATTTGGGCAAACCCAATAATAGCATTCAGCGGCGTGCGTAATTCGTGGCTCATTTTGGCCAAGAAAAGCGATTTATTTTTATTAGCTTCTTCTGCTGCTTTGCAGGCAGAGACCAAGGCAATTTCTGTTTGTTTTTGTGCTGTAATGTCGGTGTTTACACCGACCATACGGGTGGGTTTTCCATCGCTATCTTTGGCTATAATGGTGCCACGGCATAATATCCACTTATAGTCACCATTTTTGCAACGCTGTCGAATTTGCACGGTGTAACGGGTTTTTTTTCCCGAAATATAATCGTCCAGCATTCTACGAGCCATATTAATATCGTCGGGATGGAGGCTTTTTAGCCACATATCAAAATCGAGAAAAAGGTTATTATTGTCTGCATAACCCAATATTTCTCTGTAAAGCGGCGAAAACTGTATCTGTTGGGTCTGGAGATTCCAATCCCAAATCCCATCGCCCGCGCCTTCTATCGCAAGGTTAAAGCGTTCTTCTGCAGTCCACTGCTCCGCCTCTGCTACCAAACGGCTATCAATACTTCGAACCGTCGCAATAACACGTTGCCCCTCGGGCATTTCAATCAGCCCTAGCCCCACATCAATCGAAATAGCTTGCCCGCTTTTAGTCATGCCACTTAATGCCACTCTGTTAGACATTTTCCGAATAGTAGGTGCTTCCAAATATTTAGTACGGTACTGGAGGTGTGCCGCACGGACAGAATAAGGTAGGAGCTTTTCAATAGAAGCACCTACCAGTTCATCGTACGGATAGCCAAAAAGGGTGACTGTTTGGTGGTTAATCCAGCGAATTACGCCTTCTTTATCAGAGATAACAACAGCATCTGATATAGATTCAAATACGGAGTATGGCATGTTTTTTGGTTCATTTCTTCTTCTGGATTTCTGCTTTTTTATTGAGGAATAGTTTGCCCAAAGGAGGGCAAAAAACGCGATTCAAAAACAAAAATTGGGGTGCGTTTTTTTGTTATAGAATTTTCCTAATATCATGTTTTTTTAGCCAAACCAGCAAAGCTTCTAGCGGCATGGGTTTGGCAATAAAATAGCCCTGTATTTGGTCGCACCCCAGCCCTCTGATTAAGTCAAGATCCGCTTGGGTTTCGACCCCCTCTGCCACGGTAGAAAGCTTAAGTTTGCGAGCCATATCAATGGTCGAAGCCAAAATGGCACGTCTGTCGGTGTTCTCGGCTGCACCCTGCACAAAGCTGCGATCTAGTTTTAGCTCACCAAATGGGATGCGCTGTAATTGTTCGATAGACGAATAGCCCGTGCCAAAATCATCAATAGAAAGCTTAAAGCCCTTTAATCTTAGCCGCGTCATCACATCTAACGAAGTAGCAATATCAGCCATAATGCCAGTTTCTGTAATTTCTAAAATTAGATTTTCTGCGACAAAATTGGTGGATTGAATACTGGCCAAAATAAATTCGGGCAAGCGAATATCTGATAACCAATTGGCCGAGATATTCACCGCCAACATTATCGAGAAGCCTGCCGCGCTCATCTGCGCCCCACCAATTAAAGCTTTTGTAATCAGCACTTCAGAAAGCGTGGCAATCAGGCCATGCCGCTCTGCAATGTCGATAAATACGCTAGGTGGAATTATATGGCCATTATGATTCCACCGCGCCAAGGCTTCTGCACCCACCACATTGAGCGTAATGGCATCCACTTTTGGCTGAAAGTGAACACTGAATTCGTCTAGTCGAATCCCTTCTTGGATGTCGTAGAGGGTAATGGTGTTAAGCGTCGCTTCTTCTATGCGGGGAGACGGGCAAGGCTGGATAAGCAAGGCCAGTAGTGAGGCTTGCGTCATGGGCTTTTTAAGCGACCCGTACAACGCCAGTCCTTTTGCGCGGGTCAGGTCGGCGGCGGTTTGCAGTAGCCGGTCATCCACCCCGCTGGCAAGAATAATCCCACCTTGGTAGCCCATCTTGGCCAGCTGTCTTAAAAACTCAATGCCATCCATGCTCGGCATATCGAGGTCGCTAATAATCAAGTCAAATGTGCTGTCTGAGGCATTTAGCTCTGCCAAGGCAACTTCGCCGCTGCCTACGGCTAGCACGTCCTGAATACCCAGCGCGGCCAACAACATACTACCTTGTCGGCGGGCTATGGGGTCGTCATCCACCATCAACACACGTCTTGGCAGCACGGAGACATGCGACGCAACGACCAAAGCAGGCTGCAGCGGAGGGGTAAGATGGTGGATAACCGCTTCAATGTCACGCACGGCATAGTTCAGGTCGGTCAGCAGCATGGTGGCGGTATTGAGCCGCCCGCTCTGCGCCGCGCTTTCTAGGCTCTCAGCCAAATGGGCAAAGCGCATCGCCCCGACCATACGGGCAGAGGATTTGAGCCTGTGCATCATCAACGATAAACCATGGCCATCGCGGTGCGTCAACAGCCGCTGGCACGTTTGCAAATCAGCGTGAGCGGTGACGGTAAACAGGTCCACCAGTTCACGCGTTTGCGCCACCGGCACTTGGCCAATAATGCGGGCAAGATAGTTAGTGTCTAGCGTCGCGCCAAGGTTGTTGCTAGAGGGCTGGGGCGCGTCGGTAAAGGGCGTGACTGGCGATGACCTTGGCAACCATCGCGCCAGCAGGCGGCGTAAGTCGTCGAGCTCAATGGGTTTGGGCAGTGCGTCATCCATGCCCGCTGCACGGCAAGCGGCCAAGTCTTCGGGGTGGTTTAACGCGCTGACAGCAATAATCGGGACATAGCCCCCACTGTCCCGCTCGGCAGCTCTAATGGCGCGGGTCAGTGCCAATCCATCCATATTGGGCATGTGCCGGTCGGCCAAAATCAGGTCATGCCCACCGGCTTGCCACTGCGCCAAGGCTTGTGTGCCATCGGTCGCCAAATCGGCATCAAAGCCCAATACATCTAGCTGCATCCGCAATACTGCACGGTTTGCGGGGTTGTCTTCGGCCACCAAAATACGCCGCCGCGTCCCTTCTTGACCGGCGGCAACCGTCAGGGACTTGGGCAATATGGTGGGGGTAGCAATAAATTCGTCGGTGTCGATATGCTTGACCAGCGCGTTCATTTGGTCGCTGAGGACTTCGCCCCCATGACGTATCTCTTGGATTTGCTCAGCGATGTCGGCATCCAGCAGTGGATTGATCTGCAAAATTTGGGCGTGGCCAAGAATCGCATTCAGCGGAGTGCGGAGCTGGCCGGCCCAGTTGGCTAGCAGCTCAGTTTTGCGCCGATTGGCTTGCTCGGCGGCATCTTTTGCCCGTAGCAGGCTATCAATCACTTGCTGCTGAAGGTGTCGTACCCGTGCGGCTTCCAAAATCGTGGCGTAGGTTGCTGTAAGAGGAGAGAGAAAAGACTCTGTGCTGGCATCGTAGCCCCCCGCACGGTTCGCTAACGCCACGACACCGACTGTTACATTGGCATGAAGAACGGGGAGACCTATAAAGGCATTAAGGGGAGGATGTCCCTTCGGCAGCTTACCGCTGCGGGGATCATGGGTAGGGTCGTTGGCAATGACCACCTCACCTGTCCGTAATACGGCACCAAACAGTGTGTCGAGATTGCGAAACGCCATGCCTTTTTTTTGGGTGTCTTCATGAAGCTGGCGGGTGTGGGCATCCCCTTCTACATTAGAGAGGGCATGTGTTTTGAGGTAGGCTGTGCCATCTGGCTCGTAAAGGACTTCAGCAATAAAGCCATAAGCACTCTCTGTCAGCAATAGCATGGCATCAAGTAGCAAAGCAGAGGTCGAGGCGAGGTGATGTGTCAGCATAAAATGCTGTAGTGCGCGGCTGAGCGCATCTAGCAAGCGTGCTTGACGTTCTTGAGCTTCTTGTATTCGCTTTTGCTCAGTAATGTCGGTGCGAATAGATACATAAAGCTCGGGCAAACCATATTCATCCACAATAGGCAAAATGGAGCTTTGCACCCAATAAGCACTGCCATCTTTGTGCCGGTTTTGCACTTCACCATGCCAGCTTTGTCCGCTAGACAGCTTTTGCCACATCTCTTCGAACATCGACTGCGGATGGCGACCCGACTTGATAAGACGGTGATTGTGGCCAATCAGTTCTTCTCGGCAATAGCCACTGGTCAGGCAAAACTTTTCGTTTACATCAATGATGCTGCCGTCTGGTGTGGTCACAGACACAATAGCGTGGGCATCCAGCGCACTTCTCAAGCTTTTAAGCTGATTCCATGCTAGCCGCCGCTGGCTATAGGCCGCATCAAACAAGCGAAATTGCTTGGCTTGCGCCATCGTGGCTGCAACCAGTAAGCGTGCATCAACCGGCTTAAGAAAAAATGCTTCGCCACCGGCATGACGTGCGGCCAATTGCATCTCGATCGTATCGGTTGCGGACAGATAAACCACTGGTAGACGCGCAAAACGCTTATCTCGGCGCAGCGAGGTGGCGATATCAATGCCGAGGCCACCGAGCTGTGCGGCCTCAAGTACGCAGACCTCGGGAGAAAAGTGCGCCAAGCATGCCCATGCGGCGGCTTGGGTTTCGACCACCTGTACCGAAAAACCTGCAGCTTGTAATGCCGCCAAGGCGGCTGAGGGCTGTTCCTCAGCGGTTTCTACCAGCAAAACACGGTAGGGGGTGCGGGGTATCCATGCTAATCCTGCTAGCGCGGTAATCAGCCGAGGCACATCCAAAGGCGTGTCCAGCAGCAGGCTTGCACCGACCCGTCTTGCGGCGACTTGAACTTCAAAATCATCGGTATCCACCACGGCGACCAGCGTCGCTCCCGCCAAAGCCAGCGGCGGTTGAGCAGCAAGACCTGTCGCACTGGCCAGCAAGACGGTGTGGATGGGGTCGGGGAGGTGTCGGGTCTCCGTCCAATTTGCTACGTGGTTCGTTGCAAATCCCAGCAGATGTAGTGTCCGCAGCAGCTTTACGCTACCCGCAAAGTGCTCACCCACCACGGCAAAAGTCCAGCTACTGGGGCTAGGCGGGAGAATGTCTTGGTTGAGGGGTTCAATGAGGTGCGCTTCAAGAAACAGCTCGGCCAGCTCGTGAACGGCGGCCAGGACGGGCTCTAGCCGCTCTTGAGGCGGGGTATCCCGCAAAAATTCGCCTAAAATTTTGACCAGCGTATCCGCCCGCCCCACGGCCTCAAGGTGGGCCAGCCGCTTGGCCTCATCAGCGCATTGCTTTACCACATAGATAAGCTGTGCGCCGTGCACACGGTTCCAGCCGCTTGCTTCTATTTTATCGATGGCATCGCCCAGTTGGCGTGCCAGTACTTGTCGTTTTTCCGTCATGATAGATTCGCTTTCATGCCGCTATTTTTCTGGTGAGATGCTCAACGACGGCGCGTAAGACAGGAAAGGGAATCGGCTTGGGATACACCGGCACGCCGAGGGGCAACCCGCCATGGGCTTGAATGGCTTCCATGGTTAGGGCAGTCACCACGATAACCCGCCCCCGAATGGCCGCCACTTGGTTTTTTAAGCTGCGAATCATTTTGAAGCCATCCATTTCTGGCATGGCAAGGTCGGCAATGATGAGGTCTGGCCGATGCCGCCCAATGAGTAGCAGCCCTTCAAAGCCATCATTTGCCATCAACAGCTGAACAGGGAGCCCCCATTCGGAAAACTGCCGGCGATACAGGGCTTGCTGCACGGGGTCATCTTCAACCACCAAGACCTTAAAAGGCTCAGGGGCGGGCTCGGTACTACAGACCACTTGCTGGCGCATTTGAATCGCGTCAATCGCCTCAATAGGGATGCGTCGATGCCCTCCTGCGGTTTTCCACGCAGGTAAGATGCCCGTTTCTACCCATGATTGGATGGTAGACAGCGCAACCCCCAAACGAGAAGCCGCCTCACGAGTGGAAAGAAAGTCTTGTTTTGGTAGGGAAAGGCAGCGGTTCATCCGTCTCTCGGTTGTCTCGATAAGGAGCCAAATAGGCATGAGGCGTTTACGATATACTTAATTTGACATTTTAAGTTTGCTAAAAATGGTATTTGTCATGCGAAAAAGAATAGCAGCATTCGTCATTTTCGTCATTGTTGCTGCCCAGCCAACAGCAGGGGGTTCATGACCACGGGGGGGCGCTAACACCCTATTTTTTTTACCTGATGGTATAGTTTATTTTGTCTAGTCCGAATCAAAAAACGCATAGTGTTTTCATTAACTATGCGTTTTGGCTTTTGTGGGAGTGGTAAAATTTCAGCGTAACATGTTGATTTTTATGGATATGGCCTCAAAATAAAACGCTGGGTAGCCACCGCCCCCTAAATGGGCGAGGAATATACTTGAGCATTTTCTGTACCAGCTCAAGGCAGACTCTGCGGCCTTCTGGAGGGGGTACGGCAAGCCGGTCGCCCCCCCCTTTTCTACCCTGCTAATAAAATCCAAAATGCGCCGCTTCCAGTGCCATCAACGAAGCTGACCCCGCCCGCAGCGTCACCAGTAAGCTGTGTACTTCGGGAAAAAGCCGCGCAAAGTAAAACTGCGCAGTGGCCAGCTTGGCATCGTAAAAGGCAGTATCGCCGCCCGCTGCCCGTTTTTCCAGCGCGACTTTACTCATCCACGCCCAGAAAAAGCCGTAGGTGAGATGCCCCAGCAGCCGCAAATAATCAGTGGCCGCTGCCCCTGCCTCGTCCTTATTCACCATGGCCTGCATCCCGATGTGCAGGGTGACTTCGCCCACGTCGGTCAGAAGCTGGGTCAGCGCGTCAACCATCGGCCTTAGCGTCGTATTGCCCGCGTTGGCTTGGCAGAATTTGTGTATCAGCTTGGTAAACGCCCGCAGCTTCTGCCCTTGGTCGAGCAGCACCTTGCGCCCCAACAAATCCAAGGCCTGAATACCATTGGTGCCCTCGTAGATTTGCGAGATGCGGCAGTCGCGCACCAGCTGTTCCATGCCCCATTCGCGGATAAAGCCATGTCCGCCGAAGACCTGCATCCCAAGGTGGGTGGCGGTGTAGCCGTTGTCGGTCATAAAGGCTTTGGCCACCGGTGTCAGCAAGGCGACAAAATCCGCCGCCTGTTGGCGGGCTTGGGCATCGGTGGATTTGGCTTCGATGTCGAGTTGCAAGGCCAGCCACGCCGAAAACGCCCGCCCTGCCTCGGTATAGGCTTTTTGGGTCAGCAACATGCGGCGCACATCGGGGTGGACAATAATCGGGTCAGCCGCAAGGTCGGGGGCTTTGCTGCCGGTTAAAGACCGCATTTGCAGCCGTTCTTTGGCATAGCTTAACGCCCCTTGGAATGCCGCCTCGCCCAGCCCCAAGCCCTGCATCCCACAAGCCAAGCGGGCGGTATTCATCATGGTAAACATACAGCCCAAGCCTTTATTGGCCTCGCCCACCAGATAGCCTTGGGCTTGGTCAAAGTTGAGCACGGCAGTAGCGTTGGCCTTGATGCCCATTTTGTGCTCCAACGCCCCGCAACTCACGGCATTGCGCCGCCCCACGCTACCGTCCACGTTGGGTAAAAACTTGGGGACAAGGAACAGCGAGATACCCTTGACCCCCTCGGGGGCATCCGGCAGCCGTGCCAAAACCAAATGCAGGATGTTGTCGCTGAGGTCGTGCTCGCCCGCCGAGATGAAAATTTTGGTGCCGGTGAGGGTGTAGCTGCCATCGGGCTGGGGATGGGCGCGGGTTTTAATCAGCCCAAGGTCGGTGCCGCAATGGGGCTCGGTCAGGCACATCGTCCCCATCCAGCGCCCCGCCACCAGTGGCGGCAAATAGGTGGCTTTTTGGGCAGGAGAGCCGTGGGCATGGAGGGCGGCATACACCCCATGCGCCAAGGCGGGATACATCGACCATGCCACATTGCTGCTGCACAGCATTTCCATCACCGGAAACACCAGTGTTTTCGGCATCCCTTGCCCCCCAAATGCGGGGTCGCAATCCAGCGCAGGAAAGCCCAATTCACAATAGGCGTGATAGGCGGCCTTAAAGCCCGCTGGGGTGGTCACGCTGCGGTCGGCAGGGTGATAGGTACAGCCAGCTTCATCTGCGGCACGGTTCAGCGGGGCGACTTCGTACTGGCAAAAATCTGCCGCCGCTTGCAGGTAAGCCGCCAAGACATCTTGGGTGGCCTCCTCGTAGCTGGAGAAGGTTGATAGCACGGTTTGCACCTGAATGACTTCATTCAGCACAAAATCAAAATCACGGAGGGGGGCGGTATAAGCGGGCATGACAAGTCTCCCAAAACGGGTAAGGGGAAGGCGAGGGTGGTGCAAGGTTGTACCCTCACCAAGCAGCGCAGCTGTGTGCGATAACCACAAATGTAACGGGGAGGTTACCGGTCGGCAAGCATTGCAAACAATCGTTTCAATGCGAGCCATGCCGTGTGCGTCGTGTTTTTTGGTCGGTTTTGGGGATGTCATGCCGAAAATTGTAGGGAGAGTGACCCGCAGCAGTGGGGGAAGGGGTCAAGTTATTGCATAATGGTGGGTAGTTTTCATCTCGATTTTTTATTAGGTCGGTGTAACACGACCCCAGTAATAACCCCGCACTGCCAGTTCCAAAAACGGGGAGATCTGCTCAACACAAGGATAGACCATCATGGCTGATTACGATGAAGCAGCAGAAACCAATGCGTTTGGCTTGTCGATGCAAGAAAACGAAGATGGCAAACTGCTTCTAACCTTTGCGCCCAATGACTTGCGCTTTAAAATCGACCCCGAAGGCCTGCGGCGCATAGCGACCGAACAAGGGCATGGCATGCTGTGCTTTGACGAAAAAGCCCTGCTCAACGCCGCCCGCTCTGTGCAGAAAAACGAACCTTTTTTTGGCTCGATTGCTACCCGCCTAGATGCTGAGTATCACGTTGTAATTTCCTCCGACCGGCTGATAGCACAAATCGAAATCCACCCGCCTTTTGGCGGCAAGGCACTTAACCTAGACGATGCGTTTAAGGCGGTTGCCGATGCCCGTATTTCGTTTGGCTTAGACAAAGCCAAAGTGGTCTCGGCCATGAATAGCGAGCTTGGCCGCCCCGTTGAAATTGCCAAGGGTGTGGCGGCGATTATTGGGCGCGACACCCGCTTTGAACCGCTGGTTGATGTCAACCGCGAGCGGGTCCCCCGTGAAAAAGAAGATGGGCGGGTCGATTGGCGTGATTTGGGCGACATCCCTATCGTCAACCCTGGCGACCCTGTGATGCGCCGCTACCCGCCAGAAAAAGGCGTGATTGGCCGCGACATCTACGGCAACACCGTCCATACCGTCGATGGCAAATTTGTCGATTACCCACACAAACTCGAAGGGGTGGAGCGTGACCCGCACGATGCCACCTTGTTACGCGCCGCGATTGTGGGGCAACCCGTTTTGCTGCGGGATTCAGTCAAGGTCGAGCCCATCATTAAAATGCCTGGGGTCAATATCAGCTCCGGCAATGTGACCTTTGCGGGCAGCGTCATTATTAACGGTGATGTGCAAGCAGGGATGCACATTAAAGTGGATGGCGATGTCACCGTCGATGGTACGGTAGAAGCCGCGACCATCGAAGCAGGCGGCAGCATTATCGTAAAAGGCGGCATTGTCGGGCAGGGTGGCGGTAAGCAGCGCGACAGTGCCCCCTCGGCGGCCACCCCCAGCCTGCACGCCAAAGCCGACATCCGTGCCAAATACGCCGAAAATGCCGTGCTGATTGCCGAAAAATCGGTGTTTATTGAAGAGGCGGTGATTGAGTGTGACATTACCGCCCTAGAGTACGTCACCATCGGCACAAAAGGGCGGCGCAAAGGCTACATTATGGGGGGGCGTGTTCGCGCCACCTTGGGCATCAAAGCCGAGTTTTTGGGCGGACCAGGTAGCCGCCAAGCGCGGGTGATGGTCGGGGTGAATCCCTTGCTGCAACAGCGCATCGAAGAGAAGAAACAGCGCATTGCTGCCCTCGTAAAAGAAGAAGCGGACTTGAAAAAGCTGATTCAATTCCTCGCTGACAAGCCCGACCGCCAAGATACCATGCAAAAAGCAGAAAATACCCTGCGCCGTATCCAAGACAGCCGCGCCGATACCTTTGTCGAAGAGCGTGCCCTGACCGTCGATGCCGAATTGGCCGAGCACGCCAAGGTGGAAATTGGCGTGCGCGTTCATGCCGGCTCAACAGTGAATGTAGGTAAAGCGTCCATGTTTATCCCTGAAGACACCAGCTTTGGGGTGTTCCGCCTAGACCAAAATCAAGTGGTATTTAGCCGTGCCTAAAGCCTGTTCCTGCCCCATGTTACGCGACATGGGGCAGGCTCCCCTGCTTTACTTACCCAACGTTCTTTAAAGGTCAAAAAACAGCGAATGCCCCCTGTTGATACACACCGCTCGGTTTCCTCGTTCCTATTTATTATCTGCGTTTTTTTGCTGTCTAGCGTGCTGGGTGGCATCTTTATCTGGCAGGCAGAGCAAGACCGCCTCGCGGCCGAGCGTGCACGGGTTGCAGACTTAGTAAACAATCACGCAGCTACGCTGCAAACCCACATTGACCGCTCATTGTCCGCCACTTACGCCTTGGCGGCTTTGGTGCGTCAAGCCCACGGTAGCCCCCCCGAATTTGACGATATCGCACGGCAAATGCTGCCCTTTTACCCTGGTGTTTCCTCGCTATCACTAGCCCCTAAAGGCGTAGTGCAGCAGGTGTTTCCACATCAGGACAATACTAAGGCGCTGGGGCTAGACCTCTTCAAAGACCCGATTCAAAACCGTGAGGCTATGTTATCGCGGGAAAGCGGCAAGCTCACCTTGGCTGGGCCGCTCACCCTTATGCAGGGGCATTTGGGAGTGGTGGGGCGGTTGCCTATTTTTATGGATGACCGCAAAGGCGTACCTGTCTTTTGGGGTTTCTCCATGGTGGTGATGCGTTTTCCTGACATGCTGACCCCCGTGCAACTTCCCAAACTGGTTGAGCGTGGGTTCGACTACACCTTGTGGCGGCAAATTCCCGGTAGCAAAGGCCGACAGATGATTACCACCTCATCCGTACAGCCCTTACTAGAGCCCGTTGAGCGGCACTTTGACGTCCTCAACGGCACATGGGTGCTGAGCGTCGCCCCCACCCAAGGCTGGGGGGCCCCACTGGGTTTATTACTGAGAATTATGGCCTGCCTTATCTGCAGCACGGCCTTGGCTTCATTGGTGTATCTGCTGCTGGCACAACGCAGACGGCAGGCTGAGCTCGCCCGCCGCAACGCCGAGGCACACACCTACCAAACCGAGCTGGCTCGCGCCCAAGCCGCTGCCCATATGGGGAGCTGGCTACTTGACGTGCCCACAGGCTTGGTGCGGTGCTCCGCAGAAATCTATCGGATTTTTGGGTTGGTGCAAGATTCGCCGGTCAGCAGTGCCACGTTTTACAGCTATGTCCACCCCGACGACCACCAAATCGTCCGCGCCGCATGGAAATCGGCACTTAATGGCACGCGCTATGACGTGGAATACCGCATTGTCATCAACCAGCAAACCCGTTGGCTGCACAACCAAGCACGGCTATCCTACGCCCCCAATGGAAACTTGACCCAAGCAGCAGGGATTTTGCAGGACATTACCCTACGCAAAGAGGCCGAAGCCCAAATTTTGGCGACGCAAAGCAAGCTGCAAGCCACGTTCGATGCCATCCCCGATTTGCTGTTTGAGCTGGACGTGATGGGCTATTACCACGATGCTCATGCCCCGCATAATGACTTGCCGCTATTGTCCACGGCAGATCTGGTGGGCAAACGGGTGCAAGACGTGCTGCCGGCCGAATCTGCCGAAATCATCTTGGCCGCGCTACAAGAAGCCCAAGCCACGGGGCAGTCTAATGGCAAGCAATACGCCATTTCGCTGCCGCAGGGCGCGATGTGGTTTGAGCTATCGGTATCGCGCAAAGCCACCGACCATGATATTCCTGCGCGATTTATTGTGCTGTCGCGGGATATCTCGGAGCGAAAACGCACCGAGGCTATCCTCCAAAGCCGCACCCAAGAACTAGCCTTGCACAACCAAGTGTTGCAGCAAGTCAGCCAAGGGCTGCCCCTGCGCCAAATCCTAGAAACCTTGGTGCTGGAAGTCGAAAGCCAGCATACCGACGTGCGCTGTGCTATTTCCTTGCTAGACGATGCCGGTACCCACCTCAACCACGGTGCAGGGCCTAGTCTGCCGGACTTCTACAACCAAGCCATCAATGGGCTAACCGTGGGCGAGGGCGAAGGGTCGTGCGGCACGGCGGCCTATCGTGGCAAGCGGATGATTGTCGAAGACATCGAAATCCACCCCTACTGGGAGCCCTTTCGAGCTTTGGCCTATCGGGTGGGGCTACGCGCCTGCTGGTCGCAACCGATTCTGAATAGCGAAGGACGGGTGCTGGGGGTTTTCGCGCTCTACCACGCCATCCCTGCACGCCCATCAGACACCGATATCGCCCAAATTGAAAGCTATGCCAAGCTGGCCGAGCTGGCGATTGAACGCCGCCAAGCCGAAAAAAATCTGCGGATTGCCGCTGTGGCTTTTGAAACCCAAGAGGGCATTTTTGTCACCGATGCCCGCTATATTATTTTGCGGGTCAATCAAGCTTTTACCACCATCACCGGCTATACCACCGAAGAAGCCGTTGGGCAAACCATGTATCTGCCTGGCAGCGACCGCAATAACGCCTCTTTTTACGATGAAATGTGGACGCATATCCACGATACCGGCTCGTGGCAAGGGGAATTGTGGAATCGACGTAAAAATGGCGAGCTCTACCGCGAATGGCTCACCATGACGGCGGTGACCGGTGACGATGAAACCGTCAGCCACTATGTGGGCACGCTGACCGATGTCACCCAGCGTAAAGCCGCCGAAGAACAAATCAAGCAACTGGCCTATTACGACCCCCTGACCCGCTTGCCTAACCGCCGCTTACTGCTGGACCGTCTACGGCGGCGGATTGCCTCGGGCAGCCGGTCGCCAAGGCAAGGGGCGTTGTTTTTTATTGACCTTGATAACTTCAAAGCCCTGAACGACAGCATGGGGCACGATGTTGGCGATGTACTGTTGCGCCAAGTGGGCGAACGCTTGTTGGCCAGTGTGCGCGAAACAGATACGGTGGCACGACTGGGGGGCGATGAATTTGTGGTGATGCTAGACGATCTCGGCGACGCTGGAGAGGTGGCGGCCAAGCAAGCCAAGAAAATCGGCGAAAAAATCCTCGCGTATCTAAACCAGCCCTATCGCTTGGTGGGGATGGAGCACCATAGCACGCCCAGTATCGGCATTACCCTGTTTAGCGGCGCGGATCAAACGGTTGAGCAGTTGCTGAAGCAATCCGACTTTGCGATGTATCAAGCCAAGGCGGCAGGACGCAATGGGCTGTGCTTTTTTGACGCGGCGATGCAAATCACCGAGCAAGCAGACACGCGACTAGAAGAAGAACTGCGCCAAGCCCTTGAAGAGGGACAACTGCGGCTACATTATCAGCCGCAAGTGGATGAGCAAGGTAAGATGACCGGTGCCGAGGTTTTGGTGCGCTGGCAGCACCCCCTGCGCGGCTTAATTTACCCTAACGAATTTATCCCCCAAGCCAAAGAAACAGGGCTGATTCTCAAAATTGACCAGTGGGTGTTAGAGGCTGCGTGTGCGCAGCTTGTGCTCTGGGCAGCGCAAACCGAGATGGTACACCTGACTTTGGCGGTCAATATCAGCTCCCGCGAGTTTAGGCAGCCGAACTTTGTTAGCGCAGTGCAAGCCATTCTGCGAGACACGGGTGCCGACCCAAGCAAGCTGAAGCTCGAAGTCACCGAAAGCGTTCTGCAAGGTGATTTGCCCGATATTATTGCCAAAATGACCGCTCTCCGTGCCGAGGGCGTGCGCTTTTCACTGGATGACTTTGGGACGGGGTATGCCGTCCTGCCTGACCTCAATACCCTACCTTTAGACCAGCTCAAAATTGGTGAAAGCTTTGTTGCCGATATTTTGACCTCGCCGAATGGTGCGGCGGTTGCCCGAACGTTGATTGCCTTGGGACAAAACTTGGGGCTAGAGGTGATTGCAGAAGGGGTTGAGACCGAAGAGCAGTACGCTTTCCTTGCTGATTTAGGTTGCCGCGCGTTCCAAGGCTATTTGTTTGGCCAGCCGGATGGTGTGGGGGCTTTGCAGGCTGCCGTACAACGCGAAATTTAACCTCTCAGCACAAGGTTTTTCATGACCAAGACCCAAGTCAAATGGGGGGTGATTGCCTTTGCCCTCCTTGTTTTTGCTGGCATTAAGTTTTTTGCGATTTCCTATTTTCTTAACAAAAACGACGCGCCCACGGTGATGCACCACTGCGGCGACCTTAGCCAGCCCTGCACACTTTCCCCCCAGCTTCGCGTCCAATTTGCCGAGCCTCCCCGCCACGGCCAGCCTTTTTTGGTAAGGGTAGACAGTACAGGGTCTTTGCCTCCTGTCGGTGAGTTTTCGATGGCGGACATGGAAATGGGCATGGCACGGTTTACTTTTACCGCCACCACGCCCCCGCACTGGGAAGCCAAAATCATGTTGCCCGTGTGTGTCACTGGTCGCCAAGACTGGTTGATGGTGTTGATCGTGGACGGGAAGCGGCTGCAGATTCCTTTTACAGCGCATTAAGCTTCAGCCCGATGGGGTCTCAATTACCCTCCCGATGTCGGGTTGAAACCCGACCTACAGCGGGTGTGGTAATGCGCATGTTGCACCTTTCAAAGTCGGTTCACCGCTGCCTCGCCGCGCCTGATTCATGCACAAAAAAACCGCCGCACTGAGGGTCAACTCAGGCGGCGGTTTTTTTGTGGCACGTCAGGGGGGGTAGCCCCCTGATGCAATCAGCAGCTTACGCTTGGTCAGCGATAGCTTGTTTGACTTGTTCCAGGCCAGAGGGGTCGTCCAGTGTGGTCAGGTCGCCAGGGTCGCGGCCTTCGGCAATTGCTTGAATGGAGCGGCGCAGCACCTTGCCTGAGCGGGTTTTGGGCAGTTGCAGCACAAAATGGACTTGCGAAGGGTTGGCAATCGCGCCCAGCTCTTTGCCCACCATGGCAATCACTTCACGCGCCAGTCTTTCTTTGGCTTCGGGCGAGGCAGACAAAATAGCGGGGTCTTTGACCACGGCAAACGCCATCGGCACTTGACCCTTCAGCGAATCGGCCACCCCGACCACGGCGCATTCGGCGATGGCATCGTGGACGTTGACCGCTTCTTCGATTTCACGCGTGCCTAAGCGGTGGCCGGCCACGTTAATCACGTCATCGGTACGCCCAAGGATAAAGTAGTAGCCGTCTTCGTCTTTTACGCCCCAGTCAAACGAGGAATAAACCTGCTGCCCCTTGAAGCCGGTGAAGTAGGTGCTGACAAAGCGTTCGTCTTGCTTCCAGATGGTGGACAAGCAGCCCGGTGGCAGCGGCGGCACAACGGCCAGCACGCCTTTTTCGCCGGTCGCCACTTCTTCGCCGGTGTTTTCGTTCAGCAGCTTGAGGTTAAAGCCGTAGGTTGGGAAGGACGGGCTGCCAAATTTAACCGGGGTGTCTTCAATCCCTGGCATGGCAGACAACATCGGCCAGCCGGTTTCGGTTTGCCAGTAGTTGTCGATAATCGGCACGCCGAGTTCGCGGGAAATCCAGCTGGCGGTCGGTTCGTCCAGCGGCTCGCCTGCCAAGAATAGGTAGCGCAGGGAGGAAATGTCGTATTTCTTCATCCATGCGGGGTCTTGTTTTTTCAGTACGCGGACAGCGGTCGGGGCACTGAACATCACGCTGACTTTGTATTTTTCGACGATTTGCCACCAGATGCCTGCGTCAGGGCGGGTCGGTAGCCCTTCGTAGACGATAGTCGCCATGCCGGCAATCAGCGGGCCATAGACGATGTAGGAGTGCCCCACCACCCAGCCGATGTCGGAGGTGGAGAAGTAGGCTTCGCCGGGTACGCCGCTGTAGATGTGCTTCATGGAGGCGGCGAGGGCAACGGCGTAGCCGCCGGTATCACGCTGCACGCCCTTGGGCTTGCCGGTGGTGCCAGAGGTATAGAGGATGTAGCTCGGGTGATTGGATTCGACCCATTCGCACGGTACTTTGGCATCAAGGTGCTGGGCGCGTTGCTCGGCGTAGTCCACATCACGGCCAGCAACCCGCACCATATCGGGGTCTAGGTTGCGGTTCACAATCAGCACGGTGGCGGGGGGGTGTTCGGCGCAGGAGAGGGCTTCATCGACCAAGTGTTTGTAGGGGATGATTTTGCCGCCGCGCATCCCAGCATCGGCGGTGACCATCACTTTGGGCTGGGCATCGTCAATACGGGTGGCGAGGCTGTGGGCGGCAAAGCCACCAAACACGACCGAGTGAATCGCACCCAAACGCACGGTGGCCAACATGGCGAAGATGGCTTCGGCAATCATCGGCATGTAAATCAGCACGCGGTCGCCTTTGCCTACGCCTTGGGCTTGCAGCACGGCAGCGAAGCGGTTGACCTCGCGGTGGAGCTCGGCAAAGGTGTAGGTGACTTCGGTATTGGTTTCGGTGGAAATGTAAATCAGGGCGTTTTTGTCGCCATGCTCGGCCAAATGGCGGTCTACCGCGTTATGGCACAGGTTGGTTTCGCCGCCCACAAACCAGTCGCGGAACGGGGGATTGTCAAAGCGCAGCACCTGTTCAAACGGCTTGTGCCAGTCGATATATTCGGCTTGCTCTGCCCAGAAGGCTTCAGGTTGTTCGATAGAACGCTGATGGAATGCGAGGTAATTACCTGCCATTTGTCTCTCTCCGGCACACATACAAAATGGGGAATGATAAAAGGTCGCCACATCGGGTTGTTTTTATGGGGTGGCTGACCCGTGTTCAACCAAGCAGTTGCTTGATAACCGATTACATTACCGCTTCACGCCGAGAGGGTCAACGGCAATCAAAAATCCTTACCCGACCGCCAAATTGAAAACACAATCCACAGACTATTGAACAGTGCCAGCATAAAGCCCAAAAACCCAAACAGCGGTAAACCAAACAGTTTGGGGCCGGCATTGACCGTCATCACAATCGACGAGCCGATAATCAAACAGCCGGTCACAATGCCCAGCGTCAGGCGGTTCGCGCTCTTGTCGAGTTGCTGGCCAAAGTGGTCAAGCCGCTTTACGTCGATGTCGATGCGGAACTTGCCGCGCTTCACTTCGCTGGCAAAGCGGGCGATGCCACGCGGCATATTGCCCAACATCCCCAACAGCTCCAGCACGCTGACCCGCCCTTTGTGCAGCAGATTGGCGGGCTTGTAGCGGTCTAGGATGATTTGCCGCACAAACGGGGTGAGGTGCGCCACCATCTGGAAATGCGGGTCAATTTGGCGGGCAAAGCCTTCTAGGGTAATCAGGGCTTTGAACAACATGCTTAAATCAGACGGCAACATAATGGCGTGGTCGCGCATCAAGCCCATCACGTCGTTAATCAGTTGCGCCATATTCAGGTCTTTGACCTGCACATGTTCGTACTGAAACAAAAATTCGCCGATGTCTGCCGCCAGCCGGTCTTCGTCCACTTGGGCACTGCCGGTCCATTCAATCAGCACGTCGAGCAGGCCTTTTTCGCTGCGGCGCGACAAGGCGGCGAGTAAATCCACCAGCTCATCCCGCCGCGCAGGGGACAGCCGTCCCACCATGCCAAAATCGACAAACACGATGCGGTTTTCTGCGGCAAAAAACACATTGCCAGGGTGTGGGTCGGCATGAAAAAAGCCATCCAGCAAAATCATTTTCAGTACCGCATCGGCCCCGCGTGCCGCCAGCAGTTTGCGGTCTAGCCCTGCGGCATCGGCAAGGTCGAGTCGGCTGGCGGGAATGCCCTCGACAAAGTCTTGCACGTTGACCAGCGGGTTGGTGTAGTCCCAATGGACTTTGGGGACGCGGACATGGGGGTCGTTGGCGAAGTGCTCAGCGAAGCGATCCATATTGCGGGCTTCGGCGGCGAGGTCGAGTTCGCGGCGCAGGGAGCGGGCAAATTGTTCGATGATGTCGCTGGGCTGATAGCGGCGGGTGTCGGGGAACTCCAAGGCCAGCAAATAGGCGATGTGCGACAAAATCCGTAAGTCGGCCTCGATTTTGTCTTCGATGCCCGGGCGGCGCACTTTGACCGCCACCACGGTGCCATCGGTCAGCACCGCGCGGTGGACTTGGGCAATCGAGGCACTGCCAATCGGCACAAAATCAAACTCAGCAAACACGGCTTCGGGCGGCGCACCCAGTATTTTGGCCAACCACGGCAGCAAATCACGCTCGGCGAGGGGCGGCACGTCGCTTTGCAGCTTTTCGAATTCGGCAATCCAGTCGGGGGTAAACACGTCCACCCGCGTGGCTAGAATTTGCCCCAGCTTGATAAACGTGGGACCGAGTTCCTCAAACGCCTGCCGCACCCGCACCGGTGTCGGAATGTGCTGCTCTGGGGTGGGTAGCGGCATTTTCAGCCACTCGGTGGCGCGTTCTACGGCCTTGGGCAGCCTGAGCCGCTGGGCAAATTCCCCCAAGCCATGACGGATAAGCACCGCCGAAATTTGGCGCAGACGGGGCAGGTCGCGCATTGCAAGCAGGGTTTCTTTAAGCATAGTCAGGCGGTCGGTCAGGGGCGTTGGGCACGAAGCGTCAGCGGGGGGTGGGGAAGGGCTTATCTTAACGCGGTTTGGGGCGTGGGGCGGGCGGCTTGGCGGGGTGCGTGGGCAAAAAAATACCCCCGAGGTGGGGGTGTGGGCGGGGGCTTGTTACAGCCTTGGCGTAGAAAACCGCAGGTCTAGGTCTTTGGCCAATGCCCAGCCGGCGGCCTCTAGCATCACGGCAGAAAGGCTGGGCGCGACGATTTGCCCTAAAAATGGGACAAATTTAGACAACTCTTTGGTCATTGTTTTGATGGGCTGTTGCAGCATGGTGTTTTTCATCGTGGCGATGGCCAGCGTTTTGGCCGCCTCTTCGCTGAGATTAGATCGGAAGAGCACACGTCTGAACTCCAGTCACACTTGATGATCTCGTA
>ERZ650306.80-NODE-80-length-48003-cov-13.606261_pt1 | contig 48003 bp, 46 predicted proteins | sample MGYA00376242_ERZ650306 | MGnify/ENA primary metagenome ERZ650306 (study PRJEB26733, sample SAMN07839244) | wastewater metagenome | biome: urban; feature: wastewater treatment plant; material: waste water | place: USA: North Carolina | collected 2016-03-31 ... | reverse complement strand
AAATCTATTTATATATCTTTTAAATGTTTTACTTGTGGCACTAAATGCTATTTTTATATCCTCTATTTTAATATCAGAAATATTTTTTAATAACTCATCTATTATAAATTTTTTTGTAAACTCTTTTTTTGTCTCATACTCATCTTTTGAAAGATTACTCCAAAATAGAGCCTTTGTATGACATGAAATTGTAACAGAGTAGCCATTTTTTGATAGTTTTTCATCATCTTTGTGGCTAAAAGATACAAAGAAACTTTTTGATACACTATTTGGAATGGTATCTTTTAAAATAATTTGATAGTGATTTAAAAACTCTTTTTGTGAATCAATCTTTAAATAAATTACAAAAGCACTTTGATCATAAAACTCAAATTTTTTATAGTAATTTTTAATATCTTCATCTAAAAAAATTTCACTACACTCAAAAACAGGAGCATTTAAAACAATTTTTGAAGATAGATACTCATTTTTTGTAGAGATTAATCTATAAAAATCTCTCTCTTTTTTTATATATTTTATCTCTTCACTTTTTCTTACATCTATATCTTTTAGCATATCATCAAAAAGTTTTCCCATTCCACCATTTGCATAAAAAATCTTATGAAAAGGGTATGATAAAGCAATTGCAAAAGATAGAAGTGGAATATCTTTTGAACTTGATTGAAGTGTAATTTGAAGTTGAGCATCTATAAAATCTTCATACTCTTTTGAAATATCACCTAAAACCTCTTTTATAAAACTTTTGGCACTTTTAAACATCAAAAATTTATACTCTTTAAAAAGTATCTCAACTGTTTTTAGAGTTTTTAAGTAAGAGTTTAAACTATATTTTGCAAAATATATATCTTTTAATCTCCAAAATCTCTCATCAATATCTTTTAAAGTTTGCCAAAAATATCTATTGTTTTTATGATAAAAAACCGTGTTTAAACTATCTAAGAACTCTTCAAAATCACATTTTCTATCAATAATTTTTCCATCTATAATAGTTCTATATGCATAAGAACTCTCTATTAAATCAGGGGTAAAATTTGCAATATCAAAAATATCTTTTAAAATGTGATTCTCTTCATAACCAACAAAAGTTGTAGCCCCACTATTAAAATAGTTTCCAAATCTTTTAAATGTAGATGCAGTTCCACCAAGGTTTTTATCTTTTTCAAATAGAACTAAATCTTTATCTTTATTTAAAATTGAGATTAAGCTTCCACCTATTCCACTTCCAATAACAGATAAATCAATTTTTTTCATTTAAAACTCTTCAAATCACTTCTAAGCGCTAATTTTGAAGGATATGGATTTAAAAATTTTTGATTTTTTAAATAAGTTATATCAAATCTATTTATATAAATATTAAATATCTTAATTACACTAATTAGTGGAATTACCCTATTTTTAAAATCGTACATACTTTCTAAAATATCAACTTTTTCCTCTTTTGTTATATGTTTTTTAAAATATCCAAAAATATGAAGTAATATATTGTAAGTTTTATTCAGAGTTGATTTTGTAGCTATTGCTTTTAAAAATTCTGCTTCATAATCTTTATAAAGCTCTTCAATATCTTTTTTTTCGCTATTTGCAACAATTTTTCCTAATATTTTATAAGAGTTTTGTGATTTTGAGTATATTAAATATTTATATGATGTGTGAAACTCAACTAAGTTTGAAATTTTTTTCTCTTTTTTTAGTAACTCTTTTAAACTTGAATAAGAGTAAACTTGCATTAAAAAATTTTCTCTAAGCCAAGCATCATTTAATCTACCCTCTTCTTCTATTGGTAGATTTGGCATTTTTTCTTTGAGTTTTTTTGCAAAAACACCAACTCCATTTTTAATTGAAGGAGCATTTAAAGGTTGATAAACTTTAACCCTCTCCATTCCGCATGTTGGTGATGCTGATTTTAAAACAAAACCACACAAATCATCATTGCAAGCTTTTAAAGCCATCTTTTCACAAGCATCATCTAGTATATCTGTTACATCTTTTGGCTCTTTTGTAGATGTAAATATTTTAACTTCTCCATCTATAGAAACTTGTCTAATAGCTTCTCTAGGAGCACTCCAAATAGAATTTTCTGGACAATATGGTAAAAGAGTAAAATAATCTTTTAAACTATTAAATACAAAATCATCTTTTGCACCATGACCATCATATCTACACATATTTCCTAACAAACAAGATGAAACTCCTAAAATCATAGTAAAGCCTTTTTTTATTTTATTTTATAATATAAAAAAGCTTTTTTGTATAGTTATTTTATAAGTTTATAATACTTTTAATAGTGTTATCTTCAAATATAGTAAATTATGCAATACTAGGAATCATAAAATCAGATTTTTTAATAAGCTTTGAAGCTCTTTTTGAAAATTCATTTTCTAGTTTAACTCTATTTTTTGATACATACTCCAAAACAAGTGGTTCTTGTTTTTGAATAAGATTTAAAATAGCAAGCTTCATTGATGTATAAAAATCATCATCTTTATAAATTTTTTCTGCAATATTCTCTATTGAAATTTTATTTTGATTTTCATTAAAGCTATTTTCCAAAAGTTCTAAAACTTTTTTAGCTACCTTATAATTTGTTATATGTCTTAAAAATTTATAAAACTTTATTGCTAAGTCAAAAAGATAGTCTTGATTACCAATCTCTTCTATTTTAGAAATTTTACCTTTATTCAAATATTCAATTAAATCCTCATCACTAAAAGCATACTCTAAAAGTGAAATTATCTTTCTTTTATCATGCTTTTTCCATTTATAATAAGTAGGTGCTGAAAATTGAAAAAGATTTATCATTATCATCTCTCTTGTCATATCTTACCTTTAAAAATTTTTTACCATTATATACTTATATAAATAATGATTTGATAAAGATGGATAAATAAGAAAAGAGTTTAACTATTTACCAAACTCATTCCTAAATATGTGTTGTATGCGATATAACAAAGAATTAAAATTGTTCCTTCAACTTTATTTATTCTTCCATCTCTTCCTTTAAAGCCATAAGCCATAACAAAGAGTGCAATTGTTAAAAGAAGCATAATTATCCAATCTCTTTGTAGAACTTCAAGAGGAATATTATTCATAGGTGCAATTACAACAGCAATTCCAATTACTGCTAAAAGGTTGAACATATTTGATCCAACAACATTTCCAATAGCAATATCATGCTCACCTTTTCGTGCTGCAATTACAGAAGCTGCAAGTTCTGGTAAAGAGGTTCCAAGCGCTACTATTGTTAAACCAATTATTAAATCACTAACTCCAAACTCAACAGCAACTCCAACAGCTCCCCAAACAAGTATTCTTGAACTTACTATTAATAAAATAAGTCCAAAAATAAGCCAAATAACTCCAAGTTTTAAACTCATAGAGTGCTCTTTTAACTCTATATCCATCTCACTTTCTAAACTATCACCCCTACTTTTTAAGGCTGTATAAACAGACCATAAAACTAGTGCAAAAAAAGATACTAAAAGTATAACTCCTTCAAAAAGTGTTAAACTATTATCCAAAAGCAAATATCCTGTAAGCAATACGATTAGAAGTAAAAGTGGAATCTCTTTTTTAACTATTTTTGAATTAACCATAATTGGAGAGACAATAGCTGTAACTCCTAAAATCAATGCAATATTTACAATATTTGATCCAATAGCATTTCCAAGTGCAAGTCCTGGATTTCCTTCATAAGCAGCTATTGCAGAAACAACCATCTCAGGAGCACTTGTTCCAAATCCAACAATTAAAATACCTATTAATAAACTTGGCATTCCAAGATGCTTTGCTGTTGATGCAGCACCATCTACAAACCTATCTGCACTCCAAACTAAAAGAGCAAATCCTAATACTACTGCTAGTAGATAAAATATCATAAATATATCTTCCTTAATAAATTTTCGGAAGTATACTTTTAATTATTTTAAATCTTGCCAAGAGTTAGCAACACCAACAGATACTTTTAAAGGAACATTTAATACAAAAATACTCTCCATAATCTCTTTTATATCTTCTATAACTTCATCAACATACTCATCTTTAACTTCAAAAATAAGCTCATCGTGTATTTGTAAAAGCATTTTTACATTTGGATTATCTTTATATTTTAGATGAATATTTATCATAGATAGTTTTATTAAATCAGCTGCACTTCCTTGAAATAGCGTATTTACAGCCTCTCTTAAATATGCGGCTTTTAACATAGGAGTTGCACCTTGAAAATCAAAAAACCTTTTTCTATTTAATAGTGTTTTTACATAACCCTTTTCAATAGCCTCATCTTCAATAGATTTAAAATAATCTTTTACACTTTTAAATGCTTCAAAGTATGAATCAATATATGTTTTTGCCTCTTTTGTAGAAATTCCTAAAGTATCTGATAGTTTTTTACTTCCCATTCCATATAAAAGCCCAAAGTTTATAGTTTTTGCAATAGCTCTTTTATCTTTTGCTTCATCTTCACCAAAAATTTTTATAGCAGTTTGTAAGTGAATATCTAAATCATTTCTAAAAGCTTCAACTAAAGCTTTATCTTGTGAGAAATGCGCAAGAAGCCTAAGCTCAATTTGTGAATAATCAACTCCAACAAGCTTATAACCCTCTTGTGCTATAAAAGCTCTTCTAATTTGAATATCACTAAAAGCTCCAACAGGAATATTTTGTAAATTTGGATTTTTTGAGCTTAATCTTCCTGTTGTAGTACCTGTATGTAAAAATGAAGAGAAAACTCTATTTTCACTATCTTTTAATCCAAGATCTAAAAGTGGTTCAATATATGTTGAGTGAAGTTTAAAAGCCTCTCTATATTTTAATAAAAGAGGAACTACTTTATGCTCATTTTTTAAGCTCTCCAAAACAGACTCATCTGTACTATAACCTGTTTTTGTCTTCTTTGAAGATGCAAGTCCTAGTTTTTCAAATAAAATCACACCCAACTGTTTTGGAGAGTTAATATTAAAACTCTCACCACAAGCTTCATAAATATTTTGAGTTAATTCATTTAGATAAACTAAACTTTTATCTTTATACTCTTTTAGAAGTTTTACATCTATTTTTATACCTTTTTGCTCCATTGAAGCTAAAACATAAATAAAGTTAAACTCTAGCTCAAAAGCTATACTTAAAAGTTCATCTTCGCCTCTTTGTTTAAAAATCTCAAGCTGTTTATTAAATAGTTTCAAAGTCATCAAAGCATCTTCAGCTGCATATTGTGTTGCTTTTTCTAACTCCACACTTGAAAAATCTTCACCTTTTTTTACAACTTGAGAAAAAGAAACCATATCTATTTGAAAATATTTTTTTATTTGATAATCTATTCCAACTTTTTCGCTTGTATCTAAAAGCCACGATAAAATCATAGTATCTGCATATAATTTTAAATCTAAATCAAAATTGTTTTTTATAATTTGCCAATCATATTTGAAGTTTTGAAAAACAAGTTTATATCTATTTAAAATCTCTATTGCTTTTTTAGCAGCATCAATTGAAATTTGATTTCCAACACCTAAGTAGTTATGAGCTATTGGTACATAATATGCTTTTTTATCTTCATAACAAAATGAGAATCCAACTATTTTTGCTTTTGCCGTATCAAGATTAGTTGTCTCTGTATCAAATGCAATTATTGCATCTCTTGGAATTTTATTTATTGCTAAAGTTAAATCATTTTCATTATTTAATAAAATATACTCAATTTTCTCATCTTCTACTTTTTTTGGAACTTCAGTTTTATAATTTAAACCATTTCTATTTACTCTTTCAATGATTCTGTGCATATCATAAGACTCTAAATCCGAAGCTATTTTTAAAATTGGATTTTCAAGTGGCAAAGAAAACTCATCTATATTTGATATAAAGTGACAATCATCTTTTAAAGTTACAAGTTGTTTTGATAAAAAAGCATTCTCTTTTCCTTCAATTAATAGCTCTTTTGTTCTTTTTTTATCAATATTTTCAATATTTTCATAGATATTTTCAAGTGTTCCAAATTGTTCTATCAAAGTTTGTGCTGTTTTTGCACCAACTCCTTTTACTCCTGGAATATTATCAGCTGTATCACCAACTAATGCTTGATAATCTATAAACTGCTTTGGAGTAACTCCATATTTTTCTATACATTTTGCTTCATTAATAATCTGTTTTTTAGTTGGGTCAAACAAATATACACTATTTGCATCATCAATTAGTTGATATAAATCTTTATCATGAGATACAATTCTTACCTCAAAGCCTTTTTCCTTTGCATCTTTTGCAATTGAAGCAACCATATCATCAGCTTCATATCCAGTTCTAATAGCTATTTTAAATCCCATTTTCTCAACCCAAGATATTGCAACTGGAAGTTGAGTTAATAAATCTTCAGGAACATCTGGTCTTTGAGCTTTGTAGTTATCAAATAACTCATTTCTAAAAGTTGTCCCTTTTGCATCAAGAGCAAAAACTATATAATCTGTCTTAAAATCTTTTCCAATTCCAGCAACAAAGTTCATAAAACCTGTTAAAAGTCCAGTTGGGAAACCATTATTTGATCGCAAGGGTGGAAGTGCAAAATAACTTCTAAATAAAAATCCAAATGTATCAATAATTGTAATGCTCTTTTTCATAATATTCTTTCAATATGAGTTTAAAGATTTTATAATATAATAAACTCTTTTAAAAATGGGTTTATTGTAAAATTTGGGATTTAATAATCTTATTAATTTTAATTTATCTTACTAAAATTTTATTCCAAAAAGGCAAAATATGGCAAAGAAAAAAAATACTCTATTTGAGTGCCAACACTGTGGTGAGCAATCTAGTAAATGGCTTGGAAAATGTCCTAGTTGCGACTCTTGGGATAGTTTTCTAGAGTTAAATGAAGTACAACAAGAGGTTTTAAAGCAAACCATAACAGCAAATAGTTCTAGTTCAAAAGCAAGACCAATAACAGAGATTTTACAAGATGATGTTTCAAGATTTTCATCTTTTAATTATGAATTTGATTTAGTTTTAGGTGGAGGAGTTGTTCCTGGAAGTTTAACACTTATTGGAGGAAGCCCAGGAGTTGGAAAATCAACTCTTCTTTTAAAAGTTGCAGGAAGTATTGCAAAGTCAGGCAAAAAAGTACTTTATGTATCAGGAGAAGAGAGTGCTGGACAGATAAAACTAAGAGCAAATCGTCTTGATGCAAACCACAATGAACTTTTCTTATTAAGTGAGATAAAACTTGAAGAGATTATGAGTGAACTTCTTAGAATTGATTATGAAGTTTGTATTATTGACTCAATTCAAACAATATATTCAGGTCATTTAAACTCAAGCCCTGGAAGTGTTTCACAAGTTCGAGAGATTACTTTTGAGCTTATGAGAAAAGCAAAAGAGTCAAATATTGCTATGTTTATAATTGGTCATATTACAAAAGATGGAAGTATTGCAGGTCCTAGAGTGTTAGAACATATGGTTGATACAGTTTTATACTTCGAAGGAGAAGCAAGCAGGGAACTAAGAATGCTAAGAGGTTTCAAAAATAGGTTTGGTTCAACTTCAGAAATTGGAATTTTTGAGATGACACAAGAAGGACTTGTAAGTGCAAAAGATATAGCGTCAAAGTTTTTTGATAAAAGCAAAAGTCAAAGTGGTTCAAGTTTAACTGTTAGCATGGAAGGAAGCCGTGCAATTATTCTTGAAGTTCAAGCACTTGTAAGCGAAACAACTTTTCCAAATCCAAAAAGAAGTGCCACTGGTTTTGATACAAACCGTTTAACTATGCTTTTAGCTCTTTTAGAGAAAAAATTAGACTTACCTTTTAATCATTATGATGTGTTTATAAATATTAGTGGTGGAATAAAGATTAAAGAGAGTAGTGCTGATTTAGCAGTAATTGCTGCAATTATCTCAAGTTTTAGAGATAGACCAATTTCAAAAGAGTCTGTATTTATTGGTGAAGTTTCACTAACTGGTGAAATAAAAGATGTTTATTCTATAGATTTAAGATTAAAAGAGGCTCAAGCTCAAGGAATTAAAAAAGCAATAATTGCTCAAAAAACAAATCTAAAATTAGATTTAAAAACTTTTGCAGTTGATGAGGTATCAAAAGTAATAGAGCTTTTTTAAGCTCTATTACCTAATAATCTAATTCTTATTTGCTAAGGCTCTTTTTTTAGCACCTTCAATAAGTCTTGAAGTTGAAACAATAGCTCTTGTATGTGTTCCTCTTCCACAAACTCCTGCACTATCAATTACTTCAATCTCAAATTTATAAAGTTTCCCTTCCATTCCAACAAAAGTTGCTGTTGAAATAGCTACATCATTTTCTAAAGTTGCTGCCATATGTGTAATATTTACATTTACACCAACACTTTTTTCATCATCTTTTAATAGTGGTAACATTAATTTTGCTGCACTACACTCCATTAAAGCTATCATTCTAGCTGTTGCAAAAACTTCTGGAAAAGTTAAATCAGCTGATATATTTAGATTTGATGCTAAATCTTTTTTCTCAACTTTATAGTCAATAGATGCCTTTTTTCCTACTGTTAAACTCATCATCTCTCCTTGGATTTATTTTAAAAGTTATATACTATTAAAAATATATTAATTTAGGATAAAAAATGATAGATTTTGAAAATCAAACAGATTTTTTGGTGAATTTAGTAGCACTTGAAAAAATAGTTACCTCTCTTACAAAAAAAGATTTAGAGTTAATTATTGTAGATAATCAAACAATAAAAGAGATAAACCTTGAATATAGAAAAAAAGATGAAGCAACAGATGTTTTAAGCTTTCCTGTTGATGGTGATTTTGAACATTTACCTTTAGGAACTATTATAATTTCAATAGATTTTGTAAAAGAGAAAGCCAAAGAGTATGGGCATAGTGAAGAAGATGAGTTAAATTTACTTTTTATTCACGGTCTTTTGCATCTTTTAGGGTATGACCACGAAGTTGATAATGGGGAACATAGACAAAAGGAAGAAGAACTTATAAAACAATTCAATCTTCCTTCTAGTTTAATAGTTAGAAACTCTTAAACTAACAGTTTGTACATTTACTACAAACACCACTTAAAACAATATTTGTTGAATCTACTTTAAAAGGAGTAAGTTTAGAAACTTGCTCCACTATATCACTTGAATCAAGCATAATATCTTCAATAAATCCACAATCTTTACAAACTAAGTGTGCATGCTCAGTTTTTATTAACTCATAAACAGATTTTTCATTTGGAATTTTAACTTCACTTAGAAAAACTCTCTCAACCATAGAGTTTATATTTTTATAAATAGTTGCAAGAGAAACTGATGGAAATCTTTGTATCAATTTTTTATAAATTTCATCAATATTCATATGCCCATTCGTATATAACTCTTCAACAATAGCAACTCTTTGTGGAGTAACTTTTAAGTCATAATCTTTTAATAATCCTGAAATATTCAGCATAAATTTTCCTTTTTTATATATACAGTACAATGTTGATGATTATATCAAAAAAAAAATCAAATTATTCTTGGAAATTATCAAATAATAAATTTTATTAAAAAATAGAGTAATAAATATTTTACATTTACCATTTAAAAATAAAATATTTGCTACAATTTCCAAAAAATTTGGAAATAAAACTTGTATAAATATCTAATAATCTTTATTTTTGCTACTTTTTTAAATGCTCAAGATTTAAAAATAGCATCTTATAATGTAGAAAATTTCTTTGATTTAAGCTACGATAAAACAGAATACGATGAGTATATTCCAAATAATAAATCATTATGGAATCAAAGAAATTTCAACATAAAATTAGAAAATATAATAAAAGTAATAGAAGATTTAGATGCTGATATTATTGCTCTACAAGAGATAGAAAATGAAAATTTAATAAAACTATTAAAACAAAAATTACCACAATATTCATATTATAACTTTACAAAATATCCATCAAGTGCAGTAGGACTTGGCTTCTTATCAAAAATTCCAATCAAAAATAGCCAAAACTTAAATGTTAAATTTGAAAAAGCAGTTTATAGACCAATTTTAGAAACAACTTTTAAACTAGAAAATTTAGAATTTAAAATTTTCAATAACCATTGGCCTTCTAAAAAATCACCTGAAAATTATAGAGTTAAATATGCAAAAACTTTATATGATAGATTAAAAGAGCTTCCAAATGATTCCTACTATATTTTATTAGGGGATTTTAACTCTGATTATAATGAGTTTCAAACATTTAAAAATAATCAAAGATTAAATATAACAGCTGGTATTACTGGAATAAATCATATTTTAAATACAACTGTTGATGATAAATTTATTATTTTAGATGAAATTAATAGTTTTGATAAAAAAGTTCACTACAATCTTTGGTTAGAACTTCCTACAAATGAGAGATTTTCAACAAAATTTAGAAATCAAAATAACACACCTGATAATATGATAATAAGCTCTTCTTTAGCAAAAAATAAAGATTTTTCATATATAAAAGGCTCATTTTCAGTATTTAAACCAAATTATTTATTTGAAAAAAATGATATAAACCGATGGAAAATGAGCCAAAATAGAGATGAAAAAATGCATAAAGGTGAAGGTTTTTCAGACCATCTTCCTATTTTTGCACTATTTTCAACAAATAACTCAAATAATAGTATAAAAAAACTGGAAAAAAATATTGAAAAAAAGAGTGAAATATCATCTCTTTACAAAAAGGAGAAGCTTCTATTTCCAATATTTTTAGAGAATATTATAGTTTTATACAAAAATGGTGACAAAGCAATAATAAAACAAGAAAACAATAGAGCAATTTATATTTTTAAAGGTGCAAAAGATTTAAAAGAAGGCTTTTCTTATAATATTCAAGTTAATCAAATCTATGATTTTTATGGTTTAAAAGAGATAAAAGATTTTAATATTTTAAAAGAGAATAGTAGTTTTAAAAACTATAAAGATTTATTTTTAGATGGTTCAAAAATAGATATTTTTGATTTTAAATATGAAAATGAAGTAATTACAAATTTAAAAGGTTTTGTTACAAAAGGTAATTTGCAAATTAATGGTGGAAAAACTATAAAATTGTTTGCAAAAGATAAAAATATTTTACCAAAAGATGGTTCTAAAATAGAGATATTAAATGCACAATTAGGTTCATTTAGAGGAAATATGCAAATAATTTTTCATACTAAAGATGACTACAAAGAGTTAAAATGAACCAAAAAAGTAGCCAAAAGAATAGCCAAAAAAGTAGATTGTTAAAATCAATTTTTACAAATAGTTCAGGTATTTTAATTTCAAGAATAACAGGTTTTATAAGAGATTTAATGACAGCTTCAATTTTGGGGGCAAATGTCTATTCTGATATATTTTTTATAGCATTTAAATTTCCAAATTTATTTCGTAGTATCTTTGCTGATGGTGCTTTTACACAAGCTTTTATTCCTTCATATGCAAAATCAAAATATAAAATAAGATTTTCATCTATTATATTTTTACAAATTTTAGCTTTTTTAATTGTTTTATCTTTGATTGTTACTATGTTTTCACATCTTTTTGCAAAAGCTTTTGCTATTGGATTTAGTGAAGAAACAATTAATTTAGCTGCACCACTATTTGCTATAAATTTTTACTATTTACCTCTTATTTTTGTGGTAACTTTTATGGGTGCTTTACTTCAATATAAACACCATTTTGCAACAACTGCATACTCAACTGCACTTTTAAATCTATCAATGATCGCTAGTTTGATTATTGCAAAAGGTCTTGAGCAATATACAATTACATTTTATCTATCTTTTGGGGTTATATTTGGTGGAATTTTGCAAGTAATTGTTCATATGATTGCAATTAGAAGAGCAAATTTAGGAAAAATATTTATATTTAAAAATCATAAGAAAAAAGAGGAAAATAAGTTTTATAAAAACTTCTTTGCAGCAACTTTAGGCTCTTCAACTATGCATATTTCAGCTTTTATAGATACTTGGTTAGCTTCAATGTTAATTAGTGGTTCAATATCATATTTATACTATGCAAATAGAGTTTTTCAACTACCTCTTGCAATTTTTGCAATAGCAACTTCAATAGCACTTTTTCCAATGGTTGCAAAGGCTATAAAAAATAAAAATGAAGATGAAGCTCTAAAACTTATGAAAAAATCAGCTCTGATTTTATTTGCAGTTTTGACAATTTCAATGGTTGTAGGAATAGCTCTTGATAAATTTATTATAGAACTTCTATTCCAAAGAGGTGCTTTTACAAGTGAAGACACAATAAACACTGCACTAATTTTAAAAATGTATTTAATAGGACTTTTGCCTTTTGGCTTAGCAAAAATATTTTCACTTTGGCTATATGCAAAAGAGCAACAAGTGCTAACTGCTAAAATATCTGCTCAAAGTTTAGTTGCAAATATTATATTCTCTTTAATTCTAATAAAACCTTTTGGAGCAGCTGGTTTAGCTTTTTCAGGAACACTAAGTGGTTTTGTACTATTTTTTCTTACTTTAAGAGCTTTTGGTTTTGATAAATTTGTTAAAATGTTTAAGAACTATTAGTTTTAGCAAACATTTGATAAAATTGAAGACTTTTTTTTAATTTTAGGGAATATATGATAAATTTTTTTAAACAATACACACCATTTTATAAAAACTATAAATTACAGATTTTTTATGCTTTTATTGGAATTATTCTAGTTGCAAGTGCAACTGCTGGAACAGCTTATGCTATTCAACCTCTTTTAGATGATATTTTTATAAATAAAAATGTAGATATGTTGTATATTATGCCAATAATCGTAGTTGTTTTATATACAGCAAAAGGTTTTGGTGGATATATTCAAGCATATTTTATATCTTATATTGGGCAAGATATTACAAGAATTATAAGAGATAGACTTTTTTCACATGTTTTAAAATTGGACTTAGATTTTTTCCAAAAAACACATGGAGGAGAGCTTGTAAGTAGAATAATAAATGATATAAATAGAATTCAAAGTGCAGTGTCAGGCTATTTAGCCGAGATAATAAGAGAGAGCTTAACTATTGTTGCTTTAGTTGCACTTGTAATTTATCGTTCGCCTGAGCTTGCATTTTATGGACTTATTGTTTTACCTTTGGCTTTTTATCCTTTAAGTTTACTAGCAAAAAAGATGAAAAAACTATCTTTTAAATCTCAAGAGAGCAACTCAGATATTACATCAAGCCTTACAGAATCGTTTAATAATATTGAGATAATAAAAGCAAATAACACTGAAATTTTAGAAGCAAAAAAATTTAGTGTATTTAATATGATTTTCTTTAAATACAATATGAAAGCAGTAAAAACAAACGAACTAACATCTCCGCTTATGGAAATATTAGGAAGTTTAGCTTTTGGAGCTGTTATTTTGGTTGGTGGAAGCAAAGTTATTAGTGGTGAATTAACAACAGGAGAATTTAGCTCTTTCGTAGCAGCACTTTTTATGCTTTATACTCCAATAAAAAGAATATCTGGATTATACAATAAGATGCAAGATGCACTTGCAGCAAATGAGAGAATCAATAGTATTTTTGAAAAATCTCCATCTATAAAATCTGGAGAAATAGAAAAAATAGATAGTATAAATATTATTAAATTTGAAAATGTATCTTTAAAATATGATGATCTTGAGGCTTTAAAAAATATAAATCTTGAAGCAAACAAAGGTGAAATAGTAGCTCTAGTAGGCGATAGTGGTGGAGGCAAATCATCTTTAATAAATCTTTTGGTTAGATTTTATGATTCAAGTGCAGGAAAAATAACTTTTGATAATATAGATATAAAAGATTTATCTTTGAAAACTTTAAGAGAAAACATAAGTATTGTAACTCAAAGAGTATATATTTTTAATGATACAATTGCAGCAAATGTATCTTATGGTGAAGAACTTGATGATTTAAAAGTTATAGAAGCTTTAAAACAAGCACATGCTTATGAATTTGTTTTAAGTATGAAAAAAGGTATTAACACAGTTTTAGATGAATTTGGAACAAATTTAAGCGGTGGTCAAAGACAAAGAATTGCAATAGCAAGAGCTTTATATAAAAATCCAAAAATATTAATTTTAGATGAAGCAACATCTGCATTAGATAATAAAAGTGAATCTTTAATAAGTCAAGTAATAGAAGAAGTTAGTAAAGATAGAATTACTTTTGTAATAGCTCACAGATTAAGCACTATAAGAAATGCTTCAAAAATTGCTCTCTTTAAAAATGGAGAAATTGTAGATATTGGAACTCAAGAAGAGCTTTTAGAAAATAGCACAGAGTACCAAAGATTGTATAATTCAGCAAATATTTGATTATTTTTTGCTAATATATTTGAATTTTTAAAAAAAGGAAAGTCTTTGTTTAGTTATGAAAATCTAAAAAAAATACTATTTATGTTTGAACCTGAAAGAGCTCATAATATTGCTGAATCTGGTTTAAAACTTCTTGGAAAATGTAAGTTACTAAAAAACTATTATGAAAAAAAGAATTTTATAAGTGATGAAAGACTTCATCAAAAAATTTTTAATGTAAAATTTGAAAATCCTGTAGGTCTTGCAGCTGGATTTGATAAAAATGCAACAATGGTTAAAGCCATGAAGAGTATGGGATTTGGATTTACAGAGATTGGAACAACTACTCCTATGCCACAAGATGGAAATCCAAAACCTAGAATGTTTAGATATCCTGAATATAAATCTGTTCAAAATGCAATGGGATTCAATAATTTAGGAGCTCACGCAGTTTTAAAAAATCTAAAAAAAGTTTACCCTTTTTCTATACCTATTGGGGTAAATATTGGAAAAAATAAAACAACTCCAGAAGAGTATGCTTTAAATGACTATAAAACTTTAATTAAAAAGTTAGAATCTTATGGTGATTATATTGTAATAAATATATCAAGTCCAAATACACCAAATTTAAGAGATTTACAAAATGAGAAGTTTATAAATGAACTTTTCTCTATGGCAAAAACTCTTACGAATAAACCAATTTTATTAAAAATTGCACCTGATATGGAAGTACAAACAGCAATAGAGTTATGTAAAACTGCTATAAATAGTGGAGCAGCTGGAATTATTGCAACAAACACAACTATTGATTATAGTTTAGTTCCAAATTGTAAAGATTTTGGAGGATTAAGTGGTGCTTGCCTTAGTGAAAAATCTTCACTTTTATTTAAAGAGATTGCTCGTGAGCTTTATGGAAAAACTATATTAATAAGTGTTGGTGGAATTTCAAATGCAAATCAAGCCTATGAAAGAATAAAAAATGGGGCTTCTTTAGTACAAGTTTATTCTAGTTTAATTTTTGAAGGACCTTCAATGGTTAGAAAGATAAATCAAGATTTACTAGAACTTTTAAAAGCTGATGGCTACGATAATATTTCTGAAGCTATTGGAGCAAATTTAAGATAATGAGAAATTTCTTAAAAATTTTTATAATTTATATTTTTATTGGAGAGTTTATGAGTGCAAATAGTTTGCCAAATTATTATACAAAAAACTTAGACAATGGATTACAAATTGTTGCAATTCCTATGGATAACAACACAAATGTAGTCTCTGTTGATATTTTTTACAAAGTTGGAAGTAGAAATGAAGTTATGGGGAAAAGTGGAATCGCCCATATGTTAGAACATTTAAACTTCAAATCAACAAAAAATCTAAAAGCTGGAGAGTTTGATGAGATTGTAAAAGGTTTTGGTGGAGTAAACAATGCTGGTACAAGCTTTGATTACACGCACTATTATATAAAAACTTCATCAAAAAATACAGATAAATCTCTTGAACTTTTTAGTGAACTTATGCAAAATCTAACTTTAAATGATGAAGAGTTTCAACCAGAGCGTGATGTTGTAGCAGAAGAGAGACGTTGGCGAACAGATAATAACCCAATGGGATATTTGCAATTTAGAGTTTTTAATAATACTTTTATTTATCACCCATATCACTGGACTCCAATTGGATTTATGGATGATATAAAAAATTGGACAATTGAAGATATAAAAGATTTTCACTCAACATATTATCAACCACAAAATGCAATAGTAGTAGTTGCTGGAGATATAAAAAAAGATGATGTTTTTTCTTATGTTGAGAAACACTTCAAAGATATAAAAAACACAAAAGAGATGCCTAGTTCTGTTCATACAGTAGAACCAAAACAAGATGGTGAAAGAAGAGCAATTATAAATAAAGAATCAAATGTACAAATGCTTGCTATGACTTATCATATTCCAAATTTTGAACATGAAGATCAAATAGCATTAAGTGCTTTATCTCAACTTTTAAGCAGTGGTAAAAGCTCAATTTTACAAAAAGTTTTAGTAGATGAAAAAAGATTAGCAAATAGTGTTTATGCTTATAATATGGAGTTAAAAGATCCTGGAGTTTTTATGTTTATGGCTGTTGCAAATGAAAATGTTGATGCTTTAAAAATAGAAAAAGAGATTTTAGATATAATATCGAAAATTCAAAAAGGTGAAATTAAAGAAAAAGAGTTAGATAAGCTTAAAATAAATACAAAAGCGGACTTTATCTACTCTTTAGAAAGCTCTAGCGATGTAGCTTCTCTTTTTGGAACTTATCTAGTTCGTGACAATATAAAACCACTTTTAGAGTATGAAGCAAATTTAGAAAAACTAAAAGTTGAAGATATTGTAAATGTTGCAAAAAAATATTTAGTAAAAGAGAATTCAACAACTCTTATTTTAAAAGAAAATAAACAATAAAAGGAAAAAGATGGATACCATTATTGGCTCTATGACTGCTTTAGTTACACCATTTAAAAATGGAAAACTTGATTTAGAAAAATATGAAACTCTTATAAAAAGACAAATTGCAAATGGTGTAGATGCTGTTTCTCCAGTAGGGACAACAGGTGAAAGCGCTACACTTTCACATAAAGAACACAAAGAGTGTATAGAAGTAGCAGTTGCTACTTGTAAAAATACAAGAGTAAAAGTTCTTGCAGGAGCTGGTTCAAATGCAACTAGTGAAGCATGTGATATTGCAAAATTCGCTCAAGAGATTGGGGCAAATGGAATTTTATCAATAGCTCCATACTATAATAAACCAACTCAAGAAGGACTATATCAGCACTATAAAACAATAGCTCAATCAGTTGAAATCCCTTTTATGTTATATAATGTTCCAGGACGTACTGGTGTTGATTTATTACCAGAGACAGCTATTAGACTTTTTGATGATGTAAAAAATATTTATGGTATAAAAGAGGCAACTGGTTCACTTGAACGAGCTACTGCAATTATTTCACAAAGAGAAAATTTCTTTGTTTTCTCAGGTGATGATAGTGTAGATTTTGCAATGTTAGCAAGTGGTGCAAAAGGTATTATATCTGTAACTTCAAATTTAGTTCCAAATTTAAAATCAAAACTTGTAAGCTCAGTTATGAGTGGAGATTTTCAAACAGCTTTAAAAATTCATAATGATTTATTTGAATTAAACAAAGTTCTATTTTGCGAAAGCAACCCTATTCCTATAAAAGCAGCTATGTATTTAAGCGGTTTATTAGATAGCTTAGAGTTTAGATTACCATTAACAAACCCAAGTAATGAAACTTTAGACAAATTAGAAAAAATCTTAAAAAAATATGAGGTAGTAAAATAATGAATTGTAATATGAAAGGTAAAACTTTAGTAATTTCAGGTGGTACAAAAGGTATCGGAAAAGAGTGTGTCTATAAATTTGCAAGTAATGGTGTAAATGTTGCATTCACATACAATTCAAATGGTGAAGTAGCAGAAGAAATCTGTAAAGATGTTGAATCTAAATTTGGTGTAAAATGCAAAGCTTACCCATTTAATATTTTAGAACCTGAAAAATATAGTGAACTTTTTGAAGAGATAGATAAAGATTTTGATAGAGTAGATTTCTTTATCTCAAATGCTATGATTTATGGACGAGCTGTTGTAGGTGGTTATGGTAAATTTATGAAATTAAAACCAAGAGGATTAAACAATATTTATACTGCAACTGTAAATGCTTTTGTTTGTGGAGCACAACAAGCAGCAAAAAGAATGCAAAAAGTTGGAGGAGGAGCTATTGTATCTCTATCTTCAACTGGAAATTTGGTATATATTGAAAACTATGCGGGTCATGGTACAAATAAAGCTGCTGTAGAAGCAATGGTTAGATATGCAGCAAATGAACTTGGTGAATTTGGAATTAGAGTAAATGCAGTTTCAGGTGGTCCAATTGATACTGATGCATTAAAAGCATTTACAAACTATGAAGAAGTAAAAGCAAAAACAGCGGAATACTCTCCATTAAATAGAATTGGTCAACCTGAAGATTTAGCACAATCTTGTTATTTTTTATGTACTTCTGATGCTTCTTGGATTACAGGTCATACATTAATAGTTGACGGTGGGACAACTTTTAGATAATGTCAAAAAATCTAAATCTTCCAAATATTTTAGCTCTATTTAGAATAGCATTAGCTCCGCTAATGCTTTGGTTTTTTGTAGATAGGGACAATACAATTTTCTCATCTTGGCATCCATCTTGGTTTGACTATTTTGCTGGACTTATATTTGTAATTGCTTCTGTTACAGATTTTTTTGATGGATATATTGCAAGAACTTGGGATCAAATGACAAAACTTGGTGGAATTTTAGATCCACTTGCTGATAAAATGCTTGTTCTTGCAGGTTTTTTGGGTTTAATGGTTATTGATAGAGCTGATGTATGGGCTGTTTTTTTAATACTTTCAAGAGAGTTTTTTATAACAGGTCTTAGAGTTGTTGCAGTAGCTGAAGGCAAAAATGTAGCAAGTACAATGGCTGGAAAAGTAAAAACAGTAGCTCAAATGTTTGCTATTGGATTTTTAATTATGAATTGGCCATATGCAACAACTCTTTTATGGTTTGCTGTAGCTTTAACTCTATACTCTGGTTTTGAATATACTAGAGATTACTTCAAAGCTTAAGGATTTTTTTGGGTACTATTACTTTTTTACTGGTTTTATCTTTTTTAGTATTTTTTCATGAATTAGGACACTTTTTAGCAGCAAGATTTTTTGGTGTAAAGGTTGAAAAGTTTTCAATTGGATTTGGAAAAGCAATTTATAGTAAATATTGGGCAGGTACAACTTGGCAGTTTGCTATGATACCTCTTGGTGGATATGTACAAATGAAAGGTCAAGATGACTCAAACCCTACTTTAGTAGAAACTGGAGATGACTCATACAATACAAAAAAACCTTGGCAAAGAATTATCATATTATTTGCAGGTCCATTTGCAAACTTTATTTTAGCAGCTATTTTATACTTTAGTATTGCACTTATGGGCGCTAAAACTTTGGCTCCTGTTATTGGAAATATCAGCCCAAACTCTGTTGCAGCAGTTGCTGGATTACAAACTAATGATGAGATTATAAGAATAAATGACATAGATATAAAATCTTGGGATGAAATAGGTAAAGTTATAACAAGCTCAGAAGGCTCTTTACAGTTTTATATAAAAAGAGATAATCAAATTATCCTAAAAACAATTAATCCTGTAGTTAGTGATAGTCAAAATATGTTTAATGAAAATATTAAAAAAAGAATGATAGGAGTAGCACCAAAAGGTGAAGTAGTAACTTTAGAATTAGGTTTTTTTGACTCTTTACTTTATGCTTATGAAAAAACTATTTTTGCCTCAACTATGATTTTTCAAGGTGTTCAAAAACTAATATCTGGAGTAATTCCTAGTAGTGAAATTGGTGGAGTTATTACTATTGGAAAAGTTATAAGTGATGCTAGTGAAAGCTCTTTAATAGCACTTTTAACAATCACAGCTTTAATATCTGTAAATTTGGGAGTTTTAAATCTTCTTCCTATTCCAGCACTTGATGGTGGACATATTATGTTTAATCTATACGAGATGATTATGAGAAAAAAACCTAGTGATCAAGTTTTTATGTTTCTTACAATAATGGGATGGTTGATTTTAGGAAGCTTGATGCTACTTGGAATTTATAACGATATTAACAGAATATTTTTAAATAACTAAAAGGTATTTTATGGAAAAAATTATTGCTACAAAAAATCTTGACAACTTAATTACAAAAGTTGAAGCAGCTAGACTTAGAGTTAGTGAGCATCATATAGTAAAAATTGTTGGTATTTCAAAATATTCAACTATTGAAGATATTAAAACTCTTTACGAAGTTGGTCAGCGAGCCTTTGGAGAGAACAAAGTTCAAGATTTAAGAGATAAATCTAAAGCTTTAGATGAACTTCCAATAGAGTGGCATTTTGTTGGTACTTTACAAAAAAATAAAATAAATAATTTAATAGACCTAAACCCAACTTTAGTTCACTCTTTAGACTCTTTAGAACTTGCAATTGAGCTAAATAAGAGATTAGTTGAAAAAAATAAAAAAATCTCTTGTTTACTTCAAATAAACTCAAGTTATGAAGATAGTAAAAGTGGAGTTGATCCAAAAGATGCAGTAGAAATATATAAAAATATTATTAATATATGTCCAAATATTATTTTAAAAGGTGTTATGACTATTGGAGCAAATAGTGAAGATGAAAAAATAATAAAAGATAGTTTTATTATTACAAAAGAAATTTTTGATTCACTAAAACCTTTTGGTGCAAGATACTGTTCTATGGGAATGAGTGGAGATTTTGAACTTGCAATTGCATGTGGTTCAAACTTAATAAGAGTTGGCTCAACTTTATTTAAAAACTCTTAAAACATCTATTATATGGTATCTTTGTCAATTGTACTTAAGATGTATTTAAAAGTTATTTATCTATAATTTCGTATCTTATAAAAAGGTTTCTAAATGTTTATGAATCTTACCTCAAAACAACGTTTTTTCCTAAATATGGTTCTAAGCCAAATTGGTTTTGCTGCTATTAGTACTGTTGCTATCTTAAGTGATCATAAAATATCTGCTATTATTGCTGTAAACATTGTATTTGCTATTATAGTTGGATATATAAATTATAACTCTATGAAAAGAGTTGTAGGTGGTATTAACAGAATAAAAGAGTATATAGAAAATCTTATGGATTATATGTTTTTCAAAACAAATAATATTAGAAAAGCTGAATATATAAAAAATGATGATATAGGTGCTATACTTAAAGAGTTGAACCAATATTTTGATAAATACGATAGAATGAGAAAAGATGATATGCATGTTTTGGGAGAACTTGTAATTGCTCTTGATAAAGTAGCTCAAGGTATTTACTCAACACAAATAAATTCAAGCACTTCAAACTTCATGGTACATACTTTAAAAGAGGTTGTAAACAAAATGCTAGTTCGAGCAAATACAAATATTGAAGATTTAGTTGAGATTATAGGACTTTACTCTGAGCATGATTATAGAAAACAAGTAAATATAAATCCTATTTTAAAAGGTAAAATGAAACTTGCAATGGAGCAGATTAATCAGCTTGGGTCTGAACTAAACAATAATGCAAAACACAATCTAGAAAATGGAACATTACTAGAAAAAAACTCTTTAACTATGAATAGAAGTGTTGAAAATTTAGCAAACAAAGCAAATGCACAAGCTGCAAGTCTTGAAGAGACAGCTGCTGCTCTTGAAGAGATTACGGGTATAACAAAAAACAACACTCAAAATGCTCATAAAATGTCAAATTTAAGTAAAGATGTAAAAGATAGTGTAATTTTAGGTGAAAATCTAGCAAATAAAACTGCTTTTTCTATGGATGAGATAAATGCAAAAGTAGAAGCTATAAATGAAGCTATTGAAGTAATTGATCAAATAGCATTCCAAACAAATATTCTAAGCTTAAATGCAGCCGTTGAAGCAGCAACTGCTGGAGAAGCTGGAAAAGGATTTGCCGTTGTTGCTCAAGAGGTACGAAATTTGGCAAATAGAAGTGCAGAAGCTGCAAAAGAGATAAAAGATTTAGTAGAAAATGCAACAAGCAAAACAAATGATGGTAAAAAAATATCAGATGAGATGAAAGTTGGGTATAACAACTTAAACAAACTTATATCTGAAACTATAGATATTATTCAAGATGTAAGTATTGCTTCTAGTGAACAATTAAAAGGGATAGAACAGATAAATGATGCTGTATCTATTTTGGATAGAGTAACTCAAGAAAATGCTAGTGAAGCTAGCAATGTTGCAATAATTGCAAATGAAACTTTAGCTATGGCAAAAATTTTAGTGGAAGATGCAAAAACTAAAAAAGTAAGTTAAATTAAGGAGTAGATATGTCAAAAGAGATAGTGCTTAATGATTACACTTTTTTAGTGAGTGAAACAGATGAAAAAGGTATCATATTATTTGCAAATGATGATTTTTGTAAGATTGCAGGTTATGATATAGATGAGTTAATTGGTCAACCACACAATATAATAAGACATAAAGATATGCCAAAAGTTGCATTTAAAGATTTATGGGAAACTGTAAAAAAAGGCAATATTTGGACAGGATATGTAAAAAATCGTGCAAAAAACGGAGATTTTTATTGGGTTTATGCAACTGTATTTCCAACAGTTACTAGTGAAAATACAAAAGGATTTTTATCTTGTAGAAGAAAAGCTAGTAGAGTTGAAATAGAAGCTCATGAAAAGCTTTACAAAGAGCTTATAACTAAAGAGAGATAATCTCTCTTTTACTTTAATTTATCAAAAAGATTATACTCACTCCAATAAATATCCAAAGCCTCTTTTAATTCATTGTCACTTAATCTTGTTTTTTTCTTTAATCCAAATCTTTTTATAATTGATTCAGACATCAAACTCTTCTCTTTTGTAGGGTTTTTTAAAAACTCAAACATAGCTTTTTTAACATCTTCTTCGCTACTATATTCAAGTAAATATCTATAAAAGTATTTATCTATAGTAACAGGAATTCTATTGTGACAAGTCACACAATTTCTTTCATAAATATTTTTTGGATTAGAAAAAGCAAAAATAGATGTTAAACATAAAAAAATCACTAATCTTGCCATCTTATTTTTATCCTTGTTCCTACATCAATTTTTGAAATAACATCAATTTTCAAATCATACTCTTTTGCTATAAGAGATACAATATTAAGCCCTATTCCAAAGCCACCTACACTTTTATCAAATCTTTTATATCTTGTAAAAAGATTTGCTAAATTATCTTTACTCATACCTTTTCCACTATCTTCAATTATCAAAATTTTATCTTTTAAAGTAACTTTTATAAATCCTTGAAACTTATTATATTTTATTGCATTAGAAAGAATATTATCTATTAGTTTTGATAGTTTTTTTATATCACAAACTATAAAAACATTCTCTTTTATATCTAAAATAAACTCAATTTGTTTACTATTAGCAATTGATTTAAAAAAATCAACTCTTTGATTTAAAATTTGAGAAAAATTCAACTTTTCATTATTTGAGATTATCTGATTATTTAAAGAGACAAAAGTTAAATCTTCGTATATATTTGAAATTGTTTTTGCACCTATTTCTATTCTATTTATCTTTTTTGCTAACTTTTCATCAATATTATCTTTATTTATCATCTGTATATTTGATAAAATTGCAGCAATTGGAGTATTTAACTCATGTGTTGTATCTTTTATAAATCTATCAAGCATTTGTATAGACTCTCTCATTGGTTTTAAAAATAGTTTTGCAATAAAATATCCAACAAATAGAAGCAAAATAAATGAAAACAAAAACCAAAAAAGCATTTTATATTTAATATTTGCAAACCAAATATTATCATCTTCTATCTCAACAATTACATATTTACTACCTAAATAGTAAGATTCTGGCTCTTTGATTAAATGAATATACCCATCTTTTAAATATATAACTTCATCTAGTTTTACATCACCCATAAGTAAAGTTGAAAAAATTTTCTTTTTTGAGCTATCATAAATAGCCGAATTAAATCTTTCATCTCTTGGATATATATCTGATTTATCAATATTAATATGCAACTCTTTTAAATTTGCAATTTGAGTATTTGAGTAGTTTTGAAGAGTTTGTCTAACATCTTGAAGCATTAAATCTTTTTTAAATTGATAATATAAAAAAGTAATAACACCCAAAATAACCAAAACTAATATTGAGTAAATTAAACTAAACCCAATAATAGTTCTAGTTTCACTCTTGGATAAATCTATACCCGAGCTTTTTAAAACTAACAATTTTATCTTTTCCCAAAATCTTTCTAAGGTTTTTTATATAAGTTCTTAAAGAGTTATCACTATACTCTTCATCATAATCCCAAACAAAATCATAAATTCTATCGTGAGAGAGTAGTTCATTTGGATTTTGAAGAAAAAATTTCAAAAGCTTTAACTCTTTTAAATTTAATTTTATCTCTTCATTATTTGATTTTAGTTCATTTGAGATTGTATTAAATGTAACATTAGGAGAAATTTCAACTACTTCGTTTTTATTTGAAAACTCTTTTTTTATTAAAGTTTGAACTCTTAATAGTAACTCTTTTATCTCAAAAGGTTTTCTAATATAATCATCACAACCACTAAGAAATCCCTCTTCTAAAGAACTCATAGAGTTTAAAGATGTTATAAATATTGCAGGAGTTGTTTTTCCAATAGCTCTAACCTCTTTTAATACTTCAAAACCACTCTTTTTTGGAACATTTACATCTAAAAGAAGTAAATCAAAGTTTTGTTCATATATTTTTGACAAAGCGTCATCTCCATCATGTACACAAACTACATCAAAACCCTCTTCTTCAAAGTATTCGCAAACTGTTTCGCTTAAGTTATAATCATCTTCAAGCAGTAAAATTTTACTCTTCATCTTCAATTATCTTTCTTTCAGGTGTTTCAACTAATCTTTTTTCATATTGAGCTTTTTCATGAGTATTCATCTTTCCCAATCTTATTTCTAGCTCTTTTTGAAAATCTGCCATATCTTTCTCATCAACAAACCCTATAATCTCTATTAGCTCCTGATTACTCATTTGGCTAAAATTCTCTTTTGCAAAACCAAAAGTCATTAAAATAAAAAAACACAAAATTAACTTCCGCATACATCCAACTCTTTTTTTATTTTTACTTTACTCAAGAACTGTAGAATAATTGTTTATTGTAGCAAAAAATTGATATAATGGCTCTATGAATAACAAAATATCTTTAAAATCTATATATAAACTTTTATTAAAAAATAAAAAAGCACTAATTTTAGGACAAATTTTTACAGTAATAGGAATTTTAATAAGCGTTCCTATTCCTCTTTTACTTCCACTTTTAGTTGATGAAGTATTACTAAATAAACCAGACTTTTTTGTAAACAATATAAATGAGTTTTTTGGTAGCGGAAATGCTTTTTATTATGTTGCAATTGTTACTGCTGTTGTGATTTGTTTACGAGCTTTTCACTTTATTTTTGGAGTTATAAATACAAAAATATTTACAAAAATATCAAAAATAGTAATATTTGACATTAGAGTAAAACTCTTAAATCATCTAAAAAAAGTAAATATGAATGAGTATGAAAGTTTAGGAAGTGGAAAGATATCTGCAAACTTAATAACAGATGTAAACACTCTTGATAGTTTTATTGTAAATGTTTCAAGCAAACTTATAACTTCTTCTTTGACTCTTTTAGCTGTTGGTTTTGTAATTATAAAAATAGATTTTGTTTTAGGATTAATGATACTTTTAACTCAACCAACAATTGCAATAATATCAAGAAGAATTGCTAAAAAAACAGGTGAACTTAAAAAAGAGGAAAATGCCACTATTGAAGCTTTCCAAAATAATATAAATGAGACTTTAGACCTATTTTCTCAAATAAAAGCAAGTAATAAAGAAGAGAATTTTTTTGATACATCTATAAAAAAAGCTGAAGATATAAAAAGAGCTTCAAATGAGTTCAACTACAAAAGTGTAGCCTATGAAAAGTTTTCATATACAATTTTCCTTTTTGCTTTTGAAATATTTAGAGCAACAGGACTTTTATTAGTAGCTTATAGTGATTTATCAATTGGACTTATGTTTGCTATGTTTGGATACATTTGGTTTATTATGACTCCTGTTCAAGAGATTTTATCTATTCAATACTCTCTTGCTAGTGCAAAAGCAGCTATTGGAAGAATTAACAAAGTTTTAGAACTAAAAACTGAAAGTGATGGAAATATAGAGTTAAAAGATAAGAAGATAGATATAACTCTTAAAAATCTTACTTTTTCTTATACAGAAGATAAAACAACATTAAAAAATATTAGTTTTTCTATAAAAAGTGGTGAAAAAGTTGCAATAATTGGAGCTAGTGGAAGTGGAAAAACTACTATTTCACAACTTATAGCTGGATTTTATGCAAAAAATAGTGGTGATATTTTATACAACGATATAAGTATTGATAATATTTCAAAAAAGAGTTTAAGAGAGCATATATTTTTGGTTCTTCAAATGCCTATTTTATTTAATAATACTTTACGATTTAACCTTACAATGGGTGAAGATATAAGTAATGAAAAGATTAAAGAGGCTTTAAAAATAGCTCAATTAAACTCTATGCTTGAAAATTTACCAGATGGTTTAGATACTATTGTTGGGAAAATGGGAATAAGACTAAGTGGTGGTCAGCGACAAAGATTATCAATTGCTAGAATGATTTTAGCAAATCCTAGCGTAGTTATTTTCGATGAATCAACTTCAGCTTTAGATGTACAAACAGAGACAAAACTTTTTGAAAATCTTGAAAATATTTTAAAAGATAAAACAGTAATTACAATCGCTCACAGATTAAGCACTGTAAAAAATGCTTCAAAGATTTTTGTACTTGAAGATGGTGAATTAGTACAAAGTGGAACTCATTTAGAACTTGAAGATAAAACAGGACATTATAAAGATTTTGTAAAACATCAACTTATAAATTAGATTTTAAATTTCGTAAAGATTTTATATTTTCTTAGGGTATAGATTAAAATACTACACCCTACTTTTGATTTTTATGCAATATTTGTATAAACAGCTTGCACATCATCATCATCTTCTAGCTTTTCTATAAGCTTTCCAATATCTTCTTGTTGTGCTTCCGTAAACTCTTGTGGGTTATTTGGAATTCTTTTTAACTCTGCTTTTGTAAGTTCAATTCCAAGTTCTTCAAATTTTTGATTCATATTTCCAAAGTCAGTATAGTTTGCATAAGCTAAACATAAACCATCCTCTTCTTCAAGCTCTTCAAGTCCAGCATCTATTAGCTCCAGTTCTAGCTCTTCTAACTCATAATTAGCTGGTTTTGCAAATTCAAAAATAGCTTTTCTATCAAAGAAAAACTCTAAAGAACCAGTTGGTACAACTTGTCCTTGTGTTTTATTAAAATACATTTTTATATTTGCAACTGTTCTTGTGTTGTTGTCTGTTGCTGTTTCAACAAAAACTAAAACTCCATGAGGTCCTTTACCTTCAAAATTAACTTCAGAAAAGTTTGCTGAGTCTTTTCCTGTTGCTCTTTTTATAGCTGCATCGATATTTGCTTTTGGCATATTTTCAGCTTTTGCATTTAAAATAGCAGTTCTTAAAGCTGAATTCATTTCAGGATCAGGAACACCACTTTTTGCTGCAACTTCGATAGCTCTAGCTAATTTTGGAAATACTCTTGACATATTTCCCCATCTTTTCATCTTTGCTGCTTTTCTATATTCAAAAGCTCTTCCCATAAAAAACTCCATAAAATAATATTTTTTAGGTGGTATTGTATCTAAAAATATATTAATAAAATAGTTAAAGTTTTCTCTTTATAAACTTTAGCTACAATTTTATTTTTATTTAAAAAGGACCATTTTGAGAAAAATATTATTAACATTATTACTATCAATATTTTGCTTTGCAAATGAAGGAAATTTTCCTGAAGATTTAGAAAATGAGTTTAAACCCACAAATAGTGTAGTGTTTGACCCATTAAGTGGATACAACAGAGTTATGACATCTTTTAATGATAGTTTTTATACATATGTTCTAACTCCAACAGCAAAAGGTTATGCTTATGTTGTACCAGAAGTTGCAAGAACTGGTATAAATAACTTTTTTACAAATCTATTTTTTCCTATTAGATTTGCAAATAATCTTTTACAGTTTAAATTTGAGAATGCAGGAAAAGAGTTAGGAAGATTTTTGGTAAATACTATCTGGGGATTTGGTGGATTTATGGATCAAGCAACAAATACTTTAGGCATGAAAATTTATAGAGAAGATTTTGGACAAACTTTAGGATACTGGGGAGTTGGTCAAGGTTTTCATATAGTTTTACCACTTTTAGGACCTTCAAATCCTAGAGATATTATAGGGCTTGCGGGTGATTTCTTATTATCGCCAACTGATAGATTAGGACACAATACATTGGAGTATAAAATTCCTCAAAATATAGGACAAGCAATAGCAATTGACTCTTGGTATAAAGTAAATGAGTACTCTTTTAATCCAAATATGTATGAGATTATTAAAAGAGATGCTATTGATTTATACCCATATTTAAGAGATGCTTATAATCAAAAAAGAGAAAGAGAGATAAATGAGTAATATATTTAAAAATAATTTATTAAAAATTTTAATAATTTTATTAACAATATCTTCTAGTAGTTATGCACTTAAAAAAGAGGATATAAAAACTCAAATGGAAAATAAAATAGACAAAGTATTGTTGGTTTTAAAAGATAAAAGCTTGTCAAAAGAGGAGATGAAAAAAGAAGTTATCACTATTGTAGATGACACTTTTGATTTTGATCTTATGGCAAAAATAGCTCTTGGAAAAGATGCTTGGAATAGTATAGATGAGGCAAAACAAAAAGAGTTTAGTGAAGTATTCGAAGATAAGATAAAAAAATCTTATAGCGATAAACTAGAGCTTTATAATGATCAAAAAGTAAAAATCTTAACTCTTGAACCATATAACAATACAAGACTTCAACTAAAAACTGAACTTATAGGAAAAGAGGGAAATTATAGTATAAACTACAATTTTTATGAAAAAAATGGTGAATGGTTTATCTATGATATTGATTTAGTTGGTGTTAGTATTATACAAACTTATAGACAACAATTTGCTGGACTTCTAAAAGAGAAATCTTTTGATGAAATGTTTAAACAGTTTAAAAATCAATAGTTTATGTATAAAAAAATATATGATACTTTAATTTTTAAGTATCCTTTTTTATTTTTAATAGTAGCCACAATTTTTGTGAGCTACCTTTCTTATAATGCAAAAGATGTCCAAATTGATGCAAGTGCAGAAACACTGCTTCTTGAAGATGATGAAGATTTAAAATTTTTTAGAGAGAGTTTTAAGAAATATGAAAACTCAAACTTTTTAATAGTTACTTTTAGTCCAAAAAAAAATCTTTTAGATGATGAAACTTTAAATACTATAAAAAATATCTCTAATGATTTTGAAAAAGTTGAAAATATTGCAAAAGTTGATTCAATTCTTACAGTTCCACTTCTTCAATCTCCAATTCGCCCTATTTCAGACTTAGTTGCAGGAGTTGATAGTTTAAGTACAAAAGAGTTTGATAAGTCTTTAGTAGAAAATGAGTTTTTAAACTCACCTTTATATAAAAATGCTCTTGTAAGTGCAGATTTTAAAACAACTGCTTTAATCCTTCATCTAAAAGATGATAAAAAATATTTTGAATTTATTGAAAAAAGAGAGAATCTTTTAAAAAAACAAGATGTTCAAGCTTTAACTAAAGAAGATATAGAAGAACTAGAAAGAAATAACTTAGAGTTTAAAGAGTATAGAGAAACTTCAAGAGTAAAAGATAGCAAAAATATTGAAGATATTAGAAATATTATCAAAAATTATGAAGGTGATGCAAAGATATTCTTAGGCGGAGTTAGTATGATAGCTAATGATGCTGTTCATTTTGTCAAAAATGATTTGTTGATTTATGGGATTAGTCTTATTTTTATTTTTATCTTTGTTTTATACTACATTTTTAGAAGCTTTAGATGGGTTTTTATAGTTCTATTTATCTGTTTTATCTCAATTTTAAGTACATCTGGGATTTTGGGAATATTTTCTTGGGAAGTTACAGTAATATCTTCAAATTTTGTTGCCTTACAACTTATAATAACAATGTCAATGGTAGTTCACTTAGTCGAAAGATATAAAGAGTTGTACTTTAAATACAAAAATGCAAGTCAATATAAACTAACAATAAACACTGTTTTATCAAAACTAATTCCATCTTTTTTTGCAATCATTACTACAGTTGTTGGTTTTTCATCTTTGGTTTTATCAAATATTGAACCTGTTATAAATCTAGGGCTTATGATGAGTGTTGGTATTTTGGTATCGTTAGTTTTAACTTTTATATATTTTCCAATCTTTTTAATACTTATTGGCAAAAGAGCGGAAGTTGAAAAAAAAGAGAAAATAAGATCTTTTATACCAAAATTACCAAATATTATAATTAACCGTGGAAAAATTATAATTACTTTGGCAATTTTAACTACAATTTTTTCTATTGTTGGAAGTTCAAAAATTTTTGTTGAAAACTCTTTTATAAACTATTTTAAATCAAATACCGAAATTTACAAAGGTATGAAAGTAATTGATGAAAACCTAGGAGGAACAACTCCACTTGATGTTATTATAAAATTTAAAGAAGATAAAAATATAGTAAAAATAGAAGAAAATAGTGATTTTGATGATTTTGAAAACGAATTTATATCAAAAAATGATGATAAACAATACTGGTTTTCTCAAGATAAAATGGAGTTAATAACAAAAATACATGACTATCTTGATAATATTCCTGAAGTTGGAAAAGTTCAATCCTTAGCAACTTTACTTAAGATTGGAAAAACTTTAAATGATAATAAAGATTTAGATGGAATAACTCTAGCACTTATTTACAATCAACTTCCTGAAGATTATAAAAAACTTATTTTAAGCCCTTTTGTAAATATTGAAGCAAATGAAGCTAGAATTAGTATGAGAATAATTGATTCAAATGATGAGTTAAGAAGAAATGAACTTATAAAAAAGATTAATAGAGATTTAGAAGATATTATCACAAACAAAGATACAACTTTTAGACTTACAAACCTTATGATTTTATACAATAATATGCTTCAATCACTATTTGAATCTCAAATTTCAACTGCTGGAGCTTCTATTTTCGTTTTAGGAATTATGTTTTTAATACTATTTAGAAATATAAAAATGGTTTTAATAGCTTTAGTTACAAACTTAATTCCTATTTCTCTTGTTTTTGGAATTATGGGTTGGCTTAAAATACCACTAGATATAATGACTATTACAATTGCAGCTATTGCTTTAGGAATCGCTGTTGATGATACTATTCATTTTATGCATAGATTTGATTTTGAGTACAAACAAAGTCATGGAAACTATAAAGTATCAATAAATAAAGCAATAAATACAGTTGGTCATCCTATGTATCATACAACAATTATTGTTGTTATCGGATTCTCAATCTTAATGCTTTCAAATCTAGTTCCAACTATATATTTTGGGCTTTTAACAGCAGTTGTAATGATTAGTGTTTTAATAGCAAATCTTATTTTACTTCCAAGATTGCTATTTATATTTAAACCATTTAAAACAAAGAATTAGGAGAATTAATTTATGAATGTAGCGATTTATTGTGGTTCTGCTTTTGGAAATAGTAAAATATATGAAGAAAAAACTATAGAACTTGCAGAAAAATTATATAAAAACAGTATAAATATTGTTTATGGTGGTTCAAAACAAGGATTAATGGGAGTTATATCAAATAAATCTTTAAGTTTAGGAAATAAAGTAACAGGTGTAATAACTTTTGATTTAGTTGGAAAAGAGCTTGAAAATACAAATATTTCAAAAATATATAAAGTAGATAGTATGAGAGAGAGAAAAGCAAAAATGGAGGAGCTAAGCGATGCTTTTATAGCTCTTCCAGGTGGTTATGGAACATTTGAAGAGATTATTGATGTAATTGCATCTTCACAAATTGGATATCATAAAAAACCATGTGCTTTTGTAAATATAAATGGATATTATGATAAATTAATTGAATTTTTCTACTCTTGCTCAAATAGTGGTTTTATGGATAGAAGATTTGTTGATATGTTGATTGTTAGTGACAATATTGATGAAATTATAGAAAAAATAAAAAATTATGAAGCTCCAAAGGCAAAATGGGATAAATAAGATAAAATTGCTCTTATTTACTATCTATTAATTTTGTATTTATAAGAGGTTAATGATGAATTTATATAATTCTCTTACAAGTTAATTAATTTTAACTTTTTCTCCTCCTATAAAACAAAGGAAGCTTTAAACGGCTTCCTTTTTTTATTCTCTTTTTTAAAGGTTAAAAAATGAAAAATTTAAAAAAATATATTCTTTTTGATAATGATGGTGTTTTGGTTGAAACTGAAAAATGGTACTTTGAAGCAAATAAAAAATCTCTTGCTCTTTTAGGATTAAATCTTGAGATGGATTTTTACCAAAATATTATGGTAAAAGGTGGAAGTGCTTTTGAACTTGCAGAAATTTATAATATTGAAAAAGATATCATAGAAAAACACCGAAAATTAAGAGATAGTTTTTATCAAGAATTCTTACAAACAAAAGATATAAACATACCAAAAGTAAAAGATATTTTAAAAAACCTATCAAAAAAATATAAAATGGCGATAATTACAACTTCAAGAAGAGTTGATTTTGAGCTAATTCATAAAAATAGAGGAATTGCTGATTTTATGGATTTTGTACTTTGTGTTGAAGATTATGAAAAAGCAAAACCAAATCCAGAACCATATCTAAAAGGTTTAGAAAGATTTTGTTCAAAACCTTTCGAAGCAATAGTTGTGGAAGATTCTCAAAGAGGTTTAGAGAGTGCAAAAAGAGCAAATATTGATTGTATTGTTGTAAAAAATGAGTTTACAAAAAATCAAGATTTTACAAAAGCTGATTTTTTTATAAATAAGCTAGATGATCTTGAAAAACTTCTATAAATTACTCTCCAAATAATTTTAATTTAAAACCTTTTATAAATTCTACTGATTTATCTTTATCTATATCCTCTTTTTTATCTGTAAGGTAGTATAAGAAACTACCTGTTTTAATTTTTCCAACAATCATTAAAGAGAGTAAAATAATAAATATAGGAATCAAAATATAAATAAGCAATTTTGTTTTTCTATTCATCTTATTTTTTGGTTTAAAAAATTGTCTCTCTATTTGAATTTTTAAATCTTGAAGTATATTTGTAGGAAGATTATTTATAGAAAATAGTTCTGCTCTTTCATCTGTTTGGCTTTGTAGCTTTTTTATTTCACCTTCATTTAAAGTAGTCAAAAAATATACAATCTCTATACCACTTGATGATATTTCACTATCTAACTCTATCCAATTTGAAATATTTACACCCAACTCCTCTTGACATTTTTTTATTATTGTTTCAAGTGGAGTTGTATTTAATTCAACTTTTCCACCATTTCCATTGTATAATCCTTTTTGCCAATCTGGATTATTCTTTTTTAATAATAATATTTCTTTATTGTCAGTTATTATGCCTACAACTACTCTCATCATATACTCATTTCATTTTAAAGGTTTAGATTTTTTAAGAAAAATAAAAAGATAATTTTTTCGTATTGTGACATATTAAAATTTAATTAAGATTAAAAAACTTATTTTAAGACAATTTTAAGATATTTTTATTTTATACTAAAAATGATTTTATCTATTTTTTATTATATTTTCAGCCTTATTTATAAGTTTTTTCTTATGTAAAAGCTCAGTTTCTCTTTGAGTAAAACTATTTTTAGTTTCAACTTTATCTTTTTTTACACTACTCTTTTCTTGATTTTCACTATTTTTAAAAAGTGTTAAAATTAGATAAATAGATAATAAAGAGTTAAAAATTATTATAAACCATTTTAGAGCTAAAACATATTTTAAATACCCAATATTTTGTGTAAGTTTTAAATACTCAACAACATCACCATATATAAATCCAGAAAAAAGTGCCACTAAAAGAAGAAAGAAGATAAAAATAGCTCTTTTTCTAAACTTATATAAGTAGTACCAAAAAAGAGCTGATTTCATTTGTTTAAACATTTATTATCCTTACACAAAGAAGTTTATACCTAAAGCTGCAAGAGCTACTACTAAAGATTTTGTTTTTAAATCATCAACTATTTTTCTCTCTTCATCAGCAATAATTATCTCTAAATCTTCATCACTAAAATCATTTATATTTTTACTATTTTCAATTAATCTAGCTTTTGTTGCTATTATTGCTTTTTCTCTAATCTTTAAATTTATCATATCTTTTAGTTGTTTACTTTTAATTTTTGGATAGTCAAAAAGTTTTGTTGTATTTTCACTTGCTATGTTTACAAGCTCTTTTGATTTTGATTTTAAAATATCTTTGATTTTCATCTATTTTCCTATTTGTTAGCAATTTATAGGAGCATTTTAACCTTTTTTTAATTATACTTAACATAACAAGTTTTAAATCAACTCGTTGATTTCTTTAGAGTTTTCCTACTTTTAGCAATTTTCATAAATTGCGTTAAAAAGTAGTCAAAAAATTATAGGTTCCTTTTAAATAAGGAATACGAAATGTAAAAAGGCAGAATATGAAAATAGTTTTAAGCATAGCAGGAAGTGATAGTAGCGGTGGAGCTGGTATTCAAGCTGATATAAAAAGTGGATTTTATCACAAAGTTTTTATGACAACAGCAATTACAGCAGTTACAGTACAAAATACTTTAGGAGTTACTGATGTAGTTGTTTTAAAACCTGAATTCGTAGTAAAACAGATAAAATCCGTAATAGAAGATTTTAAAGTAAATTGTATAAAAATAGGAATGCTAAGCTCAAAAGAGCTTATTTTTGAAGTTTTTGAAACTATAAAAGATTTAAATATTCCAATAGTTTTAGACCCTGTTGCTATTTCAAGAGCTGGTTCAAAACTACTTGATGATGAAGCTATAAATAGTTTAAAATCAAACTTTAAATATGCTTATTTAATAACACCAAATAGTTTAGAAGCCAAACTTTTTTTTGATGTAGAAAATATAAACGATATAAAAAACTTAAAAGATATTCCAACAAATATTATCTTTAAAAATATAATAAAAAGTGATAATCAAACAGTAGATGTTTTGTTGAAAAAAAATGGGAAAATTAAGATATTTAAAGGTAAAAAAGCTGACGTTTCAAATACTCATGGAACAGGTTGTAGTTTTAGTGCCTCTATTGCTTCACTTATTGCAAGAGATAAATCTCTTTGTAAAAGTATAAAAAAATCAAAACAATATATCTACAAAGCTATAAAAAATGCTCCAAATTTTGGAAGAGGAAATGGACCTATAAATCACATTTTATAAACAAAGCCTATACAAAGCCAAACTTTAGTATATTTACACAAAATTTTTAGGAAAAATCTATGAAAGAATTTCTACAAAAAGCAAAAGAAAGTAGTCGTGTTGTAGCAACTTTAAGCACAGCTATCAAAAATAAAACTCTTCTAGAATTTGCAGATGCACTTGAAGAAAACTCTTGTTTCATTATTGAAGAAAATATTAAAGATATGAAACTTGCACGTGAACTTGATTTAAGCTCTGCAATGCAAGATAGATTATACTTAAACGATAGTAGAATTCAAGATATGGCAAATGCTATAAGACAAATTGCTTCTCAAACAGAACCAGTTGGAAGAGTTTTAGATGGTTGGCTTACAAAAGATAACTTAAATATTCAAAAAGTATCAATTCCTATCGGTGTTATTGCAATCATATATGAGAGTCGTCCAAATGTAACAAGCGATACAGCAGCGCTTTGTTTTAAAAGTGGAAATGTTTGTGTTTTAAAAGGTGGGAAAGAGGCTGAAAACTCAAATAGAGCAATAGCTAAAATAATACAAGATGTTTTAGAAAAAAACAATCTTCCAAAAGAGATAGTTTCACTACTTCCTGATAGTAGCCGTGAAGGTGTTGCAAAATTGATTGTTGAAGATAAATATGTAGATTTGATAGTTCCAAGAGGTGGTGAAGCTTTAATTAAATTTATCACTCAAAACTCTAGCATACCTGTAATCAAACATGATAAAGGAGTTTGTCACACTTTTATAGACAAAGATGCAAATGCAACAAAATCTATAAATATTGTAGTAAATGCAAAATGCCAAAGACCAAGTGCTTGCAACTCTTTAGAAACTCTTTTAGTTCATGAAGAGATAGCTTCTTATATATTACCAGGACTTCAAGAAGAGCTTAGTGCGCATGGAACTATTTTAAAAGGTTGTCCAAAAACTTTAGGATATATAAAAATTGCCCCAGCTAAAGAGGAAGATTTTGATATAGAGTATTTAGAAAATATTTTAAATATAAAAGTCGTAGAAAATTTAAATGAAGCGATAGATCACATATCAAAACATGGTTCAGGACACTCTGAAGCAATTTTAAGTGAAAATTATACTGCCATAAATAAATTTTTAAATGAAGTTGATGCAGCTTGTGTATATGCAAATGCAAGTACTAGATTTACAGATGGAGGAGAGTTTGGACTTGGTGCTGAAGTTGGAATTTCTACAAACAAACTTCACTCAAGAGGACCTATGGGAATAAATGATTTAACAACATTTAAATATAAAATTTACGGACAAGGACAAGTTAGAACAAAATGAGTACAAATAGACTTTTTTTAATATTTTGTAGTGTTATTGCAACACTATTTTTTTGGCACTATTTAGGTGAAAAGGCAATTTTAAAAGATAATTCAAATAGCTTTGATAAACTTCAATGTGTATCTTATGCACCTTATGGAAAAGATGAATCACCATTTTTCTTTGATAAAGGAATGGTTTTAAAAGAAGAGAACATAAGAAAAGATATGGAGCTTCTTTCTAAATATACTTCTTGTGTAAGAACTTATTCAACTGTTGGTCAAGAGCTTGTTCCAAAAGTTGCAAAAGAGTTAGGAATGCAAGTTTTAATGGGAATTTGGATAGGAAAGGAAGAAAAACAAGCAGTTGCTGAAATTGCTACTTTAAAAGAGTTAGCAAAACAATATCCTGAAGTTATAAAAGCAATTATTGTAGGAAATGAGGTTCTTCTAAGAGGTGATCAAACTGATGTACAACTAGCAAAATATATAAAAGAGGTAAAAGAAGCTCTTCCACAATATCCTGTAACTTATGCAGATGTTTGGGAATTTTGGCTTAAATATCCAAAAATAAAAGAGCTTACAGATTTTGTAACTATTCATATTTTGCCATATTGGGAAGATGAACCAAAAAATATTCATGATTCAATTGAACATGTAAAAAATGTAAGACTTGAAGTAGAAAAAGAGCTTGGAACTTCAAATATTTTAATTGGTGAAACAGGATGGCCAAGTGAAGGAAGAATGAGAGAAGATGCAGCTCCTAGCAAAATAAATCAAGCAATTTATATAAGAGATTTTGTAAAACTTGCAAACGAACATAACTGGCAATATAATATAATAGAAGCAATAGACCAACCTTGGAAAAGAAAAAGCGAAGGTGCTGTTGGTGGTTTCTGGGGAATTTTTGATAAAGATAGAGCAGATAAAAATGTATTTAGTGGAGATGTTTCAAACTTTCCTAACTATCTATATTTAGCTTTTGGTTCTTTAGTTTTAATACTTGGATTTTTTCTTCGATTTAAAAATGAACAAACATCAACAATTAGACTTATAACTTTTAGTGTTGTAAATACAGTATTTGCAACTTTATTTATGCTTCAAGTTGAACAGTATGTTGTAATCTCAAGAAATAATTTGGAAGCTATTTGGGCTGTTTTACTTTTAGGAACACAGCTTTATGTATATTATGAACTTTTAAAACATATAGTTTCTAAAAATCAATATGAGATTATTTCTAAAGTTGCTTTCTATTTTAGTATGATTTTTGTATTTATTATGACTGTAAATATAGCTTACAATGGAAGATATGAGAATTTTGAAATTTACGGATTAATAATCCTTGCTATTTCATTCCTATGGTCATATTTTGGTAAATTTGATAGATTAAAATTTGGAAATTTTGAAAGACTATTTGCTATTATTTTATTTATAAACACTCTTGTAATGGTTTACAACGAAACAACTCTAAATATTTTTAGTAATATTTTAGCTGTTATAAATCTTGTATTTGTGATTATATTATGCGTTGGTTCTTTAAAAAACAGTAGTTTAAATGAGTTAAAAAAACCAATTATTTATATTATAGCTATTTGTATTGCTATTTTATTATTCAAACATGGTTTTATTATGAATAGAGATATGGATATTTCTTGTAAACTAAATGGTGGTGGCTTCTTATGTTCAATTGTTGGAAATGTTTGGTATTTACTATATTTCAACTATATTGGAATTGCAGCAATTATAGCTTCTATGTTTGCACTATTAGTAGATAAAAAACCATTTATAATCACTGCTTTAGTTTTAAGTATTTTAGCTTCGATGCTTACAAATACATTTTTAGGAGCTATTGCCTTCATTATCGTACTTTATACTATAACAAAAGATAAAAATAAAAAACTATTAAACTAAAAAAAAATAGATTGAAGAAAATCTTCAATCTATTTTTATTCTTCTTCACCCTCTCCTATAATAACATCTATAGCTTTTACCGGAAAATTTGGTAGTTTAAATTTATTATCTTTTATATCTATATTAAAGTTTGCATTTTTAGCAATTTGCATTTGCTCAACACCTAAAGATTTACTAATTTGCTTTAGAGGAACACTATTATAAACCCAAATTTTATACTCACCTAACTCCCAAATATCGCACTTATATCCTAAAATATTCTCATTACCCAAAAATTTTGCACCCATCTCTTTAAATGCTTCTCTATTTTTTGTATTTGCAATAGGATTTTCATCATCAACACTTAAATCTTGAGAATAAATTATCTCATCATTAAAATCTGCTGTATAGATTTTACCTTTTGAAATTTTATACGTATTTCTCTCCTCTTCAACTATAGAGCCTCTTTTTTGAGTAATAATCTCATCAAATAACTCTAAATTACCAAAATCTTTAAAATACAAAATACTACTTCCAGTAAAAGTATGATCTTTTGAATTTGTAGTTCCCAAAATATCATATTCAACAATACCAGATTTTATATCATATCTGTTATTTTGAGCAAACAAATTACAAACACTAAACAATAAAATTACAAATGCAATTTTTTTCATATATTTTCCTCATCATAAATTAGCAAAATTATACATCTATACAGATAAATTTACTATATACAAAAAAAGAGAATCCATTTTTATTTTTTATTATTGAAAACTAAATCTTCTATATGATTATGTTACAATTCATAATATGAAAGATTACACTATTTATACAACAACTATTCAAACTCAAAAACTTATAATGTTTGCAGCTATTTTTCAAGAGGAACTAATACTATTTGTGCCTTTTGAAAAGGAGTTTTGTAATAAAAAATTAGAAAGCTTCAAAAAAACATTAAAAGCTTCAAATATTGTAGAAGATGATAGTAAATTTCAAAAATTAAAAATAGAGTTAGATGAGTATTTTAAAAATCAAAGAGATAATTTTACAATTCCAATTAGGCTAATAGGAACTCCTTTTCAAATAAAATGTTGGGAAGCTTTACAAAAAATAGAGTATGGAGAAACTATTAGCTACAAAGAAGAAGCAAAAAATATTGGAAATGAAAAAGCATATAGGGCTGTTGCAAATGCAAATGGTAAAAATAATTTAAGTATAATTGTACCCTGCCATAGAGTAATAGCAAATAATGGGAAAATTGGTGGTTACACTGGTGGAATTTGGATAAAAGAGTATCTACTAAATTTAGAAAAAGGAGAAAAATGAACTTAATATCTCTTCAAATGAAAACTTGTGATAATTTTGAAACAAATCTTGAAAATTTGAAAAATTTAATTCTATCTTGTAAAAATGAGTCACTAATTTTAGCACCTGAATTAGCACTTGTAGGTTTTGCATATGATAAGATGGAAGAAGCTAGTATTTTTTCAATAAAAGCAATAGATGAGATAAAAGAGCTTTCAGAAAATAAAATTATAGCAATTACCACAATTATAAAAGAAGATGATAAATTTTACAATAGATTATTTATCTTTTTTAATAAAAATATTGTCCATACTCAAGATAAGATAAAACTTTTTCCTCTAGGAGATGAGGATAAATATTTTACTCCATCAAAAGATAGTAACATAAAAATTATAGATATAAATGGTCTAAAAATAGCAACTTTAATATGTTTTGAGCTTAGATTTCCTACTCTTTGGGAACAGATAAAAGGTGCTGATATTATTTTAAATCCTGCTATGTGGGGGATAAAAAGAAAAGAACATTATGAAACTATTAGTAAAGCTCTAGCTTTAGTTAATCAAAGTTTTGTAATTGCAAGTAATAGTGCAAACGATAATATGGCAAAAGGAAGTGCTATAATATCGCCATTTGGAAATATTATAAAAGATGATAATAAAACAATTTTAGAAGCAAAATTTGATAAAGATGAAATTTTAAAAGTTAGAAAATATATAGATATTGGATTAAATTAATCTCATTTTACAATTATTACACAATTTTAAAATACTATTTATACCTATTAAAAAAATTTTATAAAGGAGAAAACATTGAAATTTAAATCTTTATTACTGATTTTACTATTTATTTCTAATGTTTTTGCATCTAATGTAGATATAAAAAACTTAACGCCCGAGCAACTAGAGACACTAAAAGAGATAAAAAAACATGGGCAAGATACTGGACTTAGTTATACTTTGATGGCAATAGCAATCAAAGAATCAAAACTTGGTGAGTATATGGTAAATCTTGACACAAAAGATTTTGGTCTTTATCAAGCAAATATTAAAACTGTTTTAAGTAGACAAAATATAAAAGATACTACTTGGAATAGAAATGTTTTTGCATCAAAATTGGTTTCAGATTTTCAGTTTGCTACAAAAAATGCGATAGAAGAACTTACTTTTTGGCAAAAAATCCATAGAAATGATTGGACAAAAGTTTGGGGAAGCTACAATGCTGGTTATAAATTTAATAGCAAACAAGCAAAAGAGTACTCAAAAGAGATTGCTCTAATAATTAAAGAACTAAAAAAATTCAACGTGTAAAATATAACAACTAGCATAGCCTAGTTGTTTTTTACATCTCTTTTACAAAAAATCTTTTTCTTTTTGATACCAATTATCATATTTTAATAAAAATCAAAGTTTTATTCCACTAATATTTTGATATTAATTATCAATATAAAGGGAAATAATGAGTATTTTAATAATTGGCGGAGACCAAATATCTCAAATATCTTCTATGCTAACACAAATGGGAGCAAAAACTATAAATCACTGGGATGCAAGAAAGAAATCTTCAGCACCTAAGAAAAAAGTGCCACAAGATACAGATTGTATAGTTATGCTAACATCTTTTTTAAACCACAATACAATGCTAAAATATAAAAATGAAGCTAAAAAAAGAAATATTCCATTTATTTGTGCTAAAAGATCAATATCTTGTGTATATGATGAATATGTAAAAATTATGGGGATAAAAGATTGTAGTCAATGTTATGCAAACTGCTATAATAAAGAACTGTAAATTTATATAAACAAAGAGATAAAACTCTTTGTTTTAGATACTTTTATAAATATTTATCAACTCATTTTTATCAATTTTATGGTTTGAATTGTATGGAAATTTATCTAACACAACAATATCTGATGGAATCATATAGTATGGAAGATTTTTTGAGATATTATGCTTTAAAACTTCAATATCTAAAGATTTAGAACCTATAACAAAAGAGATAATCTTTGCAACATCATTTCCCCTTTTTAGTGGAATTGTTATAGATTCACTTACCATTTTATCACTAAGAAGCTCTTTATCTATCTCTCCTAGTTCTATTCTAAATCCATGAAGTTTTATAAGTTCATCTTTTCTATTTGCAAAAAATAGTAAACCATCTTCAAAATAACCGAAATCTCCTGTTCTGAAACTTCTTTTTTCATATTTTTTCTCAAATTTTTGCTTATTTAACTCTTCATTTTTAAAATATCCAATAGATACATTGTCTCCAACAATCTCAAGTTCACCAATATTTTGCTCATCAATATCTAATAAATTTATCTTTGAATTCTCTTTTACATAACCAACTGGTAAATTTTTTGAATATTTTTCTAAAATATCAGAGGTGATTTCTATCAAAGTTGTAGCAACTGTAGCTTCTGTTGGTCCATATGTATTTAAAACAATAGAAGATGGAAAACTATTTTTTATTCTTTTTACAGTGTTTGAAGGTAAAACCTCTCCACAAAAAAGAAAGGTTTTTAAACTTTTTATATTTTTTTCTTCAAACTCAGATGAAAGTAAAAGCTTACTAATGAATGATGGCGTTGAAACCCAAACATCGCAAGAGTATTTTTTCAATCTTTCAAAATATAGAAGATGATTTTCTATAGTATCTTTACTATTTAAAACAATAGTTGCTCCTAAAGATAAAAAACCAACTAATTCATAAACAGATAAATCAAAACTAAAAGGTGCTTGATTCATAAATACACTATCTTTTGATAGTCCAAAATCACTATTTAACCACTTTTCAAAATCCAAAATAGAGTTTTGTGTAATTTGAACCCCTTTTGGTTCACCTGTACTTCCTGATGTAAAAATAATATAAATTATTGGGTCACTTAATAAATATGAAGTAGATATATTGCTTTGATTAAAATCTATTTTATTTTCTATTGTATCTATCTTAATAGCAGATTTTACAATACTTGCTATTTTATCAACTCTATCTTTTGGATAAATTGTATCAATAGGAATATATGGAAACCCTAAACTCATACAGCTTATAATACTTACAATAAAATCTACTTCCTTATGTCCATAAATAAGAACTGGATGCCCTTTTGGAAGATTATATTTTTGAAGTTTTTTCTTAAAACTATCTACTTCATTTTTTAACTCACTCCACGTTAAATCTTTGTCACTTCCACAAACAGCCAATTTGTCAAACTCTTTTTCACACTCAACAAAATCTAAAAGTTTAAAATCGAATCTCATAAAGGAACCCTTCCACTAAAAAAATATAGAGCAAAAACTGCTGCATTTATCATCAAAAATCTTTTTAAATTTATACTTATAATATCTGGAAAAAATGAAAAATAGTCATATCCACCCTTTTTAACATACAAAACATAAGAGTTATGAATACTTGAATAGATTCCAAATAAAAAACCACTAAAAATAAAGTACCAATTTAAACCATTCCAAACTCCCATAAGCAAAAAAGTACATGTTATTGCAATATTTTGTATAAGTAACTTTCTTTTCTTTAGAAAATCAAAATTATGAAGATATTTATATAATGGTTTAAAGAAGTAATCAGTTAGCCAACTCCCTAAAGTTATGTGAAATCTTCTCCAGAAATCTTGTGGATTTGGTGCAAGATATGGATGATTAAAGTTCATTGGAACAAAAATACCCATCATTATACTTAATCCAACAGCCATTGCACTATACCCAGCAAAATCAAAAAAAAGATAAGTTGTGTATGCATATGCACTATTTGCCATATCAAAAAACAAGATACTATTTTCATCTATTTTTCCAAGCCAATACATAGTAACAAGCTTTGCAAAAACGAATTTAAATAAAACTCCAACAACTAAAATTTCCCAACCTTTTAATATATTTGCTAAAGTTAAATTTTCATAACCTTTTTGTAAATCCTCTTGAAATCTGTATGATCTATCTATTGGACCTGCTAGTAGAGTTGTAGGAAATAGTAAAAATGATGTAAACTCAAAAAATGATAGTTTTCCATAGTTGTGACTATCAACTATTGCTTGAATAGTCCTAAATGTAATATATGAAATACCTATAATTTTAAACATAGGATTTTCTAAATCAATTTTATGTAACATCATAGGAAAGGCTATAACAATCATTGCAAAAAGTGTCTCTTTGTAACCGTTTTTTACAAAAATATAGTAAATAACATAAGTATAAATAAGAAGTAAGAAAATCAGATAAGAGTCAGGAATAGCAAAAGATATATAAACAACAACAGCTATAAAAATAACCATTTTATATGAGATAAATTTACTTAAAATATTTTTAAATATATGTAAGAAAAGAATAAATGAAAAGCTTATTATAAAAAATCCAACTCCTGAAAAAGGAAAAAAATCATACATTAAAACTCCTCATATACAAATTCAACAGTAGAATCAACATCATTCCCACTTAAATCATTTATATTTTCATCAGCTAAAATATACAAAAGACCAACTATCAAAAGCAGATATATAAAAAAGAATTTAAAAAAATATCTCAAAAGATTTCCTTATTTAACAAAATAATCAACTATTTTTTGATTGGCTTTAACCCAACCTAACTCACCAAAATGAACAATATCTGTTAATGTTCCAATCTCATAATCCTCTTTTTTATATGTCCACATATCCATATATTCAAAGTTATGTTCCAAAACTTTTGATTTTATTGTTTCCATAAGTAAGTTTGCATTTTCTCTATTTTTACTAAATACATAAGGGTGTAAATCTTGCATTATAAAAAGTGGTTTAATTTTGTAGCTATCTAAAAAATCTAGTAAATCTAAAAAATCTTGATACTCTTCATTTTTTTCCAAAGATGGAGGGATTACTATTTCAAATGGGAAGCTATTTTTTGCAATTTGTGGTTCAACATATTTTAAATAATACTCATTGTTAATTCCAAGATTATTATTTGAAGATGAAATTTCTATATTTTTTGCTTCATTTTTTAAATCATCAAAATTCAAATCTTGCTTAAAATATTTAATATCTTGCGATTTTACATACTTTTCATCAAATTTTTCTATCATAAATTTTTTAATTTTATTATTTATATATTCATCTTTCATCTCTTTATATGGTGTTTGATATATAAAAGTTGGATCTTTGATATATGAGATATTATTTTGAATATAATCACTTATTAAAAATTTATACTTATCTTGAGTTTGACCTTCAAAATAGAGTTTATTCATCATACCTAAATTCATATATTCTAAAAATTTTGCCATAGTAAGACCGTTGTCACTACTTCCTGTAAACCAACTAGGAGATAAAAGAACTACCACTTTTGCATTTTCTCTAACTTTTTTATTATCAAAGGCTGCTAATTGAGATAATATTACAAATGATTGATGACCTTCATTTCCTTGAACTCTTAAAGGTATCTTTAAATCATTATTAAAAAAGTTTTGGGGTAAAAATTTTTGATTAGGATAAAATACTAATTCTGAAGAACCAAACAATACAATTTTTCCACTTTCTAAATCACTTTGTAGTTCAACTGTTTTTTTAAGAGATTCTAAATAAGTAAAATAATACTCAAACAATCTATCTTTTGTAAAAAAAAGTATAATAAAAACTACAAAAAATGCAGAAAATAGCGCAGAAATATTTAAAACTAGACGATTATTCACCAATTCTACTTTTTATGTAGTTAACTAATTTACTAATACTGTCAAAATTACTCTCTATAATATCTCTAGTGTCAATTTTTATATCAAACTCATCTTCTAACATCATTGCTAAATCAACTGTTCCCATACTATCAATTAAATTTGATGTATATAATGGCTCATCTATTTCAACACTTTTAAAAGCAATCTCTTCAACCAAAGGTTTAATTCTATTAGCAATATCCATTTTATTTCCTAAAATTTTTTTATCTAAAACAAACGGAATTATATTAAATATTTTAAAATTTTGAGCAAAAAAATAAAAAATATTTGTAATTTTATTGCTACTTTTTTTTTATACAATCCAGATTTATATTTAGGAGAAAATTATGATATTAAAATTTAAAGAGTTTTACCCAAAAATCGCACCATCTGCTTGGATTGCACCAAGTGCAGATTTAATTGGAAATATAGAAATAGCAGAAGATAGTTCTGTTTGGTTTGGTTGTGTTATTCGTTCTGATGTAAATGAGGTTAGAATTGGTAAAAATACAAATATTCAAGATCTATCTTGTATTCATACAGATACAAATACAAAAACAATTATTGGTGATAATGTAACAGTTGGTCATAAAGTTATGCTTCATGGATGTACTATTGAAAATAACTGTCTAATAGGAATGAGTGCTACAATTTTAGATAATGCAGTAATTGGTGAAGGAAGTATCGTAGGAGCAAATTCTTTGGTAACATATGGCAAGGTTTTTCCACCAAAAAGCTTAATTATGGGAAGTCCTGCAAAAGTTGTAAGAGAGTTAAGCGATGAAGAAGTTCAAGGTTTAATTGACCATGCAAAACATTATGTAGAATATAAAAACGAATATAGATAAGCTTAAGAAAAAATAGATATAATTTCGGTCTATTTTTTCTATGCGGATGTGGTGGAACGGTAGACACGCTACCTTGAGGTAATAAATAATGCAGATATGGTGGAATTGGTAGACACGTACGCTTGAGGTGCGTATGGAGCGATCTGTGGGGGTTCGAGTCCCCCTATCTGCACCATAAAAAGAGTAGCTTTTTGTGATATTTTTACCATATTGACAACAAAATGGTAATAAAAATTTCTCACTTTTTTTCTCATTTTTTAAAATTTAGAACAAAATCTTAAATAAATCTTAATATAATTACAGAAGTATCGATAAAATCGTCTATATATTAGTGTTTAACTGAGAAAAATAATTTAATTTTATCAATTTTAATAACTTAATTCAAATAAATAACTATATAGTAATGCTTTGGCAAGTTTGGAAGTTTGGCAAATAAATTTAATATATAAAATAAATCTTAAAAAACTACTCTGTAACAACTGGATTGTATATTTTATTTTAAATAAAGACTCTTCCCAGTTGTTTGCTCATTTTTTAAGTAAACTTAAAAAATCGAGCCTTTGAATTTAAATTAAAAAATAATAGTATAGTGACAAAATTAAGTAGAATATTTTTAATTTAACTATTTATCTTTTAATATATCACTTATAATTTGAGACAAATCAGGACTATTTAACTTAGTTTGATACTCTACATTTACACCCATTTCACGCAATTTTTTGAAAAATGCTTCAGCACTTTTGATTTGAAGTTTTTCTTTTGTGCTTATATCATCAAATTTATCATAGCCTTTTGATTCAACTACAAAATATAATTCTTTACCCTCTTTTGATTCAATCACATATCCAAAATCTGGATTATAATGTCTTCCATGAGCTGTTGGAATATTTACTTTTGGTAGTTTTCCAAAAACTGTAATTCTTTTATCACTAGATTCATCAATAGTAAGCTTTTCTATATTACTATCAACTTCCATAAAGTCTTCATCATAGATTGACAATTCTCTTATATTCTTATATTTAATTTTATATGTTTCTGTACCTAAACTTCCCTCAGGTATAAACTCTTTTAAATTTCCATTCTTATCTGTTAAAGTAATTACACCCTTTTCCTGTTTGAAATAAATCTTGTCTGCTAACAACATACAAGCTTCCGGTGCCTTTACTTCTTCCAGATAGTACTGTCCAGATTGAAGATTTTTGAGTTCAGCTTCTGATCTATCGGTATTTATTACCTGGATGGTTTCTCTTGTCTGATCCTTTCCAGACTCATCTGTATAAGCAAATTTCTGAAGTTCATATTCTCCCTTATCATTCTTCTTATACAGTTTGAATTCTGCACCATCAAATTCTGTTCCGGCTACTGAAGTCTTAATCAAATCTAAATCTGCAGTTTGTTCCGAATAAGTATTCGTGATCTGAATCTCAGCGTTCTGTGGTTCGGTAAATGTGTACGTTCCAGCTGCAAACATAGACCACTGTTTTGATGCATCAAACGTAAGTACATCCTGCCCGTCATACTTGATCTCACCATTTCTGAATACCAACGTGTCTTCTATTCCATTTCCACTATAGAAATAGCATTTTTGTAATTCTGCTTCTGGACTAAATCCGATTCCTTTGATTCCATGCAACCGTTCTGACGGGATGCTCTCATATATTTTAATGGCTTCTTCTAAAGTGAGGTTGTTATGGTACTCTCCCA
>ERZ650306.79-NODE-79-length-48009-cov-5.719419_pt1 | contig 48009 bp, 40 predicted proteins | sample MGYA00376242_ERZ650306 | MGnify/ENA primary metagenome ERZ650306 (study PRJEB26733, sample SAMN07839244) | wastewater metagenome | biome: urban; feature: wastewater treatment plant; material: waste water | place: USA: North Carolina | collected 2016-03-31 ... | reverse complement strand
CCGTCGTGAAAAAGGAAATAAATGTTCTCAGGGAGAACACACCATCATAACGATCGTTCAACAGGGGGAACTACGTGAAGGCTTATAAAACGGGTTTTGCAGTCATCCTTGCCGTTTTGCTGATCAGTGCGCCGGCGGCCGCCGGCGTGGCGGACAGAATCGTCGCCGTCGTCAACGGCGAAGTGATCACACTTTCTGAACTCCACCGGGCATTTGCGCCCTATGCCGCTCACATTGAGGCCAACTATAAGGGCCCGGACAAGGAAGCGTTTCTTAAGCAGGGCGAGGCGGCTTTTCTGCAGCGGATGATTGATCAGATCCTCATCGAACAGGAGGCGAAAAAGCCGGGCGTCGGCATTGCGGCCGTCAAAGATGAAGAAGTCATGGGCATGGTCAAGGACATGCTGGCCAAAAACCGGTTGACCATGCAGGACTATTTGAAAAAACTGGCCGAAGAAGGCAAGACGTTGGAGAGCGCCAAACAGGAAATTCGGGGACAGATGCTGCGCATGCGGCTTCTGCGACGCGAGGTGCAGTCGCGGATTCTGGTGAAGGATGAAGAAATCGGCGAGTATTACGACAAACATCGCGAGGACTATGAAGGCAGGGAAGCGGTGCACATCCGGCAGATTTTTCTGCCGGTTCCGGAGGGAGCGGACAGCGGAGCGCGCGACCGGGTCCGGGCCGAGGCGAATCAGTTGCGCGAACGCATCCTGAAAGGCGAGCGCTTTGAAGTGATGGCTGCGCGCTATTCCAGGGGCCCGGCCGCGGCTGAAGGAGGCGACATCGGCTTTGTGGAACGGGGCGTCATGATGCCGGAAGTTGAAAAGGCGGCCTTCAGCCTTCCCGTGGGGGAGGTCAGCGAAGTTCTCGAAACCGAAGCGGGATTTCTCCTGCTGGTGGTCGTGGACAAAAAAGGGGCGGGGCTGAAGCCCCTGCCCGTGGTGCGCGATGAAATCAAGGCAAAAATTGAAGATGAAAAAGTCAACAAAAAGTATGACGAATGGATGGCTGAGCTCCGCAAAAAATCCTTCATTGACATCCGGCTTTAAGAAACGGCAATTCCGGCCATGGATTTGATAAGAATCAAGGGCGCGTCCCAGCACAATCTCAAAAATATTTCTCTGGATATTCCCCGCGACCGGCTGGTGGTCATCACCGGCGTTTCCGGCTCGGGCAAATCCTCCCTGGCGTTTGACACCATCTACGCCGAGGGTCAGCGCCGCTATGTGGAGTCGCTTTCGACCTACGCGCGCCAGTTCATCGGCCAGATGGACAAGCCGGATGTGGAATCCATCGAGGGCCTCTCGCCCGCCATTGCCATCGAACAGCGGGCGGCCAGCCACAATCCGCGCTCCACCGTGGGCACCGTCACGGAGATTTACGATTATTTCCGCCTGCTGTTCGCCGGCATCGGCGTCTGCCATTGCAGCAACTGCGGTCGGGAGATCCAGTCGCAAACCATCGACAGCATCATGCAAAGCGTGCTCGACCTGCCCGAAGGGACGCGCTTCAGCATTTTATCCCCGCTGGTCAGGGGCAAAAAAGGCGAGTTTGCCAAAGAATTGAAGAAGCTCCAGAAAGAAGGCTTTGCGAGGGTTCGCATTGACGGCGAAATCCACGACCTGTCCCTTGACCTTGTCCTTTCCAAAACCAAACGCCACGACATCGATCTGATCGTTGACCGCCTGGTGATGAAGGACGGCATCCGCAAGAGGCTGCGGGACTCTCTGGAGATTGCCGTCCATAAAGGCGACGGGCTGGTCCGGATTGCCGCCGCTGACGGCGGAGAGACGCTGTATTCCGAAAAATATGCCTGTCCGGCCTGCGGCATCAGCATGCCGCCTCTTGCCCCCCGCGTATTTTCGTTCAACAACCCCTATGGCGCTTGTCCCGAATGCAACGGTCTGGGGTCGCGGATGCACTTCGCGCCGGATCTCGTGGTGCCCGACGCGGGCCTTTCTCTGCGCGAAGGCGCCATTGCTCCCTGGGCCAACCGCAGCTCGCTTTACTACTTTAACCTGCTGGACACACTGGCGGAACATTATGATTTCGACATCAATATGCCGTTTTCCAATCTGCCGGAAAAAATCCGCAAGGTTCTGCTGTATGGATCGGGAACCGAACAAATCAAATTTCACATTGACCGTCCGGACAAACGCTACTTCGTCCACCGCCCCTTTGAAGGCGTCATCCGGCAGTTGGAGCGCCGCTGGCGGGAAACCGCGTCCGCCGGCGTCCGCAGCGACCTGGCCCGCTACATCGACCTGCGGCCCTGCGAAACCTGCGGCGGCGCGCGCCTGAAAAAAGAAAGCCTGGCCGTGACCGTGGGCGGCAGGAACATTTATGAGCTGTGCCTGATGTCCATTCGCGAATGTTTTGAGTTTTTCGAAGGGCTGAAGCTGACCGGTCAGGAAACGAAAATTGTCGAGCGCGTTTTAAAGGAGATCAAAAGCCGCCTTTCCTTTCTGCTCAATGTCGGCATGGATTATCTGAATCTGGCGCGATCGACCTCCACGCTGTCCGGCGGCGAATCCCAGCGCATCCGGCTGGCCACGCAGATCGGCTCCGGACTGATGGGCGTTCTGTATGTGCTCGACGAACCGACCGTCGGCCTGCACCAGCGGGACAACCTGCGCCTGATCGACACGCTCAAGAAGCTGCGCGACATGGGCAATACGGTTCTGGTGGTGGAGCACGACGCCGACATGATGCTGGCCTGCGACCATATTATCGATATGGGGCCGGGCGCCGGCGCCCGGGGGGGGGAAGTGATTTTTCAGGGCAGTCCCGCCGAAGTGCTGCAAAGCGAAACATCGCTTACGGGGCAGTACCTCTCCGGCCGGAAATCCATCGGGCTTCCCGCCTGGCGGAAGGTCAAGGGCCGCCACATCGTCCTGGAAGGCGCAACGGAAAACAATTTGAAAAATATCGACATTCGAATCCCGACCGGCGTTCTGACCGCCGTCACCGGCGTTTCCGGCTCCGGCAAAAGCACCATGGTGATCGAAACGCTCTACCAGGTGATGGCGCGCCGGCTGAATCAGCACAGCGGCCCCATGGCAAAAATCCGCCGCGTCCGGGACATGGGAGGCATCGAGCGGGTTATCATGATCAATCAGCAGCCGATCGGACGGACGCCGCGGTCCAATCCCGTCACCTATACCGGCATTTTTTCTTTTATCCGCGATCTTTTCACCGGCCTTCCGGACGCCCGCATCCGCGGCTACAAGCCGGGTCGGTTCAGCTTCAACGTCAAGGGCGGCCGCTGCGAAGCCTGCGAGGGAAACGGGTTGATCAAAATCGAAATGCACTTCCTTCCGGATGTTTACGTCACCTGCGACGCCTGCCGGGGCAAGCGCTTCAACGCGGACACGCTGGACATCAAATACAAGGATAAAAGCATCGCCGATGTTCTGGATCTGACCGTTTCTCAGGCGCTGGATTTTTTTGCCAACATCCCGTCCATTCGCTCGCATCTCCAACTGCTGGCGGATGTCGGCCTCGGATACATCCGTCTCGGCCAGTCGGCCACAACGCTTTCCGGCGGCGAAGCGCAGCGCATCAAGCTGGCGCGGGAGCTGGGGAAAAAGGTCAACCAGAACACCCTGTACATTCTGGACGAGCCCACCATCGGTCTGCACTTTGCGGACATTCAGAAGCTGCTGGACGTGCTGATGCGCCTGGTGGACATGGGCAATACCATGGTCGTCATCGAACACAATCTGGATATTATCAAGTCCGCGGATCACATCATCGATCTGGGGCCCGAGGGCGGTCCGGGCGGAGGGCGGATCATCGCCTCCGGCACGGTCCGGGAGGTGGCGCGAAATGAACAGTCTTTTACCGGCGCCTTTTTGAAGAAAGTTCTATGAGGGGAGGCACAGGCACATGAATTCCATTCCATTGGTTCCTTTAAAATACCGGCATTCGATCCTGCTGATTGACGACGAAGAAGCCGTCCTGGAAATCATGATCATGGCGCTGGCCGATGAAGGGTATGATCTGCGCACGGCCGGCTCCGCGGAAGAAGCGCTGGCCATCCTGAAAGAATCGCCGGATGTTTCCCTGATTATTTCCGACCAGCTCATGCCCGGCATGACCGGGGTGCAGTTTTTTACGCAGGCCCGCCACATCTGCCCCGACGCCCTGCGTGTGCTGCTGACGGGCTACACGGACACGGACGCGATCATCGACGCGATCAACAGCGGGGGGATTCACCGGTATCTGACCAAGCCTTGGCGCAGGGAAGAACTGCTCCACACGATCAGAGAAATGCTGGGCAAAGCGGATCTGGTGATGGAGAACCGTCGGCTGGACGAACTGGTCAAAAAACAGAATGCCGAGCTCATGGAACTCAACAAAAGCCTGGAAGAAAAAGTGCGGCTGAAAACAAAACACCTGAACCGGAGCCTGGAAGAGCTCCAGGTCAGCTATGAAAAAACCCGGATGATTCTGGAAGGGACGGTGCTGGCCATGTCCAGAATCGTGGAAAGCCGGGATCCCTACACGGCCGGCCATGAACAGCAGGTGGCCAAAATCGCCTGTGTCATTTCGGAAAAAATGCTGCTGCCCGCGGACCGGGTGGACGCCATCCGGGTCGCGGGCCAGCTTCATGACATCGGCAAAATTGCCGTTCCGTCCGAGATTCTGACCAAGCCGGGGCGATTGAGCCCTCTGGAAATGGAGATGGTCAAAACGCACTGCCGGAACGCTTACGATATTCTCAAGGCGATTGAATTTCCCCATCCGGTTGCGAAAATCATTCTGCAGCACCACGAACGGATGGACGGGTCCGGCTACCCGCAGGGATTGAAGGGGGACGATATCCTCCTGGAAGCGCGGATCATCGGCGTGGCCGATGTGATTGAAGCCATCTCCTCTCACCGGCCGTACCGCCCCGCCAAGGACGTTGACGTGGCGATGCAGGAAATTACCGACCATCGCGGAACCCTTTACGACGCGAACGTGGTCGATGCCGCCCTAGACATTTACCGGACGAAGGGACGGCAAGACTTCCTGCCGTAAAACCGGCCGCGATTCGCGGCAACAAAAGTTCCCAACCCTCTATCGGTAAAGCCGGTTTGCTTCCATGTAGCGGATGACGCTGTCCGGCGTCAGATAGCGCAGGGAGCGGCCCTGCTGCATTCTTTTCCGGACCTCCGACGATGAAATATCCAGAAAGGTGGTCTGGCGGAAAAATATCGAACCGCCGTGCGGCTGCTGAAAAACATCGCCCGCCGCGTCGTAAACGTAGCGGCCGGCAACGTCCGGCGGCAGGATTTGGTGAAGCCCCCGGTTTTCATACCCCGGGCGGGTCATCACCACGAAATGACACAGCCGCAGAAGATTTTTCCAGTCATGCCAGGTGGTGATGGCGTCGAACGCATCCTGCCCGGTGATGAAAAAACATTCGAGACCCGAATCACCGGCATTCCGGAAATGGCGCACGGTGTCGATGGAATAGGATTTTCCCGGCCGCCGGTTTTCCACATCCGACAAAGAAAAGACATCGTTTCCGGCAACAGCCAGTTGCAGCATTTGCAGGCGGTGTTCAAAGGAGACGATCCCGCTCGGGGTCTTGTGCGGCGGAGTCGCGGCGGGAATGAAGACGATGCGGTCCAATTTCAGAAGCTCCGCGAGCTCCTGGGCGGCCCTCAGGTGTCCCAAATGAACCGGGTTGAATGTTCCGCCAAAGAGGCCGAGATTCATGTGCGAACCTGTCCGTCGCCGTAAATGATAAACTTGGAAGTCGTCAGCTCTTCCAGGCCCATCGGCCCGTAGGCGTGCAGTTTGGTGGTGGAAATGCCGATTTCCGCGCCGAGGCCCAGTTCAAAGCCGTCGGAAAAGCGGGTGGATGCGTTGACCAGCACCGTGGAGGAATTGACCTCGTTTAAAAACCGCTGCGCATTCGCGTAGTCTTTCGTGAGAATCGATTCCGTATGCAGCGACCCGTATTTTTCGATGTGCGCGATGGCTTCGTCGATCGACGCCACCACCCGGACGGCCAGGATCAGGTCCAGGTATTCCGCGGTCCAGTCTTCTTCGGTTGCCGCTTCGATCCCTTTCAGAATCTTTCCGGTGGCTTCGCAGCCCTTCAGCCGCACGCCGTCTTTCTGCAGCCTCTCTGCCGCTTTCGGCAGAAAAGCGCCGGCAACGTCCGCGTGCACCAGCAGCGTCTCCATGGCGTTGCAGACGCCCGGACGCTGCACCTTGGCGTTGGCGCAGATGTTCACGGCCATGTCCAGGTCGGCCGAGGCGTCCACGAAAATGTGGCAGACGCCCTTGTAGTGCTTGATGACGGGGATCTTGGACTGGGACACGACGGCGCGGATCAGCTCCTCGCCGCCCCGCGGAATGATCAGATCAATCTGCTCGTCGAGCGAAAGCAGGATCGAAACCGCCTCGCGGTCGGTAAAAGGGATGACCTGAATGGCATGGTCCGGAAGAGGGCTTTTCTGCAGCGCCTCCTGCAGAACGGACGCAATGGCCAGGTTGGAATGGATCGCTTCCGATCCGCCGCGCAGAATGACCGCGTTGCCGGATTTGAGGCACAAAGCGGAGGCGTCCACCGTGACATTAGGGCGCGATTCGTAAATGATGCCGATGACGCCCAGGGGAATCCGCATCCGCCCCACCAGCAAACCATTGGGGCGTCGCCACATGGACGTCACTTTCCCGACGGGGTCGGGCAGAGCCGCGACTTCCCGAAGCCCCCGGGCCATGGCTGCCAGAGTGGCGTCTTTCACGGTCAGACGGTCGATCATGGCGGCCGAAAGTCCCTTTTCCCGCGCGGCGGTCACATCCCGCTGATTCGCGGACAAAATCCGGTCCCGGTTGCGAAGAAGTTCTTCGGCCATGCGCGTCAGGACTTCATTTTTCTCGCCGGTTGGGCAGCGGGAAAGAAGGCGCGAGGCCGCGAGCGCATCAGCGGCTATTTTTTTTACACTGTCAGCAATATTCATGGTGTCCCTCGATTTGAATTCCGGTAAAAGGTCTTGCAATTTCTATAAATATTGATAAAAGCCGCAACAACTCCTGCAAGAAGGGAGAGCTTTGAATAACAGTCATTTTTGTCATTTCGATCGAAGGGAGAAATCCATGTCCCGAATGCAATGAGGGATCTTAAGATTTCTCGTCGCTCACGCTCCTCGAAATGACATTTTTCAAAGCTCTCGGCTGGTCGGCAGTCATCCGACGAAACGGGGTTCAGTACCCGACATGAGGCGGCCGAAACAGTTCGCCTTACGCCTCGGCGACCCGCCGGGATATTTTTTTAAGCCGGCTGATCTTGTGGCGCAGGAGCGCGGCTTTTTCCCTGTCGCTGTCTTCCAGCGCCCGGCCGTGCAGAACTTTCAACTCACGGATTTTCGCCTTGACTTGGGGCCTGGTCAGCCTGATTTTGCCTTTGGGTTTGTGTTTGTGCGCGCGCCCTTCGTCCTTGATGCCCTTGGCCTGTTTGATAAAGGCAACCAGCTCTTCCTTTTTCATGTCGTGGATGGCTTTTTCATGCGGGAACTCCTCGGCCATTTCCCGCAGCTCCTTCACGGTCAACTTGTCCAGGTGCTGATCATCATGGGGTTTGTGTTCTTTCTTGTGTGTTTCTTCGGACATCGCTCATAGACCTCCTTGTTTGGTTTCAGGAACATCAACGTGCAATGCGAAAAAGGCAAACCAGTTTAACTTTCCTATACCACAACCGCTTTTGATGTTCAACCCGAGCTGCCCTATTCCTCCCTATTCCCTATTCTTCCCATTGACATCGCACGGCGTTTGTCTTATTCTTTGAGCAACCCCAATACCGAAAAGCCGGGCGTAAATCGTTTGGCTTTGTTATTCATTCCTTCAAGGAGAAAAATCGTCATGAACCCGACCGGTATTTTGAAAGAAGAACATCAACTCGTCCTTTTGATGCTGAAGATTATGGAAGCGGTGTGCAAAAAGCTGGACTTGGGCCAGGCCGTAAAAACGGAAGACCTCGACGCCATCATCGATTTCATCCGGGGCTTTGCCGACAAGTGCCACCACGCCAAGGAAGAAAAACTGCTTTTCCCCGCGCTGGAGAAAGCCGGCATGCCGCAAAACGACGGACCCATCGCCGTGATGCTGCGAGAACATGCTATGGGCCGCGGTTTTGCCAAAAGCATGGAGGAGGCTATCGGGCGGATGAAAAACGGCAACGCCTCCGCCGCCGGAACGTTTGTGGAAAAAGCCCGCGGCTACATCCAGCTTTTACGGAATCATATCGACAAGGAAGACCATGTTCTGTTTATGATGGCGGACCAGCGCCTGAACCCCGCCGCGCAAAAAGAGCTTCTGGAAGGCTTCGACCGCGTGGAGCGTGAAGAGACGGGCGAAGGGGTTCACGAAAAGTACCACGCCTTGCTGCACCGCATGCGCGATACCTATCTTTAACGGATTTCGTCCGGCCTTTCCGGAGCCTGTCATCGCCGACAAAGAGCGTCAACAGGCCAAATGGAACAAACGGAGCACCATGGATTTGTCATTGAAATCGGAAAACATAGACTGAATGTTCACAAGGCGGTCAACGAATCTTTTCTCTCAATTTTTTTCCGGCCGCTTTTTTAACTACAAGAACCATCAACCAGTGAACGAGACATCCTCATGAAAGATCAAGCCAAAACCAAGCAGACCTTGATCGGCGAACTGGCTTCCTTAAGAAAGCGGATTGCCCAGTTGGAGCAATTCGAATCGGAGCGAAGGCAGGTGGAGAAGGCGTTGCGCGCAAGTGAAAACCGCTACTACAAACTCTTTCAACACATGAGCAGCGGCGTCGCGATTTATGAAGCCGTCGAAGACGGGGCGGATTTCGTGATCCGGGATTTCAATGCCGCGGCTGAGCGGCTGGAAAAGATTCAGAAGGAGGAAATCCTGGGGCGGCGGGTTACGGAGGTCTTCCCGGGCGTCATCGATTTCGGACTTTTTTCGGTTTTTCAACGGGTCTGGAAGACGGGCAATTCCGAAGATCACAACGTTTCATTTTATCAGGACAACCGGATTTCGGGCTGGCGCGAAAATCATGTTTATAAATTGCCTTCCGGAGAGGTCGTGGCGATCTATGACGATGTTACCGACCGCAAGCAGGCGGAATGTGCGCTTCGGGAAAGCGAGGAGAAATACCGCGCCCTCTTTGAAAATGCCGGTGAGGCGATTTTTGTCGCCCAGGACGGCAGGGTGGCGTTTCTCAATCCCATGACGGCCCAGATCACCGGTTATTCCGGCGAGGAGATCACTTCCAGGCCATTTGTCGATTTTATCCATGCGGATGACCGCGATATGATCACTGACCGTCACACCCGACGTCTTCAAGGCGAAGATATTCCCCGGAGTTACACTTTTCGGATGCTTCGTAAAAACGGAGGCTTGCTGTGGGTGCAGTTGGATACGGTTCTGATCAACTGGCAAGGCAAGCCCGCGACGCTGAATTTTATGACCGACATCACGGAGCGCAAACGGATCGAGGATGCGCTTCGGGAGAGCGAGCACGAGCTAAGGGCTCTTTTCAAAAGCATGCTGAATGCATTTGTGCTTTTCGAGTCGGTTTTTGACCGGGACGGAAATTTTGTCAGCTACCGGTTTGTCTATATCAACGATGCATACGAACGCATCACGGGCGTCAAGAACAACGAAGTCAGGGGAAAAACCGTGCATGAGGTCTGGCCCAACACAGAGGCAAGCTGGGTCAAGGCATACGGTGACGTTGCAACCACAGGAATACCAAGCACTTTCGATATGTATCACGAACCGACCGAAAAACTTTATCACTGCAATGCCTATCGGCCCTGGGACACAAAAGGTCGATTTTGTGTTGTGTTTGAAGACATCACCGAGCGCAGGCGGGCGGAGGAGGAAATTCAAAAGGCGAATATCTTGCTGAACTCGATTGTCGAGAATATCCCAAACATGATCTTCCTCAAGGATGCCGGGGAACTCCGGTTCACCCGTTTCAACCGGGCGGGAGAAGAACTGCTGGGTCATTCCAGGGACGACCTGTTGGGAAAGAACGATTACGATTTCTTTCCGAAGGAGCAGGCGGACTTCTTTACACAGAAGGACCGGGAAGTTTTGCGCGGGAAGGTAATTGTGGACATCCAGGAAGAACCCCTTCAGACCCGTGACAGGGGAGAGCGAATCCTTCACACCAAGAAAGTGCCGATTCTAAACGCGAACGGAGAGCCCGAATACCTGATGGGCATCTCCGAAGACATCACCGACCGGAAGCGGGCGGAGGCGGAGAAGCGAAGACTGGAAGAGCGTTTGCGCAGGGCGGAGAAGATGGAGGCGCTTGGTCAACTGGCGGGCGGCGTCGCCCATGATCTGAACAACGTCCTGGGCGTCCTTTCCGGATATTCCGAGCTTTTGCTTGCCGAAATTCCCGAGGGGCAGAAAGCCCGGAGACACGTCGAAAAGATCCTCCAGTCCACGGAGAAAGGCGCAGCCATCATTCAGGACCTGCTGACCTTGGCCCGGCGGGGCGTCCTGTCGGAGGAAGTCATTCAGGTCAACGATATCATTTCCGGTTTCACCAGAACCCCGGCTTTTGAGAACATTCGGGACTATCATCCGGGCGTTTCCTTCCGGATGGACTGCGACCCGAATCTTCTCAACATCAAAGGCTCTCCCGTCCATCTGGAGAAGACGCTGATGAACCTGGTGTCCAACGCGGCGGAGTCCATCAGCGGCGAGGGCGAAGTGGTTATCCGGACCGAGAACCGCTATCTGGACAAAGCCGTTGTGGGCTACGATGAGGTCCGGGAGGGGGACTATGTCGTTTTGTCCGTATCCGATACGGGGACGGGCATTTCCGACGAGCACCGGGAGAAGATTTTTGAGCCGTTTTACACGAAGAAGGCCATGGGCCGAAGCGGGACGGGTCTGGGGCTCACGATTGTCTGGGGAACGGTCAAGGACCACAACGGGTATATTGATGTGGTAAGTCGTGTGGGAGAAGGGACGACGTTTACCCTGTATTTTCCCGCCACACGGGAGGAACCGGCCGCTCCGCCGGAAAGGACGCCTCTGGAGCGGTACATGGGCAGGGGGGAGACGGTTCTGGTTGTGGATGACATTGCCGAGCAGAGGGATGTGGCTTCCGGACTGCTGAGAAAGCTGGGGTATCGGGTTCACAGTGTTTCCAGCGGGGAGGAGGCTGTGGAATATCTGAAGGAGAACCGGGCGGACATTCTGATTCTGGACATGATCATGGCGCCGGGGATGGACGGGATGGAGGCGTACCGGAGGATTCTGGAAATCCACCCGAAGCAGAAGGCGATTCTGGTGAGCGGTTTCTCGGAAACGTACCGCGTCCGGAAAGCGCAGTTGCTCGGGGCGGGCGTATATGTCAAAAAACCCTATGTGATGGAAACAATCGGTCTGGCCCTCCGAAAGGAACTGGACCGGTAGCCGCCGCAGAAAACCGCATGCTTTTCAGTTCGCCCCACAGAAAAAAGCGCAGCTAAAGCTACGGGGGGCTTTCCGGAATCACGACCACCTCCGGCGGCGCCGAAAAAACAATCGGCGGCGGAAGGGGAATATTAATACCGATTTTGACATCCACATCCGCTATTGCCGAAACCGGCGTCAAAAGGATCAGCGACAAGAAAATCATCCATAAAAACTTTTTCATTGAATCTTCTCCTTTCTTAAGCGAAGTTGCCCCTCCGGTCACCGGGAAAAACGGTGTGACTTGATAATAGGTGGAAATTTACCGCTTTGCTGGGACGATTTCAAGCCAGTAATCGTCCGGATCGCTGATGAAGTAAATCCCCATCGCCTTGTTTTCAAAGCAGATACAGCCCATTTTTTCGTGCAGCGCATGCGCGGCGGCAAAATCGTCCACCCGGAAGGCCAGATGAAATTCATTGTCCCCCAAGTTGTAGGGATCCGTCCGCTCTCTCATCCAGGTCAGCTCCAGTTGATGCGGCGTCCGGCCGTCGCCGAGATACACCAGAACAAAACTGCCGTCCGGCGGCTCATAGCGGCGCACTTCTTTCAATCCAAGCGCCTCCCGGTAAAAGGCCAGACTTTTTTCCAGATTCAGCACATTGAAATTGTTGTGGGCAAACGTAAATTCCATATCCTGCTCCTCTCCACACTGTTTTCCCGCGGGTGAACACCCGGAATCCGCCTACAGGCAATCCTTCATCATCAATTCCACCAGTTCCGGCGAGATGTCCCTGTTTTCGCCCAGTTTGACCATACCGTGCGCTTTTAAATTCTCAACCACATCGGGAATGACGTCCGCGCCGATATGGTAGGCGCAAAGCCGCGTCGGCACCTTCATGCTTTCAAAAAAATCGCGTGTTTTTTCGATGGCGGCATCAATGCGGGCGGTATCCTCCCCGGTTGTAATTCCCCACACGCGTTCGGCGTATTGCAGAAGTTTTTCCTTCTTCTCCCCCGCGCGCATCTTCAGCAGCGCCGGCAGCACCACCGCCAGGGATTTTCCGTGATCCAGGCCGCGCAGCGCCGTCAGTTCATGGCCGATCATATGCGTCGCCCAGTCCTGCGGAACCCCGACGCCGATCAGCCCGTTGAGGCCAAGCGTGGCGCACCACATCAGGTTGGCGCGCACATCATAATTCTCCGGTTCGGCCAGGGCCCGGGGTCCTTCCTCGATCAGGGTGAGCAGCAGGCCCTCCGCGAAACGATCCTGCAGCTTCCCGTTGACGGGAAACGTCAAATATTGCTCGGTCACATGGACAAACGTGTCCACCACGCCGTTGCCGATCTGCTCCGGCGGCAGCGTATAGGTCTTCGTGGGATCAAGCACGGAAAATTTCGGAAACAGCGACGGATGCATGAAGGGAAGCTTGGCGTTCAAGGCGCGATTCGTGATGACCGCTCCGTTGTTCATCTCGGATCCGGTCGCCGGAATCGTCAGAACCGTTCCGAAGGGGATCGCCCCCTTTGCCTTCTTGCCGTAACTGGCGACAATCTCCCAGGGATCTCCCTCATGGGGAACGGCTGCGGCGATAAACTTTGTCCCGTCGATCACGGAACCGCCGCCGACAGCCAGCAGAAAATCGATTTTATTTTTGCGCGCCGTCTCCACACACCGCATCAGCGTCTCATAGGTCGGATTGGGCTCAATGCCTCCAAATTCTTCCATCGCGCAGCTCTGAAGCGCCGCCCTGACCTCATCATATACGCCGTTGCGCTTGATGCTGCCGCCTCCGTAGGTCATCAGAATCTTTGCCCGGGGGGGAATTTCTCCGGCAATATCCTTGATCCTTCCCTCGCCAAAAAGAATTTTTGTCGGGTTATAAAACGTAAAATTGTTCATATTCCCTCCTTTTGTGAGATGGACTGCAAAAGCCTGCGGAAAGATTCCAAGGGCTGGGCTCCCGTGATCTGGTATTGGTTGTTGACAATGAACAGGGGAATTCCGGTCAGGCCCAGCAAACGCCCTTCCTTTGCCGCTTGAGCCAGCCGGGGCGCATAACGTCCGTCTTTTGCCGCCGCCAGCGCTTCCTGTTCGTCGAGACCGCTTTCGGCCGCGACAGCGCCTACCACCTCCGGGCGGCCAATGTCCTGGCGCCGGCTCAGATACGCCCGAAACATGTTTTCATGAAAGACGTCATGCCTCCCCTGGTCGCGGGCATACTCCGAGGCCAAAAGCGCCAATCGGGAATTGGACAGCACGGTGTGTTCATTGAAGACGATGCCCAGTTCACGACCCCGCGACTTCAACCCGGCGTAAAAGGGCGCAAGGTCTCTGCCTTTAAAGCGTTCGGAAAGCAACAGACCTCCGGGCGGGGTTTCGGGATGCAGCTCGTAGCTCACCCACTCTTCCTTAATCGGATATTCTTTCTTCAACCGATCGACAATCGCCTTGCCGATATAACAGAAGGGTCAGACATAGTCGGAAAATATTTTAAAATGAAAGGTCATCCGCTTCATCCTCCCGCGATCCCTCCCAAGGGGAGAGAAGAAAGCATTGAAAGAAACGTTGACAATCTAGCTCAGGCGTTTTTCCAGGGCGTTGAGCTCTTTTTTCAGCTCTGCAGGCAGTCGATCGCCGAATTTTTTATAATGTTCGCGGATGCCTTCAATTTCTTTTTTCCACTCTTCCTTATTGACGCTGAGCAGTTCCTTCATATCAGCCGCGCTGACGCTCAGGCCGGTTGTGTCGATCGCATCCTCGGTGGGCATGAAGCCAATCGCGGTTTCGCTGGCTTTGCCTTTGCCCGCCGACCGTTCAAAGACCCATTTCAGCACGCGGCTGTTTTCGCCGTAGCCGGGCCACAGCCATTTGCCGTCTGCTGTTTTTCGGAACCAGTTGACATAGAAAATCTTCGGCAGTTTGTCCGCTGATGTTTTTGTTCCGATGTTGATCCAGTGCTGGAAATAATCCCCCATATTGTATCCGCAGAAAGGCAGCATGGCGAAAGGATCGCGCCTCACCTGGCCGATGTTGGCGGAAATGGCCGCGGCGGTGATTTCAGAACCGACAATCGAACCCAGGAATACGCCGTGATTCCAGTTGAACGACTGGTGAACCAGCGGAACGGTGGAGGGACGGCGGCCGCCGAACAAAAACGCGCTGATGGGCACGCCCTTGGGATTTTCCCAGTCGGGATCGATCACGGGGCACTGGCGAGCCGGCGCCGTGAAACGGGAGTTGGCGTGGGCGGCCACTTTACCGCTGTCTTTCGTCCAGACGTTGCCGGTCCAGTCGATGATCCTGCCGGCCGGGGCGTCGTATCCGATGCCTTCCCACCATACATCGTTATCTTCCGTCAAGGCGACGTTGGTAAAGATGGTGTTCTTTTCAATGGCCTTCATGGCATTGTAGTTGGAGTCCTCTGAAGTGCCGGGAGCGACGCCGAAGAAACCGGCTTCGGGATTGATGGCATACAGCCTGCCGTCGGCGCCGAACTTCATCCAGGCGATGTCGTCGCCGACCGTTTCCACTTTCCAGCCCGGGATGGTGGGAATCAACATGGCCAGATTGGTCTTGCCGCATGCGGACGGGAATGCCGCCGCCACGTATCTTTTTTCGCCTTCGGGATTGGTGATGCCGAGAATCAGCATGTGCTCGGCCAGCCAGCCCTGCTCTCGGGCCATCACCGACGCAATGCGCAACGCAAAGCACTTTTTCCCCAGAAGGGCGTTGCCGCCGTAACCGGAGCCATAGGACCAGATCGTCTTTTCTTCCGGGAAATGGGAAATGTACTTTCTCTCGATCGGGGCGCAGGGCCACTTGGATCCGTCGGATTCTCCGTCGGCCAGGGGCTTGCCCACCGAGTGCAGGCAGGGAATGAACACGCCGTCTTCGCCCAGCACGTCCAGGACCTTCTGGCCCACACGGGTCATGATGTGCATATTCACGACGACGTAAGGCGAATCGGTAATTTCAATGCCAATCCGGGCGATGGGGGATCCCACCGGCCCCATGCTGAACGGGATCACGTACATCGTGCGGCCTTTCATGCAGCCGTCGTAAAGGCCTTTCATCGTTTTCTTCAATTCATCCGGATCGATCCAGTTGTTGGTGGGGCCCGCTTCATCCCTGGACTTCGACGCGATATAGGTGCGGTCTTCCACACGCGCCACGTCGGAAGGATCGGATCGGAACAGGAAGCAATTTGGACGCTTTTCCTTGTTCAGGGGCGTGGCCAGGCCCGAATCGACCATAATTCTGATCATGGAATCATATTCATTCCTGGAGCCGTCGCACCAGTAAATTTTTTCCGGTTTACACATTTTGGCCATGTCATCTACCCACTGGACGAGCTTCTTGTTTTTGGTCATACTGCTGTCGTTCATTCAACATCTCCTTTGTCCTTATTTTCAAAGCCCTGCTTTGAAGAGCAGGCTTTCATTTTCCAGGCAAACCCGCCTTCTTACGGCAAGTAGGCTCCACTAGTTGAAAATAGCCAAAAAAGCAAATCATTTTTGAATGGCCTGCGGGGCAACTTGATTTCATCGCGGATCAAGAGACGGCGTCTTGCAACGGCCTTCCCGGACAGTGACGGGCGGCCGATATCCCACGGCCCTATCCGATGCTCCTCGAATCGGTTTTCATGAAAAACGTCAGGCCTCATCTGCTCAAACGCATGCTCCGCGCGCCGCTTATTTTAAATGCCTGGTTTTCCGATAGCGGTAATACCGCAGGGGAATGACGATGACGAAAAAGGGAATCATGTATATGGCGGCAACCAGCGGCTCGACGGGACCGAAAAACTCGGAGGAGAAGACGATCACGAGCACGTTGTTGATGTTCCCCAGCATGACCGCTCCGGCCAGATGATTATGCAGGGGCCCCTTCCGGAAGAAAAAGATTCCCACCGCGCAATAGATTGCCGCCAGGACAAATACGACGACGGTCGCCATGAGTATCGCGGACGGTTCTTCCTTGAAAAACGGCGCCCAGCGGTAAAACACTCCGAGGTTGATCAGGGCAAACATCAGCAGGGCGACGGGAAACTGAATCTTCAGAATCGGCGCAACCAGCCGGGGCAGCAGATATCGGATGATTTCCACGATCAGAATAGGAATAAAAATCACCATCGCCAGCATTTTAAACATGGCCAGAAAGGAAATCGCCGCATCTTTCGCAATCACGATCTTGATGAGCGCCGGCAGCGTAAACGGCGCAAGCGCAGAGGTGATGACAACCACCACCAGAACCAGCGATGAGTTGCCTTTGACCATGTTCGATATCATCGGCGAAACCACGCCGGTGGAAACGCCCGTCAAAAGCAGGGCGGCGAGCGCATAATCCGGAGCAACCGCGTAAAAGACGCCGTAAAGAACCACCGGCAACAAGGCGAGCTTGAGAGCGGTAAAACCAAGAATCTCCCGGATGTGCCCCCGAAGCGCTTTCCACACATCCGCCAAATCAATCGACAAACAGCTCAGAAAAAAATTGATCATCAGACAGTAAACGGGAAGCGCCTGAAAACGGGCGCCGAAATCGGGAAAAAGAATCGCGACGGTCATGGACAGGATCACCACGACAACCAGAATGAAATCATGAAGACGAAACGGAGTTTGCATGATCATGGGATACCAGATGGCGCCTATCTTATCAACATCTTTCGCCTTTACAACTTGATGTCCGTCATGGACGATGGCACCTTGCGTGAGAAACGCCTGTATAAAACATAGCCGTAGATCAACAGGTTTACGGCAATGACCAGTCCGCCGAGAATATACTGGGTCAAGGCGGAAAGCCCCGCCGGATAAATCACCGGGATCAGATATTGAACAACGAAGTCTCCCGTGTAGGGCGCTTCACCGCCCAACCGGCGCAGGTGATTCTCCAGAGGCGTCAGCGGACAAATCCATCCGGCAAATTCGATGAAGGCCCCCCAACAGGCGGCGGGAAGATGCAGCCAGACCATTTGCGGCCAGCGAAGGATCAGCAGGCCGCCCGTCACAACGAAAAGAATAAACAAAAAATGAATGATGATCAGCGCATCCGCCAGCAGGCTATACATAGGATTTCCTTCCGCGGGATAATATACCGCCGCCCGGCATTTGGTTCAACTGTAAACCGCCGTTTTTCATATCCATGTTTTTATGATAGATATAGCTCCGTTGGATAAGGAGTCAAGATGTTTGGCTGGTTGGCGAAAAAACGACGACGGAAAATCCTGGAGGCGCCTTTTCCCTTCGAATGGGAAGCCATCATCCGCAAGAATATGGCGCATTATAAATTGCTGGATGAAGACGAACAAAGGCGTCTTCGCGAACGGATCGCCGTCTTCATGGCTGAAAAAAACTGGGAGGGATGCGGCGGTCTTGAACTCACGGACGAAATTCGCGTCACCATTTCCGCCATGGCCTGCCTGCTGATATTGAACCTTCCGCGTCAGGACTACGAAAATGTTGAATCCATCCTGGTCTATCCTTCTGAGCGGATCCTTCCCGAACAAAAAATCGGTTTCTTTGAAACCGCGCTCGCGCCGCTGGAAACCCCGGGCCCCATCAGCGGACAGGCTTTCGAACAGGGCCCGATCCTGCTGGTCTGGGACGCGGTTCACGAAAGCATCCGTTATGCCGGATACGGCTACAATGTGGTGTATCATGAATTCGCCCATAAACTGGACATGCAGGATGGCGTCGCGGACGGCACCCCCCGATTGAGAGACCGCGCGGAATACCGCGACTGGGTCAAAACCTGTTCACGCGAGTACAAAAAACTCCTCAAGAACGTGGAAAGAGGAAAGCGGACATTCCTGGACGAATACGGCGCGAAAGATGAAGCCGAGTTTTTCGCCGTCGCCACGGAACATTTTTTTGACCAGCCGCTCGGCATGAAGAGGGCCGTGCCGGAGCTGTACCGCGTTTTGAAAAATTTTTACCGCCAGGACCCCGCCGCCCGCGAAAGCCAGTACGCGGCGGCGCGGGAAGAACAAACCCGAAAAACCGAAGCGGCCTTTGCAAAAGCGACGGACGAAAAGAAGGGAGACAGGGAATGATCGACTATATCGAACGGCATGAAACCTACGTCAGGGAATTGCTGACAGGCCATCCGGAAAAAGAAACGCTTGCCGAACTGCTGGGTTATCACGACCGTCAGATTTCCTGGGTGCAGCAGGAACGTCTGGCCCATCTGATCACGATGATGTTTGTATGTCTTTTCTTCCTCCTGGCCTTCGGATGGACGCTTATCCATTTCACGCTGCCGTATATCCTGCTCACCACCCTGCTTCTGATCCTTTCGGCCGCCTACATCCTGCACTACTACCGCCTGGAAAACAGCGTTCAGCGCTGGTATGTTCTGTCCAATCAAATCAGAGAAAAACTGCTTCAGGCAAAATAAATGCAATAAAAAAAGCCCCTTGTCCATTTGGACAAGGGGCCTTAATCTTTTAATCTTTAGCCTTCAGTCTTCAACCTTCAGCCTTTTTCTTACATTCCCATTCCGGGATAACCGCCTCCGGGAGGCATACCGGGCATTCCGCCGCCTGCACCCTTCTCTTCGGGCTTGTCGGCGATCATGCACTGGGTGGTCAGCAGCAGAGCGGCAACCGAAGCCGCGTTTTGCAGGGCAAAGCGCGTCACCTTGGTCGGATCGATGACGCCGGCGGCGATCATGTCTTCGTACTCATCCGTCCGGGCGTTGAATCCGTAGGAACCTTTCTTCTCTTTCACTTTTTCGACCACAATGCTGCCTTCCAGGCCCGCGTTGCAGGCGATCATTTTGATCGGTTCTTCGATGGCTTTCTTGACGATGTTCACGCCGATCTGTTCGTCGCCGTCCAGGGCCAGTTTGACCAGAGCGGGCAGGGTGCGCAGATACGCAACGCCGCCGCCTGGAACAATACCTTCCTCCACGGCCGCACGGGTGGCATGGAGCGCGTCTTCCACGCGGGCTTTCTTTTCCTTCATTTCGGTTTCGGTCGCGGCGCCGACTTTAATCACGGCCACGCCGCCGACCAGTTTGGCCAGCCGTTCCTGAAGTTTCTCGCGATCGTAATCGGAGGTGGTCTCTTCGATCTGGGCGCGGATCTGTTTGACGCGGCCTTCCAGTTCGGCGCGCTTTCCTGCGCCGTCGATGATCGTGGTGTTGTCCTTGTCGATGGTGATCTTCTTGGCGCGTCCGAGGTCTTCGATTTTCACGTTCTCCAGTTTGTAGCCCATGTCTTCGGAAATCATCTTGCCGCCGGTGAGGATGGCGATGTCTTCCAGCATGGCCTTGCGGCGATCGCCGAAGCCGGGGGCTTTAACGGCCGCCACATGCAGCGTGCCGCGGATCTTGTTGACCACCAGGGTGGCCAGCGCTTCGCCTTCGATGTCTTCGGCGATGATGAGGAGCGGGCGGCCCATTTTGGCGATCTGTTCGAGGATCGGCAGCAGATCTTTCATTCCGCTGATTTTCTTTTCATAGATCAGGATGAGCGCGTCTTCCAGCGCGACAATCATCTTGTCGGGATTCGTGACGAAATAGGGGGACAGGTAGCCGCGGTCGAACTGCATGCCTTCCACGATCTCCAGTTCCGTTTCGAGCCCTTTGGCCTCTTCCACAGTGATGACGCCTTCCTTGCCGACCTTGTCCATCGCGCCGGCGATGATGTTGCCGATGGTTTCATCGTTGTTGGCGGAGATAGTGCCGACCTGGGCGATTTCTTTCTGGTCCTTGGTGGGTTTGCTCATTTTGCCGAGCTCTTTGACGACGGTTTCCACGGCCTTGTCGATCCCGCGTTTCACGTCCATGGGATTGGAGCCTGCGGCGACGGCTTTAACGCCTTCGCGGTAAATGGCCTGGGCCAGGATGGTGGCGGTGGTGGTGCCGTCGCCTGCGACGTCGCTGGTCTTGCTGGCCACTTCCTTGACCATCTGCGCGCCCATGTTTTCAAATTTGTCTTCGAGTTCGATTTCCTTGGCGACGGTGACGCCGTCCTTTGTCACGGTGGGAGAGCCAAAGCTCTTGTCAATAATCACATTGCGGCCTTTGGGGCCGAGGGTTACCTTCACAGCATCGGCCAGGGTGTTGACGCCCTTCAAGACCGATTTTCTTGCTTCTTCATCGTAAAGAAGTATTTTTGCTCCCATTGTACAGATTCCTCCTTATATTTTCTTATATTTTCTTATTTTTCGATAATGCCCAGAATGTCGTCTTCTCTCATGATGAGGTATTCTTCGCCGTCAATTTTCACTTCGGTGCCGCCGTATTTGCTGAAAAGGACTTTGTCGCCCACGGTGACTTCTGGTTTGATCAGTTTGCCGTCATCCGCCACTTTGCCTTTGCCGACCGCAATCACTTTGCCTTCAATCGGTTTTTCCTTGGCCGTATCGGGGATGATGATCCCGCCCTTGGTTTTGGTTTCCTCCTCCAATCGTTTTACAATGATCCGATCCTGTAAGGGTCTGATTTTCATACTGATTCTTCTCCTTTCTTCCTTATAAATATTGTAAAGTAAACCATCGAATTAGCGGCGTTATTTTATGCACGATTTCCCCCCTGTCAAGGCATGGAGAAACTATTTTTCGGGAATTCTCTGCAATGTTTTCAGAAGAGGATTTCCAGCAGTTCCTTCAGGGAAGTGATGGTCCGGATTTCCATTTTTGCCGTTTGGGTCAGGGAGGCGATATTGGTTTTGGGAACAATGCACCGGTTAAATCCCAGACGGCCCGCCTCCTTCACCCGTATATCAATCTGAGAGATCGCCCGCACCTCGCCCGTGAGCCCGACTTCGCCCAGAACCACCGTCCGGGCGTCCACCGGCCGGTCCAGAAAACTGGACGCCATGGCCGAGACAACGGCCAGATCCACGGCCGGCTCTTCCACACGTACGCCGCCCGCAACGTTCAGAAAAATGTCCGACCCGCCCAGGTTGAGGCCGCAGATCTTGTCCAGCACCGCCACCAAAAGCGAAACCCGGTTGTGGTCCACACCGATGGCCGTTCGCCTGGGCATGCCTAAATTGGAGGCGCTCACCAGCGCCTGGATTTCCACCAGAATCGGACGGGTGCCTTCGAGGCTTGCCAGCACCACCGATCCGGGAGCGTTTTCCGGCCGTTCCGCCAGAAAAAAGGCGGAAGGATTGGGCACTTCCGTAAGCCCGCGGTCGCGCATTTCAAAAACGCCGATTTCGTTGGCGGGTCCGAAGCGATTTTTCATGCTGCGGACAATCCGGTAGGCGTGCCCGGAGTCGCCCTCAAAATACAATACCGTATCCACCATGTGCTCAAGCACTTTTGGCCCGGCTATGGCGCCGTCCTTCGTTACATGGCCGACCAGGAACAATGGAACGGCGCTTTTCTTGGCGGCAAGAATGAGCCGCGACGACGCTTCGCGGACCTGCCCCACGCTTCCCGGCGCGGACATCAGATCGCCGGAATAAACCGTTTGAACGGAATCGATCACCACAACGGCCGGTTCGATTTTCCGGATCTGCTCCAGAATCTTCTCCAGCGACACTTCCACCAGCACCAGCAAATCGCGGGCCTGCGCGCCGATCCGGTCGGCGCGGAGCCTGATCTGGGAGGCGGACTCCTCGCCGGAAACATAGAGCACTTTCCGGCCGCCCGCAGCCAGATTTTTCATCATCTGCAGCATCAGCGTCGATTTGCCGATACCCGGTTCGCCGCCGATGAGAATGGCCGAGCCACTGACGATGCCTCCCCCCAGCACGCGATCAATTTCAGCCATGCCGGTGACGATTCGCTTACCTTCCTCGGCCGGAATGTCGAATATGGGAAGGGGCTTGCCCCCGAACACCAGATCGGGACGGCCGCCCGCCTCCGGATCCGTCACCAGTTCTTCGGCAAAGCAGTTCCAGCCGTTGCAGGACGGACACTTGCCCAGCCACTTGGGCGACATATAGCCGCAGTGCTGACAAAAGAAGCTGGTCTTGCTCTTTTTCAAAAGGCATTTCTCCTTGACTTGGGTGAGTCACAAGAGCATATTTTCCGTAAAAACGCCAATACGAATTTAAAAGGATCAATGGATGATACGCATAAGAATACTCATCTTATCAGCCATTCCGGTGTTTGTCTTTTCTCTTCCCGTTTTCGGTTTTTTTGACGATATCAGGCTGAGCAGTTATGCCCAAAAACAGCAGATTCATGAAATCATTGCCATGCTGCAGCCGAAGCTGGACAAAGGCGATACCTTGAATCCCCTTCAGATTTATTTGCTGGCTGCCTCCTACACTTCCACCCGTGACTATCGCAAGGCGCTTATGACCATCGACATCATGCAAAAACAAATCGACCGGGGGGAAAGAACTTATTTAGGCAGTGATTTTACCGTCTATCCGCAAATCCTGCGCGGAGGCATTTATCTGGGCCAGGGAGATTTTCTGAAATCTATTGCGGAAGGCGATCTTGCGTATCGCTTGCTCCATGAAAACGGCCGTGAAAAGCAGAATTTTTACACATCTCAACTGATCGAAATATACGATTTTCTGGGCGTTGCCCACGCTCTGGCCGGCCATCAGACGGAAGCTCAAAAAATAGCCGGCGCTCTGCAAAAGGTCAGCATTACGGTGATGAACGGTCCTCCAAAATACAGCGCTCTGGCGCGGATCTACATGGCTTTGAAAGAATACGACAAGGCGCTGACGGCCATCAGGAATCCAAGTGCAAGGGTTACAGGATTTATTACCGCCTTCTACGATCAGACTTTTCAGGAAATTCCCAAATTGTATATTTTATCCAAAAGCCTGTATGAAACGAGCAACCTGCCGGAAGCCAGGCAGGGCTATGATCAGCTTTTACGACACCCGCAGATCGGGCAGATCGGCGGCATATACTGGATTGTGCTTTGCGACCGGGCAAAAATCGCGTTGTCGGAAGGACAGAAAAGCATGGCCGAAGACCTGCTGAAAAAAGCGGTTCAGGTGATCGAGCAGCAGCGTTCATCGATCAATACGGAGGCGGGGCGCATCGGTTTTGTCGGCGACAAACAGGATGCCTATGCGCAGTTAATTGATCTGCTTCTGTCCGATAAACGGTACCCGGAAGCTTTTGCATACGTGGAACGCTCCAAAGCGCGCGCCCTGGTTGATTTGCTTTCCTCGCAGAAGAATATTCCGGTGCGGGGGGAAAACGTTCAGCGGTTGAAAATGAATTTGAATCAGATGGCGGAGGCGGAAAGCGAACTGGCCGCCGTATCTTCCGCGGCAAACCGGGAGTCTCAAAATAAAACCCGATCGGTTTTGCTGACCCTGAAAAAGGAGCTGGGAGAAAAAGCTCCCGAAACAGCCGCTCTGGTTACGGTTCAGGCGCCTTCCACAACAGACATTCAAAAATTAATCGGGTCGGATGAAACCCTGCTTGAATATTATTCAACAGGACGGAACTGGTATGTTTTTGTGTTGTCGCCGTCATCCGTTGCCGTTTACAAATTAACGACAGATGATCTTGCGAAAGATGTCCATGATTTCCGTAAAATGATTACGCTGAACGCTTCCGAAAGTTACAAAGCCCGGGCGGAAGCGCTTTACCGTCAGCTTTTCGCGTTCGTAGAGCCGTCCATCAAGACCAGGAAGCTGATCATTGTTCCACACGGCGCTTTGCATTACCTGCCTTTTTGCGCTTTAGCTCAGGGCGGGAATTATCTGATTGACCGCTACAGCATCCGGACGCTGCCCAGCGCCAGTGTTTTGAGTTTTCTGAAAGCGCGGACCGGTCAGCCGCGCACCGGCCGTTCGCTGATTCTGGGAAATCCCAAATTGGATGATCCCAAATACGATCTGCAATTCGCCCAGGCGGAAGCGCTGGCTGTCGGGGCCATCCTGCCAAACTCAAAGGTACTGCTGCGCTCAGAGGCGACCAAAACGAATTTCATGGCGGAAAGCAGCCAATTTTCCATCATTCATCTGGCCGTGCATGGAACCTTTGATCCGGATAAGCCGCTTGATTCATCATTGCTGCTCTCCGGGGACAAAGTCAGCGATGGCTTGCTGACCAGCGCCGATCTTTATCGCCTTTCGCTCCATGCCGATCTGGTTGTGCTCAGCGCGTGCGAAACCGCCCTGGGGAAAGTGGCCAGCGGCGATGATGTCATAGGCTTCACGCGGGGATTTTTATACGCGGGAGCGGGCTCGCTGATCTCCAGTTTGTGGCAGGTCGATGATCAGGCCACGCATGATCTGATGGTCGATTTTTATTCCAACCGGAAGACGATGCCCAAGGATGAATCTCTGAGACAGGCTCAAATAAAGGTTAAACAAAAATATCCTCACCCTTTTTACTGGGCGGCCTTCCTGCTCACGGGCAATGCGCTTTAGAATGCCGTTTGTTTTATCGCCTTTTTCGCGAGCCGGATTGTTTTTTACCAGCCTTGTGTAGGGCGGCGTACCGACGACCGGCAAGTCGATGAACTTCTGAAAAGCGGGTTGAAATTTACGGAAATAATCGCCGGCCAGTTTTGTGTCGGATGTGGGCAGTTCCAGCGTAAGCGTGAAAATATTGCGTTCATGTCCGGCATAGCTCCCCGGAGACCCCGGATATTAACCGAACTTTTTCAGGGGATGATGGGCTTCTCTGGATATTTTTTCTGCGTTTGAAGATCGTCCTGCTCAACGAATATCGATGAACGGTCAGTGGTGGAATCGTCGTTTTCATGCTTTTATGATTTCCTGTTCGGCGCGTTTCAGCCTTTTTACCGCAGACTCCTTTCCCAAAATGACAAATACTTTATCCAGCTCCGGGCCCTTGATTTTACCGGTCAGCGCCGCCCGGACCGGCATGAACAAATCTTTTCCCCTGGCGCCTGATTTTTCTTTTGCGTGCCGGATCGCAGCGGCGTAAATTTCCGCGGCGTCGCCTTGCGCCCGATTCAGATACGCGCCAAAAGCCCCGACCACCTCGCGGGCGCCGGGCGCCGCCAGCAGCCTTCGGGCTTCCTGCGACGGGGAATAGCGTTCATCAAAAAATAAATCGATGTGATCCCCGATCTCCGCCAGCGTCGTCAATTCTTCTTTCACGATGCCGATGATCTCCTTAAGCCACAGAGGGTCCAGTGTTTCCGGCTGATAACCCGCCTCGCGTAAAAACGGCTGAAGTCTTTCCAGCAAATCGCCGGCGGTCAGGTTTCTTATGTAAAGCGCGTTGAGCCAGCGGAGCTTTTCTTCATCAAAGACCGCGCCGCTTTTCGATGCGCGTTCCAGTGAAAAAGCCTCCGCCATTTCAGACTGCGACAGCACTTCCCGAGCATCGGCAAAGGAGCTTCCCAGAAGCCCCAGATAATTGAGCAGCGCTTCGGGCAGGAACCCCTGTTTGCGGAATTCGCCCACGGACACGGAGCCGTGGCGCTTGCCGAGCTTGGCGTGGTCTTTTCCCAGAATCAGACAATGGTGGGCAAACACCGGCTCGTCAAATCCAAAAGCCCGATACAGCAGAATTTGCAAGGCGGTGTTGGACAGATGATCTTCGCCGCGGATGACATGCGAAATCGCCATCAGATGGTCATCGATCACGACCGCAAAGTTATAGGCGGGCATTCCGTTGGACCGCACGATAATGAAATCGCCCATGGCTTCGCCTTCAAACCGCATCGGCCCCCGGATCAGGTCATGAAATTCAATCGTCGTCCGGGGAACCTTGAAACGATAGGAAGGCTTCCGGCCGGACGCGGCCAGCGCTTCGCGTTCTTTTTCGCTGAGATTTCGGCATTTCCCCGAATAGCGCGGCATGCGCCTGGCGAGAATCAGCGTCCGGCGCTCCTCTTCCAGCTCTTCTTCCGTGCAATAGCAGGGATACGCCAGGTCCGCGTCCATCAGTTTTTTCAGATGCGCCGCATAGAGATCCAGCCTTTCACTCTGCCGGTAGGGGCCATAGGCGCCGCCGATGTCCGGTCCTTCGTCCCAGTCAAGCCCCAGCCATTTCAAGTCCTCCAGAAGACCGGTCTGGTAGGCCGAATCGCTGCGGGATTCATCCGTGTCTTCAATCCGCAGAATGAAACAACCGCCCTCGCGCCGGGCGAACATCCAGTTGAACAATGCGGTGCGCGCATTGCCCACATGCAGATCTCCGGTGGGAGACGGCGCAAAACGGACTCTGGCCTTATGCTCCATCCGCGATCCCTTCCGTGCCGCAGGCCGTCGCCCAAACGGCGATTCCCTCGCCGCGGCCCGCAAAGCCCATCTCCTCGTTGGTCTTGGCTTTGATGTTCACGGCCGTTTCCGGAATCTTGAGCGCCCGGGCAATGTTGGCTGCCATGGCCTGCGCGTAGGGCGCCAGCCTGGGCTTCTCCAGCACGACCGTGGCGTCGATGTTCTCGATGCTCACGCCTCTGGATTCGACGATCCTTCCGACGCGCTCCAGAAGGACCAGGCTGGAAATGTCTTTAAACGCGGGATCGTTATCCGGAAAATGCCGGCCGATGTCCCCCGCTCCGGCCATGCCCAAAAGCGCGTCACAGACGGCGTGCAGGAGCGCGTCGGCATCGGAATGCCCCGCGAGCCCGCGGTCAAAGGGGATTTCCACGCCGCCCAGCTTAAGTTTCCTGTCCTTTGCGAACCGATGGCTGTCGTATCCCAATCCGGCGCGGGGACGGCGCTGCCTGGCCGCCGCGGCTTTCAGAAGAGACTCCGCCATTTTCACATCTTCCGGCGTTGTGATTTTCATGTTTTCATCGGATCCCGTAATCATTTGGACCTTTGCGCCGATTCTTTCCGCCAGCGACGCGTCATCCGTTCCGTAATAATGGTCTTTTTCGGCCGCCTCATACGCGCGGCGCAAAAGATTGTATGAAAACGCCTGGGGCGTCTGTGTCTGCCATAAATTGCGGCGGGGAAGCGTTGTTTTGACGATGCCGTCCTCCGTCGTTTCCTTAATGGTATCCTTTGCGGGAATTCCCAGGGAGGCGGCACCACACCCGGCGGCCGCGGCCAGAACCCGAATAATCATGTCTTCGGTGACAAAAGGCCGGACGGCATCATGAACCATGACGATGTCGCAGGGCAACTTAACGGCCCGCAGGCCGCAGGCAACGGAATCCTGGCGCTGTCTGCCTCCGGCAACAACGGCAGCCACTTTGGTGAGATTGTATTTCTCCACCACCTGTTTCCGGACGGACAAAACATCATCACCCGGGACGACCACAATGATGTCGGAAATCGCCTCCACTTTCTGAAACACAAGAAGCGTGCGCACCAGCACCGGCAAAGCATGGAGCAAAAGATACTGCTTGGCCATCGGAGCGCCCACCCTTTTGCCTGAGCCGCCGGCGGGAATAATAGCCACTGTTTTCATAGCAAATCTCAAAAAAAACAGGCCCGAAAAGCCATTTTCCGGGCCTGTTCCGGATGTTTTTCCTCCCGGCCAAAAAGATGCAGGCAACAGGTCGATAGCTTTGAAAAATGTCATTTCGAGGAGCGTAAGCGACGAGAAACCTTAAGGATTGCCGTTTGTTCAAGATTTCTCCCTTCGGTCGAAATGACAAAAATGGCCGTTATTCAAAGCTCTCAGGTCTATGCATTGCCGCTTTTCTTGTCGGCGGCTTCCTTGAGCTCCGTGAAGATCATTCGGCCGGCCGTCGTCTGCAGCACGCTGGTGACAACCACATCGACGGTCGTGTTGATCATTTTTTGCGCGCTGTCCACGACGATCATGGTTCCGTCGTCCAGATAACCGACGCCCTGCCCCTGTTCCTTGCCTTCCCGGATGATCTTCACCGTCATCTGCTCTCCGGGCAAAACCACCGGTTTCATGGCATTGGCCAGTTCGTTGACGTTGAGGACGCGCACACCCTGCAACTCTGCAACTTTGTTCAGGTTATAATCGTTGGTCAGGAGTTTGGCGTTTAGTTTCTGGGCCAGGGCCACCAGTTTCCCGTCCACGCCTTTTATTTTGGGAAAATCCTGCTCGACAATTTCAATATTGATGGCCGTGCTCTTCTGCATGCGGTTTAAAACATCCAGCCCGCGGCGGCCCCGTGAGCGCTTCATGGAATCCGAGGAATCGGCAATGAACTGGAGCTCATTGAGGACAAAACGCGGAACGATCAGTTCTCCGTCCACAAAACCCGTATCGCAGATGTCCGCGATTCTTCCGTCAATGATCACGCTGGTATCCAGCAGGCGGTGATCCATCAGTTTCCTGGAATCGGGGGTGCGAAAATTGACTTCCTCCGCCTTTTTCGAGCCGATCACAAGCCCCAGGTACCCCAGAATGCCGATCAGGAGCAGATAGATCCAGGGAACAACCTGCTGATTCTGCGGGATCCGGATGACCATATTCAAACCAAAACCGATCATCAGCGCGATCAACAGACCGATGATCATGCCGACCACACCACCCGCGATGATTCTCACGGATTGCTTGCGGATGTTGCGTTCGACCCGAATGACCAGCAGCGCAACGACCAAGCCTATAATTAAGCCGAAAATTGCCTGAAAAACAGCGTATGGACTGGCTGCCGCCATGGCGTAGTAAGCGATAAAATAACCGCTGACCGAACAAATCAAAACCAATAATGCTCTTACGATCAATCGTTTCACCTCCCTTCGAATAAAAGAATGAATGGAATCTTATAAATCAGGAATAAAATTAAGCGAATGTTGCTTCTTGTCAAATGCGTTGAATATGGAGGTCCCGCACACGATCAGGGAAAGAGGGTTTGTTCTTCTTTAAGTTTTCAAAGAGCGAAAAACAGACAGACCCGATATCCATTCGCTATTGCACGGTGAAAATCATCTGCAAATCGCGTTCAACCTTGGCTTCCTGCGCGTTGGTGGCGACGGAGATTTCCTTCACAAGCAGATTTTTCGCGGTATCCATCATCTTCCGCTCGCCGAAAGAAAGGTTTTTATCGCTTTTCAAAATGAACAAATCCCTTAAAACACTGGCAATTTCAAAAACAGACCCTGTTTTGATCTTCTCCAGATACTCCCGGTAGCGCTTGTTCCAGGTTTGTTTGTCTATGGTGACATCTTTGTTTCGCAGGATTTCATACACCTTGGGGATTTCCTTCTCCAGAATGACTTCCCTGAGCCCCACAGCCTTGGCAGAATTGGTTGGAATCATGATCTTCATGCCGTTGCCCATAATTTTCATGACATAAAAAGGCTGCTTTTTCCCCATCACTTCCCTATTCTCAATAGCCTCTATGACACCGACCCCCTGGGCCGGATACACTGCCAAATCACCTACTTTAAACATTGGATACCTGCCTTTCTATTAGAGATCAGGACTTTATCACTTTTTCTTGATTTAGTCAATGATAAATACAGTTTATGAGCTTCGGAAAGGTTGCCCGGGGTTGAAAAAATGGCTTCTTACGGCAAATAAAACAATGGATTCCGTGCTTTGCCCTTGATGCGGATCTCAAAATTAAAATAGGTTTCCCCCGCCTCATCGGTTTTCCCGGCATGACCAATCGTCTGGCCTTTGCCCACGTCCTGGTCCGTCCGGACGGATCTTTTGCTGAGATGGGTGTAAACCGTTGCGAAGTCGTTGGCATGCCGGATAATCACGGTTTCGCCGAAATCTTTTAAATTTGCCGAAAAAATAACCGTCCCGGAAGCCGCCGCTTTCACCCTGGTTCCCGCCGGACAGGCGATTTTAATCCAGTTGTGATACGTTTTGTTCGGTTGAATCCCGAAGCGGGTTTTCACTTCTCCGCGAAACGGCCACGCGAAACGGCCTTTCTCCATCACCACTTTTTCTTCAGAAACCTGGGGCTTTTCCCTGCCGGGTATGTCCGCTTTAGGCGCTGGTAAAACCGTCCCGGTGTCCGGCCTGGATGGTTTGGCCGTCCCGGCCGGCGTCTGCGACGTTTTCTCCTGCGACGGCAAGGGTTTGGCAAGTGTTGAAGGCTTTTCCCCACCGGAAGGCTTGATATCCTTGACCTTTTCTTCCTTGCCGGCATCCGCGGCCGCTTTCCCCGCAGACACCATGACGTCTTCAATCACCTGATCGGCATTCGGAATGAAAATGACGGATCCTTCCCGAATGCTGGCTACGTCCTCAATATTATTGATTTCAGCAAGTTCCTGCAGGCCGGTTGAATAAGCGCGGGCGATGCTGTAGAGGGTTTCCCCTTTTTTGACGATATGGTAAACGCCGCTGGCCTGGGTTTTCTGCATCTGGGAATTCGCGCAGCCAACCGGCAAAAGAAGCGCCGCGATGCACAATAAGAAGCACGCTCCGAAATACCGGCCTCGAATAACGGCAAGAAACCGGCGGGCGAAGGCAGACCGGATCATTCTTTCCATCCGCTTTCCCCGATCAGGCTGACAAAGCGGCAGCCCCCCAGATCTTCCTTTTTCAGTTCGGACGGATCTTCAGTCGAGCGGGTAAGTTTATAAAGCGTCTGCACTTCCCGGCCGCCCACCGGGACAACCATTCTGCCCCCGGGAGAAAGCTGCGCGACCAGATGCTGTGGAAATTGCGGAGCGGCGGCGGTTGTAATGATCGCATCGAAAGGCGCCTCCTCTTTCCATCCGTACGATCCGTCGCCGACGCGAATGGCGACGTTATAGCAATTCAGCCGGTCCAGAATTTTGCGGGCGCGCGAGGCCAGCACCGCCACCCGTTCGATGGAAAAGACCCGGTCGGCCAGTTTGGCCAGGATAGCCGTCTGGTATCCCGATCCCGTGCCGATTTCCAGAACCCGCTCCATCCCTTTCAATTCCAGGGCCTGTGTCATCAGCGCGACGATATAGGGCTGGGAAATCGTCTGCCGCTCTCCGATGGGCAGCGGATTGTCGCTGTAAGCCTGGTTAATCAACCCCTCATCCACGAAAAGGTGACGCGGGACCGTCTCCATCACTTTCAAAACACGGTCGTCACGGATGGAACGACCGCGAATCTGCGTTTCCACCATGCGAATGCGCTGCTTTTTGTACCTGTCCATCAAACCGCCTGCATCTTTTTCTTTTTGGAGGGAATCCGGTAGAGTCTCTGAACCGTTTCGTGTCTGCGCAATCCCAGGGCTTCCCGGGTTACAATCAAATAATAATATTGAATCTCGGCTTTTTGGCAGGCCGCGTTAAATTGCTCAACAATTTCGTTGATTTCTTCAAAAACCGACTGCTTTTCCTTCGGATGCGCGCCCTCCGGCGAGCCGGTTTGCAGCGATTGCCAGCGAAACATCATTTCCCCGAACCGTCGGTCTAACCGGTCCAGCTTCGCAAGCGCATCCTCGACGGCAAAACCCGCCCTGGCCAGAACCGCCGCTCTTTCCCGCAGCAGTTCTTCACACAAACTTTCCTGGTGTTTCTCTCTTCCGCTATGCAGTGCCTGCGCCATAAAACCTTCTTACCGATTCTCGAGGGCCTCTATCATTCAAGCGCTTAATTTTCAAGTTAAAAGCGCTTACTTCCGAAACGAAGAAATTTTTTTCTTTACAGTTCAATATTATTTCGTTACATAGACGCCCCGATAAACGCAACCGACAAACTGGTGCTCCCCATGCGCTCTGAAACGACATTTCCCATGTCCCGGGCCGTCCTCAATGCCTATGCCGAAGGACAGGAAGACGAAACGCTGCTGCCTCTGGTTGGGGTCAACCAACAGCAGACCCCCCTGGGAAGAATCCAGCCGGGCGACTCGATCATCTTTTACAATATCCGCGGCGAACGCGAAATTGAATTGAGCCGCAGTTTCACGGAAGAAAACTTCCGGAAATTCCCCGTCCACCCCGGGCTTCCCGTGCACTTCACCACCATGATCGAGTATTCGAAAGACCTGAACACCGGGGTCGCTTTTCCGCCCCGGGGCGTTCTTTCCGATACTTTAAGCGACATCATCGCGGCGCATGGACTGGCGCAGGCAAAGATAACGGAGGCGGAGAAAGCCGTCCATATCAGCTATTTTTTCAACGGGAAGAAAAGTGATCCGCTGCCGAAAGAAGAACGAATCGTTGTCCCGACGCGCAAGGACGTCAGGCTGTTCGATGAAGCGCCCGAAATGTCCATTGATGAAATTTCACGGGAGGCCGAAGCCAGAATTCAGGATCCCTCCCGCCGTTTCATCGTCGTCAATTTCCCGAATGTGGACGTCGTCGGCCACATTGAAAACGAACCGGCGATCCTCCGGGCGGTGGAGGCGGTGGACCGGCAAACCGGAGCGCTGGTGGACCAGGCGCTTCGTCAGAACATGGCCGTCATCGTCACCGCCGATCACGGCACCGTGGAAAAATGGCTGTATCCGGACGGAGGCGTGGATACCGGACATACGGACAGCCCCGTGCCCTTCATTCTATTGCATCCGGAGCAAAAATTCTCTCTGAAATCCGAAGGAGAGCTGACCGACATCGCACCGACGATTCTGGATTTGATGGGCCTGCCCGTCCCCGCTTCCATGACCGGCTCGTCCCTGATTCAGAAAAAGCCTTCTCCGGTCGTCCCCGTTTCGCGTCTGCTCCTGCTCATTCTGGACGGCTGGGGCCTTTGTGAAAACACAAAGGGCAACCTGATCGCCTGCGCCCAAACGCCTGTGATGGACCGGCTGCTCCGCGATTGCCCTCACACGCGGCTGGCCGCCTCCGGACCGGCTGTGGGGCTTCCCGCCGGGACCGTGGGCAATTCCGAAGCGGGGCATCTGCACATCGGTGCAGGCCGGCGGATTTATTCCGACCGCCTGCTGATCGATCAGGCGATTGCCCGGAAGGAATTTCACCGAAACCCGGCTTTTTTGCGCGCCATGGAAAACGCCCGACAAAACAACCGCGCGCTGCACCTCATGGGCATCGTGTCTTTTTTCAGCTCACACGGATCCATCGAACATCTGTTGGCCCTGATGGAAATGGCCAAACAGCAGGGCGTTTCCGAATTGTATATACACGCCATGCTGGGGCGGCGCGGCGAACAGGCCGAAAGCGGCGCCCGCTACATCCGGCAGGTGGAAGAAAAATGCCGGTCGCTGGGATTGGGACAGGTGGTGTCCGTGATCGGACGATACTGGTCGATGGATCGCGAAGAAAACTGGGACCGGATCGAAAAAACCTACCGGATGCTGGTTTACGGAGAAGGAACCCCGGTCCCCACGGAGGGATGATCGTGAAAACCACTGTGAATCAAACCGTCATCGAACTCGTTTGCGGAGACATTACACAGGAGGAAACCGACGCCATCGTCAACGCCGCCAACAGCCGCCTGGCGGGCGGCGCAGGCGTGGACGGGGCGATTCACCGCGCCGGCGGCCCCGCCATTATGGCCGAATGCCGCAAGATCGGAGGCTGCCCGACCGGCGAGGCCGTCATCACAACAGGCGGCAACCTCAAAGCCCGTTTTGTCATCCATACCGTCGGCCCCGTGTACCGCGGCGGAGGAAAAGGCGAAGCGGGCCTGCTGGCCTCGGCGTATCAAAACAGCCTGAACCTCGCCCGCAAAAAAGGCCTCGCCAGCCTATCCTTTCCGGCCATCAGCTGCGGGGTTTACGGATACCCCCTCCGGGAAGCCGCTTCCCTGGCGCTTTCAACCTGCGTCGCTTTCGCGAAAAACCATCCGGAGATTCGGCACATCCGCCATGTTTTGTTCGATCAACGGACCTACGACATTTTCGCGCAGGAATTGAAAAAAATCACGCCGTGAAAGGTGCGCCTTCATGAACGCCAAGCCGACTTACGAGGAACTGGAGCAAAAAGTCGCCCTGTTGTCCCGGAAAGTGAACGAGCAGCAGGCCATCGAAAATCAATACCGCAACCTGGTGGATTCCACCAGCGACTCCCTGTATCTGGTGGACGCCGACGGCCGCTATCTGTTCATCAATCACAACCACGCGCGGCGTCTGAAAATACAGCAAAACGACCTTGCCGGCCTTTCCTACAAGGACATTCACTCGCCCGAGCAAAACGCCAAATTCGAACGAAAGATCCAAGGCGTCTATCAAACGGGCCTGTCCGATTCCGACGAGCACCACAGTTTGCGGGACGGCCGGTATTTTCTGCGCACCTTCAGCCCGGTGCGGGATTCCACCCACCCTGAACGCGTCATTGCCGTGGCGGTGGTCTCCAAGGACATTACCCCCAGAAGGGAAGCCGAAGAAGCCCTGAGAAGATCCGAGGAGAAATACCGCCGGTTGATTGAATATTCCAGCGAGGCGATTTTTATCATCAGCGGCGGGAAAATCAGTTTTGCCAACAACCGCACGGAAAAGATGCTGGGATATCCGCTGGCCGATCTTCAGGCCATGCCTTTCCTGGAGCTGGTGATTGCCGAGGATCGCGATATGATCGACGAGCGTCAGCAAGCCGTTCTTCAGGAAAGCGAACCGTCGTTGAACAACCGTTTCCGGATGGTCCGCCGGGACGAATCGACCATCTGGGTGGCCGCCAACAGTGTCCTGATGCGCTGGGAAAACGCTCCGGCGACGCTGAACTTCATGCGCGACATCACCCGGCAAAAGAAGGCGGAGGCCAAGCTGCTGCAGGCGCAGAAAATGGAATCCATCGGCACGCTGGCCGGAGGCATCGCTCATGATTTCAACAACCTGCTCATGGGCATTCAGGGCCATGCCTCTCTGGCGCTTTTGAACCTTCACCCCGGTGATCCCAATTACGAACATATCCGGACCATCGAAACCCTGGTCGTCAGCGGCGCCGGTCTGACCAGGCAGCTGCTCGGCTTTGCCCGCGGCGGAAAGCATGAAGTCAAAAGCGTCGATCTGAACGACCTGATTCATCAGACGTCCCGGACCATGGGCCGCACCAAAAAGGAAATCAACATTCATCACCACTTCGAAGACCCGCTCTGGATGACGGAAATCGATCCGGCGCAGATTGAGCAGGTGCTGGTGAATCTGTTCATCAACGCCTGGCAGGCCATGCCCGTCGGGGGGGATCTGCACCTGGAAACGAAGAACATGATCGTGGACGAAAATCGCTTCAAAGACTTCAGCGGCAAAGGCGGCCGCTATGTCAAGATCTCCGTGACGGACACCGGCGTCGGAATGGACGAGAAAACCCGGGAAAGAATTTTTGAGCCGTTTTTCACCACCCGGGAAATGGGGAGGGGCACCGGGCTGGGCCTGGCGTCCGTTTACGGCATCATTAAAAATCACAACGGCTTCATCAACGTCTATTCCGAAAAAGGGCAGGGCTCGACCTTCAATATTTATTTGCCGGCCTCGGCACACCAGTCCCAAAACCATCAATGTCCGGAAGAAGCGTCCGCCCCGGAGAGATCCTCCGACAGGGAAACGATCCTGGTCGTGGACGATGAAGCCATGGTTCTGGATGTGGCCGGCGAAATGCTGAGAACCTTGAACTACCGGGTAATCACCGTTCCCAACGGCGCCGCCGCGATTGACCTCTACCGGCGGGAGCAGGAGCGCGTTGATCTGGTCATTCTGGATATGGTCATGCCGGACATGAACGGGTCAGAGGTCTTCGACGCCATCCGGCGGATCAATCCGGGCGTCAGGGTTTTACTGTCCAGCGGCTACAGCCTGAACGGCCAGGCCGGCAAAATCATGGAACGCGGCTGCAGCGGCTTCATTCAGAAGCCTTTTTCGATAAGCGAACTGGCCGGAAAATTGCGGACGATTCTGGAACAGCCGTCCCCGCGGAAGAAGGCTCCGGCGTCTGGTTCCATGTCCTGAACGGCATCCGGCGCGCGCCCCTGACGATGCCGCGTCAAAGGCAAGCAGAAAACGATGAGAAAACATTTTAAGGGACATTTACAACCCGTGGGCGACATCCTCCTTGCCGCATTGAAGAAAAGAGGCCTGGCCGGCAAACTGGAGGAAAATTTCCTGTTCAAGCTGTGGCCCAAAGCGGTCGGCGCGAAAATCGCCTCGCAAACCTGCCCCGACGGATGGCGCGCGGGCACCCTCTTTGTAAAAACGACCTCCTCCGTCTGGGTGCAGCAGCTTCATTTCATGAAGGAAGACATTCGAAAAAAGATCAACGATCTGGCGGGAAAAACGGTCGTGCGGGAGATTCACTTTACCGTCGGATACAGTCCCGCCCGCAAGGGCGCCGGGCGCCGGGCTGTCCCGCCAAAACTCATGCTGAAGGAGAGAGACAAAAGGATCATCGCCGAATGCACCGAAACGCTGAAAGACCGCGAACTGGCCGAAATCGTCCAACGGGTCATGCAGGCGGAAATCAGCCGCCGCAGGCTTCGGGAGGAGCGGCAAGGTCGCTGAAAAGCTTCTTCATCTCCGGCGTATAGGTTTTCTGCGCATCATAAATGTAAAGCGGCGGCTCCATTTTCAGCTCTTCACGGGAGCCGTTTCTTCCTTCCGCCAGCACAAACGCCGCGTCGGATGACGCATCGGAAAACACCAGCTTCATTCGCTTGGGCTCGATGCCCGTTCTGCGAAACAGGCTGACCAGCTCCACCAGCCGGGTCGCCGGATAAATCGTAAAGACCCTTCCTTTCGGTTTGAGCAGAACCTTCGACGCCGCCAGAAAATCCGCCAGCGATCCCTGAAGCTCGTGGCGGGCAATCGCTTTCTCCGAGAGCGGATTCATCCTGCCGGAAGACATTTTTCGATAGGGCGGATTGAAAAGGACATTGTCAAACGAATGGGAGGGAAAGGCTCTCCCGACGTCCCGGGCGTCGCCCGCAACAATCGCGACGCGCTTTTCCAAACCATTTTGCTCGACATTTCGGCAGGCCAGCTTTGCCAGCCCTTCCTGAATTTCCAGACCGATCCAGCGGGTCAGGGGATGCCGTCTGGCCATGACCAGCGCGAGAATTCCGTTGCCGCAGCCCAGATCCAGATTGACGGACCGGGGTTTTACCGAAGCAAATCCCGCCAGCATCAGGGAATCCAGCGTAAACCGGTAGCCTCTCGCGCTCTGGCGGATTTTCAAACTTCCGTCCAGGATTTCGTCAACCGTTTCTTCATCCGTCATTTCGCCGCTCCCCACTGCGAGGCATGGAGTCTTTTCCGGGCCGGGCTGCCTGCGTCATGATCCGGTGCAAGGACCGCGGGAATCCCCCTGCCGGCTTCACGCTCCGGATTTGAAAACGCAATCCGCTTTTTCAATTTTCCGCGGTATCAATCGGTATATGCAATCTCTTCATCCTGTCAATACATAAAATCCTATACCGGCGATGCCTTTTCCGGTCATCCGGCGACCGGAGCAGGACTTCTCCTGAATTATCCAGGATTTTCTATTCCGCCAACGCGATCATTTCCCAAGATTTTCTTGACAGACCCCACGGCGTTTCCTATACTTTGCCGCGCCAAAATACGGATCAAGGATGCCTCGCCATGCCAAAACTTTCCCTGAAGCGAAAGATCATCGGTCTTGCCGTCGTGGCCGCCGTTTTGCCGGTTGTGGTCATGATGATCCTCATGGGATCTTTCAAAACCTCCGTTTCGAATCTGGCCTCGAAAGAGTTGGGCGACGTCGCCATGGCCAACATGTCCCAGATTGCCAGGGACGTGTACGGGTTGTGCGAAACCGCAAACGACCTGATGCAGAGAAAAATCAACAACGACCTCAATGTGGCCAGAAGCATCCTGAAGCAGCAGGGGGGCATCGATGCGGCCAGGGAAAAGGTCGCCTGGGACGCCGTCAACCAACTGACGCAGGAGACTCAGAAAGTCGAGCTTCCCAAACTGACGGCGGGCGGCGTCTGGCTGGGCCAGAACCGCAATCCGTCAACGCCCACGCCGGTGGTCGATGACGTGAAGCGCCTCGTCGGCATCACCTGCACCATTTTTCAGCGCATGAATGAAGGCGGCGACATGCTGAGGGTCGCAACCAACGTGGAGGACCTCAACCATCGCCGGGCCATCGGCACCTACATTCCCAACCTTTTGCCGGACGGAAAAGTCAACCCGGTGACGGCGGCGGTCCTGAAGGGACAGCCCTATCGGGGACTCGCCTATGTCGTCAACACCTGGTATCTGACCGCCTATGAACCCATCACGGACCGGAGCGGAAAAATCATCGGCATGCTTTACGTAGGGGAAAAGCTGGAGGCCGTCTCTTCGCTTCGGAAAGCGATTATGAACATGAAGGTGGGAAAGCTGGGCTATGTGGGCGTCGTCGGCGGGAAAAACGAGCACCGGGGAAGATACGTCATTTCCAAAGACGGCAAGCGCGACGGGGAAAACATCTGGGATCAGAAAGATGTCCACGGCAACCTCACCATTCAGACCCTGATAACCAAGGCGCTGGCCCAGCCAAAGGGCGAAGCCTTTTATCATGAATACATCTGGCAAAACCCCGGCGATCCCGGCCCGAGGAAAAAGATATCGTCCGTCATTTACTTTGAGCCTTTCGACTGGGTGATCGTGGCTGGCACCTACGAGGACGATTTCTTCGGTCCCATCGGCCATGTGCACGATATGATCAGGTCCATCTTCCTGAAAATGATCCTGGCGGGAGCGCTGATCATCCTTCTGTCCGTGCTGCTGGCCGTGGTCCTGGCCCGGCGGTTGACGGCGCCCCTGGAACTGACGACATCGCTCGCCCAGAAGATCGCCACCGGAGACATTCAGCAAACCCGGGAAGAACTGGCAGGGGCCGAGTCAACGCGGATCATTCAATCCGGAGACGAAACCGGAAAACTTCTCCAGGCCTTCCAGGCCATGACGGGCAATCTCGACTCGCTCATCGGCCAGGTTCACCGGTCGGGCATCCAGGTCACCACATCCGCCACGGAAATCGCCGCTTCGGCGCGCGAACTCGAAGCGACCGTAGCCGAGCAGGCGGCTTCCACCACCGAAGTGACGGCCACCAGCCGGGAAATAGCCGCCACCGCGGACGATCTGGCCCAGACCATGGACGGGGTCAACGCATCTCTCAATGAAACCATCGACATGGCCCAGGAGGGCCGCAAGGACCTCTCCCGGATGGAAACGGCCATGCGGGAACTGGTCAAGGCTACCTCCTCCATCACCTCGAAGCTGACCGTCATCAATGACCGGGCCAACAGGATTTCCCACGTCGTCACGACGATCAACAAGATTTCCGACCAGACCAATCTCCTGTCGTTAAACGCCGCCATCGAGGCGGAAAAAGCCGGTGAATTCGGAAGGGGCTTTTCGGTCGTCGCCCGCGAGATCAGCCGGCTGGCCGATCAGACGGCCATCGCCACGCAGGATATCCAGCAGGTCGTCTCTGAAATGCAGACGTCCGTCGCCTCCGGCGTGATGGAGATGGACAAATTCAACGACGAGGTCCGGCGCGGCGTGGAAACCATGGCCGCGCAGAGCGGGCAGCTTGCCCAAATCATTGATCAGGTGCGCATCCACGGGCCGCAGTTCACCGCCGTCAAGGACGGCATGTACGGCCAGTCCCAGGGCGCGCAGCAGATCAGCGAAGCCATGGGCCAGTTGTCGCTGGCGGCGGAGCAGACCAAGGCGTCGCTGCACGAATTCAAGCTGGCAACGGAGCAGCTCAACGAGGCCATCGCGGGGCTTCAGTCAGAGGTCTCCCGGTTTAAAATCAGCTCCTGATCGGGAAACAACCTATGTTGCTACTTCAGTTTCAGGCAGGCACGGACCGTTACGGCCTCGATATCGGACAGATTATTGAAGTATCCTCCATGGTTTCCCTGAGGGCCGTTCCTCACGCGCCGCCGGAAGTCGCGGGAACGTTCAATTACCGGGGAACCCTCACCCCGGTGGTGGACCTGACCGTGCTTTTGACCGGAGTTTCCTCCCGCCCCCGGATGAGCACGCGCATCATCCTGATCGCCTACCAGGGAGAAGACGGCCGTTCTCACATCCTGGGCCTGCTGGCCGAAGCGGTGACGGAAATGATTGACTGCAGGAAGGAAAGCCTCCAGCAGCCGGTGGTGACCGTCAGCGGCGCGCCCTATCTGGGAGACACGATGTTTGACGAGCGCGGCTCCATTCAGGTCCTGGACATGGAACGGCTGCTCACCCGCGACCTGCTTTTCACCCTTTTCCCGCCGGAGGTCGCCAACGGATGAACGGGCCTTCCGCCATCATGGAATTCCTCACCCTTTCCCTGGGCATGGAGCCGGACTCCGCGGGCAAAGACGCCGTCAACCGGGCCGTTGCAGCCGCCATGCGGCACGAGGGCGTTTCGGATCCGCGCGCGTTTGAAAAGCTGTTCGGGTCTTCTCCCGCTGTGCGGCAGCGGTTGATTGACGCCGTCGTCGTCGGAGAGACCTGGTTCTTCCGCGACAGGGGGCCGTTTCTGTGCCTCGCCCGTCATGCCCTGAACTGGCACGAGGCGCACCCGGGGAACGTTTTGAATATTCTGTCCGCTCCCTGCGCGACCGGCGAAGAGCCTTACTCCATTGTCATGACGCTTCTGGCCGCCGGACTGCCGCCTTCATCCTTCACGGTGGACGGGGTGGATGTCAGCGCCCTGGCCCTCGAGAAGGCCCGCCTTGCCTGCTATTCGAAAAGCGCATTCCGGGGAAATATCGGACCGGACGTCGCCCGCTTTTTCGAGACAACACCTTCCGGCCGCAAAGTTGCCGATCCCGTTGTCCGCCGGGTCGCCTTTTCTCTCGACAATCTGGCTTTGCCCGGAAGCCTTGCCGGACGAGGCCCCTATGCGATCATTTTCTGCAGAAACCTGCTCATCTATATGACCCCTGAAGCCCGCCTCCGGATTTTCGACCGGATGGACCGGCTCCTGATCCCCGGCGGGCTGCTCTTCACCGGTCATACGGAGACAAATTTCTGGCATCAGCGCGGCTATCTGCCCCTCCCGTGGGACAGAGCCTTCGCCCTGACCAAACCCGCCTCCTCCGCCTCGTTTGCCGCTGTCCATACAGGGACTCCCGCAAAACCGATTTCACCCAAAGGCAAACCCGGTAAAATCGCCGTCCTTCCGACGGACGCCGCCGCAAAGGGAAAAACACCGATCCATCCGGACACCGACCCGCCGGAGACTCCCTCCGGGAAACGACGACAACCGGCAAAGCCAGGAGCAGCAAATCCAGATGTCAAATTCCCTCCGACACATGCACAGATTCAGGAGGCCCGGCGGCTGGCTGACGCAGGAGATACGGCAGGCGCCGCCCGTCTCTGCCGGGAATACACGCGCAAATTCGGACCGGCCGCCGAAACCTATTGCCTGATGGGAATCCTCTCTATGGCCGGGCAGGACTTAAACGGCGCGGAAGAATGCTTTTTGAAGGCCCTCTACCTTGATCCCAACCACTATGAAAGCCTGGTTCACATCAGCCTGATCTACCGGCAGAAAGGGAAGGAAATCCAGGCGGCGCTTTACCGGGAGCGGGCCGAGCGGAAAGCGACCGTCAAGGAATAGGCAACCGAAAGAAGGCGGAACAAAAACGATGGCAAACGCAGAAAAATACTGCTGGAAGGTGAAAGGAATCTACGGCGACGGATCCTGTCCGGAACTGGCGCGCCTGATTCACTGCCGCCGCTGTCCCGTTTTCGCCACAGCGGGGAGACAGCATCTGGACCGGGACCTTCCGCTTACATACCTCAGAGAGCGGGCCGCCGTGATGGCTCTGCCCAAAGAGACGGGCAGACTGGGAACCCTGTCCGTAATGGTGTTCCGCCTGTGCGGCGAGAAGTTTGCCGTCAAAACCATCTATTTTCAGGAAGCGGCGGAACCGTCCCCGGTTCACACGCTGCCGCTGAAGGTCAATCGGATTTTTCGGGGAATCGCCAACATTAACGGGGAACTGCTTCTGTGTCTGTCCGTCGCGGACCTGCTGGATCTGACCTCCGAAACGCAGGAAAGCAGGCCTGCGCCGGCTTATGAGAGAATGCTGGTGGTCGGCCGTGAAGGGCAGCGCTTCGTGTTTCCCGTCGAACAGATTCTGGGGGTCCATCGGATTGCCCCGGAGGATCTCGGAGAAGTTCCCGCCACGCTCTCGCGCAGCGCCAGAGCGCTGACCCGGGGCATCTTCCTGCTCAATGGCCGCCCGGTCGGGCTTCTGGATGAAGAGCGGCTCTTCCCCGCCATGACAAGGAGTCTGAACCCATGACCACGGACGCAGCCCCCATCGATCCCCTGATGCTCGATCTGTTCCGCGTGGAGCTGGAAAACAACACCCGGATGCTGGAGGCCGGTCTGGTCACGGCAGAGCGCGACCAGACGCCGGAGCGCATCGAACCGCTGATGCGCGCCGCCCATTCCATCAAGGGGGCAGCCCGGATTGTGGGGTTGAACACAGCCGTCACCCTCGCCCATGCCATGGAAGACGTTCTTTCGGCGGCACAGAGCGGAAAACGGCCGCTGACCTCCACAGCGGTTGACCGGCTGCTCAAGGGAAATGATTTTTTTGCCTCTCTTTCCCGCCTGGACATTCAGGAGCTGCCCGCCGCTCTGGAGCGGGGAACCCAGGAAATTACAGTTATGGCAGGCGAGCTGAGAAACTTTCTCTCGTCGCCTCAGGAGACCGCGCCGGCTCCTACCGCGGCCGCGCAAGCGGAAGAAAAAACGGCCGGGGACGTCCCCCAAAAGGCGCAAGACATTAAAGCCGACCCTTCGCCGGCACCGCGCCCCGCCGAGCCCACACCTCAAAAGCCGCTCCCGGCAGCCGTTTTGGAAAACGCATGCCCGGAGCCGCAAACCGCACCGCCGGCCGTCCGTTCCCGCCGTTCGCAGGATCAGGGAGACGGAGGCCTGGTGCGCGTCCGGTCCGAAAACATGAACCGTCTGATGGCCCTGGCGGGCGAATGCCTCGTGCAGGCCCAATCCATCAAAACCGTCTATCAAAGCCTCCTGGTCCTCAAAAAGGAAATCTTCGAAATCGAAAAACCCCTGCGCGAATTCCTGGAGCGACAGGAAGCAAACGAGCAGGACAAAGGAGCGGAAGACTTACAGCAGACGCTGTCCGGCGCGGTCTCGGCCCAGCAGATCGTTTCCCGGGAAATTGTCCGGTTCGAGCGCTTTTCACGCCGTCTGGAACATCTGGCGCATCGCCTTTACAACGAAGTCATCAGCAGCCGCATGGTGCCTTTCTCGGACGGCCTCCACGGTTTCCCCCGTCTGGTCCGGGATCTGGCCCGGGAAACGGGGAAACAGGTCCGCTTCGAAATTGCCGGAGCCGCCACGCCCGTCGATCGGGATATTCTGGAGCGTCTGGAGGCGCCCCTGTCCCATTTGATCCGCAACGCCGTCGATCACGGCATGGAAACACCCGAAGAACGCAAAGCGGCGGGCAAACCTGCCGAAGGAACCCTCGTTCTGGAAGCGCGCCACGTCGCGGGAATGCTGAACATCTCGCTCACCGACGACGGCCGGGGAATCAATCCCGAGGATTTAAGGGGCAAGGTGGTTGAAAAAGGCTATGTGTCGCAGGACATGGCGGGAAGCTTAAGCCACGCGGAGCTCTTCGAGTTTCTGTTTCTGCCGGGGTTTTCCACGGCCCGCAAGGTAACGGAAATTTCCGGCCGGGGCGTCGGCCTCGACGTCGTTTTCAACATGGCCCATGAAGTGGGCGGAACCGTGCGCGTGGATGCCGACGCCGGCCGGGGCGCCCGCTTTCACCTGCAGCTGCCGCTGACGCTTTCCGTGCTCAGAACCCTGCTTTTGTCGATTGCCGGCGAAGCCTATGCTCTGCCCCTTTCCCGCATCGACCGGGTTTTGTCCCTGGCGCCGGCCGACATCCGGGAAATCGAAGACCGCCCCTACTGCACACTGGACGGGGAGCATGTGGGCATTCTCGACGCGCGCCAGCTTTTCGGGCTGCCGCAGGCTTCCACCCCGCCTGCGGGATTTTCCGTCGTCATCATCAGCGACCGGCTGAACCGCTACGGGCTGGTGGTTGACCGCGTGCTGGGCGAGGAAAATCTCGTGGTCCGGCCGCTGGACAGCCGCCTCGGCAAGGTCCCCAATGTCAGCGCCGGCGCCATTCTGGACGACGGTTCGCCGGTGGTCATTTTCGATGTGGACGATCTGGTCCGTTCCATTCACCAGTTGCTGACGACCGGCAAGCTTCAGAAAATCGGCCGGGGCCGGCAGGCTCTGAAGACGGGCAAAAAGCGCGTTCTGGTGGTGGACGATGTCATTTCCACTGGCGGTTCGCTCAAGGCTCTGGACGCGCTGGCTGAGCAGACCCAGTGCACCATTGTGGGCCAGGCCGCTGTTCTGGCCGAGGGCGATGCAGCTGAGCGCAAGGATATCATCTTCCTGGAGCCGCTGCCTCTGTTCTTCCACTAAGCTGCAATGCGACGCCCGCTCTGCGTTTTCTGCGCTGGAATGCTGGGTGTGGAGTTAGTGTGCGTTTTTTTGCCGCAAACGGAACTTTTTGTGCCGTTTGCGGCATTTTTTGTTGCCGTTTGTCTGGTGCTGTGCATCTTTGATGCTGCCCGCAAAGCAGCGCTCTGCATCCTGCTGGGTGCTGCTGTGGGTATGGCATCGGTGCTGCACACGGCAAACCGGCTGGAGCGCATCCGTGTGCAATATGCAGGCCGTCCGCTGGTGCTGACCGCAGAGGTGGAAAGCACGGCGGATTCCTACGATCCCGGTATCGTGGATGCGGTTTTGCATGTAGAGAAAGTGAACGGCAGCGCGGCATCCTTCCGGGTGGAGTGCAGTGCTTTGCCGGAGTGCAAAGCCGGGGAAAGGGTGCAGGGAAGATTTATACTGTCGGCCCCGGCATCCGGAAGCCGGGTCAGCCTGTATGCGGACGGCATCGCTCTGCAGGCGGAAATGGACGAGGATGGGCCGGAGCTTACAGTTCTGGGCGAAAGCGGCAGCTTCCGCGCCCGCACCCACCGCCTGCAGCAAAGGCTCAGTGCGTCGCTGCGCCGCCGTATGGACGGCAAGACCGGTGGTGTGCTGGCTGCCATGACTACCGGCGACCGGAGTTATCTGTCTTCGGCCATGCGCAGCGCCTACCGGGGCGCGGGTCTTGCCCATGTGCTGGTGGTAAGCGGAATGCATGTGTCCATTTTGTGCGGTGATATCCTCAGCACACTCCTGCCCTACGAGTGGGAGCAGAGCTACCGCAGGCGCAGACGCCGGGCGGTATTCCGAAGTCTGCTGGCCTTTTTGCTGATGGGCGTGACCGGCTTCACACCCTCGGTATGCCGCGCCGCAGTGGCGGTCTGGGTCGGTGCACTGGGTGTGTGGCTGTACGGCCCGCCGGATACCCTTACCTCTCTGGCGGTGGCAGGTATCGTTATGACCGCAGGCAACAGCTATGCAGTGTGCGATATCGGCTTTGAACTTTCGTTTGCGGCGGTGGTGGGCACGGTGGCAGGCGGTGTGTGCATCCGCCGCGCCCGGGATGCGTGGTACCGCCAGTTCTGGAAAAACGCGAAAAATCCGGTGAAGCGCCCATGGTATTTCAACCTGCCGGAACGTCTTTGGGGCCTTGCGGAAAGCATTTGCATCTCGTTTTGTGCTTCGGTGGCCACATTCCCGGTGCTGGTGCTGCGCGGGCTGAGTGTGAGCATTTATGCGGTGGCATCCAGTGTGGCGGTGCTGTGGCTCATCCAGCCCATGATGCTGCTGGGCCTTGGCACGGCCTTTGCCGGCCTGGTACCCGCTCTTGCTCCGCTGTATGGGGTGCTGTCCGCAGCGTCTGCGGCGTTGACCGGCCTGCTCGACCGCTGGGCCGTCTGGATCTCTGCAAAACCGGGCGCGGGAATCTACTTCGATACGGCCTATGCAGCCATCGTGTGTCTGGTGCTGATCCTGTTGTGCTGGCTGGCGTTCCACTGGCGGGTACGGCTGCGGGTGGCAGGGCCATGCATCCTGCTGGCGGCAGCTGTTTCCATCGGGCTGGGCAATGCTCTCAGCCGGGATGTGGTGCACATCGACCTTGTAGGCAGCGCCAACGCGCCGGCAGTGGTCGTCACCCAGAACGATACCGCCGTGGTGCTGTTCCGGGGCGGAGCTTCTGCCCAGAACGCAGTGGAAAACCAGCTTGCCCGGCGGGGCGTGCAGACTGTGGAGCTTGTGGCAGACCTGCGCACAAACCCTAAAACGGCCTGTACACTGGAAGCAGAGCGGACACTTCCGGCAGCAGAAATGGCGGTGAACACAGCACAAAAGCTGCGGTGCACACCGGCTCTGGTGGAAATGCTGCGCACCCGGAATGGCTGTCTTGTGCGGCTGACTGTGGGCAACCGGCAGTTTGCCGTGGTCAATGGAACTGTAGAACTGGCAAAACAGGTCACAGTGCAGTGGCTGCTGGCATCCCCTGCAAAGCCGGATGCTGTGCAGTATAAAAATGTTCTGGCCCTGCGCAGCTATGACTGGATGGACAACAGAAAAGAACTGGCGGCATCCATCAGCCTGCGGCGGCACGGCGGGCTGAAAACGGAGTGATGCTTTGCAATCCGGGCAGAGTGTGGTACAATAGAACAACACCATAAGAGAAGGGAGGTGCCTGCATGGCGACCGAGACAAAACTCCGGCAGTTGGCGGACAAGGGCTGCCCGGTCTACTATTTTTATTCCAGTGAGCGGTATCTGGTGCGGCAGGCGGTCACGGCCATCACCCGCATCCTGACCGCAGACAGCGACGAGGACGCCACGGTTCTGGATGGAGCTGCGCCGGAGATCGAACAGCTCATCATGGCGGCGGGCACCATCTCATTTTTTGGTACCCGGCGTGTGGTGGTGCTGCCGGAGATCGACCCTGCAGCTTACAGTGACAAGGATCTGGAAGAGTTGAACAGCACCCTTTCCAGTCTGGAAAATGCTGTGGTGGTGCTGGGCAGCGTGTTTGAACTGGAGCGCAGCAAGCTCAAAACAGGCAAGCGCGCACAGAAGCTGATCGCGCAGTGCAAGGCGCTTGGCTACACCGAAGAATTGGCTAAGCCCAAGCCCTTTGAACTGAAAATGATGATGATCGACCGCGCAAAGGAGCAGAAAACCACCCTGCCGGACGGCGCAGCGGCGGCGCTGCTGGAGCGCTGCGGCGAGGATCCGTTCCTTTTGGAAAATGAGGTGGACAAGCTCTGTGCATTGTCCGGGTATCAGACGGTCACGGCAGCGATGGTGGCGGAAATGGGCACGGTCAGTCTGGAAGCAGACGTGTTCGAGATGATCCGCATGATCACGGCCAAAAACGCCACAGGTGCCTGCAAAAAGCTGCAGACTTTGCTGCGCCTGCAGCAGGAGCCCATTGCCATTACAGCGGCCATGATCGGCAGCTATGTGGATCTGTACCGGGTCAAGCTGGGGGCAGCAAAACGGAAAAATTACAGCACGGTATTCAAGGATTTTGGCTATAAGGGCAGTGATTACCGGCTCAAGCGGTCGGCCGAAACAGCCTCGCATTACACGCTGGGCCAGATCGAAAACTGTATGCAGGTGCTGCTGGAACTGGACCAGAGCCTGAAAAGCCAGCCTACCGATGACCAGATCCTGCTGGAAACAGCGCTGTGCCGGTTGGCAATGGCGGGGAGCGGACGATGAAGGAAAACGAAATGATCCATACAGGCCGGGTGCTCATTGTGGAGGGCAAATACGATGCGGCCCGTCTCTCTCATCTGACCGACGCCATGATCCTGCTGACGGACGGCTTCGGCATTTATAAGGATAAGAAGCGTCAGCAGCTCTTCAAACAGCTGGCCCACAAAAACGGCCTTATCCTCCTGACGGACTCCGACGCAGCGGGCTTCCGCATCCGCACCTACATCACGAATCTGGTGGGGGAGAAGAACGTGGTGCAAGCCTACGTTCCGGCCATCCACGGCAAGGAAAAGCGGAAGGCTCAGCCCGGCAAAGAGGGGCTTCTGGGGGTCGAGG
>ERZ650306.77-NODE-77-length-48131-cov-11.431463_pt1 | contig 48131 bp, 48 predicted proteins | sample MGYA00376242_ERZ650306 | MGnify/ENA primary metagenome ERZ650306 (study PRJEB26733, sample SAMN07839244) | wastewater metagenome | biome: urban; feature: wastewater treatment plant; material: waste water | place: USA: North Carolina | collected 2016-03-31 ... | reverse complement strand
CTTCCGATCTCATTTATTGGTCCTGCTTCTTGTTCATTTCCTATTAAAAAAAGTACTCTCTTTAACATAAAAATCTCTCCCGTCACATGTTTTATAGTCTATTCAACTTCTGGTGTTATTTTTACTGCTGATGCTACTTTTTCTTCGTTCCTTACTTTCATTATTCTAACTCCTGATGTTGCTCTACCTATTATTGAAATTGATTGAACTTTTGTTCTTATTAAAGTTCCTTCTGATGTTATAAGCATTATTTCCGACTCATTATCAACTATTTTTACATCTACAACTTTTCCAGTTTTATCATTTACTTTTAAGTTTGTTATTCCTTTTCCTGCTCTTGTTTGTAGTCTGTATTCTGATAAATATGTTCTTTTTCCGTATCCTTCTTCTGATAATGTTAATACACTTAATTTATTATCTTCTGGTTCTACAACATTTGCTGCTACGACTGCATCAGCTTTTCTTAATGTTATCGCTCTTACTCCAGATGCCGTTCTTCCCATACTTCTTACATCTTCTTCTTTAAATCTTATTGCAAACCCATTCTTAGTCGCTATAAACACCTCGTCATGACCTTTTCCTGTAGTTAACCCTACAAACTTAAGCTCATCTTCTTCTTTTAACGTAATAGCTCTTATTCCTGTTTTATTTATATTTGCAAATAAACTTAATTCAGTCTTCTTAACTACTCCGTCTCTTGTTATAAAGACTATGTTTCTGTTTTCACCAAATTCTCTAACTCTTATTACAGTACTTACTGTCTCATCATCAGATAATTTAATCAAGTTTCCAATTAATTTTCCTCTTGCTTGTTTTCCTGATTCAGGTACTTCGTATACTTTCATACTAAATACTTTACCTTTTGTTGTAAAGATTAATAGCGAATCAAGATTTTTTGCTATATACATATCTTTTACTATGTCATCTTCAATAGTGTTTGTAGCGTTTACTCCTACTCCACCTCTTTTTTGAGCACGGTAGTTATCGATAGATGTTCTTTTTACATATCCTTTTTCAGTTAATGTAACAACAACTTCTTCATCTTTTATAAGATCTTCTATTCCTATCTCTACTCTTGCATCTGTTATCTCTGTTCTTCTTTTATCTCCGAACTCTTCTTTTATCTTAATTACTTCTTCTTTTATTATTCTATACTTTTTAGAATCATCCATCAATATTGATCTTAATTCTTCAATTAATAACATCAATTCATTATATTCGTTATCAATCTTATCTCTCTCTAATCCTGTTAATCTTTGCAATCTCATATCAAGTATTGCTTTAGCTTGGATTTCTGTAAATGCAAATTTATTCATTAATGATTCTCTTGCTTCATTTGCATCTTTTGATCCTCTAATTATTCTTATTACTTCATCAATATTATCTAACGCAATTTTGAATCCTTCTAATATGTGTGCTCTTCTTTCTGCTTTATCTAATTCAAATTGTGTTCTTCTTGTTACAACTTCAAATCTATGCTCTAGATATTTTTGTAATATTTCTTTTAGATTAAGAACTTTTGGTGCATTATTAACAAGTGCTAACATTATTATTCCAAATGTATTTTGTAAATCTGTATGTTTATATAGGCTATTTAATATTAACTCGTTCTCTTCACCTTTTTTTAGTTCAACAACTATTCTTATTCCATCTCTATCTGATTCATCTCTTAAATCCGATATTCCAGTTAGTTTTTTTGCTCTTACTAAATCTGCAATTCTCTCTATTAATCTAGCTTTGTTTACTTGGTATGGAATTTCTGTTATTATTATTGATTCTCTTCCAGTTTTTGACACTTCGATCTTTGCTTTTCCTGCAACCCTTACTTTTCCTCTTCCTGTTTTATAAGCTTCGTAAATTCCTTGCTTACCATTTATTACTGCTCCTGTAGGAAAATCAGGCCCTTTTATATGCTCTATTAAACCTTCTATTGTTATCTCAGGATCTTCAATTAATGCAACTATACCATCACATACTTCTGTTAAATTGTGCGGAGGTATATTTGTTGCCATTCCTACTGCTATTCCTGTTGCTCCATTTAATAATAAATTTGGTAATCTTGCTGGTAATACTGTTGGTTCATCAAGACTTTCATCAAAGTTTTTTCTGAAGTCTATTGTGTTTTTATCAATATCATCTAATAATTCATTTGTTATTTTTGCCATTCTTGCTTCTGTATACCTCATTGCGGCAGCACTATCTCCATCTATTGAACCGAAGTTTCCGTGTCCTGCTACTAGTTGGTATCTAGAGTTAAAGTCTTGGGCCATTCTTACCATTGCACCGTAAACCGCTAAATCTCCATGTGGATGATACTTACCTAGTACGTCTCCAACGATTCTTGCTGATTTTTTAAATGGCTTATCGTATGACATTCCCATTTCGTTCATTCCAAATAATATTCTTCTATGAACTGGCTTAAGTCCATCTCTTACATCAGGTAGTGCTCTACTTACTATAACACTCATTGAATAATCAAGATATGATGCTTTTATTTCATCTTCTATATATATTGGCTGTTCATTTGAAAGAGAAGTTGTTTGTATCTTATCTAATAATCCATCATCTTCTACTTCTAATGCTTCCACATCTTCATTTTTTTCTTTTTCTTCTTCGTCTTTTTCCAATGCTTTGCTTAATAACTTCTCAAGATTGTCATCTTTTTTTTCGTCAGACATTTTTCACCTCTTCATTTTTTCTTTGTCTTTTTATTATCTTTCACGTGAAACGTTTTTATTCTTATACATCTAGATTTCTAACATAATTAGCATGTTCTTCTATAAATTGTCTTCTAGGTTCTACTTTATCACCCATTAATATATCGAACATTTTATCTGCATATGTTGCATCTTCTAATGTTACTTTCAATAATGTTCTAACTTCTGGATTCATTGTTGTTTCCCATAATTGTTCAGGATTCATCTCTCCTAATCCTTTATATCTTTGTATTGAAAATCTTTTACCTTCTGACTCTAATACTTTTATTACTTTTTGCATTTGATCATCAGAGTATGCATATTTTATTGATTTTCCTGATTGAACTTTATATAAAGGTGGTTGTGCTATATAAATATATCCTCCGTTTATAAGTTCCTTCAAATGTCTATAAAAGAACGTTAACATAAGTGTTCTTATGTGTGCTCCATCAACATCCGCATCTGTCATTATTATTATTTTGTGATAACGAAGTTTTTCTAAGTCCATCTCGTCACCAATACCGGCACCAAATGCTGTTATCATATTTCTGATTTCACTATTTTCCAGTGCTTTGTTTAATCCTGATTTCTCTACGTTTATTATTTTTCCTCTAAGTGGTAGTATTGCTTGGAATCTTCTGTCTCTTCCTTGTTTTGCTGACCCACCTGCCGAATCTCCTTCGACTATGTATATTTCTGATTCTGATGGATCTTTAGTTGAACAATCAGCCAATTTACCTGGAAGTGATCCTATTTCTAATGTATTCTTTCTTAATACTAACTCTCTTGCTTTTTTTGCTGCTTCTCTTGCTCTTTTTGACATTAACATTTTATCAATTATGTTTGTTGTTTCTTTTGGGTGATCTTCTAAGAACATTTTTAAACTGTTTCCTACAACATTTGATACAACTCCCGTAACTTCACTATTTCCTAGTTTTGTTTTTGTTTGTCCTTCAAATTGTGGCTCAGGTATTTTGATACTCATTATACAAACCAGACCTTCTCTTACATCTGATCCTTGGAATGTTCCATCTTTATCTTTAATCATGTTTGTTTGTTTAGAAATCTCATTAATTGTTCTTGTTAATGCTGTTCTAAATCCGCTTACATGCGTTCCACCTTCATGTGTGTTAATATTATTTACAAATGAGTAAACTACTTCTCTTTGAGAAATCGTATATGTCATTGCTATCTCAACTTCTATGAATTTTGCTGGAATCTTTTTCATTTGTGTTTTACCATCTTCTGTATCGACTTCAACTTCTGTTTCTGGTTCGATTTCATAGTTGTCACTCATATATATTACATCGTCTAATATTCTTTGCTCATCTTTTGCTATATCTAATAAAAAGTCTTTTATTCCACCTTCAAAGAAAAATTCTTCTTTTTTCGCTTTATCTTTTACTCTTTCATCTGATAGATATATTTTTAGCCCTTTATTTAAATATGCTAGCTCTTTTAATCTTGTTTCTAATATTTCATATTCATAAATAAGCGTTTCAAATATTTCATGATCTGCTTTAAATTTAATTACTGTTCCGTGTTCTCCAACTGGTGCTTCTCCAATTTGCTCTATATCTCCTGCTGATTTACCTCTACGGAATGTTTGTCTCCAAATTTTTCCATCTCTCGTAACAGTTGCCTCAAGCCATTCTGATAACGCATTAACAACTGATACTCCAACTCCGTGTAATCCACCTGATACTTTATAGTTACTTCCATCAAATTTTCCACCTGCATGTAACACTGTTAATACTACTTCTAATGTTGATTTCCCTGTTTTATGTTTCTCTACAGGTATTCCTCTTCCATTATCCGTTACTTCTATTATATTGTCTTCTAATACCTTCACTGTTATAGTATCACAAACCCCAGCTAATGCCTCATCCACACTATTATCTACTATTTCCCATACTAAGTGATGAAGTCCTCTCGCTGATGTTGAACCTATATACATTCCAGGTCTTTTTCTAACTGCTTCCAGTCCTTCGAGTACCGTGATACTCTCTGCACCATAATTTTCGGCCATTTTTTTCCTCCATGTTCTTTGTTTTACATTACATTTTATCATATTTTAAAATTTTTATCAAACAGCGCTATTTACCTAGCTTTTTTAGTATCTTCTCTTTCTCTTTTTCAACTTCTTTTGATTTAGGATTAATTTTATACCCTTTTTCTATTTCTTCAAGTGCTTGATTATAGTTTTTCATTTTAATGTATAATTTTGCTTTGTCTATATAAAGTCTTTCATCTTCTTCATAATATTTTTCTGCTTCTTGTAAATATTCTAATGCTTTTTCATATTTCTTCATTTTTTTTAACATTTTATGTGCTTCTTCGTAGTAAGAATAGTCATGCATATCTTTTATTATATGTTCATAAATTAAGAATGCGCCTTCATAGTCTTTCATACCTTCTAACGCTTCTGCTTTGTTAAGTTTTGCTTCAGCATATTGCTCATCTAATTCTAGTGCTTTGTCTATGTTTTGAATTGCTTCTTTGTATTTTTTTTGTTTAAGATACGATAACCCTACATTTCTATATAAGTATGCTTTATTATCTTTTTCGTTTTTTATTATTTCATTATAATATTTTATTGACTTGTCGTACTCTTTTTTCATAAAATATGCTATTGCAACTTCTAATTTAACTCGTTTTGTTGTTTCGGCATTTTCATTTTTCTTTATTATTATTTTGCATGCTTTTATCATCTCATCGTATTCTTTTTTATCTCTTAACAAATATGCCTCTTCTTCCATTTTAGAAGTTATTTTTTTATCTCTTTTATATTTTTTGTCTATTTCGTTTTGTACATCATCATATTTTTTTGCTGATTTTAAGACTTTTGTTTTTATTAGATAAAATTTATCTTCATTTTCTTCTAATGGTTCTATTTCATCAAGCATCTTTAAGGCTTCTTTATATTTTTTCTTTGTCTCTAATATAAAGACATAGCTGTATTTATAGCTTCTATTCTTAGGGTAAGCTCTCATCAATTTTTTGCACGCCTCGCCTGCTCTATTGATATCGCCTGTTTGCATAGAAAATTTACCTTCTAGATTCAATGCTTCTTCGTATAATTCCTTTGAATTCTTATAATTTATAAGTAATATTTCAATTTCTTTGTATTTTCTTTCTTCTAATAAAATTTCATACAATCTCTCATAGTAGTCAGAATTTTCCTCAATTGCAATTAATATATTATAGTCCTCAACAGCACCTTTTTTGTCACCTTTTTCATACTTTATCTCCGCCCTAAGGGCATAGAATTCATTGTTATCGGGATTTTCTTTTATTGCTTCATCGTATAATTTAATTATTTCATCTAATCTATTTTTTCTTAATAAGATTCCTGCTTTTCGTATGTATGGCTCTTGTAGTTTAGGGTTTGATTTAATTATCGAATTGCAAATTTCTAATGCTTTTTCTATTTCACCTTTTTTTTCATATAATTTTGCTTTATCAAGGTATCCCAATACATTATCTGGATCTGTTTTTATTGCTTCTTCTATTATTTCTTGTGCTTCTTCATATTTATTTTGTTGTATATATATTATTCCTACGTTAAGTTTTGCAAAATAGTTGTCTGGTTCTTTTGCCAGAAATTTATCATATGCTTTTAGAGATCTCTCGTACTGTTTTAGAGCTTGTAATATGCTTGCTCGCTCAAATAATAACTCCATGCTCTCTGAATCCAAATTTTCTGTTTTCTCTATATATTCTAATGCTTTTACTTTCTCATCACGTGTTAATGCTATTTTAGATAGTTTTATTAGAGCCTCTATATTGTTTGGATTTATCTCTAAAGCCGTCTCTAAATATATTATTGCATCTTCTATTTTTAAGCTATATAGTGCTTTGTCTGCTTCCGCTAATACTTCTTCGATTTTCATTTTTCCCCCTAAAAAACAACACTGTCAATATGTCTTTGATATTCATTCATCCTCATATTCAAAGCTCTATTTGTGTATGACGTTATATATATGTATTTTTTTGTAAATATTAACGTTCTTTTCTCTTTTTCAGATAAATCAAGCTTTTTATATTTCTCAAATACTACTTCATTTTCTTTGTTTTTAAAAAAATCAGCATAATCTATTATCAAGTACACATCTTCAATTAGAATGAAATGTTTATTTTCTATATATAAATACATATTACCTCTTTAATTGTTTTTTTTATATTTCATTTCTACTATTTTCTTTATTCTATATATTATATCCTTTTTTGCAGCCTCTTGTACATCTTTATCTTCAGAGCCTATTTTATACATTATATATTTTCCCATACATTCATTAAATTCTTTTCTTTTTTCATCTTTATCATTGTATATGCTATCTTCATAATTTACTATTCTTCTATGGTGTCTTATTATCTCTATCATATCATAAAAATAATCTTGTGATATAATATCTCTTGCTCTATTGTACAAATTAATATCCATATCACTTTCTAGTCTAAGCATTGGATTATTTTTTATTTCTTTTAGCATTACATCTAATTTCTCTTCCTCTTTTTTATTTATGCATTTAATACATGTTTTTTCATCTGTTTGTGGCAAAAATAAGTCTCCGCAACTCATACAGTTTATAATTCCTTCTTCTTTTAATGCCTTTTCTTCCCTTTTCTTATCTATTGCTATTTTTTTTATTCTTTCTCCTATTTCAGAATATTTCTTATCTATTTTATCTAATATTTCTTCTATTTGTAATATTTCTTCTTTTGGTAATTTTATTTTTTCTATATCTACATTAATTGAAGAATATTTTCTTACATTTTCCTCATCATTATTCTCTATAACTTCCACGTTTCTTACTATATCTACTTTTTTCTTTCTATCCATTCTTACGTCTAGATCTAGTACAATTCTGTCACCTAACTCCTTTTCAAAAATATTAAGTACTTCATCTTTATACATTGAAAGTTGCTGTATTATAGTTGAATCATTGACATTTACATACAATTTCCCTTTACTAAAAAAAGCAGGAAAAGAATTTTCAGCTACTATATCTCCTACTAATTTTCCCCAGTTTTCTTTTATTAAATTAGAATAATATTGATCATTCTTATTTTTTCTTATATACTTTTTATCTATTTCACTTATTTTTTTTACTTTATACATCTGTCACCACTTTACCTTTATCAATAAATATTCGTTTCCCCTTTATTTTCAAGTCTTCTGTTGATGTTATAAAACACTGTATATTTTTATTTTCAAAATACGATAATATTTTATTTTTTCTTATTTCATCAAAATAAGAAGCTATATCATCCATCAAAAATATTGGATATTCTTTTTTTTCTTTTACTAATATGTCTATTTCAGATACTTTTAAAGCAAATATTATTGATTTCTTTTCTCCTTGAGATGAATATGATTTAGCACTCTTTCCATTTAATTCAAATTCGAATTCATCTTTTTGTGGCCCAATGAGGCTATATCCAATATATAACTCTCTATCTTTTCTTTTTTCTGCAACTTCAATAAATTTATTTTTTATTTCTTCTTCTGTTAACTTTTCTATATTTCCTAAAAAACAATTATACTTTAACTTTAATTCCGATTTCTCGTCAAATAATTTTCTATAATTCAAATTTAGGAGTATAGATATTTTCTTTATAAACTCTCTTCTTTGAACTATTATTTTCGTTCCATCATCAATAAATTTGTCATTGTATATTGTAAACAACTCATTTTTTGTATTTTTTTCTTTTATCATTTTATTTCTTATTTTTAGTATTTTTTCAAAATCTATGAGATTTCTTAAATACTCTCTTCTTGCTTGTGATATTTCATAATTAAAGAAATTTCGCCTTATTGAAGGATTTCCAATTATTATTTCTATATCCTCTGGAATAAATGATATTACATTTAATATTCCAATATAATCAACATATTTATTTTTTATTTTATCTATATAGAATTCTTTTTTATCTATATTAACATCAATTGCTATATTTTTCTTGCTCTCACTTCTATCATAAAAAGTCCCAAATGTAATAACTCTATTTGTGTTATATCTAAATATTTCTTTTGTTTTTTTTGTTCTAAAACTTTTTCCCGTACCCAAAAAATATATAGACTCAATTAAAGATGTCTTACCTTGTCCATTTTTACCATATATTATGTTCATGTTTTTATCAAACTCTATTTTTCTATCTTCCAAACATCTAAAATTATTATAACTAATTTGAGTCAAGTACATATTTATCCTCTTTTTACAGTTATTTTTTCTCCATTGAATTCTACAATGTCACCACTATATATTTTCTTACCTCTTCTAACTTCTACTTCCCCATTAACTTTAACTTCTCCGTTTATTATAAACATTTTTGCTTCAGTTCCTACTGCAACAAAATTTGCCCATTTCAAAAGTTGATCTAATTTTATAAATTCCGTTTTTATTTCTATAACTTCTATTTCTTCAGACATAATCTACCCCTTTTTTATTCTACTATCTTTTGTCTTAAACCTTCTATTTCTTTTTTAAATAAAAATTCTTCTTTTATTGCTTCTTCTATCTTTCTTATGCTGCTAATTACTGTACTGTGATCTTTTCCACCAAAATGACCACCAATTGTAGTTAAATTCATATCCAATTTCTCTTTTAATAAGAACATTGCTACTTGTCTTGCTTGTACTATTTCTTTTTGTTTTTTCTTTGCCTTCATATCTTCTATACTTATACTGTAATGATTTGAAACAACGCTTATTATTTTTTCAGCAGTTATTTTTGATTGTTGTTTTTTTATTTTATTAACTAATTCTTCTTGTGCTAATTCTAATGTATAAGGTAATCTAAGTAAATTAGCCCTTGCCATTATTCCGTTTATGACTCCTTCTAATTCTCTCACATTTGAGTTTATTGAAGTTGCTATATATTCTAGAACTTCATTTGGTATTAATGCTCTTCTTTCATTTGCAATATTTTGCAGAATTGCTACTCTTGTTTCATAATCTGGTTGTTGAACTTCAACTGATAATCCTGAAATAAATCTTGATTCTAGTCTTGAAGATAAGTTTTTTATTTCTTTCGGTAATCTATCCGATGACATTATTATTTGTTTTCCTTGTTCTTGTAATGCGTTAAATGTATGGAAAAATTCCTCTTCAACACTTCCTGTACCTTGACCAAAAACTCTTTCGAAAAATTGTATGTCATCTATTAATAATACATCTAACGTTCTAAATTTATCTCTAAAATTCTGCACATTTTGTATTTGATTATTTGAAAAATGCCCTGCTCTTAAAGAACTAATGTATTCATTTGAAAAGTTCTCTGAAGATGAATATAAAACTCTTTTATTTGGATTTTCTAATAATATAGCATTTCCTACAGCTTGCATTAAATGTGTTTTTCCTAATCCAGAACCTCCATAAATTAATAACGGATTATATACAACCCCACTATTTTCAGCTACTGCAAGACACGCTGCTTTTGCTAGTTCATTATTCTTACCAACAACATAGTTGTCAAATCTACTTTTAGGGTTAAGATTATTAATATGTCTTTGCTCTGATACTATTGTATAATAATTATCAAACTTTACATCTTCTTTTTTTATATTAAATCCAAAGTTAGTTATCGTATCATTAGATAATATTTTTAGTAATTCTTCTATCTTTTCTTTATACTTAGATTCAATGTTTGTTTTCAATAAATTTGATTCTATATTTAGTAAAAGTGTTTTTCCTTCAATTTTATTAGCTTCTATATTGAAAAAAAATGTATTAAAGTCTGTATCACTTATCTGCATCTTTAATATTTTAGCTATGTTTTTCCATAAATCTTGTGCATCAATCATATTGTAAACTCCTTTTACCCTCATTTTAGATATTGAATATAACACAAAAAAATCAAATAATCAAGGAAGCCAAGTAACAAACTTTCCCACATAGTTTTCCACAATTCACCTATAATTTATACCTCTTTACACGAGTTATCCACAAAAAAGGAAAGTTATCCACACTATTACAACTTCAACATTTACATTCAAAAAAAAAAAATGTGGATAAAAAAATAAAATCTTATTTTCGTGTGTATAACTTTTTTATACATATCATTTTAAACTTTTCCACAAACTTTTCCACAGATAAAATCTTCTCTAGACCACATTGTATATGCAATCTAACAAAACAACGAGATTAATACGAATAATAAGAAAGAATGTATATATAATATTTTAATAATATAACTTGTTTAATTGTTGATTACATAAAATCCTTGACTTTTATCTCATAATTTTATATTATATCTTGTAACTTAGTCAAAAAATTATTTTTATAAATAATAAAATCTAAAATAAGAAAGGAAATGACGATGACTAAAAGAACTTACCAACCAAATAAAAGAAAAAGAAAGAAAGACCATGGTTTTAGATCAAGAATGAAAACTAAAAATGGTAGAGATGTACTAAAAAGAAGAAGAGCTAAAGGTAGAGCGAAAATATCAGCATAACCCGGTGAATCAAGATAAACGCCGGGTTTTTAAAACCCTTTAATTACAGAAATAGGTATTTATGGAAAAAATAAAAAAATCGAGTGAATTCAGTTCTATATATAATAACTCTCAGAAAATACATACTAAATATTTTATAATATTTATAAACAACAATAATCCAAAAAGATTCGGGTTTGTTGCAAGTAAAAAAACTGGAAATGCTGTATATAGAAATAGAATTAAGAGATTAACAAGAGAAGTCGTTAGACTTAATGAAGACAAATTTAAAGACAAATCGTATGTATTTGTAGCTAAATCTGTTTTGAAAGAAAAACTTAAAGAAATAAAATATAAAAATTTTGAATATGATATATTGAAGGTGTTGAAAAGATGAAACATCTATTATTGCTTATAATAAAAATTTATCAAAAGTTATTTTCTGGAGTAAGTGGAAGACGTTGTAGATTTTATCCTACGTGTTCACAGTATGCTAAAGAGGCTATTATGAAGCATGGAGCTATAAAAGGAACATACTTAGCTATAAAAAGAATACTAAAATGTCATCCTTTTAATCCAGGAGGATATGATCCTGTAAAATAAAAAAATGGAGGAATTTAAATGGCTCAAGGACAAAGAAGTAGTTTTTTACTAATTAAGCCTTTAGAAACAGGTCTTGCAACTTTATTGACTAATATAGCTAAAGTTGTGGGGAATTATGGTGTAGCTATAATAATATTAACAATATTTGTTAGATTATTACTTTTACCATTAACATTAAAACAAGAAAAATCAATGAAGAAAATGAGAGATATACAACCAGAATTAGATAAATTAAAAGAAAAATATAAAGATAAACCCCAAGAATTTCAAAAAGCAACAGCAGAAATTTATAAAGAACATAATGTTAATCCATTAGCAGGATGTTTACCATTATTAATACAAATGCCTATATTTATAGCATTGTATTATGTATTTAGTGGAACATCTATACCTAGTACGGAAACTTTTTTATGGTTTAATTTGAAACAGCCAGATAAATTATTTATGTTTGGAACATTTGCTATTAATTTATTACCAATCTTAAATACAGTAGTAACATTCTTACAACAAAAAATGATTTCAAATGCATCAAAAGGACAAGAAACAAACACTACAATGCAATCAATGATGTACACAATGCCAGTACTTATGTTAGTATTATTTTATAATATGCCATCAGGTGTAACATTATATTACTTAATTTCAGGAATATTATCAGTAGCTCAGCAATATTTCATAATGAAGGGAAGAAATTAATATATGGATAAAACAATTATAGAAGGTATAAATAAACAAGAAGTAGAAGAAAAAATAAAAAAAATATTTCATTTAGAAAAAGATGAAGCAGTAAGAATTACAGTTGTGAAAGAACCTAAAAAAATATTATTTTTAAATATAAAAGGAAAATATGAAGTAGAAATAGTTTCAAAAGCAGAACTTGAAGCAGAAAAAATAGAAGCAAAGAAACAAGAAGTAAAAAAACAAGAAACTAAAAAGCAAGAAATTAAGAAACAAGAAGTTAAGAAAAAAGAGATAAAAAAAGTAGAAGTAAAAAAACAAGAAATAAAACCAATAGTTAAAAGAGAACCACAAATAGTAGCTAATAATGATACTAATGTAGATAAAATAAGAAGTTTCATGAAAGAATTTATTGTAAACTCTAAATTAGATATAAAAATAAAAGATATAAAAAAAGATGAAAACAGATACATAGTTAATTTAGAAGGAAGAGATGTAAGATATTTAATTGGTGAAAAAGGATCAACATTAAAGAGCTTCGAGTATTTATTATCTATGGCTAAGACACTAAGAGATGTGAAAGTAGTGTTAGACTCTAATAATTATAAAGACAAAAGAGAAGAATCATTAAGAGAATTAGCTAAAAGAAAAGGAGAAAAAGTTTTAGAAACAGGGAAATCAATAAAACTTAATCCAATGTCAGCAAGAGAACGTAAAATAATACATGAAGAAATATCATTTATGAATGAATTAGAAACTGAAAGCGTTGGCGAAGAGCCAAAAAGATGTTTAGTAATAAAAAAGAAGAGGTAGTTTATGTTATTTGATACAATAGCAGCAATATCAACACCGAGAGGTGAAGGTGGAATTGGAATAATAAGAATTTCAGGTGATAAATCATTTGAAATATTAAATAAAATATTTAAAACAAAAAACCCAAACAAAGATTTGGGTTTTTATAAATTTAATTATGGATTTGTGCACGACAATGAAAAAATAATAGATGAAACAATGGCTGTAAGAATGAAAGCACCAAAAACATATACATGTGAAGATGTAGTAGAAATAAACTGTCATGGTGGATATTTGGTAACAGAAAAAGTATTAGAATTAGTACTAAAAAATGGAGCAAGACATGCTGAAAAAGGTGAGTTTACAAAAAGAGCGTTCATGAATGGAAGAATAGATTTATCTCAAGCAGAAGCAGTAATGGATTTAATTCAAGGAAAGACAGAAACAAGTATATCTTTATCTCTTGACCAATTAAGAGGTGACCTAAGAGACAAAATAAAAGATTTCAAAAAGGCGCTTTTAGATGTTACAGCACATGTAAATGTTGTTCTAGATTATCCTGAAGAAGGAATAGATGATCCATTACCTAAAAATTTAAGAGAAAATCTAGAAAAAGTATATGAAGAAGCAAATGATTTAATAAGATCTTATGAAAAAGGTAAAAAGATAAAAGAAGGTGTAAAAACAGTTATTATAGGAAAGCCAAATGTAGGTAAATCAACACTACTTAACTCTTTATTGAGAGAAGAAAGAGCAATTGTAACACACATACCAGGAACTACAAGAGATGTAATAGAGGAAGTAATTAATATCAAAGGAATACCTTTAGTATTAATAGATACAGCAGGAATAAGAGAAACAGAAGATATTGTTGAAAATATAGGTGTTCTAAAATCAAAAGAGTTCATAGAGAAGGCAGATTTAATATTATTGGTTCTAGATGCATCAAGAAATTTTGAAAAAGAAGATATGGATATAATAAAAACAATAAAAGAAAAAAATAAGAAGAGCATAGTTTTAATGAATAAAATAGATTTAGATAGAAGAATAGAAGAAGAAGAAATAAAAAAATTAGAATTAAATAATATAATTGAAATATCAGCAAAAGACTCTTTAGGTATAGATGAAATGGAAAATAAAATTTATGATTTTATATTTGAAGAAAGCATAAGTGATTCATCAGAAAAGTTAGTAATAACAAACGTTAGACATAAAACAGCACTTGAAAAAACAAAAGATGCTATAAATAATATATTTATAACAATAGATACGGAAATGCCTATGGATCTTATATCAGTTGATTTGAGAGAAGCATTGGATGCTTTATCAGAAATAACAGGAGAAATAAGCTCTGAAGATGTTTTAGATCATGTATTTGGAAATTTTTGTGTTGGGAAATAGGAGATTTTTTATTCTCCTATTTTTTTTGCGAAAAAGTAAATAAGTGTGGTACAATATAATAAAAATAATATTAGAAATAAGGGGAAAAATATGAGAAAGATAGTTATTGCAAATAATAAAGGTGGCGTAGCAAAGACAACTACAGCTTATAATTTAGCATCTTATTATGCAAAAAAAGGAAGAAGAGTTTTAGTTATTGATTGTGATCCACAAGGAAATTTGACGGATGCGCTTGGGATAGATCCAAATAATTTAGAATCAACAATATTTGATGTGTTGATGAATAAAAAAATAAGAGAATACATGATAAAACTGCCACAAGCAAATAATTTTTATTTGATACCAAGCAATCTAAATAGTGAGACAGTAAATATAAATTTAGCAACATACCATGGGAGAGAATCAATATTAAAAGAGGTTTTAAGAGAAGTAGAAGATGATTTTGATCTTTGTATAATTGATACATCGCCATCTCTATCAATACTGACATTTAATGCCATAGTAGCTGCAGACAGTGTTTATTTAACACTAAGAGCAGGTTATTTTGAGCTAAGGGGAGCAGGACTTTTGACATCTACAATAAATGAAGTTAAAAATGATTTGAATAGCGACCTTGAAATAAGAGGGTTAATATTAACACAGTATGATATAAGAACAAGTTTATCAATAGATTCAAGAGAACAATTAGAAAAATATTTTGAAAGTAAAATAATGAAAACAGTTATAAGACAGAATGTAGATTTAGCAAAAGCGCCAGCATTAGCACAAGATATATTTGAATTTGCACCGGAATCTAATGGAGCAAAAGATTATGAAGCACTAGCACAAGAAATCTTGAAAAGAGAGGGATTATAAGATGGCTAAAAAGAATATATTTGAGGCAAGAAATCCATTCTCAAACTTAAATAATGAAAATACAAAGAATTTTGTAAAACAATTTGAAGAAGAAGAACAAATAAAGCATGAAATAATGAAAATAAAAGGATCAAAAATATCAAGTATAACAAAAGAAATAATAAGCAAAATAGACTTTGAAGATAGAGAATTCATAAATAGAGAGATTTCATTTAAGAAAAATCTAGAAAAAGAAAATATACATAATTTAGCAGATTCAATAAATGATATTGGGCTAATAAATCCAGTATATGTTATAGAAAATAAAAATAAAAAGTACAAAATATTATCAGGATTTAGAAGATTATCAGCTATTTTCTATGGTTATGAAAAAATAGAAGAGTTCAATGTTGCTGGAACAAATAATATAATAATAATACCAGAAAATACACCATATGATATTTTAGATAAAATATCACTTCATGAAAATACATTGAGAGAAAATTTAACAGTTTTAGAATTATCAATGAAAATATGGAGTGAAAGTAGAAAACAAAAGAAAAAAACAGAAAGAATAGCTAAAGAATATGGATTATCAGAGCGAACAATAGCAAGATATTTAAGAGTAGAAAAATATCCAAAAGAGCTGCTATCAAAACTAGAAAATATAGGTAATATAAGAAAATCAGATACAATATATAATTACTTAAAAGAAATAAATTTTGAAAATACAGAAAAAGAAATAAAGAAAATGGTCAAATTAGAAGTTTCAGAAATAGAAAAAGAAATAAAGAAAATAAAAAGTAATGATATTTCAGATGATAAAATGATAATAAAAAGAGGTAAGAAGACAGTTTTTGAAATATCAGAACAATTATCAGATGCGCAAATATCAAAAATTAGAAAATTGATATTAGAAAATATGAAAAAATAGAAAAGGGATGAAATATAGATGAACAAAAAATATGATGTTATAGTAGTAGGTGCAGGACATGCGGGTGTAGAAGCAGCGCTAGCATCATCAAGATTAGGCTTAAAGACTGCGTTATTTACAATTTATTTGGATAGTATAGCAATGATGTCTTGTAATCCATCAATTGGAGGACCAGGAAAGAGCCATTTAGTTTCTGAATTGGGAATGTTAGGTGGAGAAATGGCTGTTCATATAGATAATTATAATTTGCAGCTTAAAAATCTTAATCATACTAAAGGATTAGCAGCAAAGATAACAAGAGCACAAGCTGACAAGTATTGGTATAGAATAAAGATGAGAGAAAAAGTAGAGTTTCAAGAAAATCTTGATATTGTACAAGGAATTGTAGATGACATTATTGTTAATAATGGAAAAGTAGAAGGAATAATAGATAATGCAGGAATACAATATGATACAAAAGCAGTTGTATTGTGTACAGGAACATTTTTAAAAGGTAGATTTATAATGGGGTATACTAAATATCCGGCTGGAAGACAAGGAGAACCATCAAGTGAGAAGTTATCAGACAGATTGAAAGAACTTGGATTCGAAATTGATAGATACCAAACAGCAACACCACCAAGAATAGACAAAAGAAGTATAGATTTTTCGAATGTAGAAGAGCTTTATGGTGAAGAAAATCCGAGATATTTTTCATATTATACAGACAAAGAATACAATAATAGAATGCCAACATGGTTAACATTTACAACTCCTGAAACAATAGAAGTAGGGAAAAAAATGTTGGAATATTCACCAATTGTAACTGGTGTTGTTAGTACTAAAGGACCTAGACATTGTCCATCACTTGATAGAAAAGTACTTAATTTTCCTGAGAAGACAGATCATCAAATATTTTTAGAGCAAGAATCAGTAGAATCAAACGAGATATATGTTAATGGATTTACTACAGCAATGCCACCATTCGCACAAGATGCAATGTTAAAGACAATAAAAGGACTAGAGAATGCTAAGATTGTAAGATACGGCTATGCTATAGAATATGACTTTATACCAGCATATCAATTGCAGCTAACATTAGAAACAAAATTAGTAGAAGGACTTTACATGGCAGGAACAATAAATGGGACAAGTGGATATGAAGAAGCAGCTTGCCAAGGGTTTATTGCAGGTGTAAACGCAGCAAAGAAAATAAAAAATGAAAAAGCTCTAATAGTTGATAGAAGCGAAGGATATATTGGTGTTATGATAGATGACATAATAAATAAAAGTACTCCAGAGCCATATAGAGTGTTACCGTCAAGAGCGGAATATAGACTCACATTGAGACAGGATAATGTATTTTTAAGATTATTAGATAAATCAAAAGAAATTGGTATATTAGACAAGAATAAAATAGAAGAGCTTGAAAGTGCAAAAGAAGTAATAGAAAATGAAATTGAAAGATTGAAGGAAATAATAATAAATCCAACATTAGAAATAAAAGAGAAATTAGAGAAGTTGGGTCATGATTCTGTTAATAATCCAACAAATGCATTTGAATTTCTGGCAAGAAAAGAAATGACATATGAACTATTGTCGGAATTTATAGAAATAAAAGAATTACCAGAAATTGTAAAAGAGCAAGTAGAAATAAATTCTAAATATAAAATTTTCATAAATAGAGAAAAACTACAAATAGAGAAATTTAAAAAATTAGAAGAATTAGAAATACCAGAAAATATTGAATATGAAAAAATACAAGGGATTAGTAATATTGCAGTATCGAGTTTATCATATGCAAAACCAAAAACAGTAGGTCAAGCTATAAGAATAAGTGGAGTAACGCACAATGACATAGGAATTTTAATATCAATAATAAAAACTGCTCAAAAGTAACAAGAGCAGTTTTTTATTGGATCATTTATTTTGATTTTAAGAAGATCTTTTTAGGCAAGACATACATAAGTGTCATTACAACGAAGAAACTCAAAACAAGTATAATTCTGTAAACGTAGAAAGGTTTTATGAATTCAAAGAACGTTGCGATATAAGTTTCTAAAAACATGAAGTTCGTTCCAAACAATTTATTATAGAAAAATGAAATTATAAAAAGTATTGAAGTAACTAAAATAGAAACTCGGTAACCTGTGAATGTTATTTGCTCTTTCATATATATAAAACCAAAAAGAACAGTAGCAATTTCAAAAAAGTGATTGATCATGAATAAATAAACGTAAAAATGCGTATAATATTTTCCAACACCAGGTAAAATAATAGCAGCTAATGCACCAAAACTAAAAAAGTATAAAATATTAAAAAATATAGATTTTTTAGTTATTAAGTATAAGCCAGCAATAATAAGGGCAAAGTTACAAAAATGCAATGGTATAGAATCTGCAATAGAGAAGTTTTCAAATAGAACTCTATATATTGATTCAAATAATTTGATTGAAAGACCTAAAATTCCTAAAAATGTAGCGTATTTCATAATATTAATTTTACTTTTTAAAAGTGGTATTATTGGAATAACAAGAACAATAATTGTAAGAAAAACACATAGAATAAAGCTGTTTACGTGTATTTTATTGAAATAGCTAAAACTGTAAGTTGATGACATAAGTAATCCTTTCTAATTTAACATAATATATGGATATATTATAGCATTATCTGAATCAAAAAATCAAAAAATGTTATAAAAGAGATGTAAAACATTAAATCATATACAAAACATATATCAGAAATAAAAACAATATATTTTGTTAATGGTAAAGAATGTGTTATTATGTATTTATGAAAATATAAAATAAAATTAGGAGGAAAAGTATGAAAAAAGGAATATTATTATTAATAACAGCAATTATGATGGTGACATTAGTATCTTGCTCAAAAGGAAAAAAGGTAACGGTAGCGGTTACTGTTACACCCCACTCAGAAATATTGGAATTCATTAAACCAAAAATGAAAGAAAAAGGGTATGATTTAGAAATAATGATAGTAAAAGATGTTGTGACTGCAAACATGGCATTAAAAGAAGACTCAATTGATGCAAACTACATCCAACACAGAGGAACGTTAGAAAGATTCAACAAAGAACAAAAGGCAAACTTTGTAGAAGTTACAGGTGTTCATTTGGAGCCATTTGGAATGTACTCTAAGAAAGTAAAAAAAGCAGCAGATTTACCACAGAATGCAGAAATTATAGTGCCAAATTCACCAGCAAATCAAGGAAGAGCATTTAAATTATTATCAGATGCGGGGGTACTTAAATTCAAAGATGGTGTAAAAGTAGAAACAACAACATTACAAGAATTTGATAAAGTAATTGCATCAAACCCAAAAAATCTTAAATTTAAAGCAGTACAACCATCTTTATTACCACAGTTATACACACAAGGTGAGGGAGATGCAATATTTATAAATGCAAACTTTGCAATACAAGCAAAATTAAATCCTTTAAAAGATGCTGTATTAGTTGAAGATGTAAAAAATTCTAGTAGATATGTAAATATATTAGTTACAAAAAAAGGAAAAGAAAGTGATGAAGGAATAAAAATATTGGCAGAGTTGCTACGATCACCAGAAACTAAAAAATTTATTGAAGATAAATATAAAGGTCAAGTAATACCAGCAAATTAAAGGATAGGAGGAAGTTAAAATGATAAAATTAATAGATATAAATAAAGAATATGTACAAAAAGGAAGTAAAGTTCTAGCCGTAAAAAATGCAAATTTAGAAGTTCAAAAAGGTGAAATCTATGGAATAATTGGTTATAGTGGAGCTGGAAAAAGTACGATGGTAAGACTATTCAATCTTCTTGAAAAGCCAACAACAGGGGAAATATTATTTAATGATAAATCACTAACAAAATTATCAGATAAAGACCTACGGGCAGAACAACAACAAATCGGAATGATATTTCAACATTTTAATCTATTATGGTCTAGAACGGTTTTAGAAAATATAAAGCTTCCTATGGAATTAGCTGGAAAAAGTAAAGAAGAAATGGATAAAAAAGCTAATGAATTGATAAAATTAGTAGGTTTAGACGGAAAAGAAAACTTTTATCCTAGTGAACTTAGTGGTGGGCAAAAGCAAAGAGTAGGGATAGCAAGAGCGTTAGCGAATGATCCTAAAATGATTCTTGCAGATGAAGCAACAAGCGCGTTAGATCCACAGACAACAGATCAAATACTTGATTTGTTAGTTGAGATAAATCAAAAACTAGGATTAACAATAGTGCTAATAACACATGAAATGCATGTAATAAAAAGAATATGCCATAAAGTTGCAGTAATGGAAGCAGGAGAAATAGTGGAAAAAGGAACTGTTATGGATGTGTTCCACGATCCACAAGCACAAATAACAAAAAGATTTTTAAATCAAATTGATGATGATGATCAATCTGAGATAGTTATAAATAACTTTAAAGAAAAATATCCAAATAGTACTACATATTCACTACGGTTTATTGCTGAAGATATTGAAGCTCCAATAGTTAGTACTATGGCAAGAAAATTTCCTGAATCAAGATTACATGTTTTACATGTATCAACAGTTCCAACTCAAGATGGAACATATGCAAAAATGACATTACAAGTAATTGGTAGCGAAGATCTTCAAAAAGCAGTAAGAGAACATCTAGATTCAACATATAACGTAACTATGGAGGTGATATAGTATGGATTTTTTATCTCAAATACCAAAAGAACAATTATTAAAAGGAATATTTGACACATTATATATGATGGTTGTTTCAGGAATATTTGTTTTTGTAATAGGATTAAGTTTAGGAGTTGTTTTATACTTAACAGAAGAAGGTGGATTGAAGGAGAATAAGTCACTTAATAGAGCAATATCAGGAACAATAAATGTATTAAGATCAATCCCTTATGTAATATTAATTGTGATAATGGTTCCGCTAACAAAATTAATTACCGGGAAGATATTAGGAGCAAATGCAGCAATACCAACATTAGTATTTGCAATGTCACCGTTCTTTGCAAGAGTAATACATATGGCATTAAGAGAAGTAAGTTCAGGAGTAATTGAGGCAGCAAGATCAATGGGTGCAAGTACTTGGCAAATAATAACAAAGTTTTTGTTTCCAGAAGCAAAACCAGCTATTATATCAGGAATAACAATTACATCAGTTACACTTCTAGCGAATACAGCAGTTGCAGGAATTGCAATAGCAGCGGGTGGATTAGGAGGAATAGCACAGCAAGCATATGAGTCATTCGATAGTGTTACAATGTGGAGTGCAACGATATTACTAACATTAATTGTATTTGCTATTCAAATACCGGGAGATTATATATCAAGAAAAATAGATAAAAGATAAAAAAAGGAAAAACTAAGTAAATCATAAGTAGTAGTAAAGGAAAAATAGATAATTTATCTATTTTTTTTTTCGAAAATTTGTTATAACTATAGGTACAAGAGAAATAAAAAATAAAAAGGAAGTGAAATAAATGAAAAAATTACAAAAGATAATATTCTTTTTAGGAGCAATCTCATTGGTTGTATTTGGAAATAAGGAAGCATTATCAACAATAACATCAAAAGTAGAGGAGGAAATGCCTCAAGTAGAAGTTATAACATCAACACCAGAGACTGTAGAGACTCCAGTAACTCCAGAAGCACAAGCTCCAGTAGCGCCATCAACACCAACATCGGTAGATCCGACTGTTCCAGCTACAACAAAGAAAAAAGTAGTTACGCCTGCAAAACCGGCAACGCCTGCAAAACTAACAGCACCAGCAGCAGTTGAGAAACCAAAAGAAGAAGTTAAGACAACAATAGAAGAGCCTGCGAAAAAAGAAAAAGCAACATCGAGTAAATAGTATGACAGAAAACTACAAAGTTCAAACAAGATGGCTATTCCATTCAAATATTAAGTTAAAAATTCTAGAAAGATATGATGATGAAATATTTGATAAATTATATGAAGTATTAGAAAATATAGATACAAAGTATAACTCGTATTCACCTGATTCGTTCATAGCAAAAATAAATAATAATAGTGGAAGTTTTGTAAGTGTAGACGATACAACGATTGAAATACTGGAAACTATAAAATATTATTCTTCAAAGTTAGATGGGGAATACGACATAACAATAATGCCATTAATAAAATTATGGGGATTCTATAAAGATAAACAAGATGCTATGCCATCAGCAGAGGAAATAGAAATAGTAAAGAGATTAGTTAACTACAAGAATATAGAAATTAATAAAGAAACAAAAGAAGTAAAAATTGCAAAGAGCCAAGAAATCATAACTGGCTCTTTTATAAAGTCTTTTGCAGTTGAGAAGCTTGTAGATAAAATGAAAGAAATGGGAATGCCAAGAGCAATAATAAATGCAGGAGGAAGTACATTAAGAGCTGTAAATGACGATATACAAAGTACATGGGGAGTTATTGTTGAGAATCCAAATGACAGCGAAAGTGATTTGTTTGATATAGAAATATGTAATGAGACATTTTCAACATCAGCTCAAACAAATACTTATGTTGAAATAAATGGTAAAAAATATGGACATATAATAAGCCCAAAAACAGGATTTCCAAGTGAAAACAAACAAATAGGAATAATAACAGAAAGTGGATTCATTGGAGATATAATATCAACAGGATTATATAATCAAACACCTGAAAGATTTCTGCAAATAATAGAAGAATTATCAAAAGAAATAAAGATAGAAGGCTTCTTAATGGATAAGGAAGACAAGATATACTATTCTGGAGGTTTTGAAAATTATATAGAAAAATAGAAAGAAAATATAAGAGGGAGGCAGAGATGAAAGATGTAATAAGTGAAAAAATGAAAATAAAGTCTATGAAAGAGACAACTAAAAATTCAAAAATAGAGACCATAGAAGATCCTGAGATGTTTTATATTCCATTGCAACAACATATAGGTCAAGTTTCACGTGAAAACATAAAAATAAGAGATGAAGTAAAAAGATTTCAAAAAATAGGCGAACTACAAGGTCCTGTATCATCAAAACTGCATTCACCAATATCAGGGATAGTTAGAGATATAATAGAAAATAAACTTCCTAATGGAAGAGTATCTCGAACGATAGTAATACAAAATGACTATAAATATGAAGAAATAGAATTAACAAAAAGACAATTATCTGATATAGATAGTACTAGTGCAGAAGAATTACTTAAGATAATCGAAGAGGCAGGAATTGTAGGAGAAGGTGGAGCTCAGTTTCCAACACATATAAAATATAATGTAAGAGATAAAAAAATTAAAACATTGATATTAAATGGTACGGAGTGTGAACCTTACTTAACAACAGATTATGCATTGATGAGTGAAAGAACAGAAGAGTTCTTCAATGGAATAAAAATAGTAAGTAAGATATTAAACCCTGAGGAAATTTATTTAGTAATAGAAAAAGAGGGTCAAGAGTTAAAAGAGAAATTGGAGAAATTTGGAAAAGAAATTAAAGGATTTAAGATAAAAATAGTACCTACTGAGTATCCACAAGGAAGTGAATTACAATTAATAAAATCTGTAACAGGAAAAGAAATAGCAAAAAGTACACTACCGGTGGAGATAGGTGTAATAGTAAGTAATGTAGGAACAGTTAAAGCAATACACGATGCATTTGTTGAAGGGAAACCTTTAGTTGAAAGGATCATTACTATTTCTGGAGAAAAGACAGGGGTAAAAGGAAATTATTTAGTAAAAATAGGAACACCAATATCGCATATTTTTAATAAAATAAAACTGTTAGATTCTATGGAGAATATAAGAATAGTTTCTGGAGGACCAATGATGGGGAATGAAATTACAGATATGAATACTCCAATTATCAAAGGAACTTCTGGAATACTATTTTTGTCAAATAAAATAGATAGCATTGAAAGAAAGAACTGTATATCATGTGGATATTGTTCAGATGTCTGCCCGATGGGCTTACTACCAATGAAATATGAAGAATTATATAGAAAAGGAAAATATGAGAAATTAGTGAAATTCAACCTAGATTCTTGTATAGAGTGTGGTGCATGTGAATACATTTGTCCTTCTAGAGTGCCTTTATTAGAAAGCATAAAAAAAGGTAAAGAGAAACTTAGAGAACTAGGAGGAGATAAGAATGGAAAATAAGCAAATTACGTATAGCCCATATATAAGAACAAAAGATAACGTAACAAAAGTAATGCTTGATGTAATAATAGCATTAACACCTATTGTAGGGATATCATACTTAGTGTATGGAATAACTCCTGTTTTAGTAGTTTTAGCAGCTGTTATGGGTGCAGTAGTAGCAGAAGTAATATTTTCAAGTATTTTCTACAAGAAACTAAATTCAGTATTAGATTTATCTGCTGTGGTTACTGGAATGTTGTTAGGACTTACACTAGCACCGTTTACATCACTTTATGTGGTAGCATTTGGAGGAGCATCAGCAGTAATATTTGGGAAATTAATGTATGGGGGATTAGGAAGAAATGAATTTAACCCAGCATTAGTTGGAAGAGAATTTATGACAATTTTCTTTCCAGCAGTTATGACATCAGGTGCAATTTGGTATAATCAAGATGCACTTAGATTATCAAGTGTAAATATATTCGGATTTCTTGGGAATACAGGACTAGCAACATATTTAAATAATACTTTTTTAAACGGATCAGGAGCTATAGGAGAGTATTCAGTACTTTTATTAATATTAGGAGGACTATACCTCTTATTGAGAGATAGAATTTCATGGCATATACCAGCAGGGATGTTTATGACTGTATTTATAGGAATGTTCATACTAGAATTCTTTAAAGTAGATGTAAAATTATCATTAGGTGGACTTTTACTAGGTGGGATATACATGGCAACTGATATGCCAACAACGCCATCAACACAACTTGCAAAATTCTACTATGGAAAAATGATAGGAGTAGCAATATTACTATGTTGGGTTCATAATGTTCAATTTGAAACATTGTCTTATTCAATATTAATTCTTAATGCATTTGCAAAACCAATTAATAATTTATATAGACCTAAAGTATTTGGAACAAAAGTAAATTGGGGATCAATAATATTAAAAGGATTAGGACTTTTTGTAGGTATAATTGCAGCAATAGAAGCAGTAATGTATTTACACCATGCAGGATATATGCAATATGTAGTTTACGCATACATAGTGTACATGATAGTAAAATTTGTAAGAGTAAAAATGAATAAATAGATAGTAAAGATCACTTCAAAAGCAAAGAAATATGCTGAGAGGTGATTTTTTTATGTAAGAATCAAAAAATTTAGAAAAAATTAAAAATCAATTTTCAAATGTAAATAATCATGGTATAATGTGGAGAAAATTATGTATTATATGAATTAGAAGGGACAATAAAAGATGGTTATAAAATTAGATAGTAAAACTATTTTTAGAAAAGGGAATTATAGATATTTAGTAGTTTCAATATTTTTTGGAATTTTCTTGCTTTCCTCTGGAGTAAATGATTTGAAAGTTATTTATATATTATTTTTAGCGGCTATTTTGATTTATAGATTTGTAATTATAAAACAACTAAAAAAAAGAACCTCATTACTTATTGAAGATGAGAACATAATACTAGAAAACAAGTTAGTAAATAAAAGAATCAATTTTGAAAATATTAAATCATTAGGATATGTTGAAAGAAGCGGAAGCACAGGGGATTTAATAATAAATCTAAGTATTATACGGGTGGGGCTTGCTTATTATGGGAACTTAATCTTTGATATTAATGATTTCAATTCCAATTATAAAACTAAATCAATTTGTATCCCCGACTTACAGAATGTAAAAGAAATTTATCTAGAAATATTAAAACTTATGGAGTTGGATAAAAATGGTGTACAAAAAATAGAATGTATCAGAAGTAATGTTGAATTTAAAGAAGGTATTTGTATAATATCAAATAGGAAGTCAGAAATTTATTTTAGATATGCAAATATTATCTATAAAAATAAAAATACGGTAGAGGTAAAAGCTAAGAATTTCAGTTTAAATAGTATATATATGCAAAAATTTGGATTACCACCAATGAAGACAAGAGTTTCATCGAATCAGACTAAACAATCATAAATAGAGGAGGACAAGTTATGGAGTCAACAATAAGAAGGAAGAAATCATTTAGAATTCTAATATTTATTATTTTAAGCTGCAGCGCATTCTCTTCTCTAGAGGAAGATAAAATATATTTTGGAGTTCTCAAAGGTGCTTCAATTAGCTTGTTGGGATATTATGACAAAGATTTCGACATATATAAATATCCATTATATTTGGATCAGGAAGAGGCTAACGTAGAAGGCAGCCTAGTTAACCTTAAAGAGTCTGTGAAATGCTATAAAAAAGATCAAATTGTTTCAATCTATGACAATGAGAAAAAAATGGAATTTGTAGTCTTTGATAACATAAAATACTTAAAGAGTTACGGTTCTACAAGTATCAAAAAATGTAATTTAAAAGAATCTAAAGCGTTTAAAGAAAGCTATCCGTTCTATAATAAATCAATAACATCAAAAATAATAGCTGGAGAGCTACCAAAATTCGAAAAAAATATTTATGTTAATAACAGTAGGCGAGTAGTGGAAACAAGAGATTTTAGCAAAATAGATAAGAAAGAAACATCTTTTAATTTATATTCAAATATTCTATTGGATATAGGTTATACAATAGAATATAATGAGGAAAATCGAAAGGTAAAACTTGATATATCAACACCTGAAGGAGAATTTTTATATTTAAATGGGAAGTACACTTATTTTAAAAACATAGATGGAAAACAAAAAATAAAATATAAATTTAATTCTAGAGGACAGAGATCTAAAGTTTATGAAGCATTTGAAATAATTGCTCCATATGAAATATATAGGTTCAAAACAGAGAATATCATGGCAACAATACCCAATTATAGCCCATTTCAAGATATACAAACTGAAAAAGAAAATAATGTATATGTTAATCAAAAAATACTTAAGAATTCATATGAAGGTACTACAGTATACTATGATTCTAATAATGATGATGTCGAATTAATAGTGAAAAAAGATGGTGAATACAAAACAGTGCTGACATCTAAAATTGGATATAAATTGAGAAACAATGAATTGATAGAAGTTTATATTTTTAACGGGAGAAATACAGAGAAAAGAAAATACAATAGTGAAATGAAATTGGAAACAAAAGAAATTTTAGATATAAATTTATATGAGCAAAATAAAAAAAATCTTGCCTAAGCCCTATAAAATTTGATAAAATAAGGAGAAACAAAAACGAATTGATAAGTGGGAAAATAATGAAAAAATGGGAATTCTTGTCAGAAGTATCTGATAAAATAATTGAAGAGAATGATAAAATATATAAAGGCCTAGTTCCTTGGGCATTACTTAATTCAAAAGAAAAGAAAACAATATACGTTTCAACTTCTAATAGGAATATAGAAAATTATTTTTATACTTTAGATGAATACAAAGAACAAAGCACTGCTAAAGTGAAAAAGGAAATTGTGATGTTTGAGAATATATCACAAAAGAAAGAAGATTTATTAGGAATTAATATAGAACTACTCCACACTCTTAAAACAAAGAGTGATTTTGTTTTATTTTTAAACTTACAAATCGCATTAGATGTGTTCTTTGAAAAAGTTAAGCACATTGATTTCGAAATTGGAAAAGAATACAAAATGAGGGAAATACTAGAATTCTTAAATGAGAATAATTATACATCAGAATACATTATAGAAGAAAAGGGTCAATTTAGTAAAAGAGGAGATATAATAGATATTTATCCTGCAAATGAACAAAGCCCTATAAGGTTAGAGTTTTTTGATGACGAATTAGAAGGGATAAGAATCTTTGATTTGGACACTCAAAAGTCTATAGAGAAAATTGAAAAAATAAGAATTCATGGAAATATTTTAACAGGAAAAAATTATGAACTGACAGAATTATTACAAGAATTAAAAGATGAAGAAATAGAGATAATCATAGAAAATGAAGAGCTTTTAAATTACAAGTTAGAAGAGTACATTTTACTTGAAAGAGATAAAGAAGAAGTTTACCGAAAGAGATATAATAACTTCAAAAAGAGAAGTAAAATGATAGAGACTGTAAACTTTACAGATGAACAACTTGAAACGTTTAAAAATATTGATAAAGTCAAAAAATTATCTGTAAATAAAAATATAGAAATATATACAAATAATATCAAGAAAATGACTTTGGATTATGAAGGATCAAGTGTAAATGTAAATGATCAAAATTTGTTTGAAGGGTTTATAATAAATAACACTTTTATTTTAACTGATAGAGAAATTGAAGGATTCATTCATGAGAAAAAAAGAAAAGCAAATCAAGGAATAAAATATAAAAAAACAAATCAAATAATAGAAAATGATTATGTAATTCATACTCAATATGGAGTAGGATTATATAAAGGAATAGAGACAATAAATGAGCGGGATTATTTGAAAATAAAATATGCTGATGAAGATTTATTATACATACCTGTAGAAGGACTTGATCGATTAGAGAAGTACATTTCGTATGGAGAAGAACCTAAATTATATAAATTAGGGACACGTGGATTTAAAAAAAGAAAAGAAAAATTACTAGAAGAAATAGAAATTTTTGCAAAAGAATTAATAAAGATACAAGCACAAAGACAAAGTATAGAGGGATACACATATAATAAAGATACAATCTGGCAAGAAGAATTCGAAGAGCAATTTCCATTTGATGAGACTGATGATCAAAAGAAAGCTATAAATGATGTTAAAGCAGATATGGAAAGTCATAGAATAATGGATAGAATCGTTTGTGGAGACGTTGGGTATGGAAAGACAGAAGTTGCAATGAGAGCAGCATTTAAGGCAATAGAAAATTCTAAACAAGTTGCGCTAATTGCTCCTACAACAATCCTTGCGGAACAACATTTTAAAAGGTTTAAGCAAAGATTCCAAAATTATCCAATAACAATAGAAAATTTATCTAGGCTAACTGAAGGAAAAACATCTGATATACTTAAAAAATTAGAAAAAGGAACGATAGATTTAGTTATAGGGACACATAGATTACTTAGTAATGATGTGAATTTCAATAATTTGGGTATGCTAATAATAGATGAAGAACAAAAATTTGGAGTAAAAGCAAAAGAAAATTTAAAAGCGAAAAAAGAGAAAGTAGATGTTCTTACGCTAACGGCAACGCCAATTCCAAGAACACTAAATTTAGCATTGTTGGGGATAAGGGACATTTCTATAATTGATACACCACCAACAAATAGATTACCTATAATAACAAAAGTTATTGATTATGAAAAAGAAGAAATAAAGACAGCAATATTAAAAGAACTATCTAGAGATGGTCAAGTATTCTACATATATAATGAAGTTATAAATATGGAAGCGAAGAAAAAAGAATTGAAAGAAATGCTTCCAGATTTTGTAAAAATAGAATATGTTCATGGAAAATTAGTACCTAAAGAGATAAAAGATAAAATAAAACGATTTGAAGCAGGAGAGTTTGATATTCTATTAGCATCAACAATAATAGAAAATGGAATAGATATTTCCAATGTAAATACGATGATAATAGAAAACTTCGATAAGCTGGGACTTTCACAAGTTTACCAGTTGAGAGGAAGAGTAGGTAGAAGTAATAGACAAGGATATTGTTATTTACTAAAAAATACAAGATCTACAAAAAAAGGTAAGCAAAAACAAGAGAGTATTGATAAAATTGAAGGAATAAAATCTGGAGGATTCCAAATATCAATGGAAGACTTGAAAATAAGAGGTGCTGGAGAAATATTAGGAGATAGACAGCATGGAACAATAGAAACATTTGGATATGACCTGTATATTAAAATGTTGAATGAAGAAATTCAAAAACAAAAAGGAACATATAAAGAGAGAATAGAAAATGTCCAAATTATCATAAATAATAGAGGATCAATACCAGAAACGTATATTTCAGGTGAAGAACGATTAAGTATATATAAAAGATTTGCGATGTTAGAAACGTTTGACGAATTAAGAGAACTAATAAAGGAAGTACAAGATAGATTCGGTAAAATCATTGGAGAAGTTGAGAAATTTGTTAAATACATTGAATTAAAAATTATAGCAAAAGACAACGGGATATCACTTATTAAAGAAGATAAAAAAGAATATGAACTTATCTTTGAAAAAACAATTTCACAAGAGTTTTCAAATATGGTATCATTAGAAGAAAATGAAAGTATTGATGAAGAAACAGGAGAGGTAGTTTATATTCAAAAAATAACAATAGAAAAAAGTAAACTTAATGAGTATATTGAGACGTTGAAAGTTGATTATTAGGAGGAAAAAAATGATAAAAAATATTAAAGTATTAGCAGTAATTTCTCTTTTACTTGGAGTAGCTTCTTGTACAAGTGGAGATCCATATGCAACTGTAAAAGTAAATAAAGCACCAAGTACGTCAGCGATACCGTCGGTTCCTAAGCCGATTGATACGAAAGTTCCAGAAATACCGAAAATACCGGAGACACCGAAAGTACCAGAAACACCGAAAGTACCAGAGACACCAAAAGTGCCTGCAACGCCGAAAGTACCTACAACGACAACAAGTACACCTGCAACAGAGACTGAAAAATTTGATGCAACAGATCAAAAAATTGTAGATTTTATAGATCAAAAAGTTTATGAAGATGCTGCACAAATAAAGAAAATCACAGTAGAAAGTATACAAAAATTACAAGATGAAAAAAATATAAGAATGACAAAAAGAGAATTTTTAGCAAGAACGTATCAAATAATTAGAGATAATAATATGACATCATTCTATTTAGCAGTTGCTAGATTATTGAATGAAATAAAGTAGATCCAAGGAGGAAGAATGAAGTTTTTAAAATTTTTACTTATAACAGTAATTACACTATTAGTAGTTTTTATAGGGATGGTTGTTTTCTCAAATAAAATATTGACAGAACTTACAAAATCTAAAGATTCTGAGTTTGAAAATCTAAAATTTTCAATAGCAACAAGAGAAGTAAAATTTGATAATTATGTCTTAAATGGAGAAAATTTAGGTAAAGGAACAGCAAAAATAAATATTAAAAAAACACTTGAAAACGGTATTCTATCAAACAAAGTTTACTTTTCTAACTTAACGCTTGAAGATGTTGATTTGGATGCAATTAATGCAAATTCAGATAAATTTATAGATTCATATGTTGATAGCTTAGAAGTACCGCAAACAGAACTTGAAAAAGCACAAGTTAAATCAGCCGATTTCTTATTGGATAAGGAATCAAAAAAAGCGCAATTAATAATGGATACAGATGGAATGATAACATCAAAGATTACACCAGCAATAGTAAATATTGATAAATTAAAAAAAGAGTTTACAGAAATCAAAGATTTCAGTAGTAAAGCTAGCAAAGTTAAAGAAATTAATGATTCAATAAAACCGCTTTCAAAACAAATATTTGACCAAAAGAAACAATTACAAGATCTTGTTATGAACATTGAAAATGAAAGAGATATAATGCTTGAAAATACATCAGGAGACTTAAGACATTTAGATGTAGAATTAAAGATGAATGATATAGCAAATGTTGGAAATTATGTATTCGTAGATAAAGGACAAGAAATAAAAGAAAATACAAATAAATTGTTGAAAGAATTAAAAATAATTAGATCAATTTCAAAATTATCAAAACAAGATATTTCGGAAGTTACAATTAACAAAAATCAAGTTGTTGCAAAAACAAACAAACAAAAATTAGACGACATAATAATTAACTTAGGTAAGGGAGCAGAAAGTAAAGTTCAAGTATCAGTAGTTAATGCAAAAGAAGTTTACAATATAAATTATAAAAATACAGATTTAGTGATGAATATGATATATAAAGAGTCAGAGAAAATAGAATCAGAAATAAAATATATAAAAGCAAATTTCTTATCAAAAGATGGAAATAAAGATATGTCGCTAGATCAAAAACTAATATTTGATGGACAAAAATTAGTGAAAGAGAACAAAACAGCACTAACTGAGCCACAGAAATTAGAAATTACAGAAAAAATAAAAACACTGACAGAGACAAGATATAATGAAATTGTATCGAATTACAGTGACCAAACATTAAAAATAGAAGAAATTTTAAAATCTCTGCAAACAAAAATAACAGAGTTGGATAATTTGTACTTTAATTTATTAAAATTACAAGGAGTATCAGCGGTGACACAAGAGACAAATCCAATTGTTGAAGCTGGGAAAGCGAAGTAAAAATGAGACTAGATAAATTTTTAAAAGTAACAAGAATTATAAAAAGAAGAACAGTTGCTAAAGAATTAGCAGACAACGGGAATATAAAAGTAAATGGAGAAGAAAAAAAATCATCATATGCTGTAAAGATGGACGATATTCTAGATATAAAATTTTTCAATAAGAATATAAAAATAAGAGTTAAAGATGTTCCGTCTGAAAACTTAAGAAAAGATGATATAGAGCAGTACATAGAGGTAGTAAATTAATGATAATATCAAATTGTAAAATAAATTTAGGATTGAACATCATCTCTAAAAGAGATGACGGGTATCATGAGTTAGATATGATAATAGCTCCTATCTCATTTGGTGATGAAATAACTGTAGCTTGTCATGACGAAATAGGAGAATTAGACTTCAGAATAAAAGACAATTTAATACCAATTGATAAATCTAATACAGTTACAAAAGCATATAATGAGTATTTTGGACATTCTAATAAAGAAAAAAAGAGAGTGACTGTGTACTTAGAAAAGAAGGTGCCAAGACAAGCAGGACTTGGTGGTGGAAGTTCTAATGCAGGATTTTTATTAACGGAATTGAATAAAAAATACAAGTTCTATTCAAAAGATGAAATGTTAGTAATTGCAAAAAAAGTTGGTGCAGATGTTCCATTTTTTATAGATAATAAAACATCTAGAGTGAGTGGAATAGGTGAGAAAATTAGTTTTCTAGAAAATAATATTAAAGAAAAAATATTGTTAGTAAAACCAACATATATAGGAGTGAGTACGAGATTAGCGTTTTCACTTTATGGAGAAAATACAAATGAATTAAAAGTTTCTAACTTAGATAACATAGAAAAAGCGATAAAAGATGGGAATGTATTAGAACTTGAAAAAAATATAGAGAATACATTAGAACAAATTGTATTACAAAACAATATGAAGTTAGCAAAATTTAAAGCAGAAATAGAAAGTTTATATGAAAAGAAATTTTTTATGTCAGGAAGTGGAAGTACTTTTTTTACATTTATAAGTAAGCAAGAGGAATCTGAAATAAGAAAAAAAATGAATTATAGAATATCAAGAAAATACTTTACAAGAATAACACGATTCTTATAATGGATAATAAAAAATGGGCTTTGTATAAAAATACAGAACCCATTTTTTATGTTAATATTATTCTTCATCAATTATTTCGTCACTTTTATAGTACTTAGATGCTATATAATGTAATGGAATACCTAAAATTATTAAGAAGAACCCTGTTGTTGCAAATGGTATTTGCATTTTTGAGAAATCAATAGGAATTTCACCTTTAAAGAAAGGAACATCTCCTAAAACACCTCCGTAGATCGCAAATAACCCACCTACAATTGCAAGTATAGGAATAATTGGATACATAGGTACCCTATAAGGTCTGTTAAGGTTAGGTTGCGTTTTTCGAAGTATTATAACTGCAACAAACGACAATATGTAGAAAATCCAACTACCTAAAGTACCTAATTCGACTAAATTACCAGAAACATTAGGATTTAAAAAATCTAATAATAAGAAGAAGATAGAGAGAATCGAAACCCATAACATACCAATATGTGGGACATTAGATGTTTTTGATAATTTTGAAATAGTTCTACTAAATAAAAATTTTCTTTGTGATCCCATTTTGTATGCTATTCTACTACCAAAAATCATATATCCATTTAATGTACCGAAAACGGAAATCATTATTCCTATATTTATCAATATTCGAACTAGTGTTTTATTTAAAAATGGGAAAAGATTTTGTGCTGTAACAGCAGCAATACCACCACTATTTTTTATTCCTGCAACATCTGTAAGTCTATTTAATGGATTAGAAATAGCATATGAAATATTAATTGATATGTATATTACACAAACAATTAAGATTCCTAAAACAATTGCTTTGGGAAGATTTTTCTGTGGATTCTCCATTTCTCCAGCAACTGAACCTACGAACATCCATCCATCATATGCGAATATACAAGCAATAATCGCTTGTGTAAATACATTAAAGAGTGAAACTCCTGATAATCCATGAGGAATTACAGGAAATAGAATTGGAATAAAAGAATTTGAAATTGTCCCTTTATAAAATCCAAATAATATTATTACTGCTAAGGGTATCATTTTACCAATAGTTGCAAAATTTTGTATTTTTGCACCAACAAGTGCGCTAAAGTTATTTGCAATTGTTAGAAAGATGACAGCTAAAATAGCAAAAAATATGTATGAATAACCTTTTGACGTGCCTAATATAGCTGCAACTGTCTGCCCAAATTTAGCAGCTAAGAAAACTACATAAAATGGAAATATGATCCCAGCAAATGCCCATCCACATATTGTAGATAGCAGATCTCCGTATCCTGAACGGATATATTCTATAACTCCACCAGTTTTTGGTATTGCTGCAGCTAGTTCTGCAACTGTAAGACCTGCGGCTACTGTTATAATCCCAGCAAATGCCCAAACCATAATAGCTAATCCTGGGCTATTTGTTATTGAAAAAACTTTTGGTGCTAAGTAAAAAACTCCTGAACCGACTATAGATCCCACTACAAGAGCTAAAATATCTTTAAATTTAAAATGTTTTTCTAAATGCATAATTTAATTTCTCCTCTATATTTTCTTTGAATACAGTATATATCATATCACATATTGTCTATAAATCAATAAGCAAAAGAAAGAAATTATTGTATTTCCTCTTGATTTTAAGAAAAAACGAGGTATAATCTTAAAAAATGGAGGTAACACTTCAAAAACAAATGTTTTAAAGGGGAGATTGAATGAAGATAACAGACATTAGACTAAGACTAGGTAAAGGATCAGAAGAAGGAGGAAAGTTAAAGGCGTACGTAGATGTAACTTTTGATGAAAGCTTTGTCGTTCATGGATTAAAAGTGATTGAAGGACAAAATGGCTTATTTGTTGCAATGCCTTCTAGAAGAATGCCAAATGGAGAATTCAAAGATATTGCTCATCCAATAAAACCTGAATTAAGATCAGAAATAACAAATTCAGTAATAGAAAAATATGAAGCTGAAAAAGAAACATTAGGAGCAACACCAGAAGCAACACCAACAGTAGAAGTTGTATCAGAATAACAATTTAATAATATCAAAAAAGACTAGAAAAAAATTCTAGTCTTTTTATTATTCTCGTTCTTTTTGATATTTGTTTCTTAATATTATTGCAACAGAGTTAGCTGAAAGCAAGAAGAATAAGAGAACCATAATTCCTGCTGCTGCTAAATCTTGAAAATCTTTTTTTGGATAAGAAGACCATTGAAAGATTTGTATTGGCATAGCAGTATATTTCGATAGTAGACTAGATGGTAGTTTCGTAACCATACTTGCGGCTCCAACAACTAATAATGGAGCTGATTCTCCAATAGCTCTCGATAATGATAAAATGATTCCAGTTAACATTCCTGGTGCAGCATAAGGAATTACTACTGCTTTTATCATTTGCCATTTTGTCATTCCAAGTCCATATGCTGCTTCTATTAAGATAGATGGAACAGCTTTCACTGCTTCCCTAGCTGAAACAATAATAACAGGTAGAATCATAAGAGAGAGTACTAATGCTCCTGATAATACAGAGCCTCTAATAGAATGGATTCGTGAAAATATTGCTAGTCCCAAAAGTCCGTAAACTATTGCGGGGACACCAGCTAAGTTAGATATATTTATTTCTAAAAAACTATAAAACCAAGATTTCTTATTTGAATATTGCTCTAGATAGATAGCTGATCCTATACCAATGGGGACAGTTATCAAACCTATTGTTCCAATTAAATAGAAACTTCCGACGATTGCAGGTAAAAAACCAGCTCTTGAAGGGATTCTTGAAGGAGTTGATGTTAGAAACTTCATAGAAATCCATTTGATTCCTGTAGAGAAAATCCCAGATAGAAGAATTAATAGGAAAAGTAAGCAGAAAACGATACAACTAAGAAATAGATATTTGAAAAACTTATCTTTAAATTTTCTTGCTTTCAAATTATTTACTAATATCATTAATATACCTCCCTATATTTCTCAACGATTTTTTTTGCTCCAATATTAAGTGTTAAAGTTATAATGAAAAGAATCAATCCAACAACGAAAACAGTTTGATATTCAAGACTTCCTACAACAACTTCACCAAAACTTTTACTAACCATATAACCTGTCATTGTTTGTATTTGTCCTAGTGGATTAAAATTAAGTACAGGCTTTGCTCCTGCTGCCATGGCTACAATCATCGTTTCACCAATTGCTCTAGATATTGCTAAAACAAAAGAAGACATGATTCCTGATATTGCTGCAGGGACAGTTACATTCTTAACTGTTTCAAAACTTGTAGCACCTAATCCAAAAGAAGCTTCCCTTAGAGTTTTTGGTACAGATTTCAGCGCATCTTCACTAATTGATGCAACTAGTGGAGTTATCATAATCCCAACTGCAAATGAAGCACTAAGCACATTAAATGTCTCTACTCTCAGCTGACTTGTTGCGCTGAAAAACTTCACAAAATTTATAAGGAGATAAATGAATAATATTCCAAATGTTGCTGATATGAATGAGAAAATTATTTTTAACTTTAGATTGACAGTATCAAAAAATTTACTTCCAATCTTGAATGAAATGAATCCTGAAAGTACTAAAAATAAAACTAAAAATATTTTTGCAATCCATGAAATATTTACTTTTAAAAAAGGTGTTATATATAAAAGTGCAAAGAACCCATAAACTACAGATGGAATTCCTGCAAGAATTTCAAGGATTGGCTTCAATGTATTTCTAACTTTTGGTTTTGCATATTCACTTAAGTATATTGCACTTCCTAATCCCAGTGGAATTGCAAATAAACATGAAAACAGAACAATCATCAATGTTCCCACTAATATTGGTAGGATATGGTAGCTTCCACTCCTTGGATCCCAAAGAGTTCCAAATTTCAGTAGTTGAAATCCTCTTCCTTCACCAAAAAAAGGCAATGATTCAGTGACTAAACTAATCACAATTCCGATTGTTGTTATTATAGATATAAAAACAAAAAGAGTAAGTGTGTATTTAACAATCTTCTCTTTTAAGTATACAGTCTTTAAATTTGATTTTTTCATTGGTTCTCCATTCCGTAATTAATAAATTTAGAAGCAAGTATTTTCAGTAGTTAGAATATACTTGCTCCTCAGTTATATTTTTTATTTAATTGCTGCCTCTTGTGCTGAATAATCATCTAAAGGTACATAACCAGAAGACTTAACTAACTCAGTAGCATTTTTTATATAAAATTGAATAAATGATTTCACTTGTGCTTTTTCTGCAAAAGATTTTTTATTAATATATAGATATAATGGTCTTGATAAAGGTTTATAAGTTCCATTTTTTACAGTTTCATCCGAAGGAAGAATTCCGTTTACAGAGAATGCTTTTAATTTATCTTTTTGTTCTAGATAATAAGCATAACCAAAGTAACCTAACGCTCCTTTGTCTCCTTCAACACCTTGTACTAATTGATTATCATCTGATGATGGAGAGTAATCTTTTCTTATTTTCCCATCTTTACCTAAGATTTCTTCAATAAAGTAATCATAAGTTCCTGAATCTTGATCTGGACCATATAATTTTATTGGTTCAGCAGGCCAAGCTGGGTTAACATCTTTCCATGTTTTTACTGTAGAACCATCGGCCCATATTTTCTTTAAATCTTCTGTTGTTAAGTTCTGTGCCCAAGTATTTTCTGGATTTGCAACGACAGTAAGACCATCTAATCCTATTTTTAATTCGATAAACTCTATTCCATTTTTTTGTGCAGTGCTTAATTCTTCTGGTTTCATTGCTCTAGATGCATCTACAATATCAATTTCTCCAGTAACAAATTTCTTGAATCCGCCACCTGTACCTGATATTCCAACTGATACATTTACATCTGAATTTTCTTTTGAGAACTCTTCAGCAACGGCTTGTGAAATTGGTGCAACTGTTGATGACCCATCAATTAAAACTTCACCTTTCAACCCTGTTCCTTCTTTACTTCCACCGCAACCAACTAACAATAGCGAAAGTGATGCTAATAATAATATTTTCTTCATAATGTCCTCCTAAGATATATAATATATAAAATGTTCTTACATAGTAAGTATACAACTGCTATGTAAAGACATTATGAAGTCTATGTAAATAGAATGTAAACTCATGAAAACATTTAAATAATAAATATAATGATATTCCTTGATTAAAAGATGTTTTTTTGGTAAAATTAAAAGGAAAATAATAAAATAAAATGGGTATCGGAGACTATAAATGAAATTAATAGTAGGGCTTGGAAACTATGGGCAAGAATATAAACTGACAAGACATAACGTAGGATTTATTTTTTTGGATGAATACTTTAAAGAAAATAAAATAACAGACATAAGAAATAAATATAAATCAGAATTTGTTGAATTAAATAAAAATGGCGAGAAAGTATTTTTTCAAAAACCATTAACATATATGAACTTAAGTGGAGAAGCGATTAGTGATGTAATAAGGTTTTATAAATTAGACCCGAAAACAGACCTTTTTGTTATATATGATGATATGGATTTACCAATGGGGAAATTAAAGATACGAAAAGATGGTAGTCCAGCAGGCCATAATGGAATCAAATCAATAATTCAACATTTAGGTGGAGAATTCTGTAGAATAAAATATGGAATAGGTAAGGCTAGAAATAAAGAAGAGACAATTGGTCATGTTTTAGGAAAATTTACGGAAGAAGAAAGAAATATATTGAAAGAAAGTAGAGATACGATATTTAACTTAATAGAAGATATAATAAATGATGTCGAAATATCAAAACTTATGAATAAGTATAATACTAAACAAAAATAACAGGAGGACAAATGAAGAAAACGCTACTAGGGTTATTAGGTTTATTAATGGTTTGGTCATGTGGAAATGGTGGTATTAATGGAAATAATGGAGGAAAAGAATTAAAAGGTGAAATTGTAATTGACGGATCATCAACAGTGGCGCCAATTAGTTCAGCAGTAGCAGAAGAATTCTTTAGAGAAAATAGAAATGTTAATATTGCAATTGGTATATCTGGGACAGGTGGAGGATTTAAGAAATTTGCAGTTGGAGAGATTGACGTTGCAAATGCATCAAGAAAAATTAAAGAAAAAGAGGCTAAAGAAGCTAAGAAAAATGGAGTAGAGTATATTGAACTAGAAATAGCACTTGATGGAATAGCTGTAGTTGTAAATAAAGAGAATACATGGGCTCAAGAACTGACAGAGGAAGATCTGAAAAAAATCTGGGAAAATGGTTCTAAGATAATGAATTGGAAAGAAGTCAATCCTTCGTGGCCGTCAGAAGTAATAAAGTTATATGGGCCAGATCAAGATTCAGGAACATTTGATTATTTTGTAGAGGAAATATTAGGAAAAGAGGGCCAAATAAGAATAGACTATTCACCATCATCAGATGACAATCAATTAGTTCAAGGGGTAGAAGGAGATAAAGGTTCATTAGGATTCTTTGGATACGCATATTATATAGAGCAAAAAGATAAATTAAATGCAGTTGCAGTTAATGGTGTAAGACCAACAGACGAGACAGTAAGAACCGGGAAATATAAACCATTGTCTAGACCACTTTACATATATGTAAATAAGAAATCACTTAAAGAAAAACCAGAAGTTAGAGCGTTTGTAGAGTATTATTTGAAAAATGCACCTAAAGCAGTTAAGTTAACTGGATATGTTCCATTAAGTGACTATACAAAACAATTAGAGCTAATAAAATAGTCTCATAAATAAAATTTAGAAGGAGGAAATATGCAAAGTGTTACATCTGAAGCAGTTAAAATAAGACGAAGAAAAATAGTTAAGTTAAAGGAAAATATAGTTAAAGTAACTCTTGTTGTTTTTGCCGGAATTTCAGTATTAACAACAATAGCAATAATATCAAGTCTCTTCATTGAGGCAATGCCATTTTTCGAGAAAATTTCAAGAGTTTCACAATTGTTTCAATATGGAACAGTTTGGGATCCTAGAAGTGAGAGCTACCATATTTTACCAATATTAGTAGGAACTTTGATGATTGTTCTATTTTCATGTTTATTCGCAATTCCTCTAGGATTAGGAAGTGCAATATACTTAAGTGAATATGCAAAGCCAAAAGTTAGAAATACATTGAAGCCAATACTTGAAATTCTTGCAGGAATTCCATCAGTAGTCTATGGATTTTTCGCATTACTATATATAACACCATTTTTAAAAATGAATATATCATGGCTAGCAAAATTATTTTTATTTGTAATCTTAGGCATGTCAATTTTTATAGCAGTGAAATCAGTAGGAAAATTTCTTGAAACACCAAAATTAAAAATGAAAATTATTTATTCGTCATTATTTTTATCTTTTGGATCGATTGCGTTTTACTTATGTATAAATTTTATAAAATTTTTCAATGCAACAAGTCAATTAAGAGTGGAAACATTTAACGTATTAAGTGCTTCGTTTGCAGTTGGAATAATGATAACACCATTAGTTGCATCGATTAGTGAAGACGCATTGAAAGCAGTCCCTAATAATTTGAGAGAAGCATCATTAGGATTGGGAGCAACAAAGTTTGAAACAGTTTGGAGCGTGACTGTACCTGCAGCAATATCTGGTATAGTATCATCATTTATATTAGCAATATCGAGAGCTATTGGAGAGACAATGATAGTTTCAATGGCAGCGGGAGCAAAACCAGTATTGAATTTCAATCCATTAGGTCAAATACAAACAATGACAGGATATATGATGAGTAAAAGTTTTGGGGAAGTAGTAGTAGGAAGTATTGAATATCAAACAGTATTCGTTGTAGGGTTGATACTATTCTTTATAACTCTTTTCTTAAATATTGGAGCAAAAAAAATAGTAGATATTTTTAGGGAGGTGTATTAATGATATTAGTAAATAATCTAAAAGCAAGAAAATTGAAAGATAAAGTATTTAAATACGTATTTTTTGCATGTATCGTATTCTGTTTAGCGTTTTTAGGGATACTAGTGATAGGACTTTTGTCAAAAGGATTAAAATACTTAAATCCAAAATTTTTACTTTCATCACCATCGCTTATTTCTGCTGTAAATGCCGGATTTTACCCAGCAATAATTGGAAGCTTCTGGATTTTACTATTAGTTGGGCTAGTAGCTGTTCCAATTGGAGTAGGGTCAGCAATTTATTTGGAGCAATATTTAAATAAAAAAAGTAAATGGTATCATTTTTTAGAAGTTAATATTTCAAATCTAGCAGGTGTCCCTGCAATAGTTTATGGATTGTTAGGACTTACATTATTTTCTAGAATGCACGGACTAAGAGGAACGATATTAGCAGGTGGAATAACATTATCACTTATGATACTACCGGTAATAATTGTTTCATCAAGAGAAGCAATAAAAGCAGTTCCAAAGATATTAATAGAAGCAGCATATGGATTAGGAATGACAAAATGGCAAATGATAAAAGCAGTAATAATACCTTATGCAGCACCAGGTATGTTAACAGGTGTAATATTAGCTTTATCAAGAGCATTAGGAGAGTCTGCACCGTTATTAGTTGTTGGAGCAGCGGCAATGGTAACAAAAGATCCAACAAGTGTTTTTTCAAGATACACAGCAATGCCAATTCAAATATTTCAATGGGCAACAAATCCAAAACAAGAATTTCAAGATTTAGCGGCATCAGGAATAATAGTTCTGCTAGTATTTTTATTGTCAGCAAATGCATTAGCAATAATGTTAAGAAATAAATACCAAAAAGAACGAGGATAAATCAAATAAAGCAAAAGGGCGAATAGATAAATCGCCCTTTATTTTTTATTTTGGTATATATAATGTAAATGTAGTCCCTATTCCAAGTTCACTTTCTAGTGTGATCTCACCTTTATAATTTCTCATAATTTCACTGACAATAGCTAATCCAAGTCCAGATCCAGCTATATTTATTGGCCTTGCATCATCGACTCTATAGAACCTGTTAAAGATATTTTCTTTTTCAGAATCAGAAATACCAATTCCATTATCAGAAATAGTAATCAGATAACAATCGTTAATATCAGAATCAGCAAATGAAATTTTAATTTCAGGCTGTTTATTGTTGTATATAATAGCATTTTCAATTATATTCTTTAGAATAACTGCTATTCTTTCTCTGTCTATAATTATATTATTAGATTTCAGCTTGCTAAAATCAGTTGTAATAAGAGAATTCTTTGATTTAATTAAGTATCTTGACTCATTAAGAACATCATTTAAAAAAGTATTTACATCAATAGATGTTTTATTTAATATTTTTGAACTTTCGTATTTTGAATATTCAAGAAAATCATGAATAAGTGCTTCTATTTTAGAAACGTTAGAATAAATAACTTTAAAGAAACTAGAAAGTTCTAATTCTGAGCTGTTACCTTCTTTCAATGAGTCTTCAATAGCAATAGTAAAACCTTTTATATTTGTAAGCGGTGTCTTTAATTCATGTGAAACATCTGAAATGAAACGTTTCTGAATTTTTTCAAATTGCTTAGAAAGAGTTATGTTTCTTAAATTAAATAGAATTGAATTCTCAGATTTAATCCTATGAGATTCTAGGAAATAAAACGTATCATTTTCTGAAACATAAATTTCTTTTTTTACATTCTCATTTGTTTTAAGGATAGCTTTGACTTCATTAATAAGAGAATTAAACTTTATTGTATTCTGAAATTTGTTATTCTTTGCATTATAACTGATAGATGAGAAATTTTCGTTCTGAAGAATAATTTCCTCACCTTTTACAGCAAACAATATAGAATCTATTGCAGACAATGTTTCTCTCAGTCGTTCAGACTCTTTCTTAAGGCTAGATTTGTAATCAGTACTCTTGCCCTTGATTTCAAAGATTGAATTAAAGTAATTGATAGAAGAATCACTTTGATAAAAATCAATATTTAACTTAAATGAATCATTTAGAATTTTTAGCGTTTCGGTTTTAATAAAATCTGATTTTTCTTTTTCTTTCTTCAAGTAGTAATAGAAAACAAGATTAATTACCAATATAGAGAAAATAAAAAAAAGGAAAAAGGATTTATTTATCCCAAAAATAAAGTTGAGCAATACGAGAAGAAAAAGCTCAACAGAAATTAAAAAAGTTAGTTGTTTTTTAATTGGTAACCAACTCCTTTTATTGTTTTTATATAATTAGAAAGGTTTGGAATCTTATCTCTTAGTTTCCCGATGTAGACATCAACTGTCCTATCACCAAGAAAATAGTTTTCATTCCAAACACTATTTAATATTTTTTCTCTACTGAGAGCAAGTCCCTTATTTGTGATCAAAAAAACAAGAAGGTTAAACTCTTTACTAGATAGTTCTATTTCTACATTAGAGTATAAGACAACATGTTTATCAATATGAACAACAATATCTTTATATTCCAATGTGTTTTCATTTATCAGCTTTTTAGAATCATTTCTCAATGAAAGCAATTTTTTTATACGTAAAACTAATTCTCTAGGATCAAATGGTTTCTTCAAATAATCATCGCAACCTGCATGAAATCCTTCAACGATATCATCAATTTCAGACTTTGCAGTTAACATAAATATAAGAGGATTTCCGTATAAATCAGTATTAGACTTTATTTGTTTTGAAATACCAATTCCATCTAACCCTGGAAGCATAAGATCAAGAACAATTAATTTTGGTTTATTTTCTTGAATTATTTTAAGAGCTTTCAATCCATCTTGTGAAGTGAATACTTCATACTCACCCCTTAATTCTTCATCTTTTTCTAGAAAAAATTGTATCAAAGTCTTAATTTCAAGATCATCTTCAACAATAAGAATAGATTTATTTCTCATAATAACTCCTAATCTTCGACAAAATTATGTCTTATGTCGACACCGTTATAGATGTAAATAGCAATCTCTGCTAAATTTTTTATTGTATCTCCGATTCTTTCCAAATGTTGAGATATGAATAATGCTTCTAAATTATCTAAGTCTCTTTCTTCAATAGTAGATGCTCTTAAAGATGCTTTTGTAGCTTCAATAACTTGCGTCTTAAATGCATTTACTTCTTCGTCGAGAGTAAGTATTAAATAAGCATAACTCAAATCTTCTTGGTAATATGTTTTTAAGAACAATTCAAACATGTGATTTACTTTCACATGCATATCAATTAAGTTTAATCCTCTGTAAGCTTCTATATTTTTTGAATGTTTTAAAACTTTTAAAATATTAAGTGTTAAGTCACTCATTCTTTCAAGTTGAGAACTGAACTTTGCAACACCAATTAAGAATCTCAAGTTTATTGCAAAAGGCTGAAAACGTGCAATTGTCTTAACAACTTCGTCATCAATCTGTAATTCAAAATGGTTAATTCTATCTTCAATTGATTTAACTTCTCCATATAGAGAATTATCAAAACTCCCTTTTTCCATAATGATTCCAACAACATCAAGAGATCTTTTACAATCTTTCAAAGTTTCTGAAACAATGGCTTTAATATCATCTAATCTTTCTTCTAAGTTTCTCATTGATTACCTCCAAATTATTAACAATTATTAACTAAATTTACCATTTACATAATCTTCTGTTTTCTTATTAGAAGGATTTGTAAAGATTTTACTTGTACTGTCGAATTCTTCAATAACACCTTTGTAGAAGAATGCTGTCTTATCAGAAATTCTAGCAGCTTGTTGCATATTATGTGTAACAATTACGATTGTATAATTTTTTTCTAATTCTCTAATTAATTCCTCAATCTTCAATGTAGAAAGTGGATCAAGTGCAGATGTTGGCTCATCCATTAAGATAACTTCAGGTTTAATTGCAATTGCTCTAGCTATACAAAGACGTTGCTGTTGTCCACCAGATAATCCCATAGCTGATTTATGTAATTTGTCTTTAACTTCATCCCATAAAGCAACAGATTTCAAACTTGTCTCAACCATTTCCATTAATACATTTTTATCTTTTTCACCATGTAATTTAGGTGCATAAACAATGTTCTCATATATTGTTTTTGGAAAAGGGTTTGGTTTTTGGAAAACCATTCCTACTTTTTTTCTTAATTCAACGACATCATATTTAGGATCAAATATACTTTGACCAGATATTTTAATATCTCCTTCGTATTTAGAAGTCTCTATAAGGTCGTTCATTCTATTTATAGATCTTAAAAAAGTTGATTTTCCACAACCTGAAGGACCTATAAGTGCTGTAACTTTATTCTTTGGAATTTCAATATTTAAGTTGTCAAGCGCTTTGAAATCAGCATAATAAAAATTAAAGTTTTTAACTGTGATGGCGCTATCCTTTTTTTCTTCTTCTAAATTTTCAATATTTTCCATTTTTCCTCCTGAGATTTAATAAAGCATAAAATATTTTAAATGTGTAGTTTATAACATATTCTACCATAAAAACGTAAAAAAACAAAAGCTGTTTTTATATTATCAATTATAAATTTACTATGTAAATAGACAATGAATAGAATGTAAAAAAATTGTAAAAGAAAATAATGATTAAAAAAATAAAATAATAATGATATAATGGCTATAAAAAGAATTTGACTAAAATGGAGATAAAATGAAGACTTTTAAACTTACAAAAGAGACACAACGAATGAAAATAGGTGAATATCTGAAAGAGATACAGAACTATTCAAGCAGAAGCATGAGACAAATAAAAGTATACTTAAATGGTAAAGAAGTAAAATTAACCAAAAAATTGCCATCAGGTGGAGTTCTTAGAGTTATAGAAAAGGAAAAAGGGACGAATATTGAACCAATATATGTACCTCTTGATATTGTGTACGAAGACGATGATTTATTAATAATAAATAAGCAACCATTTTTATTAACACATCCAACATTTAAAAAAGCAGATTTCACACTTGCAAATGGGGTAGTTTACTATTTCAAAGAAAAGTATGGAAAAGAACAAGTACCAAGATTCTACAACAGGCTTGATATGAATACATCAGGACTTATAATAGTAACAAAAACAGCATTTGCACAAGCGTATTTGCAGAATCATTCACAATTTGAGAAAAAATATTTAGCGATTGTAGATGGAAATTTTGATAAAGAAGAAATAATAGTTGAGAAGCCAATATATAGAGATGGTGATAATCTCGAACGGTTGATTGATGAGCGAGGACAATATTCAAAAACGATATTTAGAAAAATAAAGAATTATCCAGAGAAGAATGTTTCGCTCATAGAATGTGAGCTCTTTACAGGAAGAACACATCAGATTAGAGTTCATTTAAAGTCCGAAGGACATTTTATTGTTGGAGATGACCTGTATGGTGATGATAATAAGATAGAAGGTGTAGAAAGACAGTTCTTGCACGCGTACAAAATAAAATTTACTCATCCAGTAAGTAATGAGGAAATAAGTCTTGAAATACCAATTTACGAGGATATGAAGAAATTTTTGGAAGATTAGATGGAAGGGGAATGTGAATACTATGATAATAAAAAAAGAAATGAAGGGAATACTTTTACTTATATCAATGACTATGTTTCTAACATCATGTAGAACTTTATTATATATGGCTACAGATGGTGAATACGGAGGAAGAAAACCACCAGAAAGAGAGAGCCCAGCATATTTAAAATCTGAGAGCAGTGGAGGTGCAAAAGACTTAAAAGACTATCTAGATTCAATACTTGCAAGAAAAAGAGAGACAAAAGTAATAATGGATGGTTTTGAAGGTAAACTACCAGAAGGAATGGTATTTAGAAAAGGATATCCAAAACAAACTAGAATATTGGGATATAAGAATGTAGTATATCTATTTGATGAGAAGGAACAATATGGATTTCCTTTAATGATAGTAAACATACCAGATAAAGATATGGAAGAGTGGATAAACAATGATAAAGACATCTTCATACATCTTTTAGCAAAAGATGGGAGCTATTACTTAGGTAGGACGATTGGAGATCCAGCCTCTAGCATGAGTATTAGAAAAATAAGGAATAATTATTATGCATTTAATGATTATGTCCCAATATACTACAAACCAAAAGAGCATTTTATTGGATCAGATTATTTTTTTGAAGAAATAGTAAATGGACTTTGTGATTGTAAATATAATGAAGGTGCAAAGTCTTTAGAAAGAGATATAAAAAGAGAAAAATATGAATAAAAAAAGAAGTGAATACATATAAGATCTAGAGTATCAAGTCAAGATGCAATAATGAAAAATAGAATAAACAATCTAAACAATGGTGAGAAGACAACTAGCATTAATGGGATTACAGCAGATATTAATGAACCAGAAGTTGTGACACCGGTATCATCAGTTGAGAATGAAGGAACAACGGATGTAGGCGAAACAATAGATCGATTAAGAGAAAGAGTAGGTGAATAGAATGAAGAAAATACTTTTACTTATATCAATGACTATGTTTCTAACATCATGTAGTACTTTATTATATATGGCTACAGATGGTGAATACGGAGGAAGAAAACCACCAGAAA
>ERZ650306.75-NODE-75-length-48460-cov-10.253011_pt1 | contig 48460 bp, 32 predicted proteins | sample MGYA00376242_ERZ650306 | MGnify/ENA primary metagenome ERZ650306 (study PRJEB26733, sample SAMN07839244) | wastewater metagenome | biome: urban; feature: wastewater treatment plant; material: waste water | place: USA: North Carolina | collected 2016-03-31 ... | reverse complement strand
CGGTCCGGTCGTTCGGCGGCACGTGTGGATCGGCCGCTGTTCGACGCCGATGCCGCGCACATGCCGTTCGCCGACCAGGCGTTCGACTACGTCGTGTGCTCGCACGTGCTCGAGCACGTGACGGATCCGCACGCCGTGATCGAGGAGATGATGCGCGTCGCCAAGCCGGACGCCATCTTCCTGCATTGCCTGCCGGCCTTCCACAATGAGCACACCACCGTAGGCCGCGAAATCGAACAAGCCTGGGGGATGAAAGGCCTTGAAGTCACCGAAGAGGTGTTTGAGTCCGCCCATTCCATTGTGTTCGATGAAGCCGAAAACCGTATGCACACCATAAAAGCCGTCATGGTAGCCACACTGGGCGAATAACGCCCCACTGCGGCGGGGCAACAACAACCCGCCGCGCTGATTTCAGTGCTGCACACTGCAGCAGGAGCACGCAACATGGCAGATCTTACTCATGGGGATGTCGATGTGGCATCCACCACCACAGAAAAAAAACTTGGGCCGGGGGCGCTGATTGCGCTGGTTATCGGTTCTATGATTGGCGGCGGTGTGTTCAGCCTGCCGCAAAACTTCGGCGCAGTGGCCTCGCCTGGCGCCCTTTTAATTGGCTGGGTTATCACCGGTATCGGGATGTTGTGCCTGGCCTTTATTTATCAGAATCTCAGTGCCCGTTGCCCGGAACTGGATGGCGGGATTTACAGCTATGCACGCGCCGGTTTTGGTGATTTTCTCGGGTTTCAGTCTGCCTGGGGATATTGGTTTTCCGCCTGGCTTGGGAATGTTTCTTACGCGGTATTGTTGTTCAGCGCCATGAGCTTTTTTATTCCCGTGTTTGGCGATGGCAACAACCTGCCCTCCATCATTGGCGCATCGGTGGTGCTGTGGCTGGTTCATGCGCTGGTGTTGCGCGGCGTACGCGAAGCGGCATGGATCAACACCATTCTGACGGTCGTCAAGGTGCTGGTATTGATGATTTTTATCATCGCGGTGTTTATCGCCTTTCGTCTGGGGGTTTTCAACGCCGACTTTTGGGGGCGATTGATTCAGAGTAATGGCGCACACAGCAGCGTCTTCGCTCAAACCAAAAACACCATGCTGGTCACCACCTGGGTCTTTATTGGGATTGAGGGCGCTACCGTGGTGTCTGCCCGCGCGGCGCACCGTGAAGATATCGGCAAGGCGACGGTGATTGGTCTGCTGGGCGCGCTGGCGATCTTCGGTTTGCTGGAAGTCCTGTTCTTCAGCTCCAATCTGACCAAGCTCGGCGAAGGCGGCTGGATGCCGATGGCGCTCGGCGCGGTCATCTTCCTGATGCTCACCACCTGGAAGGAAGGCAGCCGCCTCCTGGCCAGCCAGCGCGGACAGATCGACGTGCCGATGGCCGGCTTCATCAAGGGGCCCTTGCCCGATGTGCCCCACGTATTCGGCACCGCGGTGTATCTCACCTCCGAACCCAGCCTGGTGCCCAGCGCGCTGTTCCACAACCTCAAGCACTACAAGGTGATGCATGAGCGAACGGTCTTCCTGCACGTGGTGAATGAGGACATCCCGCGCATCGACGACGAAGAGCGGGTCGAAGTGACCCAGCTCGCGCCGGGAATCTACAACGTGGATGCCCGCTTCGGTTTTCGCGAGGAACCGGACGTGCCGGCCGCCCTGGCGCTGGCGGCGAAGTACGGGCTGGAACTCGAACCGATGACCACCACCTACTTCGTGGCCCGCTCGAGCATCGTCGACGGCCCCGGCCAGATGCCCCATTGGCGCTGCAACCTGTTCGCCTGGATGATGCGTCAGTCCGAGGGCGTCGCCCCCTACTTCAAATTGCCCGCCAATCAGGTCGTCGAACTGGGTACGCAGGTGATGCTGTGAGCGGTCGACAAGCGCGAGCGGGACACGGGGAGGCGAAAGCGTCGAACACGCGGTCGAACGGCTGCACGACGGCAAGGGCTTCCGCCGGCTGACGGTCGGCCGCAGGGTTTCCGCGGAGGCCGCTTGGGCCGCTCCACGGCATCGGGCACGAAGCCGGTGTGCATGGCTCTGCCCACGCGCCCGCCTGCGAGGCGGCGGGCAAACACCTTGTTCACCCAGGCCGCGCAGCCAATCCTGTCACCCGGCGAAATCGGCCCGCCGGATTCGGCGGACCGCTTCCCAACCGCTTTGCGGGCCCGGATCAGAAGCCGTAGCTGATCACGCCGACCAGTTTGCTCACCTGATTCACGCCGAAGCGGTTGTCGCCGCCGATGATCCCCTGCAGCGTCCAGGTGAGGCCGGAGCTGCCGATCGGCTGGGACAGCCCGAGGACGAGATGGCGGAAGCCGTCGCCGACCGGCGCCTTGCCGGCGAAGCAGCCATTGACGACGAAGGCGGTGCCGGGCGCGCAGGACGCGCCGGTGGCGGCGTCGCCGGTGCCCAGGTATTTGCCTTCCCGCGCGTAGGAATACCAGCCGAGGCTGGCCGTGAAGGTCAGATCGGCCGGCAGCGGGCGGGTGTAGTTGAGGGTCCAGTAGGTGTCGCCGCGGTTGCCCCACACCGTGTCGTTGAGCAGGGTTTGGGCGTTCAGTGCGTATTCCTGCCAGGCCAGGCCGAGCTTGGTCTCGGTGGCGTTGGCGTGGCGGCCGTTGAGGTAGTAGTAGGCGGTCAGGCCGAGGGTGTAGGAGAGGTCGCCGAGCTTGCCGGTGTAGCCGCCGTAGAAGTCGTTCTCCACCGACTTGCTGTCCTGGAAGTCGCTGACCGTCACGTTGCCGGTCGCTGCGTACTGGTCGTAGGAGCGGCCCAGCTGCTTGTAGGAGTAGTTGATCGCGGATGCCCAGTAGCCCAGGTAGAAGCCGCTTTGGTGGGTGAAATCGACGCCCCACTGAGGCGTGAAGCGGTCCGATTCGGGCGCGTCCGCCCCCTTGTTGCCGAGACCGGGTTTGACGTTGCCGTAAGTCGTCGTCGCGCCGCGCAGATAGTAGCGGCTGGCGAGATCGAGATGGCCGGTGAAGGTGTAGGGAGGCGCGGCTTCATCGGCCGCGAAGACGGGATTGGCGGAACTGGCGAGGACGGACAGGGCGCACAGCGACCCTGCGATGGCTTTATCAAGCATCACGAGAGAAGACTCCGATTGAGGTTCCGGATATGCGCGCCGTCCTCCTAGCAGAAAGCGGACCAGCCGGCACCGGACGGCGATGGGACGGGCGCGGAGGGAACGCCGCATATATGTGCGACGCAATCCGGCATGCCTCACGCCGACCGCCCATTCACGCCGGCCATGCACCCGCGACGTGCCCGACTGCCCATGTCGGCACCATGCCGGTGCGTCGATGGCGCCGGGATTGCCCTTATGCGGCCTCCTGCATCTTCCCGTCGCGGTCGGCAAAATCCGCCGCACGCCGGACTTCGGCAGGCTTTTCGCGGCCTGTCGCGGCAGCTGGCACCGCTTTTGCTAGCCCGATCGGCGAGAGGGAGCGAATCGCGCTGTATCGCGTTCGCTTCATCGAAGGGTGGCTAGGGTTCCGGTCCCGTTTCGGATATGCGCACATATCGGGGGATGTCTGGTCCGAGAGCTGCCGGCTACGATAGGCCGAGCAGGCATGTTGTGGCTCCACGGAGGGATAAAAGCCCGGGAGGAACGCTTTGGATGAAGCGCCCTCTCGCCCATTTTGTCCCATCGACAGGAGCCCTTCATGTACCAGACCGACACCCGCCGCGTTCGTCCGACCGTCCTCCGCGACACGCGCGCCGCCATCACCGCCTTCTCCGCATCGTCCTTCCTCAAGCGCCTTAAAACCACCGTCGCCGTTCTGGGTCTGGGCACCGCCCTGCTTGCGGCTCCGGCCCCGGCGCTGGCCGAAATCAAGGTCGGCGTGTCCGACTGGCCGGGCTGGGTGGCCTGGTACGTCGCCGAGCAGAAGGGCTTCTTCAAGAAATACAAGGCCGACGTGAAGCTGGTGTGGTTCGCCAATTACACCGACTCCATCTCCGCGCTGTCCTCCGGCCAGCTCGACGCCAACTCCCAGACCTGGTCCGACACCATGGGCCCGCTGGCCAAGGGCCTGCCGCTCAAGGCGGTGCTGGTCAACGACAACTCCGCCGGCAACGACGCGCTGATGGTCAGCGCCAAGATCAAGAACTTTGCCGACCTCAAGGGCAAGAGCATCGCCCTCGAAGAATTCAGCATCTCCCACTTCGTACTCGCCACCGCGCTGGCCAAGAACGGCCTCACCCAGAAGGATGTGAAGGTGGTGAACCTGTCGGCCGGCGACGCCGCGGCGGCTTTCCTGTCCGGCCGGGTGGACGCCGCCGTGGTGTGGAACCCGTGGGTCGCCCAGATCGAGAAGAGCGGCAAGGGCAAGCCGCTGTTCACGTCGAAGGACATGCCGGGCCTGATCCCCGACCTGCTGGTGGCGCAGGACAAGGCCATCAAGAGCAAGCGCAAGGATCTGGTCGGCATGATCCGGGCCTGGTTCGACACCGAGAAGTTCATCCGCGACAACCCGGACGAGGCGGCGAAGATCATGGCCAAGGTGGTCGGCATGAAGCCCGAGGATTACAAGGTCTTCCTGCCCGGCACGCGCTTCTTCGACGCGGCGGCCAATCAGGCGGCGATGACGCCGGCCGACGCCAAGTCCCTGCAGGCGGTCGCCCCGACCATCTCGGCCTTCCTGCTCGACAAGAAGCTGATCGACGGCAAACCCGACGCCGCCAAGGGGATCGACGCCAGCCTGCTCGCCGAAGCCCTCGGCAAGTGAGGCGGCCATGAGCGCAAGCAAGCGAGCCGGCGGGGGCGGCAGCTCCCTATGGCAGATCCGTTCCGCCATCGACCCGCGCCAGTACTGGCTGCTGGCCCTGTTCGGGCTGGTCGCTCCGCTCGTCGCGTGGCTGGTGGCGAGCCACCTGGACGGCACCGACAAGGTCTTCCTGCCCGGCCCGGCCGACGTGCTGACCCGCATCTGGAGCTGGGCCACCGACGACGATCTGGCCGCCGACGTGGCGATCAGCACCTGGCGTGTGGTGGCCGGCTGGGCGTTGTCGGCCGCCATCGCGCTGCCGCTGGGCCTCTTCATCGGCAGCTACCGGGCGATGCAGGCCCTGCTCGAACCCCTCACCGATTTCATCCGCTACATGCCGGCGGTGGCCTTCATTCCGCTGGTGATGCTGTGGGTTGGCATCGACGAGGGCTCCAAGGTGGCCATCATCTTCATCGGCACCTTCTTCCAGATGGTGCTGATGGTGGCCGAGGACGTGCGCCGGGTGCCGCTGGCGCAGATCGAGGCGGCCCAGACCATGGGCGCCACCCGCAGCGAGATCCTCGAGAAGGTCATCGTCCCGTCGGCCAAGCCGGCCCTGCTCGACACCCTGCGGGTGACCATGGGCTGGGCGTGGACCTATCTGGTGGTGGCCGAGCTGGTGGCCGCCAACTCCGGCCTCGGCTACGCGGTGCTCAAGGCCCAGCGCTTCCTGCAGACCGACAAGATCTTCGCCGGCATCCTGCTGATCGGCCTGATCGGCCTCGTCATCGACCAGGGCTTCCGTCTGGTCCACCGCAAGGCCTTTCCCTACCTCGCCGGGAGACACCGATGACCGCCAGCATCGACATCCGCGACGCCTTCAAGACCTTCGGCCACGGCGCCCAGGCCATTCAGGCGCTGGACAAGGCCAACCTGACGATCCGCCCCAACGAGTTCGTCACCTTCGTCGGCGCCTCCGGCTGCGGCAAATCCACGCTGCTGCGCATGATCGGCGGGCTCGAGAGCCTCAGCCGCGGCAGCATCGCGGTGAATGGCCAGCCCATCGCCGGCCCCGGCGTGGATCGGGCCATGGTGTTCCAGCACTACAGCCTCTACCCCTGGCTGACGGTCATCCAGAACATCAAGTTCTGCCGCCAGCTCAAGGCCCACACCCGTGACCGCACCTCCGCCGACGTGGAAAAGGCCGCCGGCCGCGCCGACGCGCTGATCCGCCTGATGGGCCTCAGCCACGTCGCCGACGCCTACCCGAGCCAGCTGTCGGGCGGCATGCAGCAGCGCGTGGCGATTGCCCGCGCGCTGATGAGCCGGCCGCCGATCCTGCTGATGGACGAGCCCTTCGGTGCGCTGGACGCCCAGACCCGCGAGGTGATGCACGACCTTATCCGCCACGTGCACCGCATCGAAGGCAGCACCATCGTGTTCGTCACCCATGACGTGGAAGAGGCCATCTATCTGGGCCAGCGCATCGTCCTGATGGCGCCCCGCCCCGGCCGCATCGACACCCTCTACGACGTGCCCCTGCCCGCCGAACGGCACCAGGACATGAAGCTCGCCCCCGAGTTTCTCGCCCTCAAGCGCGAGATCCTGGAACGCATCCGCGAAACCTCCGGCATGAAGACCGACCTCGAGCAGCTCGCCCGCCTCAACGCCGACAGCGACGCTGCCCTCACTACGGATTGAACCCCATGAATACCCTGCTCACCCCCACCGACGCGGTCGACGTGGATACCCGCTGGAAACAGCTCGCTCCCGATCTCCCCAAAGACCAGATCCTGTTTTCCGACGTGATTCCCGGCGGCTGCCACTGGTCGTGGATCCTGCCCCGCGGCACCACCCTGCGTCTGGTCGCCCAGGCCGCCGGCGCCAACCTGTCGATGGTGCTCTACAACGCCCGCCAGAAGCTCGAGCGCTACAACATGCCCGACTCCCTCAAGGCCCAGCACACCGCCCACTACAGCCGCGGCCATGTGCTGATGAGCGACATGGGCTGCGCGATGGCCTCCATCACCACCGACAGCGTGGGCTGGCACGACCCCCTGGGCATGCTGCTGGACGCACCGCGTCTGCGCGAGAAGTACGGCTCCCATCCGTACCAGCAGTACTTCAACGGCATGTATCGCTCCGGGCGCGACGGCCTGCTGATCGAGATCGGCAAATACGGCCTAAGCCGTCGCGACCTCGTCGCGCCGGTCAATTTCTTCAGCAAGGTCAGCGTGGACGAAGAAGGCCGCTTCCGCTTCCACCCGAACCACACCCCCGCCGGCAGCATGGTGGAAGTGCGTCTCGACATGGACGCGATCGTCGCCGTCTCCGCGGCCCCGCATCCCCTCGACCCACGCACCGACTACGCCCCGGCCCCGGTCGGGATCGTCGCCTGGCGCTCCGGCCCGGCCGGCGCGGACGACGTCTGCCGCCGCTTCCGCCCGGAAGGCGCCCGCGCCCTCCACAACACCGACCTGCAATATCTGGCCTGAGGAGACCGCCATGACCGCCACCGCCATCCGCCTCCAGGAAAGCGCCCTCGATCCGGCCAAGGCCATCACCAACGTCGTACTCCCCGCCGGCGAACCCTGGCTGCACCCCGTGAAGAAGGGCCAGACCCTGCGCATTGTCGACCTCGAAGGCAATCAGGCCGCCGACGTGATCTTCTACAACCGCCACGACACCGACGAACACTACAGCGTCACCGACACCCTCCTGCACCAGGGCGGAATCTACCTCACCACCGGCTCGGTGCTGATGAGCAGCGAAGGCCGCCCGATGCTCACCATCGTCGCCGACACCTGCGGCCGCCACGACACCCTGGGAGGCGCCTGCGCCGCCGAGAGCAACACCGTGCGCTACGCCCTGCACAAGAAGTACATGCACAGCTGCCGGGACAACTACCTGCTGGCCATCCAGCATTCGGACAGCGGGCTGAGCAAGGCCGATCTGGTGCCCAACGTCAATTTCTTCATGAACGTGCCGGTCACGGACGAAGGGGGGCTGAAGTTCGACGACGGCGTCTCCGGCCCCGGCAAGTACGTCGAGCTGCGCGCCGAAATGGACCTGTGGGTGCTGGTCTCCAACTGCCCCCAGCTCAACAACCCCTGCAACGCCTACAACCCGACTCCGGTGCAGTTCCTCATCTGGGCCTAGCCCCGCCGGAAACCCCGGGGCGGCCCGGCGTTTTGTCGCCGCCTGCCGGCTGGCGGCACCGATACAAACCGGCATTCGCCGGCCCCTGGGACGACCCGGGCGGAAAAAGATGACCGGGCGGGACGACCCGCCCTCTCTCATCGAGAGTCCATACCATGTTCAGCAAAGTCCTCATCGCCAACCGGGGCGCCATTGCCTGCCGGGTGATCCGCACCCTCAAAAAGCTCGGCATCGCCTCGGTGGCGGTGTATTCCGAAGCCGACGCCAATTCCCTGCACGTCAGTCTGGCCGACGAGTCCGTGTGCATCGGCCCCGCGCCCGCCGCCGAAAGCTATCTCAAGGCCGACCGCATCCTGGAGGCCGCCGGCGCCACCGGCGCCCAGGGCATCCACCCGGGCTACGGCTTCCTGTCCGAAAACCCGGATTTCTCGGATGCCTGCGAGGCCGCCGGCATCGCCTTCATCGGCCCGACCCGCGCCCAGATGCTGGCTTTCGGCCTCAAGCACACCGCCCGTGAGCTGGCCGAGCAGGCCGGTGTGCCGCTGCTGCCCGGCAGCGGGCTGCTGTTCGGCGCCGACGAAGCCCGCCGCGAAGCCGCCCGCATCGGCTACCCGGTGATGCTCAAGAGCACCGCCGGCGGCGGCGGCATCGGCATGCGCCTCATCAACTCCGAAGCCGAACTCGACGAGGCCTACGCCTCGGTGGACCGTCTGGCCCGCGCCAACTTCAAGGAAGCCGGCATCTACCTGGAAAAGTACGTCACCGCCGCCCGCCATATCGAAGTGCAGGTCTTCGGCGACGGCCGCGGCCGCGTGCTGGCCCTGGGCGAACGGGACTGCTCGGTGCAGCGCCGCAACCAGAAGGTCATCGAGGAAACCCCGGCGCCGGGCCTTTCCGCCGCCCAGCGCGCCGAGCTGGCCGCCACCGCGGTGCGCCTGATGGAATCCATCGCCTACCGCTCGGCCGGCACCGTGGAGTTCGTGATGGACGCCGACAGCGGCGCGTTCTACTTCCTGGAGGTGAACACCCGCCTGCAGGTGGAACACGGCGTCACCGAAGAAGTCACCGGCACCGATCTGGTGGAATGGATGGTGCTGCTCGCCTCCGGCGACCTGACCCTGCCCGCCGCCGCGCCGCAGCCGCAGGGCGCCTCGATCCAGGTGCGCCTGTACGCCGAAGACCCGGCCAAGAACTTCCAGCCGTCCTCGGGCCTGCTCACCGAAGTGCGCTTTCCGCCTGGCGTGCGCGTGGAAACCGCCGTCGCCACCGGCTCCGAAGTGCCGCCCTATTACGACCCGATGGTCGCCAAGATCATCGTCCATGCGGACAGCCGCGCCGCCGCCACCGACAAGCTGATCGCCGCGCTGGACGCCACCCGGGTGTACGGCATCGAGACCAACCGCGCCTATCTGCGCCAGATCCTCGACGGCGAGGTGTTCCGCGCCGGCCGCCAGACCACCCGCTACCTCAATACCTTCGACTACCGCCCGGCCACCTTCGACGTGCTGGAGCCCGGCGTGCAGACTTCGGTGCAGGACTGGCCCGGCCGCATCGGCTACTGGGACGTGGGCGTGCCGCCGTCCGGCCCGATGGACGACCTCGCCCTGCGTGCCGCCAACCGGCTGGTTGGCAACCCGGAAGGCGCTGCCGGCCTGGAATGCACGATGAGCGGCCCGACCCTGCGCTTCAACTGCGACACGGTGATCGCCCTCACCGGCGCGCCCACCGCCGCCAGCCTCGACGGGCAGCCGGTCGGCTTCTGGCAGGCCCATGCGGTGAAAGCCGGCGCCACGCTCAAGATCGGCGCCGTCATCGACGCCGGCTGCCGCAGCTATCTGGCGATTGCCGGCGGTATCGACGTACCCGACTACCTGGGCAGCCGGTCCACCTTCACACTCGGCCAGTTCGGCGGCCATGCCGGCCGCTGCCTGCGCCTCGGCGACGTGCTGGCGATCCAGCCCACCGCCGCCCTGCCCGCGCCCCTCGAACTGCAGCCGCCGACCTACGGCCACCACTGGGAAGTGGCGGTGCTCTACGGTCCCCACGGCGCGCCGGATTTCTTCACCGATCCGGACATCGCCAGCTTCTTCGCCACCGACTGGGAGATCCACTACAACTCCAGCCGCACCGGCGTGCGCCTGATCGGGCCCAAGCCCCAGTGGGCGCGGACCGACGGCGGCGAGGCCGGTCTGCATCCGTCCAACATCCACGACAACGCCTACGCCATCGGCGCCATCGACTTCACCGGCGACATGCCGGTGATCCTCGGCCCGGACGGCCCCAGCCTGGGCGGCTTCGTGTGCCCGGCGGTGGTGATCCAGGCCGATCTGTGGAAGCTCGGCCAACTGCGCCCCGGCGACACCCTGCGCTTCGTGCCGGTGAGCGCCGCCACCGCGGCCCGCCGCCTGATCGCCGCCGACACCGCGCTGGCCCAAGCCGACGCGCCCCTCGCGCTGCCGGTGATCGCCGAGCCGGACACCGTCACCACGCCGGTGCTGGCCGCGCTGCCGGCCGTCGGCGAGCGCCCCCGGGTGATCTATCGTCAGGCCGGCGACGCCTACCTGCTGATCGAGTACGGCCCGCTGGTGCTGGACCTGGAGCTGCGCTTCCGCGTGCATGCGCTGATGGACTGGCTGAAGGCCCATCCCCAGCCGGGCATCGTCGACCTGACCCCCGGCATCCGCTCCCTGCAGGTCCATTTCGACGCCCGCCGCACCGACCGCGCCGCACTGCTCGCCGCGCTGCAGGCCGCCGAAGACGCGCTGCCCGCCATCGACGACATGGAGGTGCCGAGCCGCACGGTGTATCTGCCGCTGTCGTGGGACGACCCGGCCACCAAGCTGGCCATCGAGAAGTACATGCAGTCGGTGCGCAAGGACGCGCCCTGGTGCCCGTCCAACATCGAGTTCATCCGCCGCATCAACGGGCTGGATTCCATCGACGAGGTGTATCGCACCGTCTTCGACGCCAGCTATCTGGTGCTGGGCCTCGGCGACGTCTACCTCGGCGCGCCGGTGGCCACGCCGATGGACCCGCGCCACCGCCTCGTCACCACCAAGTACAACCCAGCCCGCACCTGGACGCCCGAGAACGCGGTCGGTATCGGCGGCGCCTACATGTGCGTGTACGGCATGGAAGGCCCCGGCGGCTACCAGTTCGTCGGCCGCACGGTGCAGATGTGGAACCGCTGGAACCACGGCGCCCGTGGCACCGAACAGTTCGACCGGCCCTGGCTGTTGCGCTTCTTCGATCAGGTCCGCTTCGTGCCGGTGGGCGAGGAGGAACTGCTGCAGCTGCGCAAGGATTTCGCCGCCGGCCGCGCCCGCCTGCGTATCGAGGACGGCGTGTTCCGCCTCGCCGACTACCGGCGCTTTCTGGCCGACAACGCCGCCTCCATCGGCACCTTCAAGGCCCGTCAGCAGGCCGCCTTCGAAGCCGAGCGCGAGCGCTGGAAGGCCGCCGGTCAGGCCGAATACATCAGCGAGGCCGACATCGCCGCGGCGGCGGCCGACTCCGAGCTGGATCTGCCGGAAGGCGCCCAGCTGGTGGCCAGCTACGTTCCCGGCAACATCTGGAAGCTGCTGGTCGAACCCGGCCAGCACGTGAAGGCCGGCGACCCGCTGGCGGTCGTCGAATCCATGAAGATGGAATTCACCGTGACCGCCCCCGCCGACGGCGAGGTGCTGCAGCTGCTGTGCCGCGAAGCCAGCCCCGTCGCCGCCGGTCAGGATCTGCTGATCCTGCGCGCCGCCACCCACTGATCCCGGAGAGATGCCCATGCTGCCCACCCGCCTAGACCTCGCCACCCTGGCCGCCGCCTATCGCGCCGGTCTCAAGCCCAGCACCCTGTTCGCCCACCTTCACGCCCAGGCCGCCGCCGACACCCACCATGCCTGGATCAGCCTGCTGCCCGAGGCCGAGCTGCTGGCCCGCGCCCGCGCGCTGGACGAACAGGACCCGGCCAGCCTGCCGCTGTACGGCGTGCCCTTCGCGGTGAAGGACAACATCGATCAGGCCGGCCTGCCGACCACCGCCGGCTGCCCGGACTTCGCCTACACTCCCGACGCCGACGCGGCGGTGGTCGCGCGCCTCGTCGCGGCCGGCGCCATTCCCCTCGGCAAGACCAACCTGGACCAGTTCGCCACCGGCCTCAACGGCACCCGCAGCCCCTACGGCGCCTGCCGCAATGCCTTCGATCCGGCCTATATCTCCGGCGGTTCCAGCTCGGGTTCGGCGGTCGCCGTGGCCGCCGGTCAGGTAAGCTTTTCCCTGGGCACCGACACCGCCGGCTCCGGTCGGGTGCCGGCGGCCTTCAACAACCTGATCGGACTCAAGCCGACCTGCGGCCTGCTGTCGTCCACCGGGCTGGTGCCCGCCTGCCGGACCCTGGACACGATCTCGATCTTCGCCCTCACCGCTGTCGACGCGGCCAGCGTGTTCGGCGTCGTCCGGAGCTTCGACGAGGCCGACGCCTACAGTCGCCCGGCGGAGCCCCACGGCCGGCGCTTCCCGGCCGGTCAGCCCTTCCGCTTCGGCGTCCCCCGTGCGGATCAACGGGCCTTTTTCGGAGACGAACACAATCCGGCGCTCTTCGCCGATGCCATCGCCCGGCTGGAAGGCCTGGGCGGCGTCGCGGTGGAACTGGACTTCGAGCCCTTCCTCGAAACCGCCCGCCTGCTCTATGGCGGCCCCTGGGTGGCCGAGCGCTACCACGCCATCCAGGCCTTCATCGAACGCCAGCCGGAATCGGTCTTCCCGGTCACCCGGGAGATCACTCTGGGCGGCGCGAAGGCCACCGCGGTCGAAGCCTTCGACGCCCAGTATCGCCTGCGCGCCCTCAAGCGCCGCTGCGACACCGTGTGGCAGGACGTCGACCTGATCCTCACCCCCACCGCCGGGCGGCATCCCACCATCGCCGCGGTGGAGGCCGACCCGATCCGCCTCAACACGGACCTGGGCTATTACACCAACTTCATGAACCTGCTGGATTACGCCGCGGTGGCGGTGCCGGCCGCCTTCCGCCCCGACGGCCTGCCCTTTGGCGTGACCCTGTTTGCCCCGGCCCACCAGGATCTGCCGCTGCTCGAACTGGCCGCCCGCTGGCAGGCCGACACCGGCCTGCCCCTCGGCGCCACCGGCCAGCCGTTCCCGGCTCGGGATTTTCCGACGCTGGCCGGCGCCGACGGCATGGTGCAGGTGGCGGTGTGTGGCGCGCATCTCTTCGGCCTGCCCCTTAACGCGCAGCTGACCCAGCGCGGCGGCCGCTTGCTACGGGTCGTGCGCTCGGCACCGGAGTACCGCTTCTACGCGCTGGCCGGCGGTCCTCCCCAGCGGCCCGGCATGGTCCGCGTCGCCGAGGGCGGCGCTGCTGTGGAGATGGAGATCTGGGAGCTACCGGTCTGTCATTTCGGCAGCTTCGTCGCCGGCATTCCGGCGCCCCTGGGCATCGGCAAAGTCGCACTGGACGACGGCAGTCTGGTGTGCGGCTTCGTGTGCGAAAGCGGCGGATTGGCCGGGGCGGAGGACATCACCCACTACGGAGGATGGAGAGCGTGGTTGGCCCGGTGATTTAGGCCGAAGCGGCGGGCGCGGCTGTCGAGCCGGTCCGCCGCCGGTTTGCACGCGAAGAGCGATTCCCGCTACCGCAATCTTCACGCGGGACGCCCTTCCCGACTTGAATCGCCGATTGGCGCTGGGGCCAGCCAGTGACCGAGCACCGCCTGGAGCTCCAGCGGCTCCACCGGTTTGCGCAGCACGAGATAGCCTTGCTCTTCGGCTGCCAGCAGTTCGGGGGAATCCTGTTCGCCACTGATCATGGCGCCGCTCGCTTCGGGCAGGCGTTCGAGCAGCGCGCTCAGCAGTTCGAAACCGCTTTCCCCCGAGCGCAGCCGCTGGTCGCAGAATAGGGCGTTCGGCCTGAAACCGTCGTCGAGCAGGCGAAAGGCCTGCTCGCCCGATTCGACGCAGGCCACCTGCAAACCCCAGGATTGCATCAAGGTCTCCCAGGCGCTGCAAACCAGAGGATCGTCATCGACCACCAGACAGCTCCCCGACCAGCGCGGCAGCGCCTGCGCCCGGACGGGCTCATGCGGCGCGCCGGGCACAGCGGATTGCGCCGGGGCCGGTGCCAGCTGAATCCAGAAGCACGAGCCGCGGGCTTCGCGCGAGCGGAATCCGTATTCGGCGCCCATCAGCGAACAGCATCGGGCGACGACCGCCAGCCCCAGGCCATGCCCGGCACTGTCTATCGTCCAGGCATGCTCGTTGCGGAAAAACGGCGAAAAGATGTCGGCGCCGTCGTTCGTCGCAATACCGATGCCGGTATCCCACACCTCGCATCGCCAGCCACCGCCGCGCCGGCGAAGGGCCAGCAGAATGCCGCCCGTCCGCGTATAGCGCAGGGCGTTATGCAGCAGATTGCCGAGCGACTGGCGCAGCAGGGTTGCGTCGGCCAAGGCGACGGATTCCCCCGCCGGCAGATGGACGCGCAACGCCAGTCCGCGGTTGCGCGCCTCCTCGCGAAAGATGGTCGCCACGTTGCCCACGACTTCGGCGAGGTCCACGGCTTCGGTCTTGATCCGCACACGACCGCTCTCGATCCTCGACAGATCGAGCAAGGCATTGAACATCTGGGTGGCCGAACGCACGCTTTGGCGCAGGTCGGCCAAGGCATTGTCGAGCGCCGGATCGCGGTTGTTGCGGGAGATCGACTCGACCAGGAAGCCCATCGCGTGCACCGGCTGACGCAGGTCGTGGCTGGCCGTGGTCAGGAACAGATTCTTGTCGTACAGCGCCTTTTCGGCTTGTTCCTTGGCGTGCCGGTAGTCTTCCGCCAGGCGGGCCCGCTCCTCCTGCAGCACGATGTTCTGCACGAAGAAGGCATGCGAACTGGCCGAGTGCCGAAGCATTCTTTGAAGATGGAGCAGCGTCAGCGGCAGGACGAAATACCAGTGATCCGGAAAACTGTAGGGCACGAGCACCGTCACCCCGCCCCAGCCCGGCACAAAGAAGCAGCGGAAGACCGACAGCACCGGCGACGAATGCTGAGGGTTGCCGGCGACGATGGCGGCGACCGTCATGAGGTAAAGCAATTGAAATTCGAAGCTCGCGTGATGGGCGGTCAAGAGCGGCGGGACGGTCAGGCTGGCACCGCAGACCAGCGCCATCCCCTGCACCCGGGGCAACCAACGGCGCAGGCAGGCTTCGTGCTCGCCCGCCGTGCGCTCGCGCCGGTATTGCCGATACATCCGACTGACCACCAGCTTGCCCATGCCGTACCACGCCACCCACAGCACGAGCCCGAGCGGATCGTGGCCGAGATAGGCATACCAGGCGGTGAAGGGCAGACCGACGATGACCATCGCCCCAAAACCGTAATTGATCCGGGAGAAAGCCACGTCCAGCAGCCCCACCCGTCCGGCCGGGCTGATGTCGGCGTCGCTCGCCCCATTGCCGCTGTCGGCCTGAGCGTTCCTATCCCGCTCAGGCATCGATGCGCTTTCCCCGCAGTCGTGTGATCAATTCGATCCGGTTACGTGCGCCCAGCCGCTCGAGAATGCCGCTCACATGTTCCTTGACGGTTTGTTCGGTCAGCGAGAGCGCCTGCGCAACCCGCTTGTTGGGCAAGCCTTTGAGCATCAGGGCGAGCACTTCGCCCTGGCGCGGGGTCAAACCCAGTTCGGCGGCGCTCAGGGGCAGCGTCCGCTCCTCGTCGGTGGCGGGTCCGGCAACCGGAGCGTCGTCGAACCACGCGTCGCCGCGCAGGACGGCCGCCACCGCCAGCGCAAACACGGCGGGTTCGGCATGCTTGAGCAGAAATCCATCCACGGACAGCCGACGGACCTTGTCACGGACGGCCGGATCGCCGTCGCCGCTGATCACCAACAGGCGGGTTGCCGGATATTCGTCGCGCAGGCGGATCAAAATCGGCAGCGCAGTCCCGCCGGGCAGCCAGAAATCCACCAGGGCCAGCGCCGGCGCGCCGAACTGCCCGATGTTCTCCCACAGTTCGGCCGGTCGGCAAATCGGGTCGGCGCGGCTGAACGCGCAATGCGCGCGCAAATAGTCGGCGATACCGCGCGCCACCAGCGGATGGTCATCGACAACCAGAGCGGAACGTTCGTCGGGCGGTGTCATCTCGATTGCGGCATGGGGAAAATCGAAGCGGCGGTCCGGTTCGCGTCACCGCCGCGGCGAGGGTAGCAAAACACCCATCCGACGTCGCCCTCGGCCATGACGGCTCCCAAGCCCCCTCGTGCGAAGATCGCCGGAAGATCAGCGCCCGCCTTTGAGGCATGCCTTCAAGGCGTCGCGCGCCTTGAACCCCGAATGCCAGGCAATGTTCGCGATGGTCCGCCCCTGATACAGCACTTCAAAGCGCGTCGCGTCTTCGATGCTTCCCAGCAGCGCTTCGATGCTCGGCACCGCAAAGGCGACCATCGGGCGCGCCGATTTGCCGACGGTCATATACGCCGCATTGAGGGTCTGGGGCGATTCGTCGCCTTGTTTCAAGGTGAGCAACACTTTTTGCCCGCTCTGAAGTTTGGGGAACAGATTCTTGTCGTCCAGGGGGCTGAAGGCCAGGAGCGCGCCCCGGTAGTCTCCGCCCGGCCCGAACAAGGTCACCGTCATTCCGTCCTTGAACAGATCCACGCCGCCGGGATGGGGCTCGCGCTTGGCGCGCTGGAACATCGCGGCGCAAAACTCACCCGGTTTGGCATTGGAATTGGCCTGCATGTATTCCCACCACCCGGCGACGATCTTTTCCCGGAACGCCTCCGCGTCGTCCTTGTTGTGCTTGAGGACGCTCTTGGCGTTGAGTTGCTTCTGCGTGTTGTCCATGACGGACCCGAGAACGTCGAAGGCCTCGCTTTGCGGCGCCGCCTGTGCCCGGCAGGGCGTGGTGCTCAGTGCGGCCGACATGACCGCAGCCCAGAGAAACTTTCTCATCATGGTTTTTGCCCCCTCCAAAGCGCGACCGGCCGGATATCCGCCACGTCGCCGATTCGACATCAAAAAATGAAGCTCAGCGGCCAGCAAGCCGGGCCCGCGACCCAAAGCGATGGTCGCGCCGGCAAGCACCGCGGCCGAGCCCGCAATTCATTGCGACGCTGCCCGTGCGATATCTTCGCAAAGCCCCCGCGTGCGACCCAATCCCGCGTCCTGATAGGTCGAGCGCACCAGGACGTCGTCGACGCGCCAGCGCCCATCGCCATCCTGTTTGGTCTTGAATTCCACAAAACACTCCGCATAGCCGCCGACTTCGCCCCCGACGACGACACCTTGTCCGTTGATCAGGCTTACGCCGGCCTTTTCCCAATATTTGGTGTAGCGGAGAAACCGGCTGTCGCCCGCCTGGTTGAACTCGGGGTTACCCATGAGCTTGACGACCTCTTCCTCCGGCCGGCCTCGCCAGAGAATCAGGAGATTGGATTCGATCGGCGTCAGCTTTTTGCCGTCGGGACGGGGGGTATTGGCTCGGGCAGCCATGTCGGCCTGACTCTTCTTGATGCCGGCCAGCAGGCTCTTTTTGGCCGCTTCGATTTCCGGGGAGGCATTGAGTTGCGCCTGCATGTCCTGGAGCCTCTTGATGGCCGCTGCCTTTTCGGCCTCGGTAGGTTTTCTGCTCCATTTCCCGCTGGGATCGGGCCGCTTTCCGGCCACGACTTTGTCGTGCCAGAACTGGGTCCACGCAAAGTCCAGGAATTCCGGCGGCAGGGTTTGACCGATCAAGGCCATATCGGATGGCAATCCGAGTTGGGCGATCTTCTGGCCGAAACCGTCGAAATCGAAATTGTTGCCCTTGATCGACTGGTGCAAAGCCCGGTCGATATCGATGTGGTTGCAGGCGATGGCGCCCGCCCGGGACAGCATGCTGGCGTTGGATGTCTTCCAGTCGCTGACGGGAACCGGTTCGGATTGCAGATCCGAGCGACGAAGCTTGTAGCTGCCGGGGCCGATGCGGAAGGTCACACTGTCGCCGGCGCGGACCTTCGTAGTGTTGGGGGTCAGCTTGTAGCTCGACCGGTCCATCGTATAGGCGGCCGGGCATTGAAACTGCAGCTTCATATGGACGAACTCCGGCTTCCTTTCGTTCTCATACACCGCAGTGACGTCCAGTTCGCGGGTTTCAATCGGCCCCATGATCTGATCGGCGGGCGTGCGATTCGAGATCGTCCGAATGTCCGCGAAATACAGCTCCCGGTCATCCACTTCGCCTTGGTATTGCAGGATCGCTCCAAACGCGAAGGCTTCCTTCGCCAGCAGGAGTGGGGCCATGAATAAAAGCAATCGTAAGTGCATCGTCTTCATGATGTATTCGCAGCGCTACGGGTCGATTGAAGAAGGGCCGCATATCGGCCCACGCAATATACCGTACCCAGCTTATGCCGAACTGCGTTTGCCACGCCGATGGAATCCCACAAGCGCCAATCCACTGGCCACCATGACCGGAAGCCCAGGCTCCGGCACCGTCGCCGCGTTCGAATAAGTCAGGTCATCGATCATGTAACCGTCGTAGCCCGCAGCAAAATACAAGGTATCCACCAGCCCCCGATAACCCGAGGCCACCCATTCGAGGCTCGATGTCCGCGGATCGGCAATCCGATGCACCAGTTGCCCTTGGTAATACAGCAGAATCCCCGCATCGACTCCGGCAGGCACATCCGTATTGAAGAAATAGGCGCCCTCGAAGACAACCGGCCCATTGATAAAATAGAGCCCTCCCATACCGTCATCCAGACCCACGCCATCGTTGGGGGCCGAATTGAACCCGCCATAGGAATAGCGCCCCTGCCCTCCGGGAATGAAGTTGTTCTCCCGGACCGACCCGCCATCGCCGCCCCAACCGGCAATACCGCCATAGCCGTCCGCGATAGGCGTCGGGCCAAGGTCCTCGAAAGTCACGACGGTTGGCGCCGCCTGCGCCGCCGAAGCCATTGCAAGGGCCAGAGCAAGCAGGCAGCTTTTCTGTATTTCTCGGCTTTTCATGGATATTCCCCGTTCGATCCGCTCCCTTGCCGACATGGCAGGAGTTTCGGGGATTATTGAGAGCCGCAATGTAAAGCGGAACCCTACCGAGGTAGGGTCTGAATAATCGCGATTGTTCTGGTAATGTCGTGGCCATATTGCCGACGCGTGGGCGGATATTGGCTGCCATGTAAGCATGGCGGCGCAAGCAAAACCGCCTTTCGAAATGTATTGGGCGCTTTGCCAATACCCCGCCCGCAGCGTGCGATTTTCAATTGGCGACAGACAAACCAAATCGATACCCGCTGGAGAATCCGGATTCCCATGAAAACCAAGCCCCTGCTTCAAAGCCTTGTCGTTCTCCTGGTTGCCTTCCTTACTGGCTGCGCATCGCTGCCGGGAGCGGTGACCGAAAGCATCGACGAGCGACGTGTCGAATATGTATTGGTCCGGCACGACACCGGGACGGTGGTCTTTGAAAACGGCCTTGGCGGAAGCATCGACTGGTGGGCCAAGGTATTCCCGGAAATATCGAAGGACACGACGGCGTTTGCCTACAATCGACCCGGCTATGGAAAAAGCGATATGGTTTCCAGCCCCCGCGATGGCAACCATATCGTCGACGAACTCCGTTCGCTGCTGAAAAGCAAAGGGCTGAAGCCGCCGTATGTGCTGGTCGGCCATTCGCTCGGCGGCTTGTACATGCAGCTTTTCGCCCGACGTTATCCGGATGAGGCAAGCGCCCTCATCCTCGTCGATTCCACCCATCCCGCCCAATTCAAGGGCAAAGGCTCCCCTCAAAACTGGCCAGCCTGGTTTCGTTTGGTTTATCGCCTGGCCACATCCGAGGTGGAAAAAGAAGAATTCAATGCAATCGATGCGACCGGGGAAAGCGTATTGGATCTGCCACCCTTGACAGGAAAGCCGGTCATTTTGCTGAGCGCAGCGGAGCCAATGAATGCAAAATCGGAACTGGCAGACTATGCAAACGAAAAACGTAAAGACTTAGTACGGCTCTACCCCGGCGCCACCCAAATCTGGGTCGATAGCGGCCACGCCATTCCGCTGGAAAAGCCCGAACCAATCATCTCGGCCATCCGCGAAGTTCTGCAGAAGAAATGATCGGGTAGTCATCATTCGGCTATATACAACTTTCCGCCGATTTTTCCGTAGGGTCGGCGGACATAATAAATGCTCACGTCAAATAGCCTATCGAATTGGGGGCGTTGGCGACCTCAGTTTTCCTGATAGGTGCGCTCGATAAGCGATTTTGCCTTTTCGAAATCCGCTGGCTCACGTAACACCACTTCCAGGTCGCCAGTGCCCCAGTGGCCAATGTTGGTGACGTCCCGAGTAAAGCCTTTTTCCAATGTAACGGATGCCGGATCCAGCTTCAGGATCAGGAAAACATGGGGATCCTGTTTGGAAATCAGCGACATACAGACAAAATTTTTCAGGCGGCGGAAGGCTACGTAGAGCTTCAACGGCTTCTCGATGATGTCGTCGCCCTGTGCAAGGATGAAGCTACGCGTTTGCTCGAAGAGTGCCAGCAGCTCGGGGGAGGCGCTGGCAAGCTGGTCGGCATGGGTCTTCATCGCCAGCGTCGAAGCGGCCGGCGTCCTGGCAGGTCTCTCGACAAGGGGCTTATCGAGTTCCGAAGCCGATGGGGTGCTCGTCGCACTCGCGCCATTGACAAGTTCCAGCAGCAGCAAGTCCTCGCCGAACAGCTTGTAGCGGATCAGTTCGATATTGCGGTTGATCTGAGCGACCGCATGCTCGTCGTAGCGTGTGAAATCCGCAGCGATGCACAACAGGCGCGTACCGCCCCACTCGATCCTGTCGGCCTCGTCTTTACCTAGCTGCTTCATTACCAGCAGCTGAAAGTCGGCTTTGTGATCGAGCAGCCAATCGAGATAAAACAGGCCCTGATTGATCACGTTCTCGTTGCTGTGGCGCTTGTACTCGACGATGACCGGACAGCCGTTTTCATCCAGCCCCAGCGAATCAATCCGGCCGCGATACTTTGCGCCCGTGCTGTATTCCGTCGAAAGGAAGCGCACGCCGAGGAAGGTGTCCATCTGAGATTCGATCAGACGCTGCAATGTGCGCTCGACGGCGGCCGATTTGCCGGCCAACTCGCGGGCGCCGTTGTTTGCGTAATGAAACAGCTTGATGTCGCTCATAACGTTGCGCTCCGCGTTTCGATTGCCTGACGCACCTGCTGGTACACGGCGCGCATCAGGTGGCTCGCCGCCACCGTCCGGAATGCCTCGTCATTCATCAAGCGCACGAAAATCTCCTCGTTGCCGTCCATACGCTCGATGAAGAGGTTTTCCAGTTGCTTGTTGAACACGGGCTCGAAGTTGTCGATGCTGTTGGCCATCACCGCTTGGCGCAGCTGCTCGTTGGCGACCGCCGTTTCCCGCACCTGGTCGAAAAAGAGTTGATCTGCAGGCATGAACTCGGTTCCGAAGCGTTCGTTGAGCTTGCTCACCAGGGTCGACAACTGCACGTCCTCGTCCGGCTGGCCGGTGCCGACCTCGGTCGGACCGTACAGCGCTTCCGGTTCGCCCGCCCTCAAATCAATCGCACCTTCGCTGATCTTCTGGAGACGGTAATACTTCAGCTCGACCTCGTCATCCACCTGCACGCGGCGCCGATCCGTCTCGAAAGGCAGCTTGGTCAATAGGAAGCGTGCATAGGTGTAGAGCTTTTCGTGGTCCGAATCGTGGTAGGGAATCACCTGGGATACAAAGCCATACAGATTGCGGAAGCTCACCAGTTGGCCCTTGAACGCCCCCGCGTCTTCTTCGCCCAAGGTCTTGTAGCGCTCGACCGCCACGTCGAGGATCGCATTCAGTTGCTTGTGCTCGCCGCCCGTGGGGTTCATACGGTTGCGGAACCAGATTTCGCACCAGTTGTTGATCTCGTCGCGCGTAAAGATCTTCCATTCACCAAGCGAATGCGCAAGGTTGTTTAGCAATTGCGGATCGGTGTCTGCGTCCCTCGGCGTGAATTCGTAATAGGGCTTGAAGGCCGCGTAGATCTCGTCTGGATCATTCACGAAATCGAGCACGAAAGTGTCTGTCTTGCCGCGCGTGGTGCGGTTCAGCCGCGAGAGCGTCTGCACCGCCTGGATGCCGGCAAGGCGCTTGTCCACATACATGCTGTGCAGCAGCGGCTGGTCAAAACCGGTCTGGTATTTCTCCGCCACCAGTAGAACCTGATATTCCTCGGTGCCGAATTTCTCGGGCAATTCGGATTCCTTGATGCCGCCATTCATGCCCACTTCGGTGAATTTCCTGTCGGCAAATTCCTTCAGCGTAATCTCGCCCGAAAACGCGACCAGCGATTTCACGTCCGTATAACCCTTGGCGCTGATGTACTTGTCGAAGCCCAGCTTATAGCGCACCGCGTGCTCGCGCGAATTGGTCACCACCATCGCCTTGGCGCGACCGCCGATCTTGTGCCGCGTATGGGTGCGGAAGTGTTCGACGATCACCTCCACCTTCTGCGCGATTTCGTAATCGTGGAAAGAGACAAATCGCGCCAGCGCCTGCGCAGCCTTGCGGCGGGGAACTTCCGGGTCTTGCTCCACCTTCTGGATCAGCCTGTAGTAACGCTTGTAGCAGGTGTAGTTGGCCAGAACGTCGTGGATGAAGCCCTCTTCAATCGCCTGCCGCATGCTGTAGTGATGGAAGGGTGCCTGCCCGTCCGGCCCCGGCTCGTTGAATACGCACAGGGTCTTGAACTTCGGCGTCGCAGTGAAGGCGAAAAAGCTCAGGTTCGGCTGCATGGGGCGCTTCAATTGCTCGCGCAACATCGCCTTCTTTGCTTCCTCGCTCAGTGCCTCTTCGTCCATGTCGAGCAACTGTTCGGCAAGCGCGGCTTCTATGCCGTCCCGGTTCAGGATCTTGCGCAGTTCCATTGCCGTCTCGCCGCTCTGCGAGCTGTGTGCTTCATCGACGATCACCGCGAAGCGTTTGCCTGCCGTGCTGATCTTTACCGTATGGCCCTTGCCTTCCAGCGTGCGGATGGCCTGGGCGATAAAGGGAAACTTCTGGATCGTCGAGATGATCACCGGCACCCCGTCGGCGAGCGCCTTGGCGAGCTGCTGCGTGTTTTCATCAATCCTCTGCACCACGCCCAGCTTGTGCTCAAACTGGAAAATGGTGTCCTGCAACTGCTGATCGAGCACGCGGCGATCGGTGATCACCACCACCGAATGGAAGATCTTTTCGTCCTTCGCGTCGTGCAGGCTCGACAGCCGGTGTGCCAGCCAGGCGATGGAATTGGATTTGCCCGAGCCCGCCGAATGCTGGATCAGGTAGTTATGCCCGGCCCCTTGCCGCTGAGCGTGGCGGCAGAGCGCACGCACCGCATCGAGCTGGTGATAGCGCGGGAAGATCAGGGTTTCCTTGCGCAGGCGCTTGATGCCCTGCTCGGTGACCACCGTCTTCTCGTCCACGTCCAGGTGGATGAATCGGGCAAGGATGTCCATCAGGCTGTCGCGCGCCAGCACCTCGCGCCACAGGTAGGCGGTGCGCACGTCGCCTTCCACCGGCGGATTGCCCGCGCCAAAAGCGTACCCTTTGTTGAAGGGCAGGAAGAACGTCTCCTTCCCCTCCAGCCGGGTCGTCATGAACACCTGCTCGGTATCCACCGCAAAGTGGACGAGGCAGCGCTGCTTGAAGGCAAACAGGATGTCTTTCGGGTCGCGCTCGAAACGGAACTGGCGCTTGGCGTTCTCCACGCTCCAGTGGGTGGCCGACATTGGGTTCTTCAGTTCCAGCGTCGCTACCGGCAGGCCATTGACCGCCAGCACCACATCGGGAATCGCGCCGGTCTGCGTCCTGACCTGCCGCGCGATGGTGAGGCGGTTATCCCGGTAGCGTTCAGTTGCTGTCGGATCGAGCCCGGTATTCGGCGCGAAGTAGGCCAGCCGCACCGTCTTGCCCACGCATTTGAACCCTTCGCGCAACACCGCCAGCGCACCCTTACCGGCCAGTTCCTTCACCAGACTGTCGACCAGCACCGCCGGCGCACGCTGGGCGTCGAGCTTTTCCAGGCGCTCCCACACTTTGGGCTGGGTCGCCCGAACGAAGGCCAGCACTTCGTGGGGGAACAGGCCGGAATCCGCGTCATAGGCCGCCGCATCCCCCTTCAGATAGCCGCCCTCACCGATCAGCGCGTGCTCGATGTCGTTCTCGAAATCGACTTCCTTGTGCATCCCGTTCCCCTTAAATCGGGTCGCCATCTCACCGCAGAAATGGTGAGCATCCTTACCTTGTGGCGTCTTCAAGGTAAGGAAAACCGTGTTTCCTTACCTTACGAAACGATCAAGTCCGCGCCTCAGTCGGGGCCATCCGCCTGCAACAGGCTCTTCTCCAGCGCTTCGATGCTGGGCAGGCTGGTCTGCAGCTCGGCAGGCAACGCCTCGACTAACTGGTATTCGGCCACGCCAATCGGCTTGTTCGAGTCGCGCAGCGTGTATTCAGCCACCACCTTGTTCTTGCTCTTGCACAGCAGCAGCCCGATGCTCGGGTTGTCCTGCTCGGTCTTCATCTGGGTATCCACCGCCGTGAGGTAGAAGCCGAGCTGGCCGGCATGCTCGGGCTTGAAGGCACCCGCCTTCAGCTCGACCACCACGTAGCAACGCAGTTTGAGGTGATAAAAGAGCAGATCGATGAAGAAGTCCTCGCCGCCCACCTCGATATGCACCTGTCGCCCGACGAAAGCGAAACCCGCCCCCAACTCCAACAGAAAGCGGGTGATATGGCCGACGATGGCCTCCTCGATGGCGCGCTCCTGCGCCTCTTCGCCCAGGCCGAGGAAGTCGAGGCGGTAGGGGTCCTTGAGCGATTCGCGGGCCAGATCAGACTGCGACGCGGGCAGGCTCGCTGCAAAATTGGTGACCGCTTGGCCGCTACGCGCCCGCAGGCCGGTCTCGATCTGCATCACCAGAATGTTGCGCGACCAGTTGTTCTGCACCGCCTTGGCCAGATACCAATCCCGCTCTTCACGGGTTTTGAGCTTGTCGATCAGGGTGCACAGGTGGAACCAGGGCAATCGTGCAGCAGCTTGCTGCACAAATTCGGCCTCAGGCCACGCCTCCGCAAAGGCCCGCATGTACTTGAGGTTGCGCGGCGAGAAGCCCTTCATGTCCGGAAAGGCCGAGCGCAGATCCTGCGCCAGCCGCTCGATCACCTTGGCGCCCCAACCCTCGCGGTCCTGCCGAACCAGAATGTCCTGCCCGATCTGCCAGTACAGCCACACCAGCTCCCGATTCACCGCCAGCGTCGCCCGCTGCTGTGAAGCGTGGATGCGCGTCTTCAGCTCCGCGAGCCAGGCACCGTAATCGCCAGGCAGGGGTACGATCTCAGGCATGGACAGTCTCCTTGTCGGCTTCGGGCAGCTTGAAGCCGCGCACGTCGATCTTGCCGGTGACCGCGTTGGTGATTAAAGCGGAGCGGTATTCCTGCAACCGCGCAACAACCTTAGCAATTCGCTCAACGGCATTCGTATGTTGCGCCACTGTATCTTGGATGTATTCAAGGATTCTTTTTTGTTCCTCAAGGGAGGGGACGCAAACTAATACGTCTTTGAGTTGTTGGCTATCTATGCCGCTAATAGTTACGCGCTTGGTTGTCGCCAATATCTGCGAACGGCCAAAGACGCTACCAAAGAAATAGAAAGCAAACATCGGATCTATCTTCTTTGTCTTCAGGCGAACTCTGATCATTGACGATTCATAGACATGTGGTTCCGGTAGCTCACCAATAACTGAGCATTTGCCCGACCCCTCGAAAACCAACGAACGTCGGGCAAAAATGAGATCGCCCTTATTCAGCGCCCATTGAGACAACTCTGTATTACTAAGTAAGACTCTGTCTTTAGCTGCCTTGCAAATTATGGGTTCCGAAAAAGCTTCACCCATTTGGATAAACGGGGTTCCGTCTTTACTAAAAAATTCCTTAGGTTTATAGAGACCGTTTTGTGTTCCACCAATCATTAAACGCCGGAACTGACATAGCTGCCAATCTATAGGTATGTCTCCTAGCCACACCACCCCCGAATCCTTCATCGGCACCGATAGGTCAAGGCCTTTGGTGACAGCGTGGCTGATAAGGGCGCTGCGCTTTTCGGCCAGCTTTTCAAGCAGTGCCTGCTTCTTGGCAATCAGCGTGTCAATCTGTGCAGTCTTGTGGTCGAGGAAGCGGGCGATGGTTTGTTGTTCGACAAACGGCGGCTCAACTGCGGGGATGCGGATCAAGTCGCTCGCGTTAATTGCAGGGTAGCTAACACCGTTCGAATGAGCGACCACATCGCCAACGAAGCCATTCGACTGCAACAAGTACCCTGCGTAGCCGGAATGAAGATTGCTCATCGGTCGAATGACAGCGAAACCAGTCGAAACGATCGTGTTGTCGGCGGGATTATTAATCGCTGCAATTGCTTTCAGATAAGTACGGACCGTAGAGATAATCACATCGCCGTCTTTGACTTTTCTTCTAGCTCGCGATGGAGCTTTTTCGAACGAAATTTTTTCCGAGTACTCAATCCCCTTCAAGAGCGAGACGCTAGAGATATCCACGTATTCGATTTCGTAATCCGGATCAGTTCTCTCATCAAGCGCTTCGTCGTTATAAGTAGCAACGTTCTTCAACCGCTTTACAGACCAATGCGCCGGAATCTCTCCAAGCCAATCGACCTTGGAAGGCTTGTAATCGGGATAAGACGCATAGCGCTGCATCAAACCACCTCACCCAGCATCGCAATGATCTCCTTCTCCAACACGCTGATTTCGGCGGCGATGGTCTCCAGCGGGCGGGGCGGCTGGTAGACGTAGAAGTGCCGCGTGAGCGGAATCTCGTAGCCGACGCGGGTCTTGTCGTGGGCGATCCAGGCGTCCTTCACATGGGGCAGGACTTCGGCTTCGAGGTAAGCCTCGCAGTGGGCCTTGACCAGTTTGAGCAGCTTGTCGTGGCCGGTTTCGTTGTCGTAGCCGAGGGGCAGCGGCAGCGCGATGTCGGCCGGCAGGGACACGATCTCGGTGTCGCGCAGCTCGGCGTCGGGCTCGATGCGGCCTTTCGCGTCGCGGCAGATGTCGGCCTCCGGGTCGCGCTCGGAGAGCGCGGCGAGCACGGCCTTGCGCACCGGGGCGGCGAGCCTGAGGCCGACCTTGTGCAAGGCGGCATCCAGCACTTTTTCGAAAGCCGGGCGGTTGCGGTGGAGGATGCTGCCGTCCATGCCCTGCAGCGCGCTGCGGATGGCGGCCTGCAGCTGCTGTCCGGCGGCGACTTCGGCGGCGTGCTCGGCTTCGCTCTTGCGTTTCTTGCTGGTGGCGAGATTGGCGAAGGCGCTCTGGTCGTCGAGTTTGGCGATGCGCTCGGGGCTGGCCTGGAAATTGAGGCGCAGCGGGCGCTCGACGGTGATCTTGAGGTAGCCGAAATCGCGGTTGTCGAAGAGCTTGCTGCAGATGCGCTGCACCTTGGCGGGCTTGCCGTCCACCTCGTCCATGACCTCGGCCTTCCAGTCGTGTTCGTGGGCTGCGTAGAGATTGACCAGCGCCCTGATGTGATCGTCGGCCAACTCGTTGCGCTTGTTGCCGAGGCTCTTGTCCATCTTTTTGAAGTGGCGGGTGCCGTCGATGAGCTGAACCTTGCCGCGGCGGTGGGCGGGCTTTTTGTTGGTGACCAGCCAGATGTAGGTGTAGATGCCGGTGTTGTAGAACATCTGGTCTGGCAGGGCGATGACGGCGTCGAGCATGTCGCCTTCAACGATCCAGCGGCGGATGTTGGATTCACCGCTGCCGGCATCGCCGGTGAACAGCGGCGAGCCGTTGAAGACGATGGCGATCTTGGAGCCGTCGCCGCTGTGATCCGGTGCCCGATGCATCTTGGAGATCATGTGCTGCAGGAACAGCAGCGAGCCGTCGTTGATGCGCGGCAGCCCGGCGCCAAAGCGACCATCGAAGCCCTGCGCGCCATATTCCTCGCGCACGAAGTCTTCTTCCGGCTTCCATTCCACGCCGAAGGGCGGGTTGGCCAGCATGTAATGGAAGCGCTTGTCCGGGTGGCCGTCATGGGGCACGAAGTTGTTGGCCTTGTTCTTCGCGCCCTTGATGCCGAGGGTGTCGCCGTAGATGAGGTTGTCGATGGGCTCATCTTTGATGAGCAGATCGGAGCAGCAGATGGCGTAGGACTCCGGGTTGTATTCCTGGCCGAAAAGCTCGATATGGGCGTCGGGGTTCTTCTCGGTGATGAATTTTTCGGATTCCGAGAGCATGCCGCCGGTGCCGGCGGTGGGGTCATACACGCTGCGATACACGCCGGGCGTGAAGACGTCTTCCTCTCCGGTGAACAGCAGTTGCACCATCAGGCGGATCACTTCGCGCGGGGTGAAGTGATCGCCGGCTTCTTCGTTGGCCTGCTCGTTGAACTTGCGCACCAGCTCTTCGAAAAGGTAGCCCATCTGCAGATTGCTGAGCGCCTTGGGGGAGAGATCGATGTCGCCGGCGCAGAACTCCTTGAGAATGAGGAAAAGGCGATTGGCCTCGTCGAGCTTGGCGATCTCGGCTTCGAATTCGAATTTATCGAAGATGTCCTTGGCGCGGGGGGAAAAGCCCTGGATGTAGGCAATCAGGTTGCCGGCGATGTTGGGCGCATCGTCCAGCAGTCTTTCGAAGGTGAAGCCGCTGGTGTTGTAGAGCTCCTGCTTGCGGCCTTGGGCAGCAATGCGGGAAAGCGACTTTTCGAGCGCCGCGCCGGTAATGCCCTTCTCTTCCAGGCGCTTCTTTTCGGCCAGCACCTTCTGCTTGTTCTGGGCCAGCACAAGGTCGAAACGGCGCAGTACGACGAGGGGCAGCATGACCCGCCGGTACTGGGGCGGCCGATAGGGGCCGCGCAGCTTGTTGGCGATGTTCCAGATAAATCCGACAAGGTTTTGGTGCTGGGTGGATTGCACTGGGCTCATGGAAGCGAATGTTTCTGCAGAAAACGCATTATTTTATGACTTCAAAATAAACGGGACCTTCCGGTCCCGTTTATTTCACTGCTTGTGGCAGCAGTTTTTCATCTAAATGGCACAGCTTTCAGTTTCTGTCCCCCGACAACCTCTGTCGGATGCCACAGTTAATGAAAAGCAAGCCACTGATTATAAATCAGATTATCACTAACTTTGGCACTAAGGTGGTGGCCACTGCCAGAGTTCATGAAAGAACATCCAGCTTGTGCCAAAGATAGTGATATTTCCCGGTGTCCCGGGGGTGTATCGAGCTTGAGGCTTTGTGGTCGATAGGCGACGAGTAGTCTCAAGTCACAATGGCGACTTTCTGCATGATCGCGTTATATAGATCGACCTCCATCTGCGCGGTACGGAGAGAGACAACCAAGCTGTAACGTACCGGTAGGTCGTAGCGTTCCAATGCTGGCCGAGTTCGCCACCAGCCCGTAGAGGGGTAGACCGCTATGAAACCTCGGCTGGCGAGGTCTGCCGCGGTTCCCTCCCAAACGTCTTGGTGCAGGGAGCCTCGATGCCGTTGGCGGTCACCCAAGTACCAGTCGGGATCCTTCGGATCCACCGGGTCGCCTTCATCCTCGCGCTTGGCTGCTGCATTCACGCGGGCAACAAAGTCCTCGGTTGATGCGTCCAAAGGGCGTTGCACGTCAAACCGAAGACGATGCGAAGGGTAATGGAATTTCGAAGAAGTGCCGCGAGCGGAGGGGTTGGGCTCGATGAAATACGATAAGGTCACTCGCATCTGCACGTTGGCGTCCTGCAGAGCTTCGAGCTCCTCTCGCGGCCACGGTAGGGCGTGCAGATTCATGTGACGAGTAACCACACCGCGCCCCTTTTCCTTCGCATAGGGGTGCACTATGTCCTCCACCACGAGTGTGAGCGAATGGCCTGCACTCCACAGCGCTCGGTCCAGGTCGGGCACACCCCACCCACAGTGTCGGATGAGATTGACGTAATCCTGCTTGGTCGGCTTCTTGCCCTTGGGTAAGAACATCTCGCGCATCGAGGGAGTCCACTCGGCCGAATGGACGATTAGCGCGCGCAGAGTCTCCGGGCGAAGGGACGGATAGGCAGACATGAGCTGTGCAGCCATACGGGCGCAGAGGGCCGATGCGGCGCTGGTTGCGTTGGTTGTCGTGAGGAGTCGGTCATGCGGGCGATGATGTGTCGTGAGGAGATTGAGGCTCGGCATTCCTGCAGCCCCAAATGCGTCCTTGCCGACGTTCCCTCCCTCCAAGACGACGTCGGGCTTCAACGGCCAAGCACTATCCCACGTCCTCGACGTTGTCGTGAATGGGCTTAGGCCGCCCTCCACCGCAATCGCACTTACGCCGACAGTCTCGGTCTCAATTTTGTCCGTGTACGCCCCGACGGTGAGGGCGTTCCAGGATTGTCCGGGGTCATGGATGAGATTGGTCGAAAGGCTGGCCGGATAGTCCATCCAAGCGTTGTGTTCGCGCGTGTTGCCGGCGGCGAGGATGATTAGGCGAGGGAACTCGCCTGCTCCATCCGAATCGGCCGCCAGTCGATCAACCATCGCCGACCAAGATGAAGGACGACCGCGATCGCGGTAGTCCGACGCGCTCACTGCCGACGTAAAGACTCTGCGTCGCTGCGGCTTAGCTACTTCAGGACGGCTTATCGCTTCTGCAAACAGATAGGCGTGGTGCTTTGCGTCCCCCTTGTTGGCCGCTTCACCGGGGGTAAGTTTTACTGACTCCAGACGGAGTTCTGGTGCAACGGGATGAGTGGAGGAGAGTAACTCGGTCAAATCCCCAAATGCCGCCAGACCAGCAAGGCCTGTTCCGTGATTAGCAACATCATCGGAGCCCCAGGCCGGCTCCACCGTGTGCATGTCTGCATCCACCAGCAGAGGGGAGAGCAGCGGATGGCCACGGCTGACGCCCGAATCAAGAAGACAAATGTGTGGGGTGCCGCTGTCCTCGCTGGGAAAACGTGCATGTGCGAGCGTCGCGTCTAGCCACTGTTGTTGCTCTTCCACCACCATGCCGTCAAAGAACTCGGCGGTCTCTTTGGCGCGCCGCAGTTCGGCCACACAGTTCAACATCATCACGGACTGTGAAAACTGTTGCTGTGAGCCGTACATCAGCACAACCGTTCGCTCGGGGAAGTTGGCCTGCTGGTCACTTACTGTACAGCCAGCCAACTCAGCAAGCCTTTTGAAGTCCCTAAGAACAGTCTGCCGTTGACCACGTACAGGCAACCAGACCTCCCACCAGAAGGGCTCGCTCTCGTCTTTAGGTAACAACTCAAAGTCGTCGGTCCATAACGCTCGTAATTCCGCCAAGCGAATCGATGCGATCGTGTTGAGCAGTGCCTTATGGTCGCGGGGATTGTTGTTCTTGTCCTTCTTCTCTTCTAGGTATTCGACAACGTACTTCTCGAAGCGCTCCAACTGTCCGTCAGGCACAAAAACATTGGCGTAAGCGGTTGAGCCTTCCTTGTAGATACTGAGAAGCTCAATCTTCTTCCCCTCATCTGCAAGGCTTTGGAAGGCGAGTTCGACGTCAGGCTGACCGATGAATTGAATCTGCAGTCCCAGGCCACTTTCGAGACCGCAACGCTGCTGAGCTTCCGCGGTAGCCTGTGCTACAGGCACCAGTGCTTGGAGTTGGGCTTGCAACGCTCGGCCGTGCTGCTGCCGCGGAAGGTCTGGGAGCGGCTTCTTTGGCACCACAGGGGAGTGCGCCGTAAAGCCTTGTGGTTTCGATGTGTCGTGAAGAACGAGATGCTTCCGCTTATCGGTTACCTGATCCGCCATGGTCGATCGGTTTGCTGTTCTGTTTAAGTTTTTCGTTCAGACATCGCCGCTCCTCCAGCGCACGCCCAAGAGCATCAGATCCTACCTTCAGCTCATCGTGCATAACCGCTTCCTTAATGGCTTCATCGACCGCTCGCCGAATCTCAGCGTAGCTCAAGCCATCTGCCCGGCTCGTAATTGCCTTCGTCGGAAAGGGCTTAGGGGCGAAACTGCCCAAGCGTGCACGGATCAACTCGACGGTCTGTGCCGGCGTGGGCAAGTGATATTCTATGACATCGTCGAAACGGCGAAACAAAGCGTAGTCAAGGATTTCGGGATGATTGGTGGCCGCAATGATCAGACTGTTCGACTGATCATGCTCTATCATTTGCAAGAAACTGTTGAGTACGCGGCGGATCTCACCGACGTCGTTGGCCAGCCCGCGTTGAGAGCCGATTGCATCGAACTCGTCAAAGAAGTACACGCCCCGCACGTCGGCAATAGCATCGAAGACCTGTCGTAATTTGGCAGCGGTTTCACCCATGAACTTCGTGATCAGAGCATCCAGGCGAACTAGAAAAAGCGGGATGCCGAGTTCTCCCGCAAGAACAGAAGCCGTCATCGTCTTGCCCGTACCGGGCGGACCGACCAACAGAAGCTTGCGCCGGGGTGATAAGCCATGCTCGCGGATACGCGCGAACATCCGCTGTTCCTTCATGATCCGCTGCAGTTGCTGGAGAACTGCGTCGTCCAGCACCATATCCGCGATGCGGCTCTTTGGGTAACTCACTAGGAGTAAGCTGGCCAGTTCGCCCCGGGGGCGCGCCATTTGGACCAACTTGCCCTTCTCTCCTGGTAGGGCGTGCGCCTTCGCTGCATCGATCATGTCGCGCAGTTCTTCTGCTAGCTTGCCGTGCCCCACCCTCGCCTCGTGCGCCGCAACCTGCATGGCGACTGAGTAAAACTGCGTGTCGTCGCGGCTGATGTGGGATTTCACAAGCGCCTTAAGTTGATCTGCGCTGGCCATGTCTTCTTCCGTGATTAGCTGTCTGTGGCTCCCTGCCAACTTATAGACACTACGACTTGCAATGTTATCAACAATGATGGCAACTAGCTCGGTCCATCGTGTTCGGCTACTCAACGGGCTTGCCTTCCAAAGTCATCCACTTGCCCGTCTCTTCCGTCACTATGACAAGCTGGCTAGGAATGCTGCTTCCAACGTCGTCTGTCCCCGAATCAGCCGGCCAGCCACCTCCGCCAAGGCCCGGACGCCCTTGATCCCACTCACCTCCAGCGGTGCGCAGAGCTCCATCCCGATCCCCCATCGATACCACCGCACGACCAGACTTGGGCGGGCCTCGTAGTCGATTCCCTCCTGACGCAGTCGCTCTTCGACAACATCAACCCGCTCAAAATACGCCTTCAGCTGGTCCGACCAGCCCTGGGTACGGTACGTGACCGCCCTTTTTCTTGAACGGCCGACGCGCTTCCAACGCTTCTCTTCGCTCCACGGAGCAGAATCTTCGGGCATCAGCCCGGCCTCCTCGTAGGCTCGTCGGGCGATCTCGTCTTCGTACCTGGCTTTGGGGTGAATCCACCACACCATCACCCGGCGTCCGTTGAGGATGAAGCCGACGTCATCCCATAGGTTCACTTTGTCGGGCTCCGGATAGGCATGTGGGATGAACAAACCGTTGGTCAGGCGCCAGGGGTGGTTGCGGTGAAACTGGCGCATCAGGACACGGAAACGTTCGTATCGGGGATTTTTCATGATCACTCCGGCTTGGCGAGGGTGTTCGAGTGGCAGGCGGGGGAAGACCGCGCTTCCCGATTCGGCTTCGTCATCAGTTCACTCACAGCGCACATTGGCGACACCGTAGAGGGCCTGTTCCAGCGTCAGATCCGTCCGCGTCAGGATCGTGTCCAGCGTCGCGGGTGGAATCCACTGCCCCTTCTGGCGCCTGACCAGCTCCAGGGTGACTTCGGCGAGGTAGTTCATGTAATGGTCTTGCAGGGCGTCGAAGTTCTCGACATGCCAGGCCCTCCACTTGCTCTCGACGAGGAGCCGTGTGATCAGCCGGAAAGGAGCTTCGGCGCGTAGTACGCCCGGATTCTTGGTAGTGGGTTTGTCGTCACTCAGCGCTTCGTAGATATCCCGCGCGATCAGGTTCAACCACTCGTCGGTCATGTTGACGGGGAGTGCGGCTTCAAATGGGCCGCTGAGGATCTCGGCCTGCAAACGGTTCAGGTCCGTGTCTGGTAAGTCTTCACGGTTCAGCATTGCCCGACTCCTGGGTCTGGAGAGGTTGGTCAAGAAGGCGTTCCACGTCGCTGCGCAGGTAGAAGTACTGCCGGCATCCATCGATAGCAGGGCCTGCCACAGGGTGAATTTGGAGGTGGTGAAGAGCTTGTTTGGGCGCAGTGCCCGAGCGCTTGGCGATCTCCACCAAGGAGATGTAACGCGCCTCGAACTTCGCGATCCCGTCGCGAGAAACTCGACGCACCTGCGTCAGCGGGGACGACGTGCTCTCCAGGAGACCGCATCGAACCAGGTGGTAGGCCACTTGAGCCTTGATCCCCAGAATTCCGGCCGCGTCGGTGATCGAGTAGCCCCTGCCGTTGGACTCACGCCAGTGTGCAAGCCAGGCCTGTACTTCCCTGCGAGGAAGCAACAGACCTCCCAGGACAGTGTTTCCCATGTCGCGGCTGGCAACTGGAGTCAGCACGCCTGATTGAAGTGCATAAAGCAGTGCGGCGAATGCCCCGGCCTCCAGGCGCCAAGCCTTGAGAATCTGGACGAGGGGAACGCAATCAGGGGGTTCTTCCTTGGTCACCAGCGCTTGGCGCGCTGAGTATGCGCGGCCCAAGTCATCCAGTTGATGCCTGGAAATCAGCCACGTTGCCGCTCCATGTCCTTCGGTCGACAGAAGCGGTTTGATCATGCCTGTCGCGATCAGCTCGCGAACGCGGTGCTTGGGAAGGCGCAGATAGGCGGCCGCGTCCTGCAAGCTGAGGCCATCAGATATCAAGGTGGCAAGAGGTTCGACCTGCGAAACCGGAAAAGACCACGCGCGACGGCCGCTGGGCTGGGCCGCGATGTCGGCCTCGACCCAGCCAGCCATGTGCAACTGCCGGACACGAGCCGGCGTTGTGCCTGCCGCTGCGGCGATAGCCTGGGCTGTCTTCCGACTGCCGGTGGTTCGGGTGCCAAGGCGGCGGTTACGACGACACAACAGCCCCCACCAGTGTTCTCGCAGGTAGTCCTCGAAGGCCTCGCGCAGAAAGGCGAACTCATCCCCCTCGAAATCCCGGTACAGCCATCGGTACAGGCGTCCAAAGGTTCGAACCAAGCTGAACGATGGCTCTGCCCGTCGCTGCAGATCGCCCAAGCAGCGATGAAAGCCAGAAGGCCAGGCGGCGAGCAGACTGGCGAGCTGCCGATTCACCACGATGGCTCGATCAAGACGGTGGAGTCCAGGTGTCTGCCCGGAGCGAGTTTCCCGCTCGACATCGAAGAGCGCGGCTACGCGATGAAAGAGCGTGATCCAGGCAACCACACTCAACGAAGGAGCGCCCTCCTGGGCTTGCCCTGCCAAGGCACTCTGAAAGGCAAGCTGGAGCCGGAGCTCATCCTCGGCGACACGCTCAGCGGGGATGCCGATCAGCGAAGCGCCGCACAGGCAGCGGTCGAGCACGGCTCGTTCTGGCCGTTGATACTGATGGCAAACCGCGCAGGTATCCCGTAGGTAGCATCCGTGCTCGGGACACGCGACGCACAGCTTGATCACCCACCGGGCTCGCAGAAACCGCTGCTCGGCGAGGCAATGGGGGCACCAGCGCAAGTGGTCATGGCAGTAATCGGATGGGGTTAGGCCCTCAGCCAACACCTGTTCAACGCGACAGAAACGCGGCCAGAGTCCGGACAAGAAACGCCATTCAGCAGGAGACAAGCGCAGCGCGTACCTGACCGAGGAGCTGGATCCCGTGCGCCTCGGCCCCAAACCACGCCACAGGGCACGGGGTGATTCATAACCATTGGCCTCCGCGACCCGTACCAGATAGCCGTAAGCCCACTCGCCTGGCTGAGGCCTCGGACGCACTGGAAGACCGTGGCGCTTCCACCAGCGCCCACCGCCCGTCGTCACGACAGCAGATGCGTGGTAGATCGGTTCAAACCGCTGCACGGGTGACTCCTGCCGCGTGACACGCGAGCTCGCAGAGGTATTGCAGGTGTGCGCTGGATACGGTCCTCAGCTGCGCATCGAATGCCTGTATGAAAACGTCGTGACCACAATCCGCCGGAAGCGGCCGGCCGGGAGGCCACGCCTGTGCGAAACGTCGAAAGTGCTCGGGACTGACTTGGGCTGTTGCCGCGCCGACAAGAACGTTCAGCAACAACACGCGGAACTGGGCATCCAGGCTTTCGAAGTACAGCGTCGGGGAAATGGCGACTTGCGGAAGTGTGTCCGACACTTCTATCCATGGGCGCAGACTGGACCACCAGCGCATCAACAGGCCAAGGCGCGCCTGCCGTTCCTCGATACTCAACGCAGGATTGAAGACCAATACCCGTGCCTCGCCGATGGGAGACGCAAAATGCGCGAGGACGCGATGAGCCACCAGGTAGGCACCTGCTGGCAGATCCGTCTGGCTTCCGGCATCGGCCAGATAGTCGAGCAGCCGTCGGGTCGGATGCTTGTCGTCAAGCAACAAAAAGACGTTCCCACGCTCGCGATGGTGACGAATGCGTAGCAGACGAAGGAGCCGGCATTCCAGTCCGTCTGGCCAGTCCTTGAGCAACCGCCCGAGGCGTTCATCCGTTGTACGCTCATGCGTGGCGTGGCCTCGGCTCACTTCATGGATGCACTGCAGCAGCTCCTGCAACCAGAACACCAGTGCATAGGTCTGGCGAAGATGGGTGGCAACGCGCCGCTCAACATCGGGAGCCCATGATGGAGTGTGGAGCCCACTGGTTTCTGCGACCAATCGCGTGAGGCGCCCAAGTGCGGGCGATGCAGGAGGACTGACCAGGGTAGTCAGCGATTGGCCACAGCGGCAGGTCCAGTCCGGCCCCATGCTGGGCCATGTCAGCCCGCGCCCACATTGGCAATGCTGGAGAAGCAGGCAATCGTGCAGGGGGCAGATACTGACCAGTGGCAGCTCCCAGAGCGCGAGATGCACGCCTTGTTCCGCCAAACAACGTGGACAGACCCGTATCGGCGACAAGATGGCGCGTTGCCATGAGCGCCCTTTCCGCTTCGGCCCGGCCTCCGGCAGAGAAAAGCGCTGATCCAGCCACAGGCGGCGATCCTCGGTGGAATCCTGTCCAGTGAGGCGACGGATCAACGCCCAAGCCTCCTCCCGGCGTACCGCGCTTTCCGAGCGATACAGGGTCGTAATCGCACGGTGCAGCGCCTCCGGCATCCAGTGACCGTTCGTACCGAAATGCCGGCTCACAAACCCGGCTAGACTCTCGCCCGGCTGACGTGCGGGTCGGAGGGGATAGCCTGCCAGTTCAAGCAGCATGGGCACGCCTCCGCGAAGGTCGATCCACCAGAGCCCCCCGCTCGAAGGGCTCCCCTGCCCTGTCCAGGCGCCGGAAATCGAAACTCGGACAGAAGGGATTGAGCGCGCCAACCCCTTGAGGCCAGATCTCTGCAGTGAATGCGGTTTCCAGCTCCGCCAGGGTGATCTCGGACACCTCCCGCTCGAACACCAAGCGAATCGCCCCGATCAGCAGAGACTTGACGTAGGCGACCCTTCCATCCGTGGCCGCGTGCAGCCGGTATGCGAGCTCGCTCCAAGTCGTTGCGCCCTTGTTGAAGGGCACTGGCAGCGAAGGGGTCAGGGACGTGAACAGCCGCAGACACTGGGTTTCGATGGAGTTGTCGGGATCCTGTCCCAAGGCCATCTGCAGACGGCGCGTGAAGCGGCGCCGTAGCTGCTCATTGACCCTCAGCAGGTCCTCGACCCGAGGCAGGCCGAGAAGCACTGTGGGCACCTGGACATCGTCCATCAAGCCTTTGAGCCAGTCCCCCACCATGTACTGGGTGGGGGACTGCCCCCGGTCCTGGATATGGTTGGCTTCGTCGAACATCAGGAGCTCGACGCCGCAGGCTCGCGCAAGACGTGCAGCCCGGGCGGTCTTGGCGGAGGTCGTGCCCGTCGTCGGCGCCGGATCTCCCAAGCGGGCGAGCATGGCTTCGGCCACGCTGGCGATGGTTGCAGCCGGTGGAATCGGTACGACGAGGATCGGCACCACATCGCGCTCCGGCAAGGTCGCACGTGGATAGCGCTCTACCAGTGCTTTACAGAGCGTTGTCTTGCCCGTGCCGGACTCCCCGGTCACCAGCAGATGCTGGGCGACGCTGGCCTGCCGGTAGAGTTGGACGAGCCTGTCGATCTCGTTGAAGGCCGCCACGAACGGCGGAAACTGCAAGTACTCGCTGGTGAACACCCGCAGGGCTTCGAATTCTGCGACGTTCATCCGCGCAACCCTTTCTCAAGCTGAAAGGTGGGCAGCGGCGCAGGAGGGGCATCGAGGGCCGCCTCCGGTGTCGGGATGGGTTTAGTGACAGGCTTGGGAGGCGTGCCGAGGTTGAGCCGGGCCTCTGGATGAGTGCTGGTCTTGCCGTGGATGTTGGCTGCCCGGCGTCGGCCGCGCTGTTTGCGTCCCTTGAGGAGTTCATCCACTGCGATAGCCAGGTCGTACTTGGCCTTGGCTAAGGCGTCGGGGTTCTCGGCGGACTGACCGTTTTCGCGGACCTGCTGCTGGATGAGCTCGTGCTGGAGGAGTGTGAGGCCCTTGGCGTAAGTCTGGTTCAAGGCCGGAACCGTCACCGGATCCTGCTGCTCGGGCGCCCAGACCTGGATACTGCCCAGGTCCTCGGCGTCGAAAACGAGCCGGATCTTTACCCCTGGCCCCCAGGTGCGCAGGATGGGATCGAGATCGGGACCCGCGTAGCGGATTCCTTTCAGGACGATCCCATCTCGACGCAGGGTGCGCTCCTCGGCCATGCCAATCCTGCGCTGCAAGTCGTCCAGACTCCCCGGCAGCTCCGGCGTGTGACGCTTCAAGCCTTCGTGCCACTTAGCCCAGGGCGTCGTAGCGATGCCTCGGTGGACGGTTTGGGCGTAGATATCGAGCAGCCACTTTTCCAAGAGGTGCTTGAATTCGGCGAGGGTCAGGAGTGCGTGCTTCTGGGAGTCGTAGTCACCCCTATCCTCCAGTCTGGAGAGGCTGGTGCCCGGTAACTGGTGGCTCAGGGTGAAATTGAACGTCTGCAGGAAGCGCTCAATGGCGCCTTTGAACCATGGCTGCCGCTTTGGGCAATAAATGATGCTCATACCCAGGTCCATAGCGACGCTATCCAAGGCCGTGGAATAGAACTCCAGACCGTTGTCAGCAACCAGTACCGCGATCAGACCGTAGCAAGGCCATGCGTGCTCCACGGGCAAATCGGGTATGACTTCCTTGACCGGGGTTTTGGGCAGGATGGCATGGCGCAGGCCACCGACAACAGCGGCGGCGGAGGTGCCGCCAAAGCTGAGGTAGTAGCCGACTGGGAAGCGGCTGTAGACGTCGATAAACAGCGTCAGGACCGGTCGGCCAAGGGGGAGGCCCGTGATCTCGTCGATCAGGAAGAGGTCGAGGGGCGTGTGATCGACCTCAACCCGCATCAAGATGCCTTCAACGACAGGCCCCGCTTTGGCGACCCGATAGCGGCGATCCGCAACATGCTTCCCCTCGGCAAGCCGCGTCTGGTCATAGGCCTCCAGGCACCCGAACAGGCGATAGACCGTTCTCACGGAGGGGAGGCGGAGTTGGTCAGCCGGGAGGCGCTTGGCGTTTTCGGCGCGGATCTTGCCCTCGAGGCGGGTAAAGATCGACTTGATGGTTGCCGATGGACTTGCCTGGAAGGACTCCTCGGCAGCCTCCCCGAAAAGTTCGCGAATCCGCTCCGATTGCCGTGTTCCTGCACCACCTCGTCGGTCAAACCGGGGAATCAGGGCGCGCGCATCCTGAGCCCGCCGGTAGGCCTGGTGCCATCTGTAGAGGGTCATCGGAGATGGAGGATGCGGGTCGTTGATGCGTCTTGAGACCTCGCCAATCAGGGGAGCGAGGTGATACGGCGTCAGCGGGATCTGCCCAGCCTCCCGGATCGTGTCCAGATAGGCCATGCGCGTGCGCACTTTTGCCTGAATGTGGCTGGGAAGCTCTGCCAGCGGCCGCCGATATACCTGGGCATCAGGAATCGTGTCAGTGCCCCAAGGCATGCATAGCAGCCCTGTACCGAAGGCAGCCAAGAGTTCCTGCCGGGAACTCAGTACAGTCTGTCCGTCGCTCAGGCGCTCCAGCACAACCTGATCACTCGTCCCCAGGCGCTCGATCCGGTGAGCGGCACCGTCCCACTCAAAAACCAAATTTGTCCGAAAGGCGAAACCACGCATGGTCGCTCTCCTGAGAAAGATGCAACTGGGTGTCGAAGTCCAGGGGGTGGTCAAGATTGCAGGTGAGTCGCCCGGCCATCAGCAACGAGAGAGGGTCCAAGCCAACTGGGGTGAGCACCTCCTTGGTTGCTTGAATCGAAGCCGGAAAATGCGTAGCCAGCCGCACCAGGGCGACGTCGCACTTCAGCAGGGATGGGCGGATACGCGGAGCCTGGTGGTAGATCCAGCGCAGGTTGCCCAGACGCGGCTCGACACGGAGTTGCAGGTCGGTCAGAACGACAAACATGCGACCGATGCGGGTGAAGTGTTCGGTAATGCGGTCGAGCTTGTGCTTGGTCTCGTCCTTGGTAGCCAACTCTGCAGGCTTGATCTCGATAAGCACCGACGAACCATCGGCCAAAAACAGCTCGAAGTCCGGTGTGTAGCGGCGCAGGCGATTGCCATCCGGATACTGGATGGTTTCGGGCTGTTCCGTGTAGGCCAAGATCAGGGGCGAGGTCTCGAAGTGATAAATGGCATCCAGTTCCAGAAGTCCCTCGTGGTGGACCATCCGGCCCGTCTTGCGGCTGGGGAACTTGCCCCGGACGATGCCGCCGGTGTGACGGAGGATGGTCCGGGCGCGTTGGTGGTGCAGGCCAGCAGGCGTGAGGCCGTGCCACGTGCCTTTCCATGAAAGCGAAGTCATCGCGATTCCTTCCGGTGCCGGCGTGAGGGCGTGAGGGCGTGAGGGCGTGAGCGCCCGTACCGGCACCATCGATGTGGTTCGATATGCCCTGTTTTTGGGCAAGAGATTGCCCTTCCTCAGGTCAAGTACCTTCGGAAAACCGGGGGGTAAGCGTGGGATTGGCTTGACGTGCCTTGGAGGGATCGCGATACTTTGCTCGTCACAGCGGTTCGCGAGAGCCCAGTAGAGACGGGTCAAGCTGAAAGGTTTGGCCCGTTTTTACATGTTGGCGCCCTCCCCTTCATGCTGACGCCGCTTGATGCGCCTGATTGGCTCAGTGCGGTTCTTGGCCAGGTTTTCGGGGAGTTCCAGGATCTCCCGGATCATGCGGACCTGGGCTGGATGTAGTTGGCTCACCCGCGCCCGGAGCTCGGCGAGCATCCAGAAGACGTCTTGAGGCGTGTCGTGCTCAATCTGGAGCTTGCGCTGAGAGGCGGCGGCGGCTCGTCGAACTTCCTCCTGCTCAATCTCCGGCAGATCCAGCGCAGCGATCAAGCGTTCGACGAACTCGGCCGGTGGTGGCCCCTTGATCCCAACTTCCAGCGCCGAGAAGTAGCTCGTCTCGTAACCCATCCTCTCCGCTAAATCACGTTGCCGGATGCCGTGACGCATCCGCAAGTCATGCAGGAGGTGGGCGAAGGGGCTCATTTCTTCGTGTGAAGTTGATTGATCAACTCACAGAGTACGCAGAACACTAGACCATTTCAAGACATAACATGTTGATTAATAACAGGTTGCTTTCAAGTTGAAAGCAACGAGACGTGGTAAGTCATTGGTCTGGCGGAAGAACTGCATCTGCATGAGGAGCGAGCAGCAGTGTTTCCTGAGCGACAACAATTCGGCCTTTGCCGACATTGGGGATTGTTGGAAGCTACGGCTGCAATTGGGCACATTGCCAACGTTAGCAAGTACGGAATAGCCGGTTGAGCATGTCTCGAACAAACGGACACATAAAACGTTGAGACGAATACTCGGCTCTGCACAAATCTTATATTTTCAGTACGTGAGTCCACTTTTCGAAGTGGCCTATTGCTTCCCTGGACGCAGCCTTGTCAATCTCTGGTCCCTGAATTTGGGGTGCCGGCCGGCCGCGCCAGGGCGGCCCTATGGCCCCATGTCCGCCACCTACCGGATCCCTCTCATCGTTGATGCCACGCGTTCGTGGGCCCCTACTGTTTGCACTGCAGGGGATTGAATCCGTCTTACATTGCCGCCCTCAGAGCGACATTGACAATCTTGCATCGTGTGCCGACAATGAACACATTGTGTATCCAGAGGATGTCATGAGCGAAGATGTTGGTCTGCGCATTCGCGTGGACGATAGGCTTAGGCACGATTTCATTGAAACCTGCAAAGCGCTGGACACGACAGCAGCTCAAGTCCTACGCGCCTTCATGAGGTCGTACGTGGAGCAGCACGGAGAAAAAGTTCGACAGGGGCAGCTTTTTGACGCGCGCTCGCCGTCGGCTGCTTCAGAGTCGCTCATTCGCTAAAACCATTCGACCGCGACCAAAGCCACTGATGAAGAAACTCACAACAATTTCCCTTTTCGCAGGTGGCGGGGGGATGACCCTTGGCATCGGCAAGGCTGGCTTCGACACGCTCTTCGCGACTGACGTTGAGCCCTCCGCCGCAGCAACGTTTCGCCACAACCTCCCGCACGTTCCCTTTTACTTGGGCGATGTCCGCCGCCTCAGCAAAGAGCACCTCGAAAAAGCCATCAAGGGAAAGAAGGTTGACCTGGTGGTCGGAGGTCCCCCGTGCCAGGGGTTTTCCACGATCGGTGATCAAAACCCCGCAGATCCGCGAAACGGGCTCTTCTGGTGCTTTGCCAGGGTAGTAGAGTGGCTTGCTCCTCCGTGCTTCTTGATGGAAAACGTCAATTATCTAAGAACGCAGTATGGCGGGCGCTACGAGCGGGAAATCGTTGAAGCTTTCGAGCGACTCGGTTATCGCGTCTGGGTCACCACACTCAATGCGGCCGACTTCGGCGTTCCGCAGATTCGGAAACGGGTCTTCTTCTTCGGTACCAAGCTGGACACCGCCTTCAAGTGGCCCGTGCCTAGCCACGGAACGGCAGAGCTGGCCCATGCGACGGTGTGGTCTGCCATTGGCGACTTGCACGGCCCGGAGGATACCGCCTGGAATCATTCCTTCCTTCGGCACGGCGAAACAGTAGTCGCGAGGTATCGCCTGATTCCGGAAGGTGGCCGCATGCCCCCACCAGCTGAACTTCCGGAAGAAATTCGCAGAAAAAATTTCGGCAACACCTACAAGCGGTTGCACCGGGAGCGCCCTTCGCTAACGCTGGTCCCCGGGAACAACGCGTTCCCTGTGCATCCAATCGAGCATCGCAGCCTATCTCCTCGGGAAGCTGCGAGACTGCAAACGTTCCCGGATGACTACATATTCCTCGGATCAAGAGCCGAACAATGCAAGCTTGTTGGGAATGCCGTTCCGGTCTTGCTTGCTCAACGGCTCGGTGAAGCGATAAAAGCCCACATCTCAGGAGAGGTCTCGCCCATGGAAGGTGAAAAGCCGCAGTCTCGCCTGCCCCAACAACTCTCGCTAGTCGCGAATGAATCTAAGCCCCAAAGAACGGTGAAGGCCTCCGACATCAAGGCGGTAAGCTTTTTCTCCGGCATCGGCGGCCTGATGCTTGGCTTCCTCAATGCCGGCATGCGCGTCCTGGCCTCGTACGACATGAAAAACAGCGTTGAGAAGAATCTCAACATCAACTTTCCGGGAATCCCGCACGTACGCGCCAACGTTGCCGAATTGACCCTTGAGGACGTCAAAGCCCAGCTGGCCGGGCACAAAGTCGATGTCGTTTTTGGTGGGCCACCCTGCCAAGGCTTTTCGATCTTTGGCAGGCGGCGGTTCGTCAATACTCAAGATCACCGCCCCGATCAAGATGAAAGAAACGAGCTATCGCTTAAGTACATCGACTTGGCGATTGGCCTTTCGCCGAAAGTCATTTTCCTTGAGAACGTAAAGGGATTCACCTCCACGCCACGCGGGGGTTCAAGCTACTTGGCAGAGTTGGAGGGACGCCTTCGACAGGCCGGCTACGAAGTCAAGTACCGTGTCGTCAATTGCGCCGACTATGGTGTTCCACAACTTCGCGAGCGCTTCATTCTCGTGGCGTGGGCCGAGGGGCTACAGTTTCAGTGGCCGGAACCCAAGCACTTCGCCTCACCCAAGGCCTGGCAGCGAGGTTATGTCACGGTGGGTGACGTGATCACCGACCTAATGGATCCGACCACCTGCAGCGCCGAGTTCAGCCATGCTCCGATGAACCACAAGGAGCTAGTGGTCGAGAGATACAAGCTCATCCCCGAGGGGGGAAGGCTCCCCGAGAATGGCCTACCCGAACACCTCCGAAAGGGTTATCGATCCGACGACGTCAAGAACTACAGTCACGTTTATCGGAGGCTGTCCATGAGCGCGCCTGCAACCACCATGGTGCCCGGCCATAATGCCTTCCCGGTCCATCCTGTTCTCCATCGAACCTTGACCGTGCGTGAGGCTGCCCGTATCCAGACATTCCCGGACTGGATGCGGTTTGTGGGCACGCGCCAGCAGCAGTGCACCCTAGTTGGAAACGCGGTTCCTCCACTGCTGGCGGAGATCTTTGCCAACAACATCGTCAAGACAATCAAGGGAAACTTCGGATCGCAGGGCTACAAGCGTGACATTTATGACTTGGCGACTGCCGTATGAACACGCACGACGTCTTGGCGTACGCTGTCGCACAGGAAGCTGTTCGACGACTTCGAGATGGTGCAGCGCCTTGGAATGCTCTTTTTTCCTCCAGCGCCTACATCACTGCTTCCCGTGCATGGCCTATCCCAGACTTCGTTCTGGTCGACAGTGGAAACGAGCTCACGATCGCTGCTGAGTTCAAGCCTCCGCTGCAGTCTAAGCGCGAGTACCTGACAGGGCTCGGCCAAGCGATTTCATACTCGAAGGATTTCCACTACGCACTCTTGGTGCTGCCTGACATTGCCGATGATGGTTACCGGATTGCCAATCATGTCGTAGACGTTCTGCAGCAAAGCACCTTGGAGAATGTTCCGGTTGGCGTCCTGAGCTACGACCCGGCAAAGTTCTCGCCGCTAAACCCGTCCTTCACGGAAGCACATTTCTTTTCCCCCCGCACCACAGCACCTACCAGCCTTGCGCACCTCGACAAGAGCTTTTACGCCAAATGGCGGGAGATGAGTCCCCAAGAGGCTCTCCTCTACCTGTCATTCTGCTACGACGAAATGCGCTCCCCGTCGCCCCATACCGGGACCATCCGAGACCGTGCCTTCGAGCGCTTATGGCTTCAAATCCAAGCGGGGAAAGTGTGCCACTGGGCTGGCGGGACGCGCCACTATGCAACTGGATCGAAGACGGGAGTCAATAAGAACTACCGCAATTTCTTTTTCCACATAGGTTGGATCGAGGCAGACGGGGCACTGACCCGGGAGGGTCTTGAGGCCTTGCACGTTGGCACACTATACGGATCGTCATCCCGCCCGTTCCTGGATACGATCGCCACTGCAGCCCTGACTACCGGTAAGCACCTGATCCTGTTTAATGCCATCAGTGAATTCCAGGATTCACTTGGCGGCGCCTTCCCTGAAGAAAAAGACTGGCTCGACCAACTTGAGGAATATCTCGAAATGAAGGGGTTGCTTAAACGCAATCCAGAACGTGGAGCTGCAGCGGTACGCGGGTCGGCGAGGCAGTTTCTCAAGGCTGAAAAACAGTTCTGGAAAAACCTTGAACTGATTGTCCCTAGAAAAAGCCGCGTTTTTCACCCGGGCCGAGGCTTCATCTTCAACTGGTCGCGTATCACCGATCTACTTCAGGCAGTTCGCTGACACCTCACGTGCCGGCCGTTGAGTGGCGGACACGACGCGTTCATAGTGGCGAGGAAATACCGAATGGCCGACATTCTGTCGCCCGCCCAAAGGTCGGAACGGATGTCCCGCATCACGGGCAAAAACACAGCACCTGAGCTTGCGCTCCGCAAGGTTCTGCTTCGGCTTGGGCTTCGTTATCGGCTGCACGGTGCCCGCTTAGTGGGCAAGCCGGACCTTGTTTTCCCTCGCCACAAGGCCGTTGTTTTCGTCCATGGCTGCTTTTGGCATCGCCACCTCGGATGCAGGATAGCCGCAACGCCGAAGAGCAACACCTTGTACTGGACTGATAAGTTTGACAAAAATGTGGCGCGCGACGAGCGAGTTTCGGCAGCGCTGACAGAACAAGGTTGGCGTGTGTTTGTTGTTTGGGAATGCGAGTTGGCTTCATCTAGAAAGGCAAAGGACACTGGCGAGAAACTTGCCGCATTGATCCGTCGCCCCCAAGATTAACCACGGAGTCCAAGCGTCGTAGTAATTTGCTGCTAGCGCGGAGCGTCCGGATTTTTGTGTAAAGCAGCCTTTGCTCTTTTCTCGTGGAAAGTCTGCTTTGGCCGAAGTCCAGACGTCTCCCGTGCGACAGGTACATGAAAAAAGCTCCCTCGGGAGCTTTTTTCATTATCTCTGTCACTAATTTTTCACTATCTTGGCAAGAATTTCATTAACTCTGTCAACCGACAACCTCACACATCCAGATTCTTCGCATATAGCGCGTTTTCTTCGATGAATGCGCGGCGGGGTTCTACGTTGTCGCCCATCAGTGTGGTGAAGATTTCGTCGGCGGCGATGGCGTCGTCGATCTGGACGCGTAGCAGGCGGCGGACGGCGGGGTCCATGGTGGTTTCCCAGAGTTGCTCGGGGTTCATTTCGCCCAGACCTTTGTAGCGCTGTTTGCTGATGCCGCGTTCGACGTCGGCGAGCATCCAGCGGATGGCGTCGGCGAAGCTGGTGACGGCTTGCTGCTTTTCGCCGCGGCGCATGACGGCGCCGGGGCCGATCAGGCCGGAGATGGATTCGGTGGCCTGGCGGATGGTGCGGTAGTCGCCGGAACGCAGGAAGTCGGCGTCGATCTGGGTGAGCTTGCGGTTGCCGTGGTGCATGCGGGCCAGGTCGAGCGTCCAGGATTCGGCGGCTTCGTTGTAGACGGCTTCGACGCTGACCTCGTTGCCGATGGCGGCCTGCACGCGAGCCGCGGAGTCGCGGGTGGAGGCTTCGTCGTCCAGCGACAGGGGCAGATCGTGGGCGAGCAGCGCGTGGAGGACGGACGGGTCGATCCAGTCGGCGAGGCGGCGGATGATGGCTTCGGCGAGCAGGTAGGTGCGCGCGAGGCCGCCAAGGGCGTCGGTGTGGATGGCTTCGGCGCCTTCGCGCGGGGTGAGGGAGGCGCCTTCGAGGGCGAGCTTGAGCAGGTGGGCGTTGAGCTCGGCGTCGTCCTTGATGTAGATCTCGTTCTTGCCGTGCTTGATCTTGTAGAGCGGCGGCTGGGCGATGTAGATGTGGCCGCGCTCGACGATTTCGCGCATCTGGCGGTAGAAGAAGGTGAGCAGCAGGGTGCGGATGTGGGCGCCGTCCACGTCGGCGTCGGTCATGATGATGATGCGGTGGTAGCGCAGCTTGGCCACATCAAAGTCGTCGCCGCCCGTCGTGCCACCGGCCTTGCCGATGCCGGTGCCGAGAGCCGTGATCAGAGTCAGGATTTCGTTGCTGGTGAGCAGCTTTTCGTAGCGGGCTTTTTCCACGTTCAGGATCTTGCCGCGCAGGGGCAGGATGGCCTGGAATTTGCGGTCGCGGCCCTGCTTGGCAGAGCCACCGGCGGAGTCACCCTCGACGATGTAGATCTCGCACATCGCCGGGTCTTTTTCCTGGCAGTCGGCCAGTTTGCCGGGCAGGCCCATGCCGTCGAGCACGCCCTTGCGGCGGGTCATTTCGCGGGCCTTGCGGGCGGCTTCGCGGGCCTTGGCGGCTTCGACGATCTTGCCGCAGATGATCTTGGCGTCGTTGGGCTTTTCCTGCAGGTAGTCCGTCAGCAGCTTGCCCACGATGTCTTCGACCGGCGCGCGCACTTCGCTCGATACCAGCTTGTCCTTGGTCTGGCTGCTGAACTTGGGCTCGGGCACTTTCACCGACAGCACGCAGCACAGGCCCTCGCGCATATCGTCACCGCTCACGTCCACCTTGGCCTTCTTGGCCAGCTCGTTTTGTTCGATGTACTTGCCAATCACGCGCGTCATGGCCGCGCGCAGGCCCGTCAGGTGGGTGCCACCATCGCGCTGCGGGATGTTGTTGGTAAAGCACAGCACCTGCTCGTTGTAGCCATCGTTCCATTGCATGGCCACTTCCACGCCGATCTCGGTGCCAGGAATGCCGCCATAGGTTTCCGCGGGGCGCGAGCCTGCAGCGTAAAACGCCGTGGGGTGCAGCACTTTTTTGTTGGCGTTGATGAATTTGACGAAACCCAACACCCCGCCCGCACCAGAAAAATCGTCTTCCTTGCCGCTGCGCTCATCAATCAGGCGAATGCGCACGCCATTGTTCAAGAACGACAGCTCGCGCAGGCGTTTGGCCAAAATCTCGTAATGGAAATCGTGGTTTTCTTTGAAGATTTCCGTGTCGGGCAGGAAATGCACCTCGGTGCCACGCTTTTCTGTGCGCCCAGTCACACGCATGGGCGAGACTTCAAAGCCATCCACCACATGCAGCAAGCGGTTTTGCACAAAACCGCGCGCAAATAGATCGGAAGAGCGTCGTGTAG
>ERZ650306.74-NODE-74-length-48637-cov-6.896917_pt1 | contig 48637 bp, 50 predicted proteins | sample MGYA00376242_ERZ650306 | MGnify/ENA primary metagenome ERZ650306 (study PRJEB26733, sample SAMN07839244) | wastewater metagenome | biome: urban; feature: wastewater treatment plant; material: waste water | place: USA: North Carolina | collected 2016-03-31 ... | reverse complement strand
GGCTCCGTCAGACTCCTTTCATTCTGATAGCTCGCGCCCATGCCGGGCACACTAGTCGCGGGTCTTCAGACCCGCGATACACAGCGCGCCTGAAGGCACGCGCTGCATTTTCCCTTTGTGACGATTTGTCGTCAAGAGGGTGTCTCCTGTAAATAATTTCTCAGCATCATCAGCGCCGCCTCGGAGGAGATCAGCTTGTTTCTCCTGCGGTCCCAGCGGTAGGCGTAATGACGGCAAACCGTTTTCTCTCCGTCGGTAAGCGCGATGTAAACCGTTCCGACCGGCTTTTCTTTCGTGCCGCCGGTCGGTCCCGCAATGCCGGTGGAGGAAAGGCCCAGATTTGTCCCCGCCAGTTTGCGGACGCCCTCGGCCATTGCCCGCGCGGTTTCTTCGCTCACGGCGCCGTGCTTTTCCAGGATGTCGGCCGGCACGCCCAGCAGTTGAATTTTTGCTTCATTGCTGTAGGTCACGAGGCCGCGCTCAAAATAAACGGAACTGCCGGAAACGTCGGTGAGGCGGTCGGCAATCAACCCTCCCGTGCAGGACTCCGCCACGGCGATCGTCAGTTTCTTTTCCGTCATCGCCGCCGCGATCTTTTCCTCCAGGGTTTCTTCGCCGTAGGAAAAGATGCAGTCGGACAGACGGGCGGTTACCTGGTCAACGGCCTTTTGTATTTTTTTCTGCGCCTGCTCCTGAGAATCGGCGCGTGCGATCAGCACCAGATGATTTTCCGGAAAGACGGGGTAAAAGCCGACGTTCACGCCGAGGGCGTCAAAATCGACGTCGGCCAGCCTTTGATCCACCATGGCCTCCCCGAGGCCGAAGGTTTTGATCGTTTGTTTGACCGTCTGAAGGACGGCCTGCGGAAAGCGGCGGCGCAAAACGGAAATGACGCCTTCCGGCACCATCCGGCGCATTTCCGACGGAACGCCGGGAATGACCATTACCAGCTTTTCCCCGACCGGCAGCGCAAATCCCGCTGCAGTGCCGACAGGATTGGGAATGACTTCAGCGCCTTCGGGAAACAGGGCCTGCTTGGCGTTGTTTTCCGTCCAGCGCAGGTTGAATCGCGTAAAAATATCCTTGAGATAGGCCAGGACTTTTTCATCCGGAATCAGTTGCCGGTCGAACGCCCGCGCCACAGCGGCGGTGGTGATATCGTCAACCGTCGGTCCCAGACCTCCGGTGCAGATCACGGCGTCCGTAAAAGACAAAAGGTAATGCAGCCGGTCGGCGATGATTTCGAAGTCGTCGCCGACCGACATCATGGTTTCAACAGGCCAGCCCTGCAGATTCATCTCCCGCGCAATAAACGCCGAATTTGTGTCGGCGATGCGCCCGTTCATCAATTCGTTGCCGATGGTCAAAATGCCGATTTTCATAAAACCGCCTTATGGTGCAAGAAAAACAAGGATCAACATCAGAATTCCCGCGTAAACACCCGCCCCGAGATCATCGGCCACCACGCCCCAGCCGCCGGGAAACTTCTGAAAATGTTTCAGCGGAAAAGGCTTCCAGATGTCAAAAATCCGGAAAAGAACAAAGGCCGTAAGCAGATGCAGACCGGTGACGGCCACAGGCAGCATGGCAACCTGGTAGCCGGCAATTTCATCAATCACAATTCGCTGGTCGTCGGTTTTTCCGTAATGCTTTTCCGCCTCTCCGGCAACATAAATAGAGACGGCCGATATTGCAACCACAAAGGAAAAGCGAAAAAGCCAGGGCAGGGGCCAGGAGGCAAGACAGATCAAAACACCCGCCAGTGTGCCCGCCGTCCCCGGTGCGACGGGGGAAAGGCCCGTCCCGAAGCCGGTTGCCAGCATCCTGATCCATCTGTCCTTTTGAGAGGTTGCCACGGATGTCCTTTTTCAAGCAGGTTTGTAGAACGATTGTTCTATACTACATGCTTTTGCCGGATGTCAAGCAATCTTATGCCCGGACGCGCGCTTTTGGCCGACATTGTTGGCCAAAGCCGGCATAATGTGGTATGTAGCCGCCAAATAAAGGAATTTCAGGATAAAACATGATTCCCATTGTTTCCATTGTCGGCAAATCCAATTCCGGCAAGACAACGCTTCTGGAGAAAATCATTGCCGATTTAGTCCATCGGGGCTATCGAGTCGCCACCATCAAGCACAACCGCCACGGATTCAACATTGACCACGAAGGCAAGGACAGCTACCGTCACAAAAAAGCCGGAGCGCACACCACCGTCGTTTCATCGCCTCATCAGCTCGCACTGGTTCAGGACGTGGATCATGATCACTCTTTTGAGGAAATTCGCGAAAAATTCATTTCCGGCGCGGATATCATTCTCACCGAAGGATTCAAGGTCAATGACTATCCGAAGATTGAGGTGTTCCGCTCCGAGCTCAAAAGGGAGCTGATCAGCAAAAAAGAAGGCGGCTTGGTTGCCGTGGCCACGAATGTGAGCCTGGATATCGATGTTCCCTGTCTGGACCTCAACGATCCCAAAACCGTCGCCGATTTCATTGAATTTCATTTTCTGAAACAGTCGTAAAGCTCTCCGTCTGTTTCGGCGTTTTGGCTTTGCCGAAAAAAAGCCCGGCCGTTTGACGGCCGGGCTTTCGTTTCCTTCAGGCGATGAAGCGTTGTTTATCCTGCTCTAGGGTTCGGAAGGAGCGTTGGGATCCGCCAGCCATTCCATCGAGGAGCCGTCATACACCTTGACATCCTTGTATCCCAGCAGTTCCGTCATGATAAAGGCCCAGCCGGTGCAGGTCTTGCCCGTATCACAGTAAGCGATGATTTCCTTGTTCAGATCGGAACCGGCCGCCTTCTGCGCCAGCGCTTCCAGCGCCGCCTTGTCTTTATACAGGCCTTCCGGCGTGAACAGCTGGCCGACGGGCAGATTGACCGCTCCCTTAATGCGGCCTGCTTTGGGAACAAAGGGCAGCTTTTCCTTTCCTTCAAAAAAGGCCGGGGCGCGGTTGTCGAGAATGACCGCCTTGCCGATTTTACCCGCAAGCGAAGCCTTGTCCACGAACAGATCCTTGTTGACGGACGGCGTGAAAGATTTTTCTTTGGACTTGGTCATGTCCTGTGAGACCGGTTTGTTTTCTTTGACCCACTGATTCTGTCCGCCGTTGAGGATGGCGACATTGGGCACACCCAGGTATTTCAGCGTCCAGGCGACACGGGTCATGTCGAACTGATCGGGAACCTTGTCCGTTTTCCCGACGATGACCACCAGGGAGTTCTGATCGATGCCCGCGCTTCCGATCGCGTCGGCCAGGTCGTCGATCGCCGGCAGTTCGTTGAGCAGGTCGCCCTTTTTAACGGCCCAGGTTCCGTAAACAATGTTGACGGCGCCCGGAATATGGCCTGCCTTGTATTCTTCCACCTTTCGCACATCGACGACAACCAGGTTGGAATTGTCCAAATTCTTCTGCAGCCAGTCGGTGGACACGATGGGATCAATATCCCTCGCCGCCGCCTGGACGGGAGCGGCAAGAGCCAACGGCGACACCAGCAGGACCGCCAATACAACCGCCTTCAACCACGTCATTTTTCTCATAAAGCACTACCTCCTTTGTTTAATTCATTGTTTGCTTTTCGCTATTTTGAAGCCTTTAACGGCCCTCAAACCTTTCCGAAGCGCAGCTCCCGGTTAGGGATCAACGGATTGTTCGTTTTTTTCAAGATCGGTAATCCATAAAGCATGCCGGTGCCGGGCATAGTTCAGGCGGACCTTGCCGGTGAAGATGCCCCGCACCATCGGCCAGTTCGGACGCAGAAGAATTGCCGCCATGTGCGCGAGAAATGCCAGAAAAAAGAGAACGAAACATATATTATGAATCCAGGTGGCCGTCAGGACGACCGCGAGGGACATATCCGGCGCGTAAATGTTCTTATAGGTTTTGATCAGACCGGACACAATCAGCATGGCAATGATCAAAGCCATTCCGACATACGCCCAGCGCTGTTCCGGCAGGTACTTGTGCATCGGCGGTTCCTGACCGAAGCCGAACAGGCTCTTGATGACCGTGACGGAAGCCTTCATGTCGCCTTTTTGCGGCAGCAAACCTTTTTCGCTTTGCAGACCGTGGTAAATCAGGTGAAAGATGCCCGCGGCCGTAAAAACCAATGCCGCTGCGTAGTGTATATATAAAGAGGTGATGAAATCCGCCGACCAGCCCAACCCCGGAACCGTGATGATGTAATAGCGTTTGGCCACGGGGAGTTCAAAGATGCCGGTGATCAGCAGAAGAAGGCCGGAAATGGCGATCGCCCAGTGCTCGATCAACTCGGTCGCGTTGTGGCGGGTCACAAGATTTTTTTCAGGAAAAATCTTTTCAGACATGGCCTTGTTCCTCCGCCTTTATTTTTGTTTTGCGTCGTGAAAACCATCCCAGCAATCCGGCGGCCAGTCCCAGAACGGGCGCGGCAAGCACGGCCTTTCCCAGCGGATCGGTGCCGACCATTCGCCGCTCTACATTCGGCTTCATGTCCGGCTGCCCGGGTTTTCTGGTCATGGTTTGATTCAACAGCTCAAACGATACAGGCGACACATAGAGCGTGGCCGTGCCGCCGTTTTCCTTTTGACCGTAGATATAACCTTTCATCCGGCGGGCGCGCTCCTCCGCTTCCGCCTCGATATCCTTTCTGGGGCCGATCAGCATGGCTTTGCGCGGGCAGGCTTCGACGCATCCCGGTTTTTTTCCTTCCTTTAACCTGTCGTTGCAGAGGTCGCATTTAAACATGACGCCGTTTCCCATAAAGTCCGGCAGGACGTGCAAATAAATGCCGACGCCGGACTGCCGCTGCGGAATTTCCCACGGGCAGACGTCCCGGCATTTGGCACCGCCGAAGCATTGGTTGGGATTGATGACCACTGCGCCGTTTTGGTTTTTATGGTTGGCGGAAAACGGGCAGATGGTCGCACAGGCGGGATTGTCGCAGTGCATGCAGCGCCTCGGGACAAACAGGGTTTGCCGCTTGCCGTCCACGGTGACTTCCGCCCGGTGCACGTAAAGGTAGTTGTAAGGAGTCAGACGGTTCGTGACGTCCTGCTTTTTGGACCAGTCTTCGATGGTTTTTCTCGGCCAGGGCTCCGGAATGTTATCCACGACAGGGGGGATTTTATTTCGGTTGATGCTTCGGCAGGCCTGAATGCAGGCCGGTATTTTGCGGTCCGCGCATCCGTCGCAAAGACTCAAATCGATCAGCGTCGACAGGGATCCGGCCGCTTCGGCCCGAGCGGTTTTTGGCAGATGGACTCCTGTCAGAGCTGCGGCTCCGGCCGAAATCCGCAAAAAAGAACGTCGGGTGATTTCCGACATATTTTTGGCATCCATTCGCTTTTCCCTAGGACATGCCGATGAACCGCGTCAGCGCTTTCTGAAATTCTTCGATGCTTTTGTCCTGATCATCGGCCGCTTCCTCGATGCAGCGCCTCATATTGGCCTGAATGATCACGACGCCGGTTTTCTTCATGGCGGCGGTGGCCGCGTAGAGCTGGGTCAGGACATCGGCGCAGGGCGCTTCCTGCTCAACCATCCGCTCCAGCCCGCGGATTTGCCCCTCGATTCGCTTTAATCGGTTTAATACCTTGATTCTCATTTCATCCATCATATACCCCGTGGGGTATATATAAACATTCCCTTTGCTCCTGTCAAATGGTTTTTGCGATGATTTTCGGTCCGCTTGACTTGCCGGGGGCAACCGGCCTATACTCTTATTGCGGCGAAAGCTGATGTTCATCAGCGGACAAAGAAACGGAGGTTTTATGAATACGTACATCGATTATCATCAGCGCATCAAAAAGATACAGGATGAAATGAAAAAGTCCGATCTGGATCTTTTCGTGGGCACGCGCACGGTCAGCCTGAGCTATGTGGCGGGGGCGTTCGTTCCCTGGAGGAGCGCGGTTGTCGTATCCCGGGACGGATATGTCGGTTTGATTTCCATGCTGCTGGACTGCGAGCGGCTGAAAAACGAGTCCTGGCTTGCCAATATTTCTCCCTACGCGCCCCTGCCCGGTATGGATCTGCTGGATCTGATCGTTCATTTCGTCAAACAGAACAAGGCTCAAAAAGGCAGAATCGGCGTGGAGCTCGGCCACTCCCCCCGCGGGAATACAGGCTATCTGTTTGCCACGGAATTTGAATTCCTGAAAACCGCCCTGCCTGCCGCCACGTTTGTCAACGCGGTCAACATTGTGGATCGGGCCTGTTACATCAAGGAACCGGGCGAAATCAAGCTGCTGCGCCAGGCCGCCGCCATCGCGGACGCAGGGATCAATTGCGTCAGGCATTCCCTGGAAATCGGCATGACGGAAACGGAAATTGCCGGCATCGGCGAAATGGAGCTGAGGCGCCTGGGCAGCGAATACCACTGGGCCGTCACCGGCTCGTCGGAGATTGCCACGGGATACCGGGCAACGTACGCCATGAACGGAACGACGCAGCCCACGCAGAAAATGGTTCAGGCGGGCGAAAATATCATCGTGGATCTGCACCCGCTCTATCAACTGTACCCCTCCGATCTTGCTCACAATTTCATTTTGGGAAAGCCGTCGCCCGAGCAGCAGAAACTGGCCGACGCCTATCTCAAAACGGCGGAGACCATTGTCCGCAACTTCAAGGCGGGAAATACCGTCGGCGACATCAGCAAGAACGTGATGGACACCGTGACCGAACTGGGTTACGCGCAGTACACGATTCCCTCGTTCGGCCACGGCCTGGGTGTGTTCGGCCATGAATGGTATCCGGCCATCGTCAACAATGATGAATTCCGCGATGTCGTTCTGGAGGAGAATGTCGTGGAAGTAGCCTTTCTGGCCATGACCGTTCCCGGCGTCTGCGGCATGCGGCTGGAGTGCCCGGTGCTGGTCACGAAGGACGGCGGCGAGATGTTGTGCAAAACGCCGCTGGCGCTGACGGTGCTGGAGGTTTGATGCCCGTTAAAGGGAAGAATGAAAAGCCCCGGCCTTTTTCCCGTAAAGGCCGGGGCTTTCGCTTGAAAAAAGCGGCTGGACCGTTATCTTGGAGACGATTTCTTTTTTCTGTCCGGAGCCGGACAGGAAGGCCGCATTCAGGTGGATATGCCGAATTTCGGCAACAGCCATGCCTGGACAAAAACCCAGACGGCCACAACCAGCAGTATGATCAGCAAATCATTCATTTTTGTTTTATCCCGGATTTGTGGTTAACCCCCGCATTTGTAAAGACCATAGCATCAGGCCGGCCGGGGTGTCAATGCTTTGAATCCCGCGTAAGCGGGACGAGCGTTCATTCTCCGCGGCTTGCTGCGAGGTGGTTGATTCAAATGAGCTATGAATCAACGCCGGGGATAACTTCAGATGGAAGTTTTGCAGTTTGGGCTGCTAGCCCTGAAGGGAACATTGAACTGGCTATTTTGAACCCGGACATGATATAATTTACGCGACTTTAAGACGAAAAGGTTTTGACGATACGCTCATTCCGAGCGCTGGTTGACAAGGAGGAAATCCATGAAAAGGAACCTTTTGCTTCGATTCGTTATTCTTGCTTCGTTCATCATTTTGCTCCCGACCGCGGGACTGGCGAGGGACATTGCCCCGATCGTCTCCACCGACTGGCTTCTGGCCAATCTGAAAAACCCCAAACTCGTTATTCTGGACATCCGCCGCGTGGAAGATTACCGCGAAGGCCACATTCCCGGGGCGCTGAATGCTTTTTACGGCGCATGGGCCTACATGAAGGACGGCCTGTATGCGTCGCTGCCGGAGAAAGACGAAATTGACGACACGATCAGCTACATGGGAATCCATTTTGACCAATGGGTGGTTGTCACGGGATGTATGGACACGCCGCGTCTCAGTTATCAGAGCGCACGCGTCGCCTGCACACTGCAGTATGCCGGCATTGAAAACGTCGCGCTTTTGGACGGCGGCATGAACAAGTGGATTGCGGAGAAAAAACCTTTATCCAAAAAGATTGAAAGGCGTCCGGCGAGTAAGTTTAAGGGGAAATACACCTCGGAAAAATTTGCCGACAAACACTATATCGAAGAAAGAATGGGCAAACTCATTCTCCTGGATCTTCGGGAACGCGAATTTTTTACAGGGGAGAAAAAGATGGACTGTGTTCCCATGAGGGGCCACATTCCCGGCGCGTTCAATATGCCGACTTCCTGCGCCTTTAACGAGGACAGGACCTTTAAAACGAAAGAAGAATTGCGGGCCATTGCCGAAGAGGCCGCGGGCAAGGACCTAAACGCCGCGATTGTCACCTACTGCGACGCGGGCCAGTGCTGCCCGACCTGGTCTTACCTTCTGATGGAGGTGCTGGGGTACAAAAACGTCAGGCTCTACGTCGGTTCCATGCAGGAGTGGATGCAGGACCCTCGGGCGCCGGTGGAGCGCTGACGAACGCTCCATGAATCCGTTTGACAGCCGGAAACTGATTTGTTACATCTATCTGCACTCTTCCCTTCAGGAGGCGTTGTGAAAAACCGACGAACATTCCTTCTTGCCTTCCTTGCCGTGTGGATTCTTGCGCTTTATGGCGCTGCGGTCTTTGCCGCTACCCCCAATAAATGCATTCAGTGCCATACGAATGATGCGTTGATGAAGTCCCTTCACAAGCCGCCCGTTTTGCCCAAAAGCGAGGGCGAGGGGTGAGCGGGTGCTCCTCCGCCAGTTCGGCCGGAAGAAATGTACAAAGGATATGTGGTCGATAAGGCCCTGCTGGACAAAGATCCCCATTTCAAGGCGGGCTGCATCCTGTGCCATGCCGGAAACGACGGGGAACTCAGCAAGGAAAAAGCCCATTTGGGAATGCTGAAAAAGCCTTCGGACAATCTGCGGTCCTGCGGGGTCTGCCACAAAAAAACCGCGGCCAACTACGCCAAGTCGCTGCACTACACCACGATCGGCCAGCGGACGGGCGTCATGCCCCGGTTCTCCGAAGCGGAGTTGAAGACATTTGACGAGAAGGTTTTTGAAAAATCCTGCCGGAGCTGTCACGCTTCCTGCGGCGACTGCCACGTGAAAGGCGCGCCGGTCGGCGGGATCAGCATCGGGCTGGTCGCGAAGCACAAATTCGTTAAAAAGGACGAGGGCAAAACCTGCGCGTTTTGCCACGGCGGGCGTGTCTATCCCGAATACACGGGGGATTACGGCGGCGCTCCCGACGTGCATTATCAGAAGGGCATGCTGTGCATGGACTGCCACAAGAAGGCGGAGTTCCACGGCGACGGCACGGCCTACAAATCCAAAAATGAAGTCCCGCAGCGTCCGGCCTGCAAGAGTTGCCACCCGCAGGGCAAGGAAGCCAAAAAGGAAACGCAGGTGGCGCACAGTCTGCATGACGGCAAAGCGTCCTGCTACGGCTGCCACTCCGGCTCTGCCTACCGCAACTGCAACGATTGCCACGGCGGCCATGCCGCGGCCGGCCCCGGCATGATCCTGGGGCGCTCTCCACGGGATAGGAAAGTGCTGACGACGCTGCGCTTGATTCCCACGGTCCGCGACACGTTTGCTCCGGCGGGCATCAAAATGGAGCATTTCGACGCGGTTCCCAACTACTGGGATACGCCCGCGCACAATATCAAGAAGCGGACGGAACGAACCCGCAAATGCGACGTCTGTCACGTGGATCGCAAGAATTTCCTGACCAAAGAGACGCTGATCAAGAACGGCGCCAAAGCCAATGAAGAATTGATTTTCGTGCCCAAAGCCATTGCCCGCTAGGCGGTGAATAGCTATCAGCCGTTCAATCATCGCGACGACATTTGATCCTTATGGCAGCATCATGGTCATCTGATGGTTTTGAACCATGAGGTTTTGAATTCCACAGAGAAGGCCTTCACCATTTCAGAGAAGTTTGATATCGAAAAAGTGGAGCTTCCCCTGAAGGAGCGCTTCCACCCGTTCCCGGTCGTCCGCGCGGAAGCGCAGGCAGATGCCGCAATCGGAGCTGAGATGGCGCGGCACATGAATCAATTTGCAGTTGATGCCGGCGCCTTTGATGATTTTTTCCGCACCGAGCGCGTGACTCACGGATTCAACAAGGACGACGCAGTCGTTGTGCGTTGTCATGACCGGTGATTTCCCTTCCGTTTTACAAGTTCCCGCAATGCCGCGCAGGCGTCATCCACGTCCCGCTGCGTATTGAAAAACCCGAAACTGAAACGGATCGTTCCCCGCGGAAACGTGCCGATCGTGCGGTGGGCCGACGGCGCGCAGTGAAGTCCCGGCCGGCAGAGGATGCCCCGGTTGTCCTCGAAGTAGGAAGCAGCGTCCGAAGCGGAGACGTCTCTGATGTTGAACGATACGACGGCGGTTTGCCGGGAAGCGTCTTGCGGGCCGTAAACGATCACATCGTCCCGCAGGTCCCGGAGTCCGGAAAGGAAACGGGAGATCAGACGTTCTTCCTGATCACGAACCGTCCCGACGGTTTGTTCCAGAACAAAGGAGACGCCCGCACCCAGACCGGCGATCCCGATCGTGTTGGGCGTGCCGCTTTCATACCGGTCGGGCATAAACACCGGCTGCTGTTCAAATTCGGATCGGCTTCCCGTTCCGCCCATCATCAAAGGCGATATTTTATTTTCCAGTCCCTCGCGAATATAGAGCCCGCCCGTGCCCTGGGGGCCGAACAGGGATTTATGCCCGGTGAACGCCAGCAGATCGATGCGCATTTTTTCAACATCGATCGGCAGGGCCCCGGCTGTCTGGGCGGCATCCACGCAAAATAGCACCTCCGGTCTGTCGCGCAGAAGCGCGCCGACCGCCTCGACCGGCAGAATCGTTCCCGTCACATTCGAGGCGTGCGTCAGCACGACCATGCGCGTGTTTTTCCGTAAAGCTTTTCGCACATCGTCCGGTTCGAGTTCGCCGCGGGGCGAACAGGGGACCACCGACAATTCCACGCCGCGCCCTTCCAGAAACCGCAGCGGTCGCATGACGGAATTGTGCTCCATGCCGGATGTGATCACGGAATCGCCCGGCTTAAGCCCTCCCTGAAGGACAATATTGAGAGATTCCGTCGCGTTTTTGGTCAGCGCGATCCGCAGAGGGTCTTCAATATGAAAGAGGCGCGCCAGAGCCTCCCGGGTTTCGAAAACGATGCGCCCCGCCTCGACGGAACGGCCGTGGCCGGAGCGTCCCGGATTGGCGCCAATATTTTGCTGATAAGCGATCATCGCTGCCATAACAGTATCCGGCTTGGGAAACGATGTGGCGGCATTGTCGAGATACAGAATTTCCATGAAAACTTTTCCTTCTGCGGCCATTGCCGATAAAAGGGATATAGAATAATGTTGTCCAAAGATATCCTTTTCGCCTGCCTGAGCGTTTTGTATAAATCCAAGGCTCGCTTCAGGCAATGACAAAACTCGCCTTCGGCTCAAACAGTTGTCAAAGGCTGATCTTTCGCTTCGCCAAGATTGTATTACAAAACGCTCTTAACCTGAAGGTCACAAGCAATGGCCGCTCAAAGAGATATCTTTGGGCAACGGCCATTTTCATGTTTTGGCCGTTCGGATCATGATCTCCGAAACATTTTCGCTGATGATTGCCTCGAGGCCGCGCCGTTTGAGCAGCCGGGAAACATTTTCACGCGCGACTTCATTGTCCACCAGAATTTCCAAATCCGTATGGCCGTCCGCAATCGCCCGGTCAACCAGAACCACCGGCTGCGGGCAGGACAGCCCTCGGGCGTCAACTTTTTTTGTGCTCATACCTGTTCTCCTTCCCGAAAATCAAGCGGATACTTTATCCCGCTGCGTTAAGCCGATGACCAGACAAAACAATAACCCGATGACGACGGCGGCCGGACCGAAGGCGCCGGTGCCTTTGGGCGAACTGGCAATGGCAAAGTTGTGGGCGATGCCCGCGCCGACGATCATGCCGGTGGCGAAAATCGCAGCGTCCATATCGCCCTCTCCGGACAGGAAGAGCTGACGTCCGGGACAGCCGCCGGCCAGAACAAACGCCAGTCCGGCCAGCGTCATGCCGAGGAAATTCCACAGGTGATCGGTATGGGCGACGGGCTGGCCCTCAAAACCTGGCTTGAACTGTCCCAGCAGCATATTGGCCGCAAACGCAAAAATCAGAAGCGCCGCCACGCCGCTGATCAGATGAAAATCCCGAATCAGAATCACGTCGCGAAACGCTCCCATGGTGCAAAACCGGCTGCGCTGCGCCAGACCGCCGATGACGAGCCCGGCGATCAGGCTGATGAGGATCGGGGCATGCTGCGATCCCGGTCCTTTTGCGCTGAAGAAAATCGGGCCGCCCGGCGCAAAGGAAACCTGAAACACCAACAACAGCAACAAGCCGATCATCAAAGCCGGAAATACCCAGCCGGCTGCCTTTTTTTGCGCATAGGACCTCCCCAGGCTATAGCCGTTTTTCAAAAACCCAACGCCGATAAAAATGCCGGCAATCAGTCCCGCGAGCCCCAGGAGGGCGTTGCCGTCGCCGCCGGCCAGCCGCAGCAGTGTTCGCCAGGGGCAGCCCAGAAACACCAATGCGCCCATCATGGCAAAAATGCCGAGGAAAAAGCGGATCAGCGGCGATGAGCCGCCCCGGGGTTTGTATTCACCGGCGAGCAGCGCGGCGACAAAAGCACCCAGAACAAATCCCATGATTTCCGGCCGCAGATACTGCACGACATCCGCGCGGTGCAGTCCCAGCGCGCCGGCGATGTCGCGCTCAAAACAGGCGACGCAAATCCCCATGTTGGGCGGATTGCCGAAATACTGCAGCAGTGCCGCGCCGACGCCGATGATTGCGCCGACAATAATAATTCCCGCGCGGGTTGAAAAAATGTTTCTCATTACGAAACCTCCTTTGTAAGATGCGAAATTTCTAGCAGAAGCCCCGGTCATTATCCAATTCATAATGGGAATATCCGGACGGCTGTTATAACCGAAAGGAATGTGCTACAACGCCAAAAAAGACGAGATTGAATGGGGAATCTCATGAACTGGTCTGCTCTTCGCCTGCCCCGTCCGCTGGAGTCGGCAGGCAGCGCGGAAAAAATCCGGAAAGCCCTTGCGGACTCCACGATCCTGCTTTGGCAGGAGGGCAATTTGAGAGTGCCTCTGCTGCACATGAGCGAGCCGCTGGCCGAAGCGCTGCAAAGGGCCAGGCTGCAGCGGCGCATCCGCTTCGGTTTTGAAGACATCGCAGGCAGACTCGCGGCGGAAAAGAAGGGCATCGATGCCTTGCGGCAAAAGATGACATCGCAGGAGCAAAACAGGGTTTCCCGCCTGCTGTTGTTCTCCGGTGACGGGGCACAGCGCCTGTATCGCCATATCGGACAGATCCTGATCGAGCACCGGCGTCGCCTTCTGGGTTGCAGGCTGGACACGGACAGCAAAACGCTGGGAAAATTGCTCGGCGCCGGAAGCGTCGGCATTAAAGTGATTCTGGTCGAGCACAAGGACGCCGTGTCGGATGTCCTGCGGGCGCTGGTGGACGGAAGGGAATAACCGGTTTTTTGGCCCAACAAAGTTTCATGTCATCCACCTCTGCGATGAGCACAGGACGCGGGATTTGCCGCAACCGCACCGCTTAGGCGGCTGGCCGCCGGACCGGAGAGGCCTGATTTTGATTTGCCGGTTGCATAATCAGAATCTTTTGAGTATAGGTCATGCTCTGAAGAGGAAACAGATCAGAAATGTCAAATATATCAAGGCAAATTCATGACCAATCGAATTGAAGTCGGATTTAAAAAAGGCATTCGCGACGCGCTGGGCGAAAAGACGAAAAAGCGCATTGCCGACAATCTGGGACTGCCGGTTGCGAGCGTCGCGACGGTCGAAGTCTATACCGTGGCCGGTGAACTCTCGGCCGCCGAGCTTCGCCAAAGCGCGGAAGGTCCCCTTTCCGACCCGGTGATTCAGGAGTACGCGATCAATAAGCCGCTTGCGAAAAATTTCGACTGGCTCATTGAAGTGGGTTTCCGTCCCGGCGTCACCGACAATGTCGGCAAAACCGCGCGCGAAGCCATCACGCTTTTACTGGGCACGAGCCTCGGCGACCGCAAAATCAACGTTTATACATCGCGGCAGTATCTGATCTCCGGCCCGATCACCAAAGCCGACGCGGAAAACATTGCCTCCGGCCTGCTGGCCAACGATCTGATCGAGCGCCATCAGGTCGTGGGCCGGGCGGAATTTGATTTTGTAAACGGTATGCCCGCGCACATTCCGCAGGTCACGGGCAGGGACGAGCCGCAGGTGGCTAAAATCAATCTGACCCGGCTGGACGCCGCGGCGCTTTTGAAAATCAGCCAGGAAAAGCTCCTCGCGCTCAACCTCGAAGAGATGCAGGCGATCGCCGCACACTTTGCCGATCCCGCGGTCGTCAAAGCCCGCCGGAAATTCGGCCTGGACGAAAACACGACCGACGTGGAGCTGGAATGCCTCGCGCAAACCTGGTCGGAGCACTGCAAACACAAAATCTTCAACAGCAGGATTGATTACTTTGACGGCCGGACGAAGAAAACCATCAACTCCCTTTTCAAAACCTACATTAAAGGCTCGACGGCCAAAATCCGCAAAGCCAAAGGCAGGAAGGATTTCTGCCTGTCCGTGTTTGTCGATAACGCGGGCGTCATAAAATTCAACAAAGAGCACAATCTGGTTTTTAAGGTGGAGACGCACAACTCGCCCTCCGCGCTCGATCCCTACGGCGGGGCGCTCACCGGCATCGTCGGCGTCAACCGCGATCCGTTCGGAACGGGGCTGGGCGCCAAGCTCATCTTCAACACGGACGTGTTTTGCTTTGCCTCGCCTTTCCACAGGAAGAAGCTTCCGCCCCGCATTCTGCACCCGCGCCGCATTTACGAGGGTGTGCGCGAAGGCGTTGAGCACGGCGGCAACAAAAGCGGCATTCCGACGGTGAACGGCAGCATCGTCTTCGACGAGCGCTACCTGGGCAAGCCGCTCGTTTACTGCGGCACGGCCGGCATCATGCCCGCGCGTCTTAACGGCAAGCCGACGCACACCAAGGAAATCAAACCCGGCGACGTGATCATCATGACGGGCGGCCGGATCGGCAAGGACGGCATTCACGGCGCGACGTTTTCTTCGGAGGAGCTCCACGAAGGCTCGCCGGTCACCGCCGTGCAGATCGGCGACCCGATCACGCAAAAGAAAATGACGGACTTCCTGCTCAAAGCCCGCGATCGGGGGCTGTACCGGGCGCTCACCGACAACGGCGCGGGCGGCCTGTCTTCTTCCATCGGCGAAATGGCCGCCTATTCCGGCGGCTGCGAAATCGATCTTTCGCTGGCGCCCTTAAAATACGCGGGTCTTCAGCCCTGGGAAATTCTGGTTTCGGAAGCCCAGGAGCGCATGTCGCTGGCGGTTGATCCGAAGAAGGTCGGCAAATTTCTGGACCTGGCCCGCAAGATGGGCGTGGAAGCGACGGTCCTGGGCAGGTTTACCAAATCGGGGATATTCCATGTCCGCTACGGCGAAAAGACCGTGGCCTGTCTGGATATGGATTTTCTGCACGACGGCGTTCCGCAAATGAAGCTCTCCGCCCGTTGGAAAGCCCCGAAGCATGCAGAGCCCGTCTTTGCCGCTCCCGCCAATTTGGGGAAGGCGCTCTCCCAGATGCTTTCCCGTCTCAACATCTGCTCGAAGGAATCCGTTGTCCGCCAGTACGATCACGAAGTGCAGGGCGGCTCCGTGGTGAAGCCCCTGGTTGGCGCGCAAAACGACGGGCCGTCGGATGCGGGCATCGTCCGGCCGGTGCTCGATTCGATGGAAGGCGTGGTCGTCGCGCACGGCATCTGCCCGCGCCTGAGCGACATCGACGCGTACCATATGACCGCCTGCGCCATTGACGAAGCAGTGCGAAACGCCGTGGCCGTAGGCGTCGATCTCGATCATCTGGCGGGCCTGGACAACTTCTGCTGGTGCGATCCCGTGAAGTCCGCCAAGACGCCCGACGGGGATTACAAGCTCGCGCAGCTCGTCCGCTCGAACATGGCGATTTACGACATCACAACCGCTTACGGTGTTCCCTGCATTTCCGGCAAGGACAGCATGAAAAACGACTACTCCATCGGCAAGACCAAAATTTCCGTGCCGCCGACGCTTTTGTATTCCGTCATCGGCAAGATTCCCGATGTCCGCAAGGCCGTGACGATGGACGCCAAGCGCCCGCAGGACCTGGTGTACGTTCTGGGCGAAACCCGCGACGAACTGGGCGGCTCCGAATGGTTTGCCCAACATAACGCGGTGGGCAACAAGGTCCCGCAGGTGGATGCGAAAAAAGCGATGAGGCTTTATCGCGCTTTAAGTCAGGCCATCCGGGCGGGTCTGGTCGCCTCGTGCCATGACTGTTCCGACGGGGGCCTGGCCGTGGCGCTGGCCGAAACCGCTTTTGCCGGGGGCCTGGGCCTGAACGTCGATTTGAAGGATGTTCCCTATCGCGGAAAGAAACGCGATGACTACATTTTATTTTCCGAGACGGCCAGCCGCTTTGTCGTCACCGTTCGTCCGCAGGACAAGACGAAATTCGACAAACGGATGAAGGGAAACGTCGCGCGGGAAATCGGCTTTGTCACCGGTGACGGTCTGATGCAGGTAAGCGGCCTTTCCGGAAAAACCATCATTCAAGAAAAGATCGGCAAACTCAAAGAAGCGTGGCAAAAGCCGCTGAATTTCTAGACAGGATTTACCTATGGCAAACAAGGTCAAAGCGATCATCCTTACCGGCAACGGCACCAACTGTGAAATGGAAATGGCGCATGCCTGCAAACTGGCGGGCGCCGACAGATACGATATCGTCCACATCAGTGAGCTGCTTTTCGGCGAAAAGCGCCTTTCGGATTACAACTTCCTCAATCTGCCCGGCGGCTTTCTTGACGGAGACGACCTGGGTTCGGCCAAGGCGGGCGCCAACCGCTTTCTGCATGCCCCCATTTCCGGCGCCAATGAAATGCTGATTGAAGAGCTGCTCAAATTCATCAATGCGGGCGGCCTGATCCTTGGCGTCTGCAACGGATTTCAGTTGATGGTGAAGCTGGGCCTGCTTCCGGCGCTCTCCGGCAACTTTACCAGGCAGAGCGCGACCTTGACCTTCAATGACTCCGGACGATTTGAAGACCGCTGGGTGTATCTCAGGGCCAACGCGCAAAGCCCCTGCGTTTTCACAAAGGAACTGGATACGGTTTATTATCCCGTCCGCCACGGGGAAGGAAAGTTTGTTCCGGAAAGCAACGCGATTCTGGAGCAAATCGAAAGGAAAAACCTGACGGTCTTTCAATACGGCAACGCCGACGGCAGCGTGACGATGGACTATCCGGCCAATCCTAACGGATCAGTCCGTGCCATTGCCGGCATCTGCAATGAGTCGGGACGGCTCTTCGGACTCATGCCGCATCCCGAAGCGTTTCTGCACCGCACCAATCACCCGCGCTGGACGCGCGAAGACCTTCCCGAAGAAGGCCAGGGGCTGGCCGTCTTCAAAAACGCCGTCTCTTTTATCCGCGGTGGAGATTTTTAGCGCTATTGCTCCTGCTTCGTGCAGGATTTCAATTTGCCGTCATTGAAAAAAGAAATGAGAGCATCGGGTTTGCACAGAATTCCGGAGATGGCGGCCTCCTCATACAGCATACAGGCTTCCAGTTTGCCGTCGGCGTAAAAACTGATCGCACCGCTGCCTTTGCAGGTGATGTTGTTTGCGTCATAAGGATCTTTGAGCGTGCAGGTTTTCACCGGCCCGTTTTCATGAAATTCAATGTTTGCATCGGCGTTGCAGATCGACGGGTCGGCGGCGAAGGCGGATGGGCAAAGCAGCGCTCCCGCCAACAGCAGACCCCCAAATAAAACCTCCCTGACTCTTTTCATACCCGGACTGCCTCCATATTATTTTTGACGCTGACTCAAGCGGACGCGGCATCAATCACATTTCTTCGGCACGGCTTTCCCGTCTTTTTCGGTGTAAACCTGCATGATGGAAAAATTGAATGAATTATCGGAAGACATCATCACAAATACCTGTCCTTCCATGCAAAAGGAAGTGATGGTGCTGGAGCCTTCACCGGAATAATTCCGGAAGGCCAGTTTTTCGCGGGCCAGCTCTTTTGTTGCTTTAGATTTTGTGTAACTGTCGTCTGCCGCAAAGATCTGCGACACAAACAGGAATGATACGATCAAGATCAGAATGATGCATGAAGCCTTTTTCATAAAACCCTCCTTGTTTGCCTCTTGATTATTCTACGGTCTCTTTACGGGAACGCCCGCCGAAGCCGCCGGAAACCAAATGCCTGCACCGTTTATTTGCCGGAACGCACCGGCAGAATCCGCGTGCTGGTTTCGCTGGACTGGGGGCCCCAGTACCGCCTGCCGGATCCGAAGGAGAGATATGCGGCGTCGGAGCCGCGAACTTCGGATGACCAGGATGCCACACAGCTGATGTGGATCCGTTCCGTGGCGATGTGAATCTTAAACCGGCGATCGCACGGCGCCGGGCGGAATTTTTTTTCGTCGTACAATTCCAGCAGTTCTTCCTGCGTCGGCATTCTCCAATCCTTGTACCCGCCGCCCCGATACTGTTCGCAGTAGGTTTTGGCGTCCGTGTGGCTGATGTCCGTTCCGTTGTCCTTTGCCGCCCACATCAGGTTCGTTTTCGTATCCAGAACCGTTTCGTCGTCCTGGACAATGAAACGGTCGTCGCTGCTTTTTTCCGTCAGCACCCCTTTTTTCGCCGCCGGATCGGATACAACGGTTTTGCCGCCTCCGCAGGCGACAACGGCCGGCAGCAGAAAAAGCGTCAGCGCCAGCAGGATTGTTCTTATTCGCCTACCTCTTGATTTCATGGGGGCTCCTTTCTTTGCCGGGTTTAAAAGACCGGAAAACCTTTTACCATCGCTCGAGAATCTCTTTGGTCAGCTCTGAACGGATGGCCTGGTCCAGGTGCACGCTGCCGAAGAGACGGCTCCCGGCCATTTTGGCGTTCAGCACGGAAAGCCCGTTGGAGCGCTCGTCCAGCCACGGGACGTCGATTTGATCGTGGGAAAAGTCGCCGGTGAAAACCATTTTGGTGCCTTCGCCGCCGCGCGTCGCGATGGCTTTTACATGCGAAGGCGGCAGGTTCTGAATCTCGTCAACGATCACGAAGCATTTCTGAATGGAGCGGCCCCGGATTTTGTCCAGGTCCATCATCTCGATTTTTCCGTTGGTCAGCCACTCGTTGATCTTGTCCTTCATTTTTTCATCCACCAGTTCTTTGATCGCGTTGATGTTGTCGTGGATCGGGTGCATCCAGGGCTTCATCTTGGCGTCGATATCGCCCGGTGAATAGCCCAGCCGGTCTTTGTTGCCCAGCTGGATGGTCGCGCGGCTGACCAGAATCTGGCGGTAGCGGGAAGCCTGTTCGAAGGCGGCCAGAAGCGCCAGAAAGGTCTTGGCGGTTCCCGCCTTGCCCGTCAGCGCAACCAGCGGAACGGATATGTCGCGCAGCAGATCCATGGCGATATACTGGCCCCAGTTGACGTCTCCGTTGTTGGACCTGGGCCTTACGCCCAGCAGATGAATGTCCTTGTCCACGATGCGGAAGTAGTCGCCCTTGCGCACCGCGGCGAAGGCGGGTCCCCAGGCCCCGTCGCGTTCGCAGTAGCAGACGATGCCCTCGTTGAGCAGGATCCGGCCCAGTTGCGCGGCCAGTCGGGCTTCGGGAAGTTTCAGCGGAAAGGTTTTATCGGCAATCCATTTCTTCTGAAGATTGACGGTGGTCCGGGGGGTGTGCTGCTGCTTGACCTCCGTTTCATCCATTTTGACGGATTGGACATCCATGCCGAAATTCAGGGCCAGCGTTTCCAGCGCGGCGTCCTGCGTGACGAGGATGACTTTTTCGGCCGGCAGCTTTTGCCGGGCGTAGAGCGCGGTAGCGATGATGCAGTGGTCGTTTTTGTCGATTTTGAGGTCAGCGTCCTTGGCCGCGCTGAAGTCGTAGGAGAAAAAGCGGACCGAACGGTCTTTGACCCGAAACAGATTGCGGACATTGCGAATGACGCTGCGGGCAATGTCCGCTTTGAAATCGTTTCCGGTTTTGTGGCTGTCCAGTTCCTCCCAGGTCGCGTAGGGAATCAAAACGCAGTTTCGTCCTCCCTGGCGAAGCTTCTCAAAAACATCCATCCCGTATTCCAGGGCGCTGGTATCCACGACAAAATATTTTTCCGGCGCCCCGTCCGCCGTCTGAACCGTCTTCTCTTCCGCCGCTTGAGCCTTGACTCTTTTCCCGTTCGTCATGCCCCTCGCTCCCCGGTTGACGTGTTTGAAGTTATGGAATGCAGAATGTGTGAAGGCGCACCTCCAATGCCTGCGTCGGCAGAATTGTTGTGTGCCATTGTACCAAATTCGGAAATTTCGACAAGGGAAAATTGAACAGCTTTTTTCAACCCAGATTTCCCATTAGATGATTTTGATCGAATCAACTGATTTGCGCGTGATAGTAGTTGAAAGAACGAACGTAACATGTTCCAATGGAAACCATTAGAAATACATTATGCATCACTCTTGTCCAAATTAGGTAAAGAAATAACAGCGCATGTTGAGCCCTGATTTGCTATATTGGCTTTGCTACGAGCAAATACAGACAAGGAGGACTCAACGATGCAGAGATTTTGTAGCATATTCAGCCAGCTGTTACAATTATTTCCACGATTGGAATTTCAAAGCGCAGTGACAGCAACCAAGGCGGAGCGTCACATGCGTGGATTTACCTGCCGGGGTCAGTTTGTAAGCATGTTATTTTGCCAATTGGGTCGAGTGCATTCATTGCGGGAGATCACAAACGGATTGCGCAGCTGCGAGGGGAAGTTGAAACATTTAGGCATTGAAGCTCCCCAGCGGTCAACTTTGGCTTATGCGAATGAGCATCGATCCTGGAAGCTTTATGAGAAGGTATTTTTCAATCTTTTGGAGACATGTCGGCAACAGGTTAAGGGCAAGAAGAAATTTCGATTCAAGAACAAATTGGTAAGTTTAGATTCGACCACCATTGATTTGTGTCTTTCGATGTATGACTGGGCAAAGTTTCGGCGGGCCAAGGGCGCTGTAAAACTTCATTTGGTGTTGGATCATGATGGGTATTTGCCTTGTTTTGCTCACATTACGGATGGGAAATGCCATGATGTGAAAGTTGCCCATACATTAAGGTTTGAATCCGGAACCATCGTGGTGGATGATCGCGGGTATAATGATTACAAGCTTTTCAGCAAATGGACGGAACAGGGTGTCTATTTTGTAACCCGGATGAAGGATAATGCGGTCTATGAAGTAACCGAAACCAGAGAGATTCCCCAAAACCGTTCGATTCTCAGTGATGAAATCATCCAATTGACCGGTGAAGCGGGCAAAAAATGTCCATGCCTGTTACGCAGGGTGACCTACTATAATGCAGACAAGGATGAGACATTCGTTTATCTGACCAATCATTTGAAGTTGGGGGCAACCACCATTGTTTCCATCTACAAAGATCGCTGGCAGATGGAGCTGTTTTTTAAAGCATTGAAACAGAATCTTAAGATTAAAACGTTTGTAGGCCCATCGGCCAATGCGGTGAAGATTCAAATTTGGACAGCATTGATTGTCATGCTGATGCTTCGTTACCTGCAGTTGAAAGCATCCTTTGGCTGGTCGCTTTCCAATTTGGTGGCCATTCTCCGGATGAATCTCTTTGTGCATCGTGATCTCTGGACATGGCTTGATAATCCTTATGAAGGACCGCCCTTATCCACCATGCAACCGCAGGCAAAATTACAATTCTGATATTTTGGACAGCAGTGAAGGTTGATATAAAAATGGCGATCCATATCATTCCCGTCCATAAGCTCAGCGCTAAAGCCTTAAAAGGGGTTATCGAGGAATTTATTTCCAGAAATGGAACCGATTACGGCGCGGTTGAGGCTCCCCTGGAAACCAGTTTTCAACAGGTCAAAAACCGGCTGAAAAACGGATCGGCCGTTCTTGTTTTTGATGACGAGACGGAAACCACCAATATATTTCCGGCGGATGATCCTGTTTTGAAAAAGCTGGATACACAGTAGCCGGCTGATGAGGATATAGGAAACTATGGAATCATATCCATCGGCACAGAAAGAGTCCGTTGACCTCACCGGCTTACCGTCACCCCCACGCGGTCGCAGTAGCGGGAAACCGGACAGGCGCTGCAAACGGGCGAGACGGGTCTGCAGATTTTCCGTCCGAAAAACACCAAGAGCGTATTGTACATAATCCAGTATGGACGGGGAAGCTTGCCGCGCAGGGCCATTTCCGTTTCGTCTGGTGTCTTTGTTTTCACGTAGCCCAGACGGTTGGAAATCCGGTGAACGTGCGTGTCCACGCAAATGCCGTCCTTCCCGTACGCCAGCGTAATCACCAGATTGGCCGTTTTCCTTCCGACGCCCTTGATGCTCAGCAGGTCGTCCAGGTTGTCCGGCACTTTTGAACCGAACCGTTCGATCAGCTCCCGGCAGACGTGATGAATCGTTTTGGCCTTGTTGCGATAAAATCCCACCGGATAAATGGCTTTGGCAATTTTGGACTGCGGAACTTTCAGCATGGCCTCGGGCGTCACGGCAAGCGCCAGAAGACGGTCGGTGGCCTCGGCCGTGACCTCGTCTTTGGTGCGCAGGCTCAAGAGCGTGGACATCAGGATGACAAACGGATCGCGCTCGCTTTCGGCCAGGTGGGAAACGATGGGCATCTCCCCCAGATCCAGTTCCTTCTTCAGAATTCTGACGATCGGACGGATGTTTTCGTCTTTCATGTTTTGCGTCTGCTTTCCTTTTGAAATTTCCTGTTGGGGCCCCCTTTCCGGCGCCGGTTCATGACCGGTTCGAGGCCTCCCGGTATTATGACGAGACTTGTTGAAAAGCAAGTTTTTATCCGTAAATTCTCCGGGCATAGCGCTCGGAGTATGGAGAATTATTAATAAAGGTCCGTTTTGACCGGCGTGTTTTTTCTTGACAGCGCTTTCTTATTCCTATAATGCCCAGTTTGCGCCTTCGCGCACGCAAGATGGAGTTTGGCACTTCAGGGACCTGGGGTTTTAGAGATCATCCCCGATCATCAAGCAAATTCAATCCATCCGGCGGAATGCTCCGCACAGCGCCGAATTCGCGGGGGAAATAAGAATATTCATGCAGAAAACAAAAAAATATCCAATCAGTCAGACGGATGAGATCGGCCGCCGAAAAAGGAAAATGGGGCAGGTGATCGTGATTGAAGACCGCTGCAAGGGATGCGGTTTTTGCATCGCCAACTGTCCCCGGCAGGTGATGCGCCTCTCCTCTGCTTTCAACAAGAAAGGGTATCATCCACCGGAAGTGGTGGACACCACCCGCTGTGTAAGCTGCCATTTTTGTGAAATTATTTGTCCGGAATTTGCGATTTACAGCGTAGAATATGAAGATTTCGAAGAGTGAGCCGTAGAAGGAGAGAGGCTTTGACTGCTAAAGAAGTAAGAACAGGAACGCATTTCATGAACGGCGACGAGGCCTGCTGCGAAGCCGCGCTGGCCGCGGGTTGCCGCTTTTTTGCCGGATATCCGATCACGCCCGCCACGGAAGTGGCCGAATCCATGTCGCGTCGGCTGCCGGAAATCGGCGGCATTTATATCCAGATGGAAGACGAAATCGCTTCGATGGCGGCCATTCTGGGGGCGAGCTGGGGCGGAGTGAAATCGATGACCAGCACGTCGGGTCCGGGCTTTTCGCTGATGATGGAAAATATCGGTCTGGGCATCTGCACGGAAACGCCCTGCGTGGTCTGCAATGTGCAGCGCGCCGGCCCCAGCACGGGACTGCCGACGCTGGTGGCCCAGGGGGACATGATGCAGGCGCGCTGGGGCTCGCACGGGCACTACGAAATCATCGCCCTGTCTCCGTCGAGCCCGCAGGAAATGTTCGATTTTACCATCCGGGCCTTCAACCTGAGCGAATACTACCGCCTGCCCGTCATTCTTCTGGCCGACGAGACGATCGGACACATGAACGAACGCGTCGTCATCCCGCAGGAGGAAGACATTGAAATCGTCAACCGCCGCAAGCCGACCGTTTCCCGGGAAGATTACCTCCCCTACGAGGCGGACGCCGACGGAATCGCGCCGATGGCCAATTGCGGCGACGGCTACCGGATTCACGTCACGGGACTGACGCACGACGACCGGGGCTATCCGGCTATGGATGCCAAAGCGCAGGAAAAAATGATTTCGCGGCTCGTCGACAAGATACGAAAAAACCGGGATAAAATCATCCGCACGCAAAACCTGTATCTGGACGACGCCGAAGTCGTGGTGGTTTCCTACGGAATCAGCGCGCGCTCCGCCATGCAGGCCGTCCGCGACGCCCGCAACGAAGGCATCAAGGCGGGCCTGATCAAACTCGATACCGTCTGGCCTTTCCCCGAAGAACTCATCCGCAGCGTCGCGCCCCGGACCAGGGCGATGATCATGGCGGAAATCAACGGCGGCCAGATGGCGCTGGAACTGGAACGCTCGGCCGGCGGCGCCTGCCCGGTGTCGCTGGTGTCCAATCTCGGAGGCAAGATCCTTCACCCGGGCCTGATTTTGAACGCGGTTGCCAAGGCGGCAACAGAAAAACCATAATTCAGCAAAACCGAAGAACAAGGGGCTGCAATCCCTTGTTCGATGAAGCAGGACAGGACCTATGACCACAGCAAAAGCCGTCAAGAATGTTCCGCCCCATCCCATGGATGGATTGCTGCGGACGGAAAGAATCCCCCACATCTGGTGCCCCGGCTGCGGCATCGGCACGGTGTTTTCCGCCGTGCTCGCCGCGATCAAAAACACCGGCTGGGACCCCAACACCATCGCGATGGTTTCCGGCATCGGCTGCACGGGGCGCATGGCCGGCTACATCCGGCTGGATTCTTTTCATACCACACACGGCCGGGCGCTTCCGTTTGCCACCGGACTCAAGCTGGCCAAACCGGACACCAAGGTGATCATCGTCTCCGGAGACGGCGACCTGTTTGCCATCGGAGGCAATCATTTCATTCATGCCGCTCGCCGGAACATGGACATGACGGTCGTTTGCGTCAATAATTTCAACTACGGCATGACGGGCGGCCAGCAGGCTCCCAGCACGCCGCTGGGCGCCAAGACCACCACCACCGTCAACGGCTCGCCGGAAGAGCCTTTCAACCTGTGCGATCTGGCCGCCACCTGCGGAGCGACCTATGTGGCCCGGTGGACGGCCATGCAGGTCCGTTCGCTGCGCAGCTCCATCAGCGAGGCGCTGGAAAAACGGGGCTTCAGTTTCGTGGAAGTGATTACCCCCTGCCCGTCCTCTTTCGGCCGGCGCAACCGCATGGGCACCGCGCTGGAAATGATGAAATTCTATCAGGGCCGCTCCGTGATCCGCAGCGATATCGACCCCAGCGAAGCCGTCGTGGACATCGACCGGGAAATCGTGGTGGGCAAATTTGTCGATATAGAACGGCCCACGTTCATGGACCACTACGAAAAAGTCAATCGCCTCAACCTGCCGCAGTGGCGCGCCATGCATCCTGATCATCAGAAAGGGCGGTGAAGACCATGCCGGACAAACGCGAGAAACACATTCTGATTACCGGTTTCGGCGGGCAGGGCATTGTCATGGCCGGGGACATTCTGGGAAAAGCGGCAACGCTCTACGATCATAAACACGCCACGATGACGCAGAACTACGGGCCGGAAGCCCGGGGCGGCGCCTGTTCCAGCCAGGTGATCATCAGCAGCGAGGAAATTCTGTTCCCCTGCGTGGAGGAGCCGGAAATCCTGGTCTGCATGAGCCAGGAAGCCTATACAAAAAACATCAAATCCCTGCGCCCGGAAGGGACGCTCATCTGGGACACGGACCTGGTGCGCACGCGCAAAACCGACGCGGTTTTCAAGGCGTTCAACATCCCGGCCACGCGTTTTGCGGAGCAGCTAGGAACCAAGATGATGGCCAACATCGTCATGCTGGGCTTTCTCTCCGCGGTGGAGCCGCTGGTCCATGCGGAAGCGCTCAAAAAGGCCGTCCTGGAATCCGTCCCCGCCGCGACAAGGGACAACAACCTCCGCGCCTTCAACACGGGCAGGGAATACGGCCATTCCATCCTGAAAGGACTGGTCAAGCCCGAGCCGGGCAAACATCAGGATTAAAAAGGCGAAAGGAATCCTTCACAAATGGCCGACAAGGAACAGGATGCTCCAAAAGGGAAATTTATCGTCATCGTTGATGAAGACCTGCAGGATCTGGTTCCCGGATACCTGGAAAACCGGCGCAAAGACGTTGAGGAGCTGCGCCGCGCGCTCGAGCGGAGCGACTTTGAAGCCATTCGGGTACTGGGCCATAAAATGAAAGGATCCGGCGGGGGCTACGGATTTGATGAAATCAGCGAAATCGGCCATGCCCTCGAGGACGCCGCCAAGCAATCGCAGGCCGCTAAAATCCGGGAAGAGATCGATCGGCTCCGGTATTACCTGGACAATGTCGAAGTGATGATGCCATCGTAAACCACCGGCCACGGCGCGATCTTCCAGCCTTGCTGACATGCAAGGCGAATTTCCTCACACAAGCTACAGGCACACCCTCGAAACCTGCTCGTAATCCGTGATCCCCTGCAGGATTTTTGTAACCCCGTCCATCCGCAGCGTTCTCATGCCTTCCTGAAGCGCGATTTGGGTCAAATCGTCAACGTCCGGGCTTTGCTTGATGGCTTTCTTCACCGCCGCCGTCGCCGTGATAATCTCGTGAATGCCGACCCGTCCATAATATCCCTTGCCCTCGCAATAACTGCAGCCCTGGCGCATCCACAGGGTAAAATCCGGAGAATATTCAGGAAGTCCGTGTTTTTTCGCCCAGACGGGATCGTAGTAATGGATGAGATTTTCATATTCTTCAAAATCGGGATGGTAAGGCTTTTTGCACTTTTCACAAAGCCGCCGGGTCAGGCGCTGGGCGATAATGCCCAGCAAAGCGTCGGCAAAATTATAAACCGGAATCCCCATGTCGATAATGCGCGTTACGGTTTCCGCCGCGCTGTTCGTATGCAGCGTGCTGAAAACCAGGTGGCCGGTCAGCGACGCTTCCAGCGTGATTTTGGCGGTTTCCGCGTCGCGCATTTCGCCGATCATGATCACGTCGGGATCGGCCCGCAGGAAAGACCGGAGCGCTTCGCTGAACGTGAAGCCGATTTTCCTGTTCACCTGCACCTGCTTCAAGCCGGGCTGCTGGATTTCCACGGGATCTTCCGCCGTCCAGATGGTAATCTCCGGCTTGTTGATATGGCCGAGGGCCGAATGCAGCGTGGTCGTTTTTCCGGATCCGGTGGGACCGACGCACAGCACGACGCCCTGCGGCTTTGTAATCATATTTTCAAAAGCTTCCAGATTGTGGGTAGAAAGTCCGAGCTCCCGGATGGTCACGGGTTTTGACTTGGCCAGGATTCTCAGGACGATATTTTCGTTGTTTTCCACCGTCGGCGTCACTTCCACGCGGAATTCCACCTTCTCGCCGCGGACGCGCACCATGAATTTGCCGCTCTGCGGCTTGCGGTGCTCCGAAATATCCAGATTGGAGATGATCTTGATTCTGGAAATGATGGCTCTTTTTGACTTTTCCGGAATGAAATACGCGGACTGACAAACCCCGTCGATCCGGAAGCGGACTTTGAACGGCTGTCCCCGAAAGCCGGAATCGAAATGAATGTCCGATGCCCGCTTGTTGTAGGCGTCCACGAGAATCCGGTTGACCAGGGCGATGACTTCGGAGTTGATTTCCTGGGTGATTTCCCCTTCGTCTTCCTGCTGCTCGGCCTCGTCGATGGCCAGCATTTTTTCGGCGGATTCGGTCTGCGTTTCTCCGGGAAGCTTCATCAGAGTCTCGACTTCCGACTGCTGGAAAAGAGCATCGATGTCCTCGGGCGCCGCCAGACTGAGCCCCGCGTTGCTTTTCAGGCCGAACAATTTCTTGAGCGCATCCATCAGGCTCCAGTCAAAGGGGTTGCACAGAATGAACGATCTTTCGTTCTTCTCGTCGAGCCTGGCCACAACCCGGTTTTCCCGGGCGAAAGAAACGGGAATGACCCCGAGCAGAAGGCTTTCCCGGTCAATTTTAGCGATGATGGGTATGGACAGAAATTCCGAAATCCACCCCGTCATCTGCCTCTGGGGAACTCCCATCGGCTCACAGATATTGTAGATGTCCTGGGGCGCCAGAGCGGACAGACGGTCCCGAATGCGGGCGGCCTGAGCAGGCTCCACAAAGTTCAGCAAGGATTGCTTGAACTGGGAAAAAATGGCCGGCGGCTGCACAATCTCCCCCTTGGCGGCAATCCTTGTCTTCAACTTCTGCCAGCGGGAACCTGTTTTGATCTGCTCGTCAATCTTCTTGAGCAAAATGTCTTTTCGAATCGGCTTGGCCAAGTGGTCCGCCGCGCCCACTGCAAAGGCTTTGGCCCGGTTTACTTCATCATCCAAGGCCGTCAGGAAAATCACGGGAATGAACTTGGTTTCCGGATTGGCCTGCAGTTCAAAACAGGCCACGTAGCCGTCGATTTCCGGCATCATCACGTCCATCAGAATCAGAACCGGCCGCCGGCTCTGGGCTTCATCAATCCCCTTCTTTCCATCCCCGGCAACGATGACCGAATAGCCGGCCCCGGTCAAAATCTTCTGGAGCAGATTCAGAACATCCGGATCGTCATCAATACAAAGGATCGTTACATTGTTCGTTTCTTTCGGGACCATTTTGCCTCCTTGGAAAACGTATAACCTGATAGGGTGATTTCTTGTCAAGAAGAAAGAATGTCCCGATTCCATAACCGTCAGGAAATAAAAATTTCCCCTTGACAATTCTCCCCTCGCTAGAGTATTTGAAAATTATTGGTTGACTGTCCAATCAAAATATGGATCATCCATCCAATCCTTGCACAACGTCGGATCGTCAACTCCCCGACGCCTGGGTGAATTTTTTAACGGAATCATGAGGGGAACCTTTACATTAATTAAATTTAAAAAATACAAGTAGTTGGAGGGCTACCATGGATTTCTGGCTGAAGGACGAACAGAAAATGCTTCGCTACAACATTCGGGAATTCGCCGAACAGGAAATCGCGCCGGTCGCAATGGAGTTGGATGAAAAAGAGGAATTTTCCTATGACCTGACCCGGAAAATGGCCAAGCTTGGTCTTTTCGGCATTTATGTGCCCGCCGAATACGGCGGATCAGGCATGGATTATCTTTCCTACATCGTCGCGGTTGAGGAAATCTGCCGCATCGACGGTTCACACGGCGCGACGGTTGCCGCCGGAAATTCCCTGGGCATCGGACCGATTTATTATTACGGCAGCAAAAAGCAGAAGGACCAATGGCTGCCGCGCCTCTGCTCCGGTGAAATATTGGCGTCTTTCGGGCTCACCGAACCCAACGCCGGCTCCGATGCGGGCGCCAGCAAGACCAACGCGCGGCTGGAAAACGGACAATGGGTGGTGAACGGCAGCAAAATCTTCATCACCAATTCCACCAGCAAAATGGCCGGCATCTGCACGGTGCAGGCCATCACCGGATCCAAAGGACAGAAGGTCGGCCCCTACGGCACAATTGAAACCAAGGAAGTGTCCTGCATCCTCGTCCCGAACGGAACGCCCGGTTTCACGACAAAAAAGATGACGAAGAAAATGATGTGGCGCTCCTCCGATACCGGCGAACTGTATTTCGACGACTGCCGGGTGCCGGAGGAAAATCTGCTGGGAAAGCGCGGCGAAGGATTTCACCAGATGCTCCAGACGCTGGACAACGGACGCCTGGCCATTGCCGCCATGGGACTGGGGGGCGCGCAGGGCGCCTATGAACTGGCCATGAAATACGCCAAAGAAAGGAAACAGTTCGGGAAACCGATCTCCACCTTCCAGGTCAACGCGTTCAAACTGGCCGACATGGCCACGGAAATCGAAGCCGCGCGCAATTTATTATACAAGGCCTGCTACCTGAAAGATCAGGGCAAGTCTTTTGGAAAAGAAGCGGCCATGGCCAAGCTTTATTGCTCGGAAGTCATGGGCCGCGTGACCAACGAAGCCCTGCAGATTCACGGCGGCTACGGCCTGATGAAGGAATACAACATTGAACGGTTTTTCAGGGATTACAAACTCCTGACCATCGGCGAGGGAACCTCTGAAGTGCAGCGCATCGTCATTTCACGAAGAATCGGCTGCTACGAGACGGATTAAGAGTGAATCTCCGGATTCCACGGCGAAACGTTTATCTTTTGGGGAGGAAGAATTATGGCGGAAGAAACCAGGCGAATGACCAGAACGGAACGGCTGGAAAAAGAGCGGGAAACCAATCTGAAATTCTGGGAGGAGCAGGACGCTCTTTTAATGAAGCACCGGCAGGAAGCCTACCACATCGGCGGGGAAGACCAGATTGCGAGGCTGGCCAAGCAGGGCAAAAAGCCGATGCGGGACCTGATTCAAATGCTGATTGATCCAGGCACGGAATTTTTTGAGGTGGGGCTGGACGCAGGCTACCAGATCGGCGAGAAAAAACTCTACGGCGGCTCCATTTATGAAGAGGAAAAACGCGGGCACATCCCGGGCGGCGGCGTCGTCACGGGAATCGGCGCCATTCACGGAAAAGACTGCATGATTTTCTCCAACGAAAACCGCTTTGCCGCCGGCACGTATTTCCCGATCACCCTGAAGAAGCATATGCGCGCGCAGGCCATCGCGGAACAGTGCGGCCTCCCCTGCATTTACATTGCCGACTCCGGCGGAATCAACCTGCCGCTGCAACTGGGCTGCTTTGCCGACGACGGTCATTTCGGAACCATGTTTTACAACATGTGCCGCATGTCGGCCAAGGGCATCAAGCAGTACACGCTTTCGACCGGCGGCAACACGGCCGGCGGCGCCTACATGGTGTATCTGGCCACGGAATCGATCATGATTGAAAAGCTGGCGTTTGCCTTCCTCGCCGGCCCGCCCATGGTCAAGTCCGCCATCGGCGAAACCGTTTCCCAGGAAGATCTGGGCGGCGCGTACGTGCACACCCAGCATTCCGGCGGGTGCGATCATTTCGTGCAGTCGCAGGAGGAAGGCATCCGGAAGCTGCGCGCCATGATGGAATTTGAACCGTCGCAGAAGCTCTACATTGACCGCCGGGAATCCCGCGAACCCAAATTCGATTACAGGGAAATGATGCGCTGCAGCCCCGTGGATACGTATCACCTGATCAACATCAAGGACACGATCAAATGCCTGGCGGACGACAGCTATTTCCATGAATACAAATCGACGTACGGACCGGGCCGCGGCAGCTCGATCATCTGCGGCAAAATGTGGCTCAAGGGAATCCCCGTCGGCGTGATCGCCTCCAACGCCAACGGCGTCATTTATATCGAGGCGGCCCGCAAAGCGACGGAATGGATGATCCGCTGCGGCAATTCCAAACTTCCCGTTTTGTTCCTGCAGGGATCCCCCGGTTATATGGTCGGCAAGGCCGAAGAATGGGGAGGCATCGGCAAATACGGCTCCGATATGGTCCGGGCCTGCTCCTGCCTGGAAGCGCCGAAAATCACGTACGTCATCGGGCCGGATCACGGCGCGGCCAACTACGGCATGTGCGGCCGGGCGTTCAAGCCGCGGTTCGCCTTCACCAACATGCGGGGAAGAACGTCCGTGATGTCCGGCAACACGGCGGGGTTCATTCTGGAGACGGTGCGCCGCAAGAATATTGAAGCCAAAGGCGGCGCCGTCAACGAGGAGGACATGGAAAAATTCCGTCAGATGATGAGGGAACGCTACAACAGCGAAGGGCATCCCTTCTACACCGGCTCGCTGATGTTTCACGACGGCGTGATTGCCTTTTCCGAAGCGCGCGACAAACTGGCCCGCGCCTTTGAAATCGCGCTGCGCGCGCCGGTCCGGGAATCCGACTGGGGGGATTTGAAATTCTAACCCCCATGCCCGTGGCGGGCACAACGAGGGATGAGGATCACCCCTGCTCTTCCCTCCTCCGTCAAGGGGGAGGGGGCATGTTCATATCAAACGGTTCACATTAAGGAGGCCGACCTATGGCAGATGTTTTATTACGGGAACAAAAAGGCGAAGGGATAACGCTTCTGACGTTAAACCGTCCGGAAGCCATGAACTGTTTTAACTTTGACCTGCTGGGCGCGCTGGGCGACGCCGTCCGGGAAGCCAATTTCGATCCGGGCCTGCGGTGCCTGATCATCACGGGGGCGCCTGCCGACAACCCCAAAAAGGCCTCTTTCTCCACCGGCGCCGATCTCATCGAGCGCCGGACGATGCCCCCGGATCAGGTGCGCCGCTTCATTTTTACGATCCGCAATCTCTTCACGTCCGTGGAGCAGCTGCGCGTTCCGGTCATCGCGGCCGTCAATGGCTTTGCCTTCGGCGGAGGGACGGAGCTGGCGCTCGCCTGCGATCTGCGCATCGCCGCAAGCAACGTGGTGATGGGGCTCACGGAAACTTCGCTCGCGATCATTCCGGGAGCGGGCGGCACGCAGCGCCTGCCGCGCATTGTCGGCCTGGCCAAGGCCAAGGAGCTGATCTACACCGCCCGCCGCATCAACGCCCAGACCGCGCTGGACATCGGGCTGGTCAACCGGGTCGTGGAACCGGAAAAACTGATCGAGGCCGCCTGCGAACTGGCCCGGGAAATCGCCGCGAACGGCCCCGTGGCCGTGGCGCAGGCCAAATTCGCCATCAATTGCGGAATGGATGCGCCGCTCTCGGTCGCCCTGCCGCTGGAATCGAAGGCGTATGAAATCACCATCCCGACCAAGGACCGGCTGGAGGCGCTGGCCGCCTTTGCCGAAAAAAGGAAACCAAATTTCAAAGGTGAATAAACCGTAAACAAATCGACAAAAGGAGAATGATGTATGACCGAGCATGATTACTGGAAAATTTTTCCCCGGATGCCGAAGCAAGTAACCATTGGAGACATCACCATTCGAGACGGTTTCCAGCATTGTGAAAAGTTCATCTCCACACAGGCGAAAATATTCTACGGGCAGGAAATGATCCTTGCCGGCTGCCGGGAGCTGGAAGTCACCAACCTGGGAAACCCCAGGGCCATGCCCCAGTTCAAGGACGCGGACGAAGTCATGAAGGCCATGCGCGGCGACGACTTCCGGAAACGCTGCGGCAAAGCCGGCATCGATGTGGACAAAGACGTCACGCTCACCTGCGTGACCATCCGGGAAGCCGCCGTGGACCGGGCCATTGAAATGCGAAAAAACGGCTACGGACCCGACCGGATCCTGATGATGGTTTCGACCGACCCGGAGCATCATTTCGCCAACTCCGGAACCACGCTGAGCCAGTACTGGCGGGAAGCCGAACGATGCATTCAGAAGGCGCGAGACGCGGGCATCAAAATGTGCGGCACGGTGAGCACCATCTGGGGATCTCCGATCAGCGGCGCCACCAAACTGGAAGACGCGGTGGAATTCACGAGGCGATGGTTCCAGATCGGAGCTCACGACATCGAACACGCCGATCACGACGGCTCCGCCAACGCAGCCGATGCCTACCGGTATTTTTCCATGGTGTTGGACGCCATGCCCAACCCGGAAGCGCATCTGTGCCATCTCCATGAAACCAAGCGGATCGCCTCTTCCACCATTCTCGCGGCCCTGCAGGCCGGCATTTGCCGCTTCGAGGCCACGCTGGGGGGCTTGGGCGGCCAGCCGGCCAATTTCCTGGATGACTGCCCGATCAAGGGCACGGGGGAATATTACTACGATCCGCGCTACGTCGGCCTGATCTGCATGGAGGACCTGGTCGTGCAGATCGACGAACTGGGCATCCGGCACGGATACGACGTCAACCGCGTCCTGATGCTGGGCAGAAAAATGGAAAAGACCATCGGCGCCAGACTGCGCTCCGAAGCGATCATCAACGGCCGCACCGTCAAGGAAGGGCACATGGAGCACGCGCGCCCCGGCCTGAAGAAACTGATTGAAAAAGAAAAGGAAAAACCGGGCCAGCAGTTTCCGGCGGAGTGGAGCGCCGAAGCGATCCTTCCCGAAAAGTGGGGACCGGCGGACCCCCTCTGGAAAAAGTAAGCCCTTCATCAAAAAAAGGAAGCTCACCCAAAACCTTGCGGTGAGCTTCCTTTTTTGTTAGCTTTCACTGTCCGTCAGGAATGAAATGGAAGCGCGCCATGAAAAAAGCAAAAATTGTTGAAGTCGCCCCGCGCGACGGCCTCCAGAACCTTCAGGCGTTTGTCCCGACGGACCAAAAAATCGCCCTGATCAAAAAACTGGCCGGCACAGGCGCGCAGGAAATCCAGATCGGCTCTTTCGTCTCTCCGCAGGCCATCGCACAGTTCCGGGATATGGAGGAAGTCGCCCAAGCCGTCCGCCGCTTGAAGGGTTTCGTGCCGTCGGCGCTGGTCCCCAACGGGCGCGGGGCGGACAAAGCGCTGGCCTGCGGCATTGCCAGGCTGATCTTCTTCTTCTCCGTGAGTTCAAAACACAATTACGCCAACGTACAACAATCGCCGCTTGACTCCCTGAAGGAGTTGCAGCACATCTGCCGGTCACACCTGAGCAATCCTTCAATGACTCTCCGGGTGGATCTGGCCACGGCCTTCGGCTGCCCGTTTTCCGGCAATGTCACGACGGCTGCCGTTTTGCGCACCGTGGAAAAAGTTGCCGCTCTGGGCGTCCGGGAAATCACGCTCTGCGACACGGTGGGGTTCGGCCATCCGAAAGACGTAGAAGAAAAGTTCCTCGCCTGCTTCCGCCGTTTTCCTGAAATTCGCTTCGGCGCCCATTTTCACAACACGCGGGGGCTGGCGCAGGCCAATGCCCTGCGTGCCTACGATATCGGAGTGCGATCCTTCGATTCGTCCGCCGGGGGGCTGGGAGGATGCCCTTACGCGCCCGGGTCTTCCGGCAATGTCGCCACGGAAGACCTGGTGTTCATGTTTGAATCCATGGGCATCAAAACAGGAATGGATCTGAAAAAACTCCTCAACGTCTGCGCCTGGCTGCAAAAAATCCTGCCGCAGGCGAAACTCTCCGGCTCCCTTTTCCAAGCCGGTCTGCCCCACAAGCACAAACTTTTCTGCTGAACCACTTCCTCGGCGAGAGCTTTGAAAAACTACTCTTATTCGTCGGAGGCGGGGAACCAGTTCCTTTAATCCTGGATTCCCGCCCCCCGACTTCTCGATGGCAGGCTTCGCGAGGAATGACAATATTGTTGTTTTTATGTGGTTATGCAAACGTCTCGAGGGATCTTAAGATTTCTCAGTCGCTGTGCTCCTTCGAAATGACATCAGGAGCAGGATTACGCTCCTCGAAATGAAATTTTTCAAAGGTCTCTCGGCATTCAAGGGAGAACGCAACAAAGAATCCCTTTGGGATGCGCTGTCCCAAAGGGATTCTTTGTTCCCTCATCCTTCAGCCTTCGGTCTTCAGCCTAATTATATCCTTCTTCGTACGCCAGCATATCCAGATGCAGCGTGGCGATATCTTCCACGTCCAGATTCACTCCCTCGGACGACTTCGGCAGCTCAATAATTTTAATGTAACGGCGGCACTTGTTGCAGACGTCCACCCGGTGGCTTTCCTCTCCCTCCACGGCAAAATACGCCAGCGAGTGCTGTTCTTCATTTCCGCAGAAGGGGCATTTGATCCGGCGGAAGTGCCATTTATAACCGCACTGGTTGCAAAAGAGATAACGCCTTCCGTCTTCGCTTTCCCGGATTTCGCCGATTTTCGGCTCCTTTCCGCAGATCGGACAATAGCCTTCCGTCCAGTCCGATTTCTCCACCAGAGCGCCATATTTTTCGGCGACCACTTCCAGTTCCGGACGAAGGCTTTCTTCGATGAACAAATCGATCAGGTCAATCTGCTCATCATGCTCGCCGGATGCCCTGGCTTCCCTTTCCGGAACATCTTCGCTTTGGGGGGCGGGATTAAAAGATTCTCGAATGATCGCCTCCCAGTCGAACTGCTCATTTTTGATCACATCCAGAAACCGGTGTGCTTCGGCAGGCATTCTCTTTTGGGCAATGGATATCAGCGAGTCAAAATATTCCTTCGGTCGGGTCAAATCATACTTGTTCCCCGCAAGATCAATCAGAGGAAGGCCTCCCGCCATTTTTCCGGGGATCAACTTGTCCTCCACTGAAAAGATCGGCTTCGTCATTTTCTTGCGGTATTCTTCACGCAGAATCAGGATATCCCCAAGGATATCCAGCAGATCCGTGTAATGCGGATTGGCGGTTTTGTATTCCTCAATCGTTTTTAAAGATTTGCGCAGGGTTGAACCCATAACTGTCCTCCATATTCCTCTTTTTCCAGCTTTATCATTTCCGGCGGCGGTTCGGTTGCAGCAACGTCATGCAAAGCTGATTTCACCTTATCCGCTTTACACGCCATCTTCAAGCAATATTTATACGCCTGTGGATTTGTCAAACATCAAAAGAAAATAAAGGTGATGACGATGAACAAAACAACCAGAATCGGGATGGAATATTTGAACATGTATCCGAAAAAGCTGGGCATTTTGACACCAGCCTCTTCCGCGATGGATTTCACCATGAAATTGGGAGCGTTGCCGATATAGGTGTTGGCGCCCATGAATACCGCTCCGGCGGAAATGGCGGCCAGGTAGGGAATTTGTTCAACAATCAGGCCGGCAACCGCCTGAGCTTCCGGAATGCCCGGATAGAACTTACCGAGCGCGCTGTTGAAAAAGGTCAAATAAGTCGGGGCGTTATCCAGAAAACTGGATAAAAGGCCCACCGCCCAGAAATATTCGGCCGGCGAATTGACCGACCGGATCATCCACGCCAGAGCTCCCTGCTCGCCCGCTTTCAGAATCGCCAGCGCCGGGATGATGGTGATGAAAATGCCGGCAAACAGATAGGCAACTTCCAAAATGGGCGCCCAGGTGAATTCATTTCCTTTGCGCACATCCCTTCCGGTAAGCCAAAGCGAAAGGATTCCCATGGCGATCAGGACTGCGTCCTTGATCAAATTTTCCACGGTCTGGTGAATGCTGAAGACGCTGATCTCGCCCAGCTTGACGGAGCCGCTGAACAAAACCGCTCCGATCACGCCGATGAGGAAAATGAAATTGCGCTTCCCCTCGATGCCGAGCGGCTCTGACTCATCTTCCGGCACGGCGGTCTTGCTTTCCTTTCGAAAATAGTAAGAATCCAGAAGAAAATACAAAATCAGAAGAATAATGCTGGCAAACGCCATTTCCGGCAGAATGTTCATGGTCCAGAAAAAAGGGACGCCGTGCAGAAACCCCAAAAACAGGGGCGGATCCCCCAGCGGCGTCAGGGAGCCGCCGATATTACTGACCAGAAAGATAAAAAATACAATGGTATGAACCTTATACACCCGCCAGGCGTTCGATCGCAGGATAGGCCGGATGAGCAGCATGGACGCGCCGGTCGTGCCGATGACCGACGCCAGAAGCGTTCCGATGATCAGAATCATGACATTGACGGCGGGGGTTCCCTTCAGCGTGCCCTTGATATAGATGCCGCCTGCAACCGTGAACAAAGACCACAGAAGCAGAATAAAGGGGATATAGTCCACGATCATAATGTGGCCGATTTCATACAAAGCGGTTTCGCGGAAAAAATAAATGAACGGAACGGCAAAGACAATCGCCCAGAAAGCGGAAACCTTGGGAAAATGGCGATGCCAGAAACGGGGCAGAACGAGGGGAACGAGCGCAATCGAAAGCAAAATACCCGCAAAGGGCAGCATCGACCACAACGGCAGAACGGCGCCGATATTGGGGGCGGCCCCGGCGGCAAGACACAGATCCGGGGAAAAAATCGACGCCGCGCACACTGAAAGCAAAATCCATCCGTTAGGTTTCAAATCGTCCTCGCATTCTCTTTAAGGATGATGGACGTAAATCGTCTGCGTCGGATAGGCGAATTCAATGCCCTCTTCGGCAAAGCGCCGGAAAATTTCCAGATTGATCGCCTCCTGAATGTCCATATAGAGGCCGAAATCCGGGTTAGCCACAAAATAAACGACCTCAAAATTCAGAGAAGAACTGCCGTATTCCTTGAAATGAATGCGGTCCAGACGGGCGTTTTCCATTCCACTGACAATGTCGCCAACCATCTTTTTGATGAGCGTCAGCTTTTCCAGCGGAGTGGAATACACCACGCCGAAGCCGAAAACAATACGGCGCTCCTGCATGCGCTTGTAATTGCGGATGCGGCTCTTCAAAAGATCGTTGTTGGCAAAGACGAGCTGTTCGCCGCTGAGGCTGCGGATGCGCGTCGTCTTGAGTCCGATATGCTCGACCGTGCCGGACAGGGAATCCACGACAATAAAATCACCGATGACAAAGGGCTTGTCCAGAACAATGGACAAAGAGGCCAGAAGATCGCCCAGAATATTCTGAACCGCCAGCGCCACGGCGATGCCGCCGATGCCGAGCCCCGCCACCAGGCCGGTGATGTTGACGCCCAGGTTGTCCAGGATCAACAGCAGCACAATCACCCACAAAATCAGCCGCGCGACGAAGCCCAGCAGAGTCAGGGTTGTGGCGCTCCCCGCATCCCGGTCCATCCGCTTTTCAATCGCCCGGCCTAAGGCAAAGGTAACGCCGGCGCTCGCCCACAGTCCGAACTGAATGATCACAATCAGGCCGACAATCTTTTGCCATACCGCCTCGACAGACGGTTTGATGGTGATCACCTGGGACGCCACATACGCGGAAGCCACCAGCAGGATCAGAAACTTGGTCTGCCCCAGCATGCTGACCAGAAGGTCGTCAATCTGGTTGTCCGTGGCCGCCGCCAGCTTGGAAAGCCTGGCAATGGCAATGCGTTGCAGAATTTTCAGCGCGCAAAATACGCCCACCAGGACGCAGACGCCGATGATCCAGTTTTGCAGCGTATTGCCCAGATAGACTTTTTCCATGAGCCCCAGCAACTCCATCGCGCCTCCTTTCCCGTCCGGGAAGCACTTATTCCCGAATGCGCTTTTTCAGTTCCCTGATCAGGTGGTTGAGCCAGTCCCCCGCGTCGGCCACGACGGCGACGTCGGCCATCTTCATCATGGTCGCCTGGGGATTCTTGTTGATCGCCACGATAAAATCCGCTTCTCCCAGGCCGGCCGTATGCTGAATCGCTCCGCTGATGCCGAAGGAAAACAGAATTTTGGGCTTGATGTGTTTGCCCGCCTGGCCGACCAGCGATTCATGCCCGGCCCATCCGGAAAACACTACGGGGCGGGTCGCGCCGACATCTCCGCCCAGCAGCCGTGCCAACTCATCGAGCTTTTTGAAGTTTTTCTTGCTGCCCATGCCGCGGCCGCCGCAAACCATCACGGTTGCGTTTTCAATCGTATGCTCTTTTTGCGCGGCCCGTTCATATTCCACCAGGCGCACGCGCGGCGCGGGCAGATCGGCGGGCAGGGGCAGGCGCTCGACCACGGCGGTTCTCGCGTTGTCGTGGGGAATTTCCCGGAAGGTTCCTGGGCGCACCGTGGCCATTTGCGGCCGGTGATGCTCCGTGACAATTTCCGCCAGCATGTTGCCGCCGAAGGAGGGCGCCGTCTGCACCAGCACACCTTCCGGTGTAATGTCCAGGCCGACGCAATCCGCGGAAAGACCGGTCTTCAGACGTTTGGCCAGGCGCGGCGCAAATTCCCGTCCGAAATCCGTCGCGCCGATCAGGATAATGTCCGGGTCCCTTTCCCGGGCCAGCTTTTCCATCAACGCCAGATAATGCTCCGTGCTGTAGCTGGTCAGCGACGGATGGTCGATGGCCAGAATCCGGTCCGCGCCATGCGACGTGTATTCCCAAATCCATTCTTCCAGATCATGGCCGACGACCACCGCGCAGACTTCCGCGGAAATCTCGCGCGCCAGATCCACCGCCCGGGCAATCAACTGCAGCGTTACACGGTTCTGATAGTAATTGCGGTAATCGCCGAACACCCAGATGCTTTTCTGTTTTTTCATGGCCGTACGCCTCAGGTTTGCGCCTGCTTTTTCGATTCGATGGATTTTCCGATCACCGCGCTGATTTTGCGCTGATACTTATCCAGAAATTCGGCGGCGGCGTTGGCCGCTGCTCCGGTGATCAGGACATTCTTCTTCTGCGCATCGCGGACAAAAACCCTGCGCACCCGGGTGCGCGATCCGCACGCTTCCATCTGTGCGGCCGAAATGCCGAGGCCCTCCGCGTTCAGGACGGAAATCTCCGTTTCGGCAAAAGCATCGTTCAATCCGGCAAAGGACGCATAGCGCGGCTCGTAGCGTTCCATGGAAACCGTGATCAGGGCCGGACATTCCATTTCCAGCGTTTCGCGGAAATTATCCACCAGACGGCGCACGCGCAGCGTCCGCCCGGAAATCTCCAGATGTTCGGCATACGCCGCCGAAGGCATCTTCAGCTCTTCCGCCAGTTGCGGGCCCACCTGCGCCGTTTCGCTGTCGGACGTGTAGGCGCCGCACAGGACCAGGTCGCAGCCGGGAACTTCCTTCCGGATGGCCCGGGCCAGCACAGACGAAGTGGCATACGTGTCGGAGCCGGCCAGCGCGGCGTCGCAGATCAAAACGGCGCGGTCGGCGCCCATGGCCAGGGCTTCGCGCAGCACCTCTTCGGCCGCCGGGGGCCCCATGGTGATCGCCGTGATGGACGCGCCGTACCTTTCCCGAAGCTGGAGCGCCGCTTCCACCGCGTGTTTGCAGGCGGGATTCATCATGCCCGCCGCCAGATCGCGCCTCAGCGTGCCGGTTTCTTCATCCCAGGGCAGTTCGGTGACCATCGGCACCTGTTTCATGCAAACAACAATCTTCAGCATCGTTTCTCACAAAATGGACCGGGACAGGATGGCGCGGGCGATGACCATCCGCTGGATCTCGCTGGTGCCCTCGTAAATCTCCGTCACCCTCGCGTCCCGAAAATACCGCTCCACATCATATTCCTTGCTGTAACCGTAGCCGCCGTGAATCTGAACGGCCAGCGACGAAACCCGGGAAGCGACGCTGCTGCAGTACAGCTTCGCCATGGACGCTTCGCAGCCGAAAGGCATTCCCGCGTCCTTGAGATCGCAGGCGCGGTAAAGCAGAAGACGCGCGGCCATAATCTCCGTGGCCATATCGGCAATATAATTTTGAATGGTCTGCAAAGAAGCGAGCGGCTTTTTGAACTGCTGCCGCTCCCGGGCGTATTTCACCGCCGTTTCCATGGCGCCCTGCGCAATCCCCAACGCCTGGGCGGCCACGCCGAGCCGGCCGTTGTCCAGCGTGGCCAGGCCGATCTTCATGCCGTCCCCGAGTTTCCCCAGCAGGTTTTCTTCCGGCACGGGACAGTCTTCAAAAAACAGGGAGGAAACCGGATTGGCGCGCATGCCGCAGAGATCTTCGCGCTCCCCCCTCAGAAATCCGGGGAATTTGCTTTCGACAATAAATACACTGCTTTGCAGTTTGTGCTCCGGCGATGAGGTGAGCGCAAAAATCAGCGCCACGTCGCAAACGCCGCCGTTGGTCACAAAAATTTTTGTGCCGTTCAAAATGTAGTTCGATCCCTGTTTGACGGCGGTGGTCTCGACGCTCCCCGCATCGGAACCCGCATTGGCCTCCGTCAGACTGAACGCGCCGATCGCGTTTCCCGAGGCGAGCGCGGGCAGATAGCTTTCCTTCTGGCGGGCAGTGGCAAAACGCAGGAGTGGATACACCGCCACGCCGTTGTGGACGGTTACGCACAGCCCCACCGCCGCGCAGACGCGGGAGAGTTCTTCCACCACAATGGCGGCGCTGACCGAATCCAGCTCCGCGCCGCCGTATGCTTTCGGCGTCTGAAGACCGAAGTAATGGAGTCCGCTCATCTTCGCAATGACGTCGCGGGGAAAGATCCTCTGCTGATCAATTTCGGCGGCAATCGGCGCCAGCTCCGCTTCTGCGAAACTGCGCGTGGAGGCGCGGATCAGCTTATGCTTCATGCACGGATTATACTGCAATATTCCTCTCCCGGAAAAAACTCCAGAATGTTTGAAGTCTCTCTTATAAATTAATACCTTAACTGTCAAGATGAATACTGCCCGCCGACGGGTTCAGGTCCATGAAAAAATTTGATTTTGATGAAAGATCGAGCCCCAAAAATAATGATTGACATCCGGAGTCACTTTGCATATGTTTCGCCCAACTCAAATCTTGTTCTTATCTTCAGTCTGTTATTTCTCGCTATTTATCGGGACTCGCCAAAATCAGGCAATAAGGACACATCGACATATCCCACTCTCGTCAAGGAGAGTGTTTACATAGAGGAGCTACGGGTAGGCAAAGGTAGCCATAACCCAATCTGTGCAAAAGAGCGATTCGGCTCTTTTCAACACAAGGAGGTCATTATGACAAGAATAAACCTATTAGTAGCAAAAGTGGTGCTTTTAGGAATCTGCATCTGGTGTGTTTCTTCCGGCAGTGTATGGGCGGAAGAAATCAAAATATCGGTAACCGCGTACACGTTGAAGGAGTGTTTCCACAACAAAGGCGTAACCGCTTCCGGAGAACCCGTCAGAAAAGGCATCGTGGCCGTCTCCCGGGATCTGGAACGAAAAGGATTGACATTAGGAACCAAAATTCAAATCGGCAATATGGGGACTTTCGTCATCAAGGACCGGATGAATCGCAGGAAAAAGGGAAACATCGACATTTACATGACATCATACACAGACGCACTAAAATTTGGAAAACAGAAATACACGTTGGTTCGAAAGCAGAGAGCGTCCGCTCTCCCGGAGAATCAAAAGCAGTATGTCTGGGCTCTGAATTAACGGCGGGTCAACCGCAGCACAAGGCCATCCGGGGGTATGAGCTCCTCACCCCCGGATGGCAAAAACCCTGAATCACTCGCATCTTCAACACGCTCCCCTGAAAGACCAAATTAAGGGCGGTTCTGTTTTTCATAGACTGGCCCATTGGAAACTCATAGAATGCCCCGCCATCACTGTTTTCGGGGGGTCATCCATATGCGTAAAATCTTTGTGTTTGCCTTCATTGCCGCAAGTCTTGTGTTCGCCACATCCCAAATCGCAGGCGCCGCCGACACTCAGTTCATTCTCATTCCGCCGCAGACGTTGATCGCCTGGCAGGTGATGTTTTTCGCCAGATCGGAGCACAGAAACAGCGCCATGTAGCCGATATCCTCGCCGGACTGAAATCGCCGCAACGGGATGGATTTCCGCAGATTCTCTCTTAACACATCCTGCGATTTTCCGGAGTACCGGGACATCTGCTGAATCAGGCCACCGCCCTGTTTTTCCCCCAGCCCCGTCTCAATGAGGCCGGGGCAGATCCCGTTGACATTGATGTTGTGCCGCGCGGCCGCCAGGCCGATGCTCTGGGTCAGGCCGAGCAGTCCGAATTTCGACGACGAATAATGAGCAAAAAAGTCGCTGCCCATCCGGGAGGAAGCCGAGAGGATATTCACGATTTTGCCTTCTTTGCGCGGAATCATCTGCCGGAGAACCGCCTGGCAGCAGTTGTGCACGCTGATCAGGTTGACTTCCAGAATGCTTCGAAATTCATCATCCGTCGATTCCATGTACGGCTTGTTGTAGGAGATTCCGGCGCAGTTGATGAGATGGTCGATTTTGCCGTTCTCCTTGACCATCCGATCAACCAGCGCATCAATCTCTTCTTTTTTGGTCACGTCCAGTCCGAAGGCCTCCGCCTGCAAACCTTCCGCCCGCAACTGTCCGGCCTTTGCTTTTGCGTTTTCCATTTCCAGATCCGCCACATAAACCCTGGCGCCGGCTTTCGCGAACACATCCGCGATGCCCCCGCCGATTCCCCCGCCGGCGCCCGTGATCAGCGTCACCCGGCCGGTCATGTCTATTCCGATCATCGTCCTTGCCTCCCCGACACGTTAGGATTTACGGTTTCAATGGGCTTACAACCAAGCCCCGCGATCCAATCTTTCCACGCCTCATAAGATTTGTATTTCTCTGATGATGCCGGGCAAATCATACAACCGAATACATTGCAAGAAGAATGAATGAAACCCTTTGCGAAAATATCCTTATCATCATTGCTCTGTCGGCATTGTGTGACGCGCTCAAAGCGCAAATATAAGACAAGAAGTGGACAATTGAATCATTCTACGCTAAAAAATGAATGAGCAAAGACAGCGGCAAACGCTTGAGCAGGTTTTGAAAGGTTTCAGGACCCTTTCGCCGGATTCTCTCTGAAAACATGGAAGTATGCAACGAAAGGATTGTAAAATTTCATGAACGGTCGTTTAGCTCCCGAATCGATATCGCTGCTGTTAAAGCCCGCCTCCAGCCTGTGCAATCTTGCCTGCGACTATTGCTTCTACCGGCGGACGGAGGAGCTTTATCCCGGACACGCAACCAAAATGACCCGCAAAATTCTGGAGACGGTCATTCGAAAAACCCTGTCCGTCGCTTCCCCTTTCAACAGCTTCTGCTGGCAGGGAGGGGAACCGCTCCTGATGGGAATCGATTTTTTCCGGGATGTTGCGGCCTTTCAAAAAAAATACGCCCGGCCGGGACAGATCATTGAAAATTCCCTGCAAACCAACGGCCTGCTGCTGGATGCCCCGTGGTGCGAGTTTCTCCGCAAAGAAAACTTTCTGGTCGGCGTCAGCCTCGACGGCCCGGCGGAGATCCACAACTTTTACCGGAAAGATTACGCCGGACACGGCAGCTTTGACGGCGTCATGCGGGGCATCGGGCTGATGCAAGAGCACGAAGTCTCTTTCAATATCCTGTGCCTGCTTACCGACCAAAACATCCAATCGCCGCTGAAGCTCTATGATTTTTTCCTACGCAACGGTTTTAAATTCCTTCAATTCATCCATTGTTTTGAAACGAACCCGCAGACAGGGGAGCTGATGCCCTTTTCCGTTCGGGCGGAAGAAACCGGTGAATTCTATATCAAGCTGTTCGACGAATGGCTCGAAAAAAACTTCTATGATGTTTCCATCCGGTTTTTCGAAGACCTGCTTTTGTATCTTGTCGACGGGGTCAAGGCCTCGTGCTGTTATCAGAAAACCTGCTCCAGTTATCTCGTCGTCGAGCACAACGCGGACTGCTATCCCTGCGACTTTTTCGTATCCGGGGAGTGGAAACTCGGCAACCTGCTGGAGAGCAGGCTTCCGACGCTGATGAACAGCGCCCGGCGATGCTCCTTTGCCAGACTCAAGTCCGACCGGCCGGAGGAGTGCAAAAACTGCCCCATTGTTTCTTTTTGTATGGGGGACTGCACAAGGTTCAGGTTCCGCCGGGATTCGGGCCATCAAAATGTCAGTGAGTACTGCGCCGCCATTAAAATGGTTTATCGTCACATGGAGCCGCATCTGCCCGAAATCAAAAACCGCGTTGCCGCTTTCCGCGGCGGACGAATGTAAGTGTGGCTGAAAACCGGTTGACACAAAAGGGGGTTGTTTTTATACTTCCTCACGCTTTTAAGAATACCGAACCGCCGCGATTCGCGGCGTTCGGCGGGAGAAAATGATCTCCACCTTTGACCGTGGATTTTTGAGGACCGTTCCATGGAGAAAAAGCCGGTATTCCAGCGAGTCGTTTTTCCCGCAGCGGTTGTTCTTGCCCTGATGATCGTCTCGGTGAATCTTTACAATGCAAGCCGCTGGTGGGAGCCTCCGATTCTTCAAGCGTTCTTCATTCATCTTTCAGCGCTGGGCATGTTTGCAAGCATCTGGCTGGGCGCCATGATCGCCAATACCCTGGCCTTCTTCCGGGGCGCAACCTTCGGCGAGCGGCTGCTGGTCTGCCTGGTGACCCCGATGGTCTGGGATGCCAAAGTCCTTTTTGATTTCATCGGCATCTTTTCCGGCGCGGAAGTTCTTTATGCCTGCTTCCATGCCGTCATTATGGGCCCGATTTTCGTCGCGCTTTTGTGCATGGGAATTTCCGAAATCTGGTGCAGAATCATTTACCGAAGGCGCACCGGCGACCGTTTTGTCAAAATCATGGATTTCAAATCAGGGCTGGTGCTGATCGTCGGCCTTGTCATGGCCTTCCTTCTGCTTTACAACGGCGGGCACAGTTTCTACTACCTTTACATGGACGTTTACTCCAGAATTTTCTTAAGTCCGGGAGGCATGCAATGACCGGCCAGGAAAAAGATTTGTTTACAAAAGAGCTGTCGCGGCGAAAGGTCCTGAAGATCGCGGGAACCGCGGCGCTTGCGGGAATGATGGGACCGCTTGCGGCAAGGCGGCTCTGGGCGGGCGAAAAAAAGCCCAACATCCTTTTTATCCTGACCGACGATCATCGTTACGATGCCTTCAGTTGCATGGGCCATCCCGTGGTGAAAACCCCCAACCTGGACCGCATTGCCAATGAAGGCGCCCATTTCCGAAACACCTTTGTAACGACATCGCTTTGCAGCCCGTCGCGCGCGAGTTTTCTCACGGGTCAGTATGCGCACACGCACGGCGTGGTCACGAATCACACCATGTGGAATGACCGAAATGTTACCTTCATGGAGCTCATCAAAAAGGCCGGCTACGACACGGCCTTCATCGGCAAATGGCACATGCCGGGCGACCGCCTGCCGCAATTAAGAGGCGTTGATGAGTTTATCACCTTCACCAAGGAAGGCGGCCAGGGCGTTTATTACGACTGTCCGCTGATCATCAAAGGCGTCGAAACGCCGCGGCCGGGCAAGTACATCACCAACGACCTGACGGATTTTGCCCTTCGGTTCATCGAAAAGAAAAGAAAGAACCCCTTTTGCCTGTATCTGTCGCACAAAGCCGCGCACTTCGGCTTCCGCCCGCCGGAGCATCTGAAAACGCTCTATGCGGGGCAGGATCTTCACTTGCCCCCCGAATCGGACACCTGGGTGACGCTCACGAACAATAATATTTTTGTCGGCGCGCCGATGCCCATGAACATGCTCTACCGCAATTATCTTCGGGTCGTGGCCTCCGTTGACGAACAGGTGGGTCGTCTGCTTGAGTCGCTGGAGCGGACGGGCGAGCTGGATAACACCGTCATCGTTTATGCAGGCGACAACGGACACCTCTTCGGTGAGCACGGACTTTACGACAAACGCAACGCCTACGAGGAGTCGATGCGAATTCCTTTCTTCATCCGCTATCCGAAACTGGTGAGACAGACCGGCAGAAGAGATCAGATGGTTCTGAACATCGACCTGGCGCCGACGCTTCTGGATATCATCGGCGCGGAGATTCCGGCTTTCATGCAGGGCCGGAGCATGGTGCCCTTTTTACGGAATCCTTCTCTTGAAGGACGGGACGCCTTCCTTTATGAACATTTTCCGGTCTTTCCGATCCCGATTCCCGGCATTACGGCCGTCCGGACAAAAGACTTCAAATACATCAATTATCAAAAAGGAACCTGGCGCGATCAGCTCTTTGATCTGCGAAAGGATCCGCGGGAGCTTCTCAATATCATCGGCACGAAAGCCGGCAAAGAGGCGCTGCCCGGCCTGCAAAAGAGGCTGGAACAGCTCAAAGAAGAAACCCGTTACCGATTTTTCACGCACGGCTAGGTGCATTACGGAAATGGCCGTGAACACTACTTATTGTGTTATTATTCATGACAACCACTATATATTGATTATTTCCTTGATTTTTTATTATTATATGGTATCATCACGTTCAAGTTGAAATAAAGAAGATGATTGTCGCCGGAGAACCGCTTCTAATGGCGAGATAGTTGTAAGGTCATCGAAGAGACATAAAGAAACATTTGTAATTGCGTTACAAGCGCCAGTTGGAGCGGTTACAAAGGTTAACCATAATTTGAAACCACCATTGGAAAGGCGGGTCATAAGTGATCCGCCTTTTTTCATTTAGAAAGCTTAGTGAGATACTAACACCGTAAGGTTAAAGAATTTTATTCGATAAAAATCGAGTTTTGCTAATAAATTGGCGGAAGTGCATGGGAATCGAATGCTTACACCAATTTATAAGCATTAAATATTATTGATAAAATCAGGGGCAATTTTCAACCCGGGCGGGTTCCGGGAGAGTCTGAAATTGTAATATTTGAGAAAATCAAAGAGGAAAGCGGCATAAAAATATTGGCCGATTGAACTGTAACAATATAGCTTGATCTTATGTGCTGCAATGTGTTAGTGTGTAACACAAGTAATTCATATATGACACATAGAGAGGTTAAACCATGTCCAAAGTATTAAACGTCCGTCTAACAGATGACCTATCATCCCGGCTTGATTTTTTAGCCGAAAAAACAAAAAGGCCAAAAAGCTTCTATATAAAAGAAATTCTTAGCTCGTATCTTCCTGAGTTCGAAGACGCCTATCTTGCCCTTGATCGGCTCAATGACAGAAATACCAAATATTACTCAACAGAAGATGTGGAGAAGGTTCTTGACTTATAATATCCGGTGGCATGAAGAAGCAATAAGTGATCTTAAAAAAATTGACCGGCAAACACAAAAGAAGATCATCGCCAGGATAAAAGATTATCTTTCAAAGGATCCTTTAAGTCTAGGGAAGCCGCTCCAGGGAATCTTTAAGGGTCTTTATCGTTATCGCTACGGATCATACCGCATCATTTACGCCATAGACGGAGATTCCGTAATTATTCTGATATTGAGAATAGCAGACAGAAAAAACGTTTACGATGATCCTGTTAAAAAAAATTAGTCCTGTGATGATTTTAAGC